>Ga0118677_10003132_pt1 | contig 31923 bp, 27 predicted proteins | sample AliMusrvi5mmetaG_FD_86154 | JGI IMG/M metagenome (GOLD analysis project Ga0118677, IMG submission 86154) | reverse complement strand
ATTTAAGTAGCAAAACAATGGGCGAAACATACCCAGAATCTTGGTTTTGAATGCATGCATTTGATTAGCCAGAACAAACACTCAAATTTTATATGTTTGTTTGAATGATGAAAACAAATATTTAGTTCCAACAAAACATTTTACTCCTACGTTTCGACACCCAATGGTGCCTTTTTCAAGGTACCTGGTTAACCTAACATTCAACCAGGTTTCATCATTGAACCCAAACTGTGAAAACTCGTGCATGCAAATACAAAACAGAAAAACTACACCTCCCTGGCACACTCAATCACATCGCACAGCACAACAAAATCACAAATATCACTTTTAAAGATCATTTTTCGAACTTTTTACGCATAAGACCCCTGAACTCTGCATTAAATTCACTCCAAATTGGGTCCAATTCAAAACCCTTCTCTAGATTCATCACTTTTTTCGGGTCCATTTTACTTGATGGGTTGAGTGCATTTATGTAGATTGCCTCCTTGATCTTCCTGCCTTTCCAGTTGTTTTCTTTGTCCAAATATTTTAGCTTTGCCCAGTTTACTGAGTGACCTTCGTTGTTCCTCAGATGGTCATAGATTCCACTTGTCGACTTTCTGTTTCTCACATCTCTCTCGTGTTGCTTCCTTCTCTCACAAAAATGTTGACCTGTCTCCCCTACATAGTGTACCCCACAGGTTTCGCATTCAATTGCGTACACAACATTTTTTCTTGTTTCTGGGTCATTTCTGTGTTTGAGCTTGCAAAGCTTCGAGTATAAAGTCTCCCCTTTTTTCGGAACAAAACCAATGTTGAATTTTCTCAGTTTCCTCTGCAGCCCCTCCGAGAAACCTTTCACATATGGTGCGTGAAGAACATCAAAGAATTCCTTTTGATTGACTGTTTTGACCTCCTGCTCCACCCCTTTAAGAATGGCTTTCAATGTTTCAGTTGTCCAAGATCTCTCAAAAGTCTCCCTCACCAACTTCTCCGGATACCCATTTGCGACAAAAACATTCTTCAATAACGTCAGCTCTTCCACTAAGTCCTCCTTCTTATCACATATCATGTGAGCTCGATGAATCAGTCCCTTCATAACCCCTAGTAACATGTTTTTCGGATGATTTGAAAGCCAATTTATGTACTGCTGAGTATGTGTAGGCTTCCTGTATACCTTCGTGACCAATTTATCTTCCTCCTTTGTTATCCCAACATCTAAGAAGGGTATAAAATTGTTCTCTTCATGCTTAAGTGTAAACTGAATTCTCCTCTCAATCCCATTTAGACGCCAAACAAAGTTTTCCAACTCATCTTTTCCATGCCTCCAAATTATGAAAATATCATCCATCTCCCTTTTCCAGTAAACTGGCTTGAACTCATTCTCCTCATTAAATACGTATTGCTCTTCAAACCAATGCATGTAAATCCCTGCCAGAGGTTTCGATATCGATTTACCAATGGGCAGACCATCTCTCTGAAAATAAATCTTGCCATCAATTGTCTTGAAGTATGTCTCAATGGAAATTTCCAGAAGCTTTATTATGTCATCTACCTTCCACTTCGTTCTTGAAGCTAATGTTTCATCCTTCTCAAGCTTGTCCCTTGCTATCTCCAAGGTCTTTCTTACTGGCACATTAGGAAACATTCCAACTATGTCCAGAGTTCCCATAATGTCCTTTTCTTGCAACTGAATATCTTTAATCGTCTCTTTGAAATGGTATGTATCTCTAATATATGAAGCTCCACCTTCATCCAATGGATTTAATATATTCGTCAACTCCTTGCATATATTGTATGATGGATCATCAATTTGGGATACATAAGCTCTTCCAGGAAAATTTTTCTTATGCACCTTTATCAGCAATGCCATCGATGCCATTACTGGTCCTGTGATCGTGAATTTTCTTTGCTCTTTGAAATCCTCAATTCCCATAGACTTCAACTGAGCAATCAACTTTCTATGAAGTCTTGCTAAAATAGTTCTCTCATTTCCTTTCGCGAGTTCATAATCTCCTTCAGCTATCTGATCCAGAGTTTTCATCACATAAGTTTCCCTGTCTTCTACCACTACTGCTTTGCCTTTGTCCGCCGGGCAAATAATGATATCGGCATCATCCATAAGTTCCCTTAGGACTTTTCTCTGAGATTTCGTGAGGTTGCTTCTCAGCGTCATTTTATAGCTCCTCTTCAGATGTGCAAATACTTCATTTCTAATTGCTCGTGCCCTCTCCACTGATTCATCGTCATCCCCCTCCTCCAGCTTTTGACATAACAACTCCGTAGCCTGAACATATTCCGCCAGGGGAAACTTTCTTGGTGTCAGCCCGAAATTCAGTCCTAACGAAAGCAGTTGAATCTGTTCTTCCGATAACTCCTTTGAGCTATTATTGTAAACCACCTTCCTTTTCTCTCCATTCTTATGATGAGACCTCTTTTCTTTCCCTTTCGCTGACTCTTTCTTAAGATACTCCAATTTCCTCTGCAACTTTATCTTGTTTTGATGTAACCCTTTCTTCAAAGAATTCAAAACCCATTTTTCTGTCCTTTCAATCCATCCCCTAGGCATCTCCAACTCCATCTGTAAAATCACCTTAAAACCAATTTGTTTGATTTTTCCGTACAACTCCGAGATCGCTCTGTTTAGAACCCTTTTTTCACTCCTTGTCTTCAATCTGGTTCCATAATCTGACTTTTGGACACTTTCTGGAATCTTAATTCTCAAACCTTTCGGAATCACTTTGAACTGATTGCATTTTCTCAAAAAACCAATTTGCTGTTGCCAACGAGCCTTTCTTCCCAACTCATATCTCAGCGTATTGATGAATGGTTGCGCTTTTTGACGCTTTTTATCCAAACGCTTTCTCCGAAGCAAAAGGCCATAGATGGAACAATTACATATGTGTGTTTGAATGATGACGACAAATATTTAGTTCCAACAAATAACTTTTACCAACGTTTCCGCACTCTATGGTGCCTTTTTCAAGGTACCTGACTGACTTAACACTCAATCAGGCTTCATCATTGAACAATTCCTAAAAACATGGCATGCAAATACAAAATGAAATTACATCGGAACATATATTCCTTTCCCTGGCACAGTCAGACTCCGAGATCTTCCAAAATTTAAACGACATTCCTGTTCCCAATTTTCTTTTGAATAATATCCCTGAAAACTGGATTGAATTCACTCCATATTGGATCCAAATCAAATCCCTTTTCCAAATTCATAAGCTTGCTTGGATCAATCTTCATAGTTGGGTTCAAAGAATTAATATAAATTGATTCTTTTATCTTTCTCCCCTTCCAGTTGATCTCCTTGTCCAAAAAGTTGACTTTATCCCAATTAACCTTGTGTCCTTCATTGTTTTTCAAATGATCATATATTCCATTTGTGGCTTTCCTATTTCTCACATCCCCTTGATGTTGCTTTCTTCTGTCATAGTAATGCTGGCCGGTTTCCCCCACATAGTGAACTCCACATGTGTCACACCCTATTGCATAAACTACATCTTTCCAATCCTCAAGTTCAACTGTTTGTTTTAGCCTGCACAGTTTGTTGTAAAGAGTTTCCCCTCTCTTAGGCACATATCCAACCTGAAATCTCTTTAATTTCCTTTGCAAGCTCTCCGAAAAACCTTGTACATAAGGTGCATGCAGAACATCATAGTATTCCTTCTGATTCTCTGCTTTAACCTTCTGCTCGGGCTGATCGAAAAGGTCTTCAGCAAGCCTGCTCAACGGGTGTTTGCGACCGGCAGCGAGGAAGACTTCGCTGCGCAACTTCGCCGAATTTCGCTTGCTGTCTTGGTCATAGGTGGCCTTATCGTCAAGCAGTTTGCAAAACGATTGTACACGCCTGGGGTGATAGAACAGGTCTTTTGCAAATATCGCTTCGATGTCGCGATGGATGTCCCGCCGCCGACGGCCTGTGGCCTCGTGATAGACGTGCAGCATCTCGTTGGCATACTCGACATAATGCTGGTGAGTTCGCGTTCTCAGTCGGTCCGGCACGACTTTCCGGGCGCGAAAATCAAGCTCGGCGATGGCGTGTTCCCGTGTAAGCATCGGTTTTTCGGCGTTGCCGGGAGCGTTGAACCTCGGCGGTTTCTGCACATACCACTTCGTAAAGGATGGCCTTTCGACCTTCAGATGGCCGAAGGATGCGACCGAGGCGTTGCGTGGCTTGGCGTTTGGACGATTGCCCGCCGAGCACCACGGCGACTTTGGCTGCCGGGAGGTCAACACCTTCGTCGATCACGCGATTAACCACAATGGCCGGGTAATCGCCCGCCTCAAAGCGTTGCAGAATCTCCGCGCGCTCGTTCTTGCCGCAATGCGAGAGCATTGGCGGGATCAGAAACCGCAGTGCGATGTTGTAGGCCATTTGGTTGGAGCCGACAAATACGATTGTCGGGCTCTTTGGGTGAAGCGTGAAGATGTCTTCCAAAATACGCAGTTTCTCCTCCGCTCGATTTTCTATGGATGTGCGGACCCAGAAGGCGCGCAATGCTTCTCGGGCCTTTGGATCCACAGCGGACGAGCCGCACATCTTCGCCCAGTCGAACTTCTTGCCTTCCTCAAGCCAGCCCTTGCGAAAGCGCTCCATGACCCCGCAACAGCGATCATATTCCTCCTGCTCGCTATCCGAAAGAAAGACAGGTATGCGGACGACATCATAATCTGCTAAAACAGTGCCGCGTGCTGCCGATAGAGGCATCTGGTACACAATTGGCCCTATCAATTCCGCGAGTTCATCCTCCTTTCCGTCCGACCGCTCCGGTGTTGCGGTCAACCCGAGTCGCCACGGCGCACAACTCATCCGGGCCGCATCGCCGCGCACCGGGCCGGGCAGATGATGGCATTCGTCAAAAATGAGCAACTTGAAGCGGTCGCCGAACTTGGGCATGTGGATGGCCGCACTTGCGTAGGTCGTGCAGGAGATTTCACGCACATCCATGACTTGGTCACCGATGATGCCCGCATCGTAGCCTATCACCGCTTTGATGCGCCGCTGCCACTGGTACATGAGGTCGCGGACGGGCGCGACGATCAGTGTGGAAAAAGCCGTCTTCGCCATAATTGAGAGCGCGACTTCGGTCTTCCCGGTTCCCGTCGGCAAAACGACGGTGCCACACCGGGTCGCCAGCCATGCATCTTCCGCTTCTTGCTGATAATCTCGCAAAGTAGGGAGATTGCCGCCGGGAATTTGCAAGTCCGACCAACGGCCGAGACTTTCCTGCATGGAGCGTGGGAGTCGCGAATAGTTCATCGCGCGTGTCACCCAGCATCCACTCCTCGAATCCCAAGACCATAGCGCGGGATTCTCAGCCGGCTGTTGGGTGGCGGTTATGACCCCATTGAAAAAGCAAGTCAGCACAGGCTGATCCTTCATCATGAGGCTGCTGGGTGGCGTGGTGTGGTTCTCGGCACTCATGGGTGGCATGATTGGTTAGCAAGCGACCTGGTCGCGCAGGGTTTCCCAGAGGTGGGCGCTGTTGAAATTAGCCGTCTGTGCGGCCTTTGCAAGCCCACAGAGGAGGAATCACGGTCCGCACGCACGTCAATCTGCTCGGTAGCCCTTCAGGTGTCAGTTGTGGAGCCGCCACTATGTGACTGACTGGATTCTGCGGCTACATGACAAGGGCCACGCTCTGAATCACCACCATGGCAATCGATCCGGGCAGCTTCTGCGTGCACATGCCGTGGCGCTGTGTCGCGGAGGCTGCGGCGGGAGCTGCCGCAGGACAATCCTCCAGCCCGGCCGTTGCAAAACCCATCGTTGGGAGCATCCGTCCATGCCTTGAAAATCCTGGGGTCTGGGGCTAGCCCCAGTCTTTGCATGCCACTGGGCGCGCCAAATCCTGTGGAACAATCCGGCGGATATTACGTAAGCGTCCTAAATTTCATTATGCCGAGCTCAGCATAAGTGAAATTTTGGACGCTTACGATATTACGACCAAAGCGGCACCAAATTACGATGAAAGCCCGGTCATTCCTCCCTAACACCTACGATGCGAATTTGGTAAAGCGCCACGATGACAATTCGGCCATCAACAAAAAAGGGGCTGGCTGTTCATGGGCGGTGAGACCACCGGCCAGAATACCGTAGAAAGCCCGTGACGGATTTGCCGCCGGGGTCGGGGGTGACATTGTTCTGACTGGAATTCGGCTTGGTCGAAGGATGATCGTTTTTTTTGAAGGCGGAGGTACCAAGGACGGCTCCAATTGGATGAGCACCGAATGGTGTGCCATCGGAGGAGGTCGGGGAATGGATTGATTTTTTTGAAGGATGGCGAGCTGTGCGAGAAGTGAGGGCCAGTCCTGGGGGCGATCATTGGGATCGTGAGCTAGTGTTGATTTCAGAAACTCAACGACCGTGGCCGGAAGATCAGGCACAAATGTCCGGGGATCGGGAAGTGAGGCGCTATTTTGACTTTCTTGGATTTGCTGGGAATTCAGCCCACAGAAGGGGGCGGTGCCGGTCAGCATATTATAGAGAGTGGCGCCCAGGGCATAGATATCACTGCGGCAGTCTAGTTGATGGGATCCTCTTAATATCTCGGGGCTCATAAATCCCGGCATGCCCAAGGTATTCATGGGAAAGGTTGGGGGCTGATTTTTTACGAGAGGGGTCAGGATTGTGTTGAATAATTGAACGCTATTATCAGGAGCAATCCAGATACGTCGGGGGGACAAACTTCCATAGATGAGGCCATGTTGGATCCATAGCCATTCCATGACGCGTGCGACCAAGGTGGCCATGTGAAGGGCGGGTTTCAGTTCTAAGGCGCCCCCATCCCACAACCGGGTTTCCAAGGCAACGCTTTTCCCACGTTGCCATGCTGCAAAATAAATGCCGCCACTGGATTGGCCGGCATCCCTGATGCTGATCAGGTTGGGATGCCTGATTTTCATATAGCGGTTCATGGCATTCAGGAAAAGACGGGCAGGTTCCCCACTCTCCAGAAGGGGGGAATGGAATACTTGGACTTCCATTTCCTGTTGTTTTTGAATGTGTTCCGCCAAGTAAATTTCACGGGATCCATTCACTTCAATCCTTGCCTTGATGAGATAGCCGGATATTTGGGATTGGTTCATCAGGCGGGCATCGGGGATAGCAATGAAGGCACCACAGAGCGAGCATTGAAGTCTCTTCTGGAACATGCCTTTCGTTTGTTCCAGACTATAAATGTCGTTTTCAGAGAGGTTCATCTCCCCACCGCAATTACTGCAAACGTATTGTAAGGGCATAGACACTTCCTTTTGTGACAAAGAGCCGATCCATTGAGGAGTCGGCTCTTTTGCTGCAATTTTAATGGGAGCGAGTTGTATCGAGGGTGGAAAAATATTAAATTTTACCGTTAAATGAAGCCGCATGGGCTTCGCGTTGGGCTACTTCCAGATCGTATTCAGTCATAACCCGAGCCAATTCCTTGAAAGTGATTTTGGGCTTCCATCCGAGCTTTTTCATGGCCTTGCTGGGATCACCCAGTAGGTAATCGACTTCCGCAGGACGATAGAAGCGGGGATCAATTTTGACGAAATCCTGCCAATTGAGGTTGAGGTGGCCGAAGACTTCTTCTAGAAATTCCCTGACGCTGTAGGATTCTCCCGTTGCAACGACATAATCATCCGGCTGTTCCTGCTGGAGCATCATCCACATGGCCTCCACGTAGTCACGGGCATGACCCCAGTCGCGTTTAGCATCCAGATTGCCCAGAGCCAGATTTTTCTGAAGGCCGACCTTGATGCGACCTGCAGCCCGGGTGATCTTGCGGGTAACGAAGTTCTCGCCACGCCGCTCGCTTTCGTGGTTGAACAGGATGCCATTACTGGCATGCATCCCATAAGATTCACGATAATTGACCGTTTGCCAAAAACCGGACACTTTAGCTACGGCATAGGGGCTGCGCGGATGGAACTGTGTGGCTTCACTTTGCGGGGGTTTGGCCGCACCAAACATTTCCGAGGAGGAGGCTTGGTAAAAGCGAACTTTTGCGCCGGTTGAGTTGTTGTAATCACGAATTGCCTCCAGAACCCTCAATACACCCAGTCCGGTGACGTCGGCAGTATATTCCGGTTGGTCAAAAGAGATACGGACATGGGATTGGGCCGCGAGGTTATAAACCTCATCAGGTTTAACCTTGGTCATAACATGACGCAGCGAAGAACTGTCCGCCAGATCACCGTATTCCAGGTGGAGGTTGGAATTTCTGTCGAGGAGATGGTCGATGCGTGTTCGGGTGATGGAACTGGACCGCCGTACAATGCCGGTAACTTCATACCCCTTCTGTAGAAGCAATTCAGCAAGATAGGAGCCATCCTGCCCCGTGATTCCTGTAACAAGCGCTTTTTTTGCAGAAGTCATTGTATTCCCTTTATTCTTAAAGTTCGGCAAGAATAAAGGGAAATTAAGGAGAAGAAAAGCGTAATTTATGGCTTAGCAGGCGCTACTTCATAACCGTCATTGATCCGCTCTTTTTTCAGGGCAGCCTCGAATTCGGTTTTGGGGCAACGCATGAGCACGTAGACATCATAGAATCGTAGAGCGGTGTCCCCGTACCAACTTCGGGCCCAAAGACTGGGTCCATACTGCCAGATGGTATAGCAGATCAGGGCTTGATCAACATCATGAAGCCGGATTTGAGTGGTGTGAGTAGCTTGGGGGGTCAGTGTCGTTTTGGATTCAACTTTACCAGTGGTTTGAACGGCCTGGTGGGAGTTTTGGATAATTTGTGGCACATTCGGCATGCCTGTCTGAGTCGAGCTATATTTATCACTACGACTTGCCCGGTAAACATCGTCCGCAGTCACCCCGGTGCGTTCAGCGAGTTTTCGAATGGCATCATGACGAGCATCGTTGATGCCTTCTTCCAAGACCAGTGTATAGGTGGACATTCCGCTGGCATAGACATAGTTGGTGGGATCGCAGTTGGAGGCAAGAGAGATATCGGCCACCCATTTTGGAGGAGCAACGTTGCCTTCAATAACTTTTAGGGAACTGCATCCAGTGCCCAAACCGATCATAACGGTCAATGCGAATAAATAAATGATTTTCATGAAGAATCCTTTCCTTATTTCAAAAGACTTTTCCAGCCGCTTCGGCCTTTGGGCGGATCTGCCAGATTGCTGTCTGACCAGCCCTTTTCCCACATTCCATCGGTATCTCCGCTTAAAGCGGCCTTACGTCGGGCTGATTCGGTTTCGATTTCTTCCGGGGTATCGAGGACATAGGGTGTGATGAACACCACGACCTCGGTGCGTTTGCCGGTATCACTTGCTGAGCCGAAGAGGAAGCCTAAAAAAGGAATTTTGTTAAGAAAGGGAATACCGTTTTTATTTTCAGTTTGATCATTTTTGACCAGTCCGCCGAGAATAATGGTTTCACCATTTCTAACAGAGACTGAGGCAGTCATTTCGCGTGAGGAGACTATCGGCCAATCATTTTTACCACTGCTGTCGACGATGGTTTGTGTACGAGAAACATCTTCGATCTTTTGGGCGATTTCCATCACGACGAACTTTTTGGCGTTGATGCGGGGGGTGACTACCAAGCTTAACCCGACTTTCCGGGCTTCGACATTAGGAACGGCCGTACCCGCTGTGCTGCTGCTGTAGCCAACGTAACTGACGCCTTTGTAAAAATAACTTTCCTCAGAAACATCAATTTTGGCTTCCTTGTTATCGGTGGTGAGGATGATGGGTGAGGCAATGATTTTGGAGCGATTGTCGCTTTGCGACATCTTGATTACGGCATCAAGGTTCAGTCCGAACTGGGTCATATAGTATGTCAGTCCGCCGGCCAGTGGGAGTGATGAGGAAGAGTCAAGGGAGGTGGCGTTCAACGGGGTTGTCTTGCCCCCCCCTCCCGCGCCTGCAAATGAAAATTCGGCATTACGTCCGCCGCTGCGCTTGTTATAGGCGATCATGGAGCGTTGAACCCAGTCGACGCCACGTTCTAGGTCTTTGTCGAGAGAAACCTGCATAATGACAGCCTCGATAAGAACCTGAGAGAGCATGATGTCCATGCTTTTCAGGATATCTTTAAGTGCCGCCATATCGCCCTTACTGGCCATGAGGATCAGTCCGTTAGTGCGTTTGTCGGCAAGAATTTTGATATTTTCGGCGGAAAGTTGACCCACTTTAGTTTTGCCTTCCGCTCCCTTGGCTGAGGCTAATTGCTTTTGCTGATCGATAAATTCTTGCAATTGGAAACTGCGGGGCTCTTCGTGTGTGGCGGTGGTGGTCGTGGTTGTCCCGGGAGTGTTGTCGGTGTGGGTTGAGCTACTGCTGGAACTTGTTTTTTTCGCTGCAGAACTCTTTGAGGATGGGCTAGCCGCTGCCCCGATTAATGCGTTTAGCATGGAGGCGACTTCTTCGGCATCAGCAAATTCTAGTCGTATGACTTCAATCGTCACATCCGGCGCAGTGCCCACGTCCAGTGCCGCCACAACCTGCTCGAAAAATTTCATATTTTCCTGACGGGTAATAATGATCAGGGAGCCTGTCCTGTCATCGGCGATGACTTTAACGTTACCGCGGATCATCCGGTCGTCTCCCGTATCGCCTTCTGCTTCAGTACCCGCCGTTTTTGGGGGGGTGGCAGGGGTGGTGCTCCGTGCGCGGATAACGCCTGGTATGGTGGGTGGGGTAGTCGTATCGACGCCGGGAGCCCCTGAAGTATTTAGACGGCGGACGGTGGGTTGCTTCTCCTTGTCTTTCTGGTCAGCAATAATCTCTTCCAGCTTCGTTTTGATGTCCGATGGCTTGGAATTACGCATCTGTAAGATATGAATGGATTCTTTGATGTCCAAAGGCTGATCAATTCGGGTCAGGATATCCTTGATACGATTGAGATTTACAGAGGTATCCGCGATCATGAGGCTGTTGATTCGTTCCAGGGGGAGAATTTTGCCATAGGCGTGGATCAGGCCCGAGATGGCTTTCTGTGCCTCAGCCGGGTCAATGAACTTCAGGGGAATGATTTCACTGACAAGCTCATCGTTTTCGGGGTGGACGATCTGGTCGGCTTGATTGGTTTGGATTTGCAGGCCTTCTTGATTGGCGGCAGTGATGGGGACGGCCTTGACGAACTTATCCCCCTGATTGATCAAGGCGATGTTGTTCATGGCCAGAACGGCTTTGATGGCCTGGATGGCTTCAGGAATCGTCAATTCTGACTGACTGCGCAAGGTAATCGTGGCGTTGACATTGGGGGCTTGCAGCAATGTGCGTCCTGTTAATTCTGAACAATAGTATTGCAGTACCATGTCCAGGGACGCTTGATTGAACTTCAACTCGACGGTGCGATTGGTATCTGTTTTGAACCCGCCCGTGACCCGTGTGATGCCTGCCTGGGTTGTAGTGTGAATCGGAGGGAGGCTTTGGACCTGTGCCGATGATAATTGGAAGAGGGCACCGGTTAGCGCCAGTATCCCGAAAGCTCTTCTAATAGTGTACAGGAAAGACGTCATTTTATAGCCTTTGACTTCGGTTATTCTTTTTCGCCACCGGTAGGGGAAATCCTAGAGTACGAACAGTACACCGTGAATCCCCCACGCAATACCAGTTTCTCATTTGGAGAAATACTTAACTGACTGATGTCCAAAATAACATCTTCTTTTTGTAGATCATAGAGGAAATGAGTTAGGGCGGCAAGATTACCTTCCCATTTGCAGTTGATCGCTACCTCGTACATGCTCCCTTTAAGCGTCTCTTTTTCAGCATCGCGGCTGATCAGATTGAGCCCATTTGCTTTGGCCAGCCGCTCAATGAGAATCTGGAGGTCAGTGCTAACATCTTTCCCTTGCGGATGAGTGGGTAACTTTTTCTTCAGAATTTTGAGCTGGGAATCCCATTTTGGTGCTTGGGAGATCAGATGGTTTTGTTTTTCCACTTCGTGTTGGAGCGACTCTTTCTTTTCGGCCAGAACCTTCCATTCTTTGATTTGGGGATCAACCAGAAAGAAAGTTAGGCCACCAAGTGCCACAACCCCGGTAATCCACACCAGCACTATTTCACGTGGTGAAATTTTCATGGTTGTTCACCTCCTGGCAGGGTGCAGACAATCTTGAATTCCTCTTTACCTTCCTTGGTGCGTCTGGTGCGGGATAGTTCTGAGGCGACAAAAAGCTTTGAGCGTTCGAGGTCCTTTTTGAAGTCAGCAATCAGTGCATATTCATCAGCTTCACCGGTCATCTCAAGGTTTTTGTTTTTATGGTAGTTGAAGGATTTGAGTGTGATACCTGGTGGGAGTCGGTCACTGATTTCCCGCAGACATTCCAAGCCTGAGAAGGAACGATCCATATATTTGGTTAACCCCTGTGTCCGCTCACGGACCGCTTTGACTTTTTCGGCCGGCGCCTTAAGGTCATTCAGTTTTTGGGTGAGCGAAGCGATGCTGTTTTTTTGAAACTGAAGGCCGCCAAAAAGACCCAGCATGCCTGTGAGCCAGAGGGAAGCGGCGATGATTGAAAACAGGATAACCCGTTTTTTGGTTCGCAGGGCCGTTTCTGTTTGCAGCCAGGCAACAGGGGCGAGATCCATCCTGCCGGAGGTTCGGGTTGCCGTGCGCCGGAGTAACCCTTCGGCGAGGGGGGGGAGGGAGTCAAGCGGTTCGGAGTGGGCCGTGATTTGAAACTGTTCGGCAAAAATTTTGATAAGTCCAGTGGGACTCTCGTCTCGATGCCAGATAGAAAGTGCAGTCGGAGGCCCGCCCTCAAGATCTAAATCCAGCGAGGAAAGTGTTAATGCGGTTTCCCGTGCAATATCCGCGTCCGCTTCTTCGGGGGGCATAGCGTCCATTCCTGTTAAAGATCGCATGGCAAGGGGAATCCCGGCGGAAGCGATGATCATGTCACAGGTTAAGTCCTCAATAATAATGAAAACCTGGACCCCGGAAGGATGAACTTTGTCTGCGTCCTGAAGCAATTTCCACCAACCTAACAGATTGATATCCACCCATTTAGGCTCGATACCTGCGGATCGCAAGGCACCCGCCAGAAGGTTGATGGTATCGGTTCGGATCGCGCTTAACAGAAGGCGGCAACGTCCATTTTGTTCGGAAAGCACTTCATAGGAAATGGCTGATTCGTCAATGGGGAAGGGGGAGAACTTGTCGATCTGAAGTTCAGCCATGCTTTTGATTTCGTCAGGACTGCCTGAGGGAAGTTCCGCAATCCGAAGCAATACCCAGGAGGCGGGAATCCCGATGCTGACCGGAGCGGGGATCCGGCCACATTTGATGTGGATCTCCCCGACTAGGCGCTCGCGTTCGGTCTGAAGCCCGTCTAATAGATTTTTTTGATTTTCGCCGAGTTCCAACTCAACAGAGCGGGATGGGGTTGAAGATTGTTTTTCACCGACCTTATGCAGGACCGTCCACTCCAGTGAGCGGGAGCGCACAGCTAAACTTGTAAGGACTTTAACAGCCATAATCGTCGCTCATTTACGTAATGTCGCCGTCCCGTTTGGGATGGTGGATACCCCCAGTGTGGAGGTCATCCGGTATTCAACACCGTGCACTATGCCCGATGAACGGACTCGAAGCACGGAGGACGCGATCCCTCCCAGCGTTCTCAGCCGCTGTTGATCTTCCGGTGAGAGTCTGTTCAGTTCGGGAACCCGGCTAAACAGGTTGTTCACGTCCGTAAAAAAGTAATCTTCACTTATTTGCGCGCTTCCTGTCAAACCTTGTCTGCCGCCTTTTTCCCGTTCGGCAATAATGGCGTCTGCTAGAGGACCGTCAATGCCGGGGAGGGTCATTAGCACCCGCTTGGAGGCCGCATTGATATTAACCTGCTCGCCGGCTTCCGGGCTGGCGGTGAGTAAATCTGCGATTCCCGTCATGGCGCTGGAGTTGGTGTCCCCTTCTTCGGAATAGCCCCCGTAAAGGATGGCATAACTCCAACCTTTGATCAGGAGTAGCTCTTCCACGGTGTCTAAGTTGACCATTTTGTTGGGGGTGGTGAGCTGGGGAGTTTTAGAAGTTCCATTCCCTGTATGACCGCGCGCCTTATAAGGAGGGTCCAGTCGGGCATAATAGTCATCAGTTTCTGCACCATCCATGTTGGGTTGATCGTCCATGTCCCGCCAGTCGTTGAAGCAGTCGATCAATTCGCTCCATTTGTCTTCCGGTACCCCGCTCAATTTGAAGATATGTTCCCAATCCTCGTCTTTTAAAGCATTGATATTTCTGAGTGCGGGTTCGGGGAGGATGTCCAGCACGAAGGATCCTTCCCCGAGTTTTACCGTCAAGCCCATGATGGCATAGCCTTGGTGCAATCGTTTGGCAGAATCATACCAGTATTTGTTTTTGATTTCATCGCTATCCCCCTGACCTTTGACTTCCTGACTGTGGATGAAAAGGGCCTGGGCATATTCCAGTCCTGCTTTGGAGAGATACTCGGCTTTAAGCCTTTTGCGGAGGTAGGATACGATTTTGGCTTCGACATGCATGTCAAAGGCAAATCCGCCGATCAAGACTGAAAGAAGAGCGACTACCCAAAGCACAATGATTAAGGCTGAGCCGTGTTTCATCGTAATCCCTCTTTGGCAATGGGAATGTCGACCAGTCGTCGCATCTCAAGCGGCGGGTTTCCTTCTTCCAGCGGTTGCATATAGAGCGTGATCTCGACAAAACGGGGGAGATGGTTGGTTAGGTCACCGCCTGCACTGCAGTTCCCCTCCCACTCGTCCAGCCACGCGATTTTTTCGGTTTCGAAGTCATTGGTAGCCACGCGGACGCCGAGGCCGACAATCCGGTCGGAGAGCACTTCAGGTTCAAGGGTCTCAGGATCGAAGTCGTCGGGTTGGAGATACTCGTCACCCCAGGCGGTATAGGCGGCGCCATGATTGCCGTTTTTGTCCTGTCCGATGAAGAACCGGACGTGATGGAAGGTTTTGGCCATGTAGGAATTGACTCCCACGAGATCTGAACCTTCTTTGACCCAGGTGATGCTGTCGGCGGCGGTGTTTCCGCTGCCGCTTTTCTTGAGGATCAATCCATCATTACCGTCACGGTAACGGGCTGATCGGAGAGCCCCCACCAGTTGTTCAATGACAAAATCGCCCGCGTGGAGATCTTTGCTTAACGCTGTGCCCCGCTGCCAGGCTTTGCTGACGGTGGACAGGAGCATGAAAGCCGATCCGCATACCAGCGTCATGATGGCCAAAGCCACCAGGAGTTCGATCAGGGTGAAACCCCTTATGGATGATCTATCCTTCATTTACTCATAACGCCAAATCATTTGTATAGTACAAGTAGGATGTCACTTCCTCAAACGCCTCTTTTCCTTTGGCGGACCAGGTGACGCGGTTTTTTACGATCATCATATCCTCTTTGTTATCATCTCGTTCTGATTTGCGCTGAAAGGTGAAGTGGTGTGGGTATTCAATGGGGCCTACATTCAGGTTCAGTGCTTTGAGTTCTTTTTCGCCCTTTTTCTGTACAACGAGAAGCGGATAGTCCAGTTCCCCGGTTTCCAGAATACGCCGCGCCTCATAGTAATTTTTCGCCGTACTGACGACGGCCAAGCATCGTGAGGTGGCAGTCATAAGGACTCCGGCCGATATTGCCAGGATGGCGAGTGCCATGAGGATCTCAATGAGTGTCATGCCGGCTTGGGAGTGTCTGGTCATACCTCAATTTCCTTCCTGGGTGACCTTGATTGAGCCGATGGCATCGACGTTAATGACCATTCTGCTTCCGAATTCGTCAATGATGCGTGTCTCGAAAGGCGTACAGCGGCCATTGGATTGATATACGATGGCCATGGAATCGTTTTTGGTGTCACTTCTCTTACCGTCCGCCGTAAAGGACTCAATTTGTACCGCATCCAGTATGCGGGTGATGCTGCTAAATGGAGTTGCACTGGCTTGCTGTTCGCCAGGGACGTTGGTACCGGGATCAGGCTCGACCTCAGGTGCAGGCGTTTCAGTTCGAAAAATCTGATCACTGGGAAGGGCGGGGGAGGCTGACCTCAAGGGATCGATGCTCACCTGGTTATGTTCCTTGTCGATGGTCAGTTTCATCTCCTGATTCCGAAGAATCGCACTGGTCCGGGCATAATTAGCGGCCATGACGATGGTCCGTGCCCCAGCACGCAGTCGGTTGCCACGGATGGATTTGACGAGCGAGGGCATGGCCACGATCGTCATGATTCCCATAATGGCGAGCACCATTAGAATTTCCACAAGGGTGAAACCGGGGCGATGCGGGCAGAGGAACCTGGGCATGGAAGGGTCAATGTTCAATTAGTTTGTAATGAACCCGCCATCGGGTTTATTAGCCCTAAGTTCATACACGTCGCCCTTGAGGGTGTATATGAAATCCTCACCCCATGGGGTTTTAGGCATGCGGCCATCTTTCAAATAGGGACCGTTCCAGTTCAGCTCACTTCCTTTGGTCAGCAGGTTTTGCAAGCTGGGTGGGAGTACGCCATTATCCACCTCATAAGTGTCAATGGCTGTAGAAATGGCCTGAATGCTCGTGCGGGCAGCGGTGATATTGGCGGCCTGTGTTCGCCCCTTGAGGCTGACTACGGCCACCCCGGCCAGAATGCCCAGAATGGCGACGACCAGCAGGATTTCCACCAAGGTGAAACCGGCCCGGGAATGATGCTTGTCGGATTTTAATAACAGGACTGATGCGAACTTATTCATATTCATGTCTTCTCCTTTTTATACACCCAATCCACTGGTAATGTTAAATACGGCCATCACGATACTGACCGCGATGAATCCAACCAGAAGCGCAACGACCACGATCAGAATAGGTTCCAATGCGGTGGTGAACAGTTTCACGTTCCGGTTCAATTCGTTTTCATAACGATGGGCAATATGCTTGAGGGCGCTGGCCATATCCCCCGTCTGTTCGCCGATCGCCAACATATCGGTCATAAGCGGGGGAAAGACTTTACCTGCCGCCAAGGGACCGGAAATGGTGGTGCCATCGGTAACCCGGTCACGGGCATTCCGGATTTCAGCGGCGATGACCACGTTATCAACGGTTTTCTCAACAATGGTCAAAGCCTGTAGAGCGGGAACCCCGTTACTCAGGAGTGTGCTCAGGGTACGGGCAAAATTGGCATAGGTGCTGGAGGCGACGATTCCTTTGATGAACGGCGCTTTCAATTGGATGCGGTGCCACCGTTGTTTGCCCTCCGGCGTATGCAGATAGCGGTTTAGCAGGAAACTGCCGAAAATAAACAAACCCAGCACGAGCCAGCCATATTTAAGCATTCCCTGGCTCAGCCCTATCAGCATCCGCGTCGGCAGAGGCAGGGTACTGCCCATTTCGAGGAAAATAGCCGAAAATTTAGGGATTACAAAAACCATTGAGAAAACCATGGTGACAAATCCCATCACCAGCACGATGGCGGGGTAGACCAGCGCCATGATCACTTTTTCCTTCAGATCCTGGATTCGCTCATAGTGCTCGACCAGCCGCAGCATGATTTCTGCGAGGGCCCCGCTGGCCTCACCGACCTTGACCATGCTGATGTACAAGGTGGGAAAGGACTTCGGATGTTTGGCCATGGAGTCGGAAAGCGTGGTTCCCTGCAGGATCTGGTCCCGGAGATCCTTGATGATATCATCGCTGGCCGTTCCTGTTTTTCGGTTGGCCAGTGTGGATAAAGCTTGGCCAAGATTCATGCCAGAAGCGAGCAAGTCGCTGAGTTCGGTGGAAAAGATCAAGATCTCCCGGGGTTTCATGCGCGGGGTTTTGCTGAAACTGAAGTTCAGCTTCTTGGTGGCGGGTATCGCTGACTTGGAAGCTTTGGGGGAGTTGGGTGAATTTCCTGAGGTAAGCGATACTGGGATATAACCTTTCTTTTCCACCTGACGCAGGGCCGTCAGGCGGTCATTGGCCTCAACGTTTCCTTCCACACGTTGTCCGGCTTTATCCTTGGCTATGTAGTTGAAAATCAATCGGCATCCTCCGAGACTCGCACCACTTCTTCCACGGTGGTAATACCTTCCAGAACCTTGATCCAGCCATCGTCGCGCAAGGTTTGCATGCCTTCCTCCACCGCCTTTTGTTTGATGGCATTGGAGGAGGAGCGTTGCAGAATGAGTGACTCAATTCCTTCAGAAATGGCCAGCAATTCGTAGAGGCCGGTTCGTCCACGGAATCCGGTCATACGGCATTTTTCGCAACCGACCGGCTCTTGCATGTTGGCCGCGGCGATTTTGTCAACAGGAAATCCAAGACTGCCAAGCAGGGCCATATCCGGATTGGTGACGGGGCGTTTGCAGGCCGGACAAAGCCGGCGTACGAGACGTTGGGCGACAACTGCTTCCAAGGATGAGGCCACGAGAAAGGGCTCGACCCCCATGTCGAGAAGGCGCGTCACCGCGCCACCGGCATCGTTAGTGTGCAGGGTACTGAACACCAGATGGCCTGTCAGGGAAGCGCGAATGGCAATTTCGGCCGTTTCAAAGTCGCGGATCTCACCAATCATGATGATGTCCGGATCCTGCCGCAGGATAGAACGCAAGGCATTAGCGAAAGTCAGTCCGATTTCTGATTTGACATTACACTGGTTGATGCCGGCCATTTCGTATTCGATCGGATCTTCTACCGTGATGATGCGCTGGTCAATGGTGTTGATTTCGTGCAGGTAGGCATACAGAGAGGTGGATTTCCCTGATCCGGTGGGGCCGGTGACGAGGATAATCCCATTGGGCTTTTCGATGATCTTGCGGATAATGGTTTCATCCCGTTCGCGGAGACCGAGTTGCCGGAGGCCGATGAATTCCTTGCCGCGCATCAGGAGACGCAAGCTGACGCTTTCCCCGTAAGTGGTGGGCAAGGTGGATACACGGATGTCAATGTCTTCGCCTTGAATTCGCATCCCGATACGACCATCCTGCGGGAGGCGCTTTTCAGCAATATCCATGTTGGCCATGACCTTGATACGGGAGATGATGGCGGCTTGAAAACGGGAAAGCTGGGCGGGAAGCGGCGTCTGATGCAATACCCCGTCAACCCGGTAACGGATGCGGAGTTGGGTTTCCATGGGCTCCATGTGGATATCTGTGGCACGTTCCTGATAGGCCTCCCAGATGATCTGGTTCACAAAACGGACAATGGAGGCTTCCTGGTCGAGTTCGCCCAGATCGGTTTTCATGAGGGCCTCATCAGGGGCGACCTCGATACGATGGTCATCCTGCATCAGTTTTTCCATCGTATCAGCGCCGACACCATAGAATTTTTTGGTGGCGCTGGCGATGTCGTTGAGCAGCCCTAAGGCCAGTTTCACTCTCATGCCGGAGGCCAGCCGGAGGGCGTCCACAAGTCCGCTGTCAAACGGGTCGTTGGTGGCTACCATCAGGGCGCCATTTTCAATGGCATAGGGAATGACGTTGTATTGAAAAACAGTCCGGGTGGGCAGTTTTTCAAGAATGGATGCTTCGATGGACAGGGTGCCAAGTCGTAGAAACGGAATATGCAGGACAGTGGCAAGGGATTCCAAAAAGGCGTCTTCGGTGGTAAAACCCTGGGCGACAGCCGCACGAGTGATGGAAAGATCATTCTGCTGGGCATGCTGGAGCAGGGTGGAGATCTGTGCTTCAGACAAGAGCCCGGTGCGCTTCATCAACCCCGTTAAACTGGTCGGAAATGCAGTTGTCATAAGCTACAAAGTATAGAAAAAAGATGTGATTAAGTCAACGTGAGAGCCTATTTGCACAAATTGACAAAAGAGCGGGAAACTGGCACGCTTTGCATTTAATTATGTCAACCAAGAATGAACAGGGTTCGAACCCAAGTATTGTGTTGGGCGTGACGGGCTCAATTGCCGCGTTCAAGGCTGTGGAATTGCTACGTCTGATGCAGAAAAAAGAATGGGATGTTTCTGTTGTCATGACGGTGGCGGCCACCCGGTTTGTTTCTGCGCTTACTTTTCAGACTTTGTCGAAAAATACGGTTGGTATGGGATTGTTTGATGAGGTGGATGGGTGGCATCCGGAGCACATTGCCTATGCGGATCGTGCCGATGTGTTGCTGATTGCTCCTTGTACCGCCAATGTGATTGCCAAATTAGCGCATGGGTTGGCTGATGATTTGCTGACCTGTACGGCGCTGGCGACGCAGGCGCCGCTGGTCATCGCGCCTGCGATGAATGACCACATGTGGGCGCATCCCGCCACCGGTGCCAATGTGGCGCTCCTGCAATCCCGCGGGGTGACTTTTGTGGAGGTCGCTAAAGGAGATCTTGCCTGTGGTCGGGCGGGGGAGGGGCGCTTGGCTGATCTTCCCATCATTCTTTCGGTGGTCGAGTCTGTATTAAGCACGTCAGTTTTAATAAGAGGAGAGAGAGCATGTCGAAAAATGTATTGATAGCCCTGCTTTTGATCGCCTTGGCGGTAGTGATTATGATCTTCACCAAGGGGGATTCTCCAGTGAATCTGGTTTTCACAGCGATTAAGCCTGCTGCATCCTTGGTGTACCTGTGTTTTACGGCTCTGGGTGTAACCATTGGCGTCCTTTTGAAATAACGATGGTATGACTAATTTTTCACTACCTGGATTTGAGTTGATAGAGAAGGTTGGCGAAGGCGGTATGGGGCAGGTTTGGAAAGCCCGCCAGCTTTCTTTGGATCGGCTTGTGGCCATCAAATTTCTCCCCCCGCGGTTGAGCCATGATCCTGAAAGTATCCATCAGATCATCAAGGAGGCCCGTACAACTGCCCGGTTGAAACATCCCGGCATTGTTCATGTTTATGATGCCAGTGAGCAGGATGGACATTGTTGTTTGGTCATGGAATTTGTCGATGGATATAACGTTGGACAATGGATTTCACGCAAAAAGGCTCTCTCCTGCAAAGATGCCTTGTTGGTGGTGGAGTCGGTTGCCGTTGCGCTCAATTATGCCTGGCATGAAGCTGGCTTAATTCACTGCGACATTAAGCCTGAAAACATTATGGTTGATCATGATGGCACCATTAAAGTGGCGGACCTTGGTTTATCGCTTACTCGTGATTCACAGGGTTTGATTCAGGCCTCTGATGAAATTGCAGGCACGCCGGGTTACATTTCGCCTGAGCAGGTGCAAGGGGAAGTGGCGTTGGACTGCCGTACGGATATCTATGCTTTGGGGTGTTGTCTTTATCAGATGGTGACGGGCGTGCGGCCTTTTCACAACCTTTCTGATCGCGAAGCGATGGAAGCCCAGGTGTCTTCCCGGATTCCTGATCCGCGCGAGATCGTGCCAGAAGTGCCGGGTTCTGTCTGTTCTTTGATTGAGTGGATGTTGATCAAGAACCGGGATTATCGTCTAGCGGATTGGGATGTTGTTTTGAAGGAATTGCATAAAGCGCAAAGGAGCCCAATTTCCACACGTGAGGCACCACCCGAGGGTGCCAGTACGATGCGGCGGCGTATCCAAGCCGCTATGCCCGTTCCGGATTTGCAGATTGGCGGGGAAAAACCGGCCTTGGTTCGTATTGCTGCGATTTTGGTGGTGGGGGCGGTGATTGCTGCCATGGAGGTCGGTTGGATGTGGTGGCATTCCCATCGAAATCCGCAAGTGGCTTCGGTGCCGATTCCGACGCTGGCGGTTAAAGTAGCGCCTCCTACGCCTGTACATGTGTTACCGAGACCTATGCCAGTATTCCATCAACCCGCTCAGGTGCCGGTTGAAGCTTTGCCTCCCGCTCATCATGAACGTGATATTGCAAGAGTTGCTAAACATATCCAAAGAGTGGCTGATGACTATCTTGCCTCAGGGGAGTGGTCTGAAGGAATCCAGTGGCTTGAAGCTTACTCTGATGAATGGGCCAATGAGACACTGGATTTGCGTAAAGAACTGGCGGATAAGTTGAGAAATAAAAAGGCGGCACAGGATCAGACTGTGCAGGTGGAGGTGGACTGGACAAATCGTTTGTTTGCCATTACCTCTTGTGTGTTATCTGGGAAATATTCCATTGCCCACCAATGGGTTGATACAGCGCTTACGGATGAAAAATTTAAGAAGCATCGGGCTGAGTTGGTGTCGATGGGACGTGTTATGGAGGATGTTTGTTCCATCAACGACAAGATGCTGAAAACGTTTGAGCCGGAGGTTGGTAAAATCGTTACCATTCCGCTCATGCGGGGCCCGTTCACGGGGCGTTTGATGGCGATCCGAGACCGGAAGTTGGTCCTGAAAACGATGGATGATGTGGCACAAATAGATTTAAGGTTGGAGGAAATATCTCCTGCTGAACGGCAGGCCAGACTCATCGCTCTTGATCTTCCAGAAGGGAATTTGATCCGAGGCGTAGCGGCGTATAATGCCGGTAAAGACGAGGAGGCCGAGGCGCTCTTGGCTCAAACGGGGGTGCTTGGCGGTTTGCTAATAGCGCAAAAAAGGGCGGATGATGCCGCTGCCGCCCAAGGTGCGGTCATGGCTTCGGCGCGTATTGCTGAGGAGGTTGCCATGCGTGCGGATCCCGCGTTCCTGGCTTTCGCCAAACTGACCAGAAAGGCGGGAATTGATTTGGAGCGATATGATTTGGGGAAAATGAAGGGCGCCATTGAATCCGCCCCGATAACCCGGGAAGCGGCCATGCAGTCGGATCGGGCTATGGATGCGTTTTTAGAAGCTCACGGGACTTCCGTTTTTGCGGAGAAGCATGCGGAACTGATTTTGGCATTCCAAAGCGCATGCGGACAGGCGATGGGTAAAAAATAGAGAGGATCACGTTAACGGTTTATTGCGTTCAGGAGCCCGGGCGATAGCTCGAAGGGGGGGTAAAGCAACCCTTTTTCGCAAACAATAGCCGTTATCCACTCTGCCGGTGTTACATCAAATGCCGGCGAATATGTTTTTACGCCTTCTGGCGCCGTGCGACGGCCAAACCCCATGGTAATTTCCTCGGATGCCCTCTCTTCAATGGGAATGCCGGCTCCCGTTGCCAGTGAAAAATCAAAGGTGGAACTGGGTGCCAGTACATAGAAGGGAATGCCGTGTGCCTTTGCCAGGACGGCCAGACCATAAGTTCCGATTTTATTGGCGGTGTCGCCGTTGGCGGCAATACGATCAGCTCCGACCATGACGGCATTAATTGTTTTCATTTTCATAACATGGGCGGCCATGTTGTCGCAGATTAAGGTGACGTCGATTCCTGCCTGCATCAGTTCCCACGCGGTTAGTCGGGCTCCTTGAAGCAGAGGACGGGTTTCATCCGCATAGACCCGGATGTGTTTTTTCTGTTCAGTGGCCACATAGATAGGCGCAAGGGCGGTACCATACTCAGCCGTAGCCAGTCCGCCGGCGTTGCAATGGGTCAACACCGTATCGCCATCTTTGAGAAGGGTGGCGCCATATTTTCCGATGGCCCGGCACATGGCGGCGTCCTCATCCCGGATTTGAATGGCTTCACAAACGAGGCGTTTTTTAAAGTCGGGGGCTGAAAGTGTGGTAGCAGAATGGATCACCATGCGCATCCGGTCAAGTGCCCAGAAAAGGTTGACTGCGGTGGGGCGCGAGGTAGCGAGATAATCCGCTGCCTGCAGGGCGATTTTTGCTAAGTTCGGGGTAGTATCCGATAGGCTTTGGATCGAGGTGGCCACGCCCATGGCGGCCGCAATGCCGATGGCCGGAGCCCCGCGTACCTGAAGCGTTTTGATGGCTTGCCAGATCTCTTCAACGCTTCGCGTTCGTAGGTAAACCAGTTCACCTGGAAGACGGACTTGATCCACCATCATGACTTTGCCTGGCAAAAGGTTGGCGGGAGAATCGGGAATCCAATCAATGGTACGAAGTAACATATAGGGGAACTCCAATTATTGACGCATCACAAGTAACATCGAGAGATTTACCCCGTTGAATAGTCCATGCATGATGACGGGTACCCATAGCGATTTGGTATAAAGATAGGCAAGGGAAAATCCGCAGGCGATGATGAGCAGGGGAATGAAAGAAGGAAGGTGGAGGTGGATGGCGGCAAAAAGAAATGAAGTCAGGAAAATCCCCATGCCCAGACCAAATCTTCGAACAGCCAAGGGAAGTAATACTCCCCGGAATAGACATTCTTCAAACAGCGGGGCCACGGCGACGGCGAATAAAAACAGGATCCCCCGTATCCAGAAAGGATAATCGCCGGATAGCAATAGGGCGATATCTTGAAGGTTGGGGGGATAACCTTTGGCTGTTAAAATTCCCTGATAAACAAGGGAACTTATGAGAATAAACGGGATGAGGATCATGTAAAAAACAAGTCCGTATTTGATCAATTTGGGAGATAGGGGCACGATTCCGAAGGTCTCCCTCCAATGCCATCCCCGGGAATGGATCAACCACGCGATCCCGCCGAGCCCTGCAAGATCCAAGGTAAGACCTTGAATGATGACCAGGGTGCCTTCGCGGGGGTGACCCAGCATGGAGGAAATGGACCATCCCAAGCCAATCAGGAGGCCGACAAGGCCGATGAGCGCCATGCCCTCCCGCCAGGACCAGGGACGTGAACGAAGCCATTCGATGCGATCCGCCCACGGCACCGGAGTTCGCTTGGTGCGGAGAATTAGGAGGGACGCTGCCACCGTTCCCCCTAGTAATAACATGGCATAAAAGAGCCCCATGATGAGGATGGGGAGAGAGGTGGCGGATTGAAAAATGAGCTGCTCGCGGGGCATGTCCATCAAGTGTTGGGGGTGCCGGGGGGAATGTTCGTGGGTTCAACCGATTCGCGAATCACGTAGATCGGTTTTTGCTGGGCCTCGTGATAGGTACGGATCTGGAGTTCTGCCAGAAGGCCTATAGAGATAAATTGGAGGCCGAAAAAAATCAACATGAACGGGGTGATAACCCAGAACGGCCGTTTAATCAATTCGGAGCAGAATTCTGTGTTGAAGAAATAATGCGACATGTTAGCGCCAGCCATGAAGAACAACATCATGAAACCAAGGGCACCGAAAGTCATTCCCCATTTGCCAAAGATATGAATAGGCCGGGTGCTATAGCGCATCAAGAATTTGACCGTCACCAGATCCAGAAGAACGCGAAAAGTGCGTCCAATTCCGTATTTGGAGGTGCCGAATTGCCGGGCATGATGCGTGACCACAACTTCTGAGATTTGGCCGCCAACCCAGCTGGCGAGTGCCGGGATAAAACGGTGTAATTCCCCGTATAATTGAATGTTCTGGACGATCTCCCGGCGATAGGCTTTCAGGGTACAGCCGTAATCGTGAAGGTGGACACCCGTGATATAGCTGATCAGGGAATTGGCGATAATCGAGGGGAGTCGGCGGTTGATATAGGTGTCTTTGCGGTCACGTCGCCATCCGCTGACAACGTCAAATCCTTTGTCAATCTCAGCCAGAAGGAGGGGAATATCCGTGGGATCGTTTTGCAGGTCGGCATCCATTGTAATGATGATTTCACCATGCGACTCTTTGAACCCGGCACTCATGGCCGCCGTTTGCCCAAAGTTACGGCGGAATTGGATGAGATGGAGTCCGGGGTACTGGGTGGACAGTTTCTTCATTTTCCCCCATGAATTGTCTTTGCTCCCATCGTCGACCAGCACAATCTCGTAGGAGCGGCCGGTGGCCATTAGGGCTGCATGGAGACGGGAAACGAGAAGGTCCACACTCTCTTCTTCGTTAAAAATTGGAACCACAACGGAAATCTCTGTCATAGCGCGTCCTCATCCTTATTATGAAAGTGGCTTTGTAGCACAGTTTGCACCTTCCTGCCACGGATAAAAGAGATAAAACCCACTCGTTATTTCAGTCTCGACACAGAAAGACGGGCATCGCAGGATGACGGATATGACTTCAAAATTATCACAGAAGAAAGAGAACGTGCGGCCCGACCGGTGGGAGGAAAAATTGATCGGGTTGGCCGATTGTCGTGGGGATGGTGAGGTGGTTGCTCTACGGGCGATCCAACTCAGCCGTCAGTTGAATATTGCTCCTTGGATTGCCCTAGGCATTGCTGAACGCCGCGTGACGATGAAAGAAGCGCGGATACTCGATCAAGTGGGGCGCTGCAAGGAGTTACAAGTGGCTGTGCTTGATAAACATCGTACGCTGGACGAGTTACGGGTGACGATGCCTTATGCCGCTCATTTCCTGGCAGTGGAGTTGATGGAATTGATGGGGAGGAAGGCGGGGGATATGCGTGTCGTCCTTCGGATCCTCGAATTTGTGTTGAATGAGGAGAGAAAGAGAGAGGGCGAGGAGTTGTCCATGCGGGTGCGTACCCGGCCTAATAATGATTATATTGACAAGGTGAGCAAGATATTGGGTATCATGCGTCGTACCCGCTGTGATGTACGCATGGCTTTGGAGGTCGAGGCGGGGCACGCGACTGAGCAATTTGCGGCCGATCATATTAAGCAGAGGCGGCGTTTGGCAATGGAAGAGTACCAGATGAATGCCCCGGAAGTGGCGCCTCCTCGTGACCACTGGCCGAAATCGCGGTGATAAAAAAAGAGCGGCCGGGTTTTCCCGGCCGCTCTTTACTTTTCTTTCGGGAGTCTTAGTTGACCTTTTTCAATTCCCGGCGCTTGGCAATGATTTCTTCTGCCAGACCAGTCGGTACGGCTTCGTAGTGTTCGAAATGCATGGTGTACGAGGCGCGTCCCTGAGAAATGGTGCGAACCACGTTGGAATAACCGAACATTTCGCTGAGCGGAACCATGGCACGGATAACCTTGTATTCCGCCTGTTCATCCATGGAGTCGATGCGCCCGCGGCGTTGGCAAACTGAGCCTGTGGCGGCGCCCATGTAGTCTTCCGGGGTCACGACTTCTACCGACATCACCGGCTCCAGAAGGTGCGGTTTGCTTTCCAGGAACAGTTTGTGGAAACCGGCACGGGCGGCTTCGACGAAGGCGAATTCATTCGAGTCAACTTCGTGATATGAACCATCATAAAGCACGACCCTCATATCCACCACAGGGAATCCGCCGACCGGGCCCTTGAGCATGGCCTTGATCACGCCCTTTTCTACAGGAGCGATGAAGTTCTGAGGAATGCGGCCACCGCGGACTTCGTTGACGAACTCAAATCCTTCGCCGGGGGCGAGGGGTTCAAGACGCATGCAGACATGTGCATATTGACCGCGACCACCGGACTGCTTGACGTGTTTGTATTCGCCGTCGGATACACAGGTTCCGGTTTCGCGATAGGCAACTTCCGGGCGGCCCACTTGGGCGACGACACCGTATTCGCGTTTCATACGTTCCACGAGTACTTCCAGATGGAGTTCGCCCATACCTGCGATGATGGTTTCCTTCGTTTCGTCGTCAAAACTGACGACGAAGGTGGGATCTTCATCTGCTAGAGAATGGAGGGCATGGCTCAATTTCTCGTCATCCGCCCGGCTTTCTGGCTTGATGCTGATGGAGATTACGGGGGCCGGGAACTCAATGGACTCCAGGACGATGGGATTGTCCTCAAAGCACAACGTGTCACCGGTTTTGGTCTGTTGTAAGCCGACGGCGGCTACAATATCGCCGCAACGGGCGATATCAATAGACTCTTGCCGGTTGGCATGCATCCGCAACAGGCGACCGATGCGCTGCTCTTTTTTCTGGGTGCTGTTATACACTGGTTTGCCGGAAGTGATGGAGCCGGAGTAGATTCGGATGAAGACGATCTTCCCCATGTGTTTATCAGCGGCAATCTTGAACGCCAAGGCTGAGAAAGGTTCACTTTCGGAATGTTTCCGGTGCACTTCCCCTTCGCCGACGCGTCCGATTACCGGTGCGATATCCAAAGGAGAGGGGAGGAAGTCCACTACCCCGTCCAGAAGGCGCTGAACACCTTTATTTTTGAATGCAGAACCGCAGTAGATCGGAATAATTTTGCGTGCAATGGTTGCTTCCCGCAGGCTTTCCATGATTTCCGATTCCGACAATTCACCGGTTTCGAGGAACTTCTCGAGCAGGATGTCGTTTTGTTCGGCACATTTTTCCGCGAGGAAGGCACGCCATTTTTTGGCTTCTTCTAGACGATCCGCAGAGATGGGCTCTTCCGTCCAGGTCTGGCCGCGATCCTCTTCGTTGTAATTGATTTCCTTCATCTTGATCAGATCAATGATGCCCGAGAAGTCTTCCTCTTTGCCAATAGGAATGACAACGGGAACCCCGTTTGCGCCCAGGATGTTCTGAATTTTTTCGACGACGCTGTAGAAATCTGCACCCGTGCGATCCATTTTGTTGATGAAGGCAATTTTCGGGACGCTGTACTTTTCACTTTGACGCCAGACTTGTTCTGATTGAGGCTGAACACCGCCTACCGCACAGAAAAGGGCTACTGCGCCATCCAGTACGCGCAGACTGCGTTCAACTTCAGCGGTGAAGTCTACGTGTCCGGGGGTATCAATCAATGAAATGCGATAGCCGCGCCATTGTGTGGTGGTGGCGGCGGAGGTAATGGTAATACCGCGTTCCTGTTCCTGATCCATCCAGTCCATGGTGGCGGCACCATCGTGAACTTCCCCGATTTTGTGGGTTTTCCCGGAGTAAAAAAGGATGCGCTCACTGCACGTGGTTTTACCCGCGTCAATGTGGGCCATAATTCCGATGTTTCGAATCAGCGCTAAATCAATCTTGTCGTCAGCCATAATGAATTCCTCAAAAATACACTACCCGTGAACTTTTCCCGGGTAAAATCGCGCGCACTATGAGGCGATAGACGTTGAGAATCAAGGAAAAACTGGCTAGTATGTGAGATTATGAAAGAACCAAAAGAAGGTTATTTTAAGTTCACCCCCCATTTTGTGGAAACTGTTGTTTTTCAACCTTTCCTTCTGACTGAACTCAACCGCTGGCGGGAACAGCTTTTTGCACTCAAGTTGATTGGAATGTACCAGGAGGGCGAGTTGAAAGGGGTTGGGTATGGCAACATCAGTGTTCGATCGCCTGGTGGTTTCATCATCACGGCTACACGGACGGGCGGATTAGAACAGCTTGGCCCGCAACACTATACGGAAATCGTGCGGGTGGGGTTGGAACGGAATACCGTTGATTTCCGCGCGGAATCGCCGCTGACGACGCCTTCGGCCGAATGTATGACTCATGCGGCGTTTTATCAGGCGGATCCGGCGATCGGGGCGGTGATTCATGTTCATCATCTTGATTTCTGGCGACGACTCCTGGATAAGGTTCCCACCACGGCGCCTGATGTCGCGTATGGAACCCCTGAAATGGCGCGTGAAATTGTCCGCCTCTACCGTGAAACTGATCTTTCTCGCCGGAAGCTGGCCGTTATGGCAGGGCATGAAGAAGGGGTCATTTCGTTTGGCCACGACCTTGACGAGGCCGGGATGGTTCTTCTGGGGTCATTCTGACTTCTGAATCCTGCCTTCTGGCTCTTCTTTCCCCCCGCGTTGGAGCAGGAAAAGAATTCCGCCAGGGAGTCCCCACACCAGCATGAAAAGGAAGGGGATAAAGGCGACTAATAGCGCTCTATCGGATGCGATGCCCAATGTCGACCAAAGTTGGATGGAGGCGAATTCCCGGATCCCGGTGCCGCCCGGGGTGAGCGGGATGGCGCTGATCAAGCCTACCAGTGGGATAAATGAGAGATAGTCAATAAAGGTGACACGTATTCCCAGTGCATGGCCCACGCACCAGCCGATCACGACCACCGCGATCTGAATGATCACCGAGGTGAAGGTCAGGCGCAGTAACAGACGTGGGTTGGCTCGGCATACATAGAAGGCATTATAAACCCGCTCAACGGTTTCCAGAACTTTACCGACGAACCGGATATGATGCCAGCGTTTGATCCATGGGAAAACCTCGAAAAGATGCACGCTGAACGCCAATATGCCGCCGCCGATCACGATGGCGCAGGCGGTCAAGGCTGGCCAGGCATAGACGCGGGAGATGGGCTTGGCCATGAAAAAATCCCAGCGTACCAGAATCATCACGCCCACGATGATGGCCAGGACGAGTAAGCCGATCACTCGGTCAATGAAAACGGTGGAGACGGCTTCCGTCTTTTTGTGGTGGCTCTCCTGGGACGTGTAATAGGCTTTTACCAGATCGCCCCCCGTCGGACCGATCATAAATGAATTAAAGAACAGGCCGATAAAGAAGATGGAATTAACCCGCCGCCAGCCGAGCTTCATATCCTGTTCATCGAGAATCATTTTCCAACGGACCATGCAGAGCAGAAGCGGGGGGAGACAAAGCAGAAATCCTGTGAGCAACCAGGGCCATTGCCCCGCCGTCGATTGCAGGGTTGTCTGGAGTTGGCCCATGTCCATCTTTTTGTTGAAAATATAGGCCAGCACGGCAATGGTAATGCCGAGTTTCAGGAGCGTGGAAAGAGTTTGACGGGCTTTGCTCATGCCTGATGCAGAATGTCCTTTAGTGTTTGATCAAGGGGGATGATGGGTGCCCAGCCGGTCTCGTTGCGAATACGCCGGGTATTGAGTGTCGGGTTTTCGTCGGTCGGCCGGTAGAATTGGGCATCCCGGCTGATGTCGGGGTTGACTTCAGCCAGTTCGCAGAGGCGGGAAAGCACATCGCCCACCCTGACTTCATGACCGGACGCGATATTGTAGGCCTTACCAGGACTTCCCCTTTCAATCAGCAGGCGGTAGGCTCGGGCAATGTCACGCACATCGGTGAAGTCGCGGTGATTATCCAGATTGCCCACTTTCATGGAAGGGGGCGCCCCATTACGGATGGCCGCGACCTGACGGGCAAATGAAGCAATGGAAAATTGAGGCGATTGGCCCGGACCGATGTGGTTGTGAGGGCGGGCCACCAGGACATTCATACCGTAGAGTTTGGCATAGAGCAGGCAGATCTGGTCGGCCGCAGCTTTGGAAATCGCATAAAATGTGTCCGGGCCGAGTAATTCTTCCTCATCAATAGGTGCCGAGCGGGCACGCATGCCATAAACATGGGAGGTGGAAATAAAGAGAATGCGCGCGGTGGGCGACGTTTTCCGGAAGGCCTCCAACACATGGGTCGTGCCCGCCAGATTGATGTCAAAAATTTTGGCCGGGTCGCTCGTGCCGGAAGGGACAAAGGCCCATGCCGCCAGATGAATACAGGCGTCGGGCTTGACGTTGGCCACGGCCTTATCCAGTGCGTCGGCATCTGTGATGTTGGCAGAAATAAAAGAAGCGGCGGTGAGCCAGGAGGGAGGAGCCCCGATATCCAAACCGATGACTTGATGGCCATGGGAGGTTAACTCATTGATCAAATGCCTGCCGACAAATCCACATGCTCCTGTTATTAGTATTTTCATGCCATTGCTTTCATGTTCTGCCCACTGCCTGCTGGTCACGCCCAAACGGCTTGAAAAATTTTCAGCCCTGTCACGATGTCCTCGGCGGCCACGGAGGGGGACGGTTCAAGCACGCGGATAATATCGTCTTGGGCAACTTCTTTAAACAATTCAAATTTTGTGGTTCCCGCGGGTGGCATCAGGTGGTCGGTGGCAGGGGGATGAACATCATGGATGTGCATTCCTGCGAGCCAGGGGCGCAAACGTTTTGCCCAACGGGCATGGCTGATCAAACCTAGATTTTCCCGGATCTGACCATGCCCCATATCGAGCCAGCAACGGAGGCGTGGGGAATTGAAATGGGCGAGTAATTTTTCCATTTCAACTTCAGTGGGGATCGCTTCCCATGTCGGCAGAATCTCAAATGCCAGTGTACATTGGGTTTCTTCCAGCAAGGGGAGCAGGCGTTCAATGCCGGCGTAGAGATGGGGGAGTTGAGAGGCCACTGCTTTCTCACGGGCCAGAATCAACTGCATGCGGGCTTTCTCATAATCTTCATCATATTGCCGGCCAGTTGCCGTCAATTCCAGCAAATGAGGGGAAAGCATTTTCATTTCCACATTGCCGGCATGAGCCACCACGACGCGGGCTCCGATTTCGGCAGCATAGCGGATGGTGTTTTCAAGATAATGCATGGCGTTGGCCCGGATATTGGGATCGGATGCGGCCAGGGTAAAAGGTTCAGGGGAGGGGAAG
>Ga0118677_10003131_pt1 | contig 31924 bp, 21 predicted proteins | sample AliMusrvi5mmetaG_FD_86154 | JGI IMG/M metagenome (GOLD analysis project Ga0118677, IMG submission 86154) | reverse complement strand
AGGCGATCCACGCAGTCGTAATCGTCCTCGATCAGATCCTCATGATAGGCGGCAAAGGCATCCGGTGATTTCATACCACCGGTTTAGCTAAATTGCATGGGCGTGCCAAGGACTGCGCGACGCCAGGAGCGCCATTTATCTTCATTCATGTTTTCCAGTCTGATGGAAAACATGAATGAAGATAAACTTATCTCTGATCGGCGATCAGAGGTACTACCTCTGATCGGCGATCAGAGGTACCTCTGATCGGCGATCAGAGGTACTACGGCGAGGCTCCGGCGAGTCTCCGGCGCGGCCCGAGGGAGGGCCGGGTGCAGGTTTGGGGCAATGGGAGGGCAGAGGGTCGGCTGTTTAGTGGCAGTTAGCGTCAGACTCCGGCAGGTACTCCGTCCTGGAACTGGCATGGCAGCCCCTGGCAACCGCCTGTTCAGAGCGGCGTTAACGTTAAAACCCGGCGCCGTGGATGGCGCTCACGAACGGTCCCAGCAGCAGATTCGGCGCGCAGCCGAGCACCAGGACCGCCAGCGCCAGCAAGACGAGGGCAACTTGGCCCTCGACGCTTCCCATGCGCCGCACGACCCGATCAGGATTGACGCCACGAGGAGTAGCGGCTAAACCGCACTCATGGAATGTAAGAAGTCGAGTAATGCGCGGTTCTGCAACTGTACCTATCCCGGCTGCGAGAAGCACGGCATCTGCTGCGAGTGCCTGCACTACCACTTGGGCATGAGACAACTCCCTGCCTGCTGCTTCCCTAAAGAGGTCGAGCGCACTTACGACCGCAGCTTCGAGCGCTTCGCCGACCTTGTAAGCACGGGCCAGGTGTGAGGCTCTGCTGCACCGCGCGCCAGGAATCACGTTTCACGCATCACGTTTCACGTCCCGCCCATCCCTCTCCAGGTTTGACCGGCACCCATTTCTCCCCCATTGTAGCCGCATGGCAAACACCTTTGGGCACCTCTTCCGCATCACCACCTGGGGGGAATCACATGGCGGTGGCGTGGGCGTGGTCGTGGACGGCTGTCCGCCGCGACTTGCTCTGACCGAATCCGACATCCAGCCCGACCTCGACCGCCGCCGGCCCGGGCAGTCGCCGATCGTCTCGCAGCGAAAGGAATCCGACACCATCCAGATTCTCTCCGGGACGTTCGAAGGTAAGACGCTCGGCACGCCAATATGCCTCTGGGTCAAGAATGCCGATGCCCGCCCCGAGGCCTACTCAGAGATGGCCACCAAGTTCCGCCCTTCACACGGCGACTTCACTTATCACGCCAAGTACGGCATTCGCGCCTGGCCAGGCGGTGGGCGCACAAGCGCGCGGGAGACCGTCGGGCGAGTGGCCGCTGGCGCCATTGCCAAGAAGATTCTCCGGCAACGCTACGGCATCGAAGTCCTCGCCTACGTCAGCCAGGTCCAGCGCATTATCGCCAAGGTGGACCCGGAGAAGGTCACGGCCAAGGCCATCGAATCCAACCTGGTTCGCTGCCCAGACGAGCACGCAGCAGGGCGAATGCACCATTTGATCGAGAAGATGCGCTGGTCCGGTGACAGCGTCGGCGGCATTGTTGAAGGTGTGGCGCGTGGTGTCCCGCCCGGCTGGGGCGAACCGGTCTTCGACCGCCTCGAAGCCGACCTGGCCAAAGCCATGATGAGCCTGCCGGCTTCCAAAGGCTTCGACATCGGCTCCGGCTTTGGGGGCATCCTGCTCACCGGCAGACAGCATAACGACCCGTTCCGGGCCAAGGCCGGCAAAGTCTATACCACCTCCAACCGATCCGGCGGCATCCAGGGCGGCATCTCCAACGGGCAAACCATCTATTTCCGTGTCGCATTCAAGCCCGTCGCTACCGTCATGCACGAACAGAACACGGTAGATGTCAACTTCAAGAACACTACGCTCAAAGGTCGGGGCCGTCACGACCCCTGCGTGTTGCCCCGCGCAGTGCCTATCGTCGAGGCAATGACGGCTCTCGTCCTCGTGGACCATGCCCTGCGCCACCAGGCGCAGTGTGGGCAGGCCATCTCAAGCCCCAAGACCACCACTGGAACAAAGTAGGATATAAGTGCAAATGGATCGCATTGACCGCGCCGTAGCTGTGACCCAAAAAGGCAAGTTGTCAGCACTAGCCTCGCTGTTGCTGATTGCCGGCAACCTTGTGGCCGGGCCATTGGGTTCGGCGTTCACCTATCAGGGTCTGCTCAACGCTGCTGGGGGGCCAGCGAACGGTATTTACGACTTGCAGTTCGCTGTGTTCGATGCCAGCAACGGCGGCAGTCAAATCGGCAACGCTCTCACCAACGCGGCGACGGCCGTCAGCAATGGGTTGTTTACGGTGACGCTGGACTTCGGCCCAGGCGTTTTCACTGGTGCAAGCCGCTGGTTGGCGATCGGGGTGCGCACTAACGGCAGCGGCACCTTTGTGCCTCTGAATCCGCTGCAGCCCATCTTGCCCGTGCCGTATGCCCTCACGGCCAGCAGCGCAAGCAATCTGCTTGGAACGCTCAATTCCAGTCAACTGGCTGGCACCTACTCTTCGCCGGTCACGTTCAGCGCTGCCTCTGGCAGCTTCAGCGGTACCTTCACCGGAAACGGCAACGGGCTGAGCAACCTGAGCGCCTCACAACTGGCGCTGGGCACAGTCCCCGATAGCCGGCTTTCAACAAACGTACCTCTGCTCAACGGGACGAATCTGTTCACACGCACGAACATCTTCACCGGCACGACGATCTTGACTAACGCCAGCAACGTATTCAGAGGAATGTTCGCTGGTAACGGCATTGGCTTAACCAATCTCACTGTGCCAGCGGCGAACCTCACGGGGATAGTACCGCTGGCGCAATTGCCGACCGCCGTCCTCACGAATAACGAAAGCGGCGTGAGCTTGAGCGGCAACTTCACCGGCAACGGCGGGGGCCTGACAAACCTGCCCGGCGGGTTTAAGTGGCAGGTGGTGACGGGCTCCTCGCAGCAGGCGCAACCGAATGCCGGTTATGTCGCCGTCAGCACCACGCTGGTGACGATCATCCTGCCCGCGTCGCCAGCTATAGGCGACGTCGTGCGGGTAACCGGGGCAGGAGCCGGCGGCTGGAGGATCGCACAGTATCCAGGCCAATCCGTGCTCGCCGTCAATCTCGGCTTGGTCGGCGCGGCTTGGACCCCGCGTGCCAGCATCCTGAATTGGCGTTGCGTTGCCTCGTCGAGCGATGGCACTAAACTCGTCGCGGGGGCGGATGGGGGGCCGATCTATACCTCGATCGATTCAGGTACAAACTGGACCTCGCGCGCAGGGGTCGGGCCGTGGTACTCGGTCGCCTCCTCGGCCGATGGCACCAAACTGGTCGCGGGCGTCAATAACGGGCAGATTTTCACCTCCACCGACTCGGGTGGGAATTGGACGGCGCGTCCCGTCTCCGGGCAATGGTACTCGATCGCTTCGTCATCCGATGGCACCAAATTAGTCGCAGTAAGCTTGAACGGGCGGATATATACCTCGACCACTTCCGGCGTGTCCTGGACGCCACGCGATAGCGCTCGGCAATGGTATTCCGTCGCCTCGTCAAGTGATGGCAGTAAACTGGTCGCCGTAGTTTATGGCGGACAAATCTACACCTCCACCGACTCGGGCCAGAACTGGACACCGCGGGACATTAGTCGTTACTGGTGCTCAGTGGCCTCTTCGGGAGACGGGACCAAACTGGTGGCAGCGGCCCTTGGCGGCCAGATTTACACCTCCACTGACTCGGGGGTAACCTGGTCACCGCACGACAGTGCCCAGCAATGGTATTCAGTCGCTTCTTCGGGCGATGGCAGCAAATTGGTTGCCGTGGCCAATAACGGGCAGATCTACACCTCCACCGATGCTGGCGGCACGTGGACTCCACGCGACACCAGCCGGGCCTGGTACGCGGTCGCCTCTTCGGCTGATGGCAGCAAACTGGTCGCGGTGGTCTATGGCGGACAGATTTACACTTCGTGCCTGGCCAGCACCACGCCTGGAGCGTCAGGCTACCTGCTCGGTGGCCAAAACACCGCCATCGAACTGCAATACATCGGCAACAACCAGTTCCTGCCGCTCAGTCACGAAGGCACGTTTTTCGCTTATTGAGCACCCTTGACAGAACTGCGGAAGCGAGGACTATCGGGCAAGCATTAGGCCGTTGATCCAGTCCAAGAGCCTGAAGAACAGCGCCACTATTGGCTCGCCCTCGAATATCCAAATCGCCGCAGCCAAGGCGATGTAAGGCCCGTAGGGGAGCCGAGAAGAAAGTTCCCGCCGCCGCAGCAGCACCAGCGGGATGCCGACCAATATGCCACCGATGAAGGAACTGAGTATCAGCGAGAAGATCACCGCCCTCCACCCCAGAAACGCACCTATCGCCGCCATGAACTTCACGTCCCCCAGCCCCATCGCCTCACGCGGCAGCACAATCTCGGTGCTCACCGCTTCCAGATACGGCACCTGTTCCGGGTTCAATTCCTCCTCGCCAATCCGCAGCGTAGTGGGACTTAGCCGCACACGCACATCCTTGTAGCAGCGGTCTACGAGTTCCACTGTGCGCGCCTGGAGCTTGATCACGTCGGATTGACGATAGAAGAGTTCTTCGTAGGGAATCTCGCTGTCGGGCAGGTGGACGGCGGTCTCGCTGAAGATGATCCGTGTATCAGCGGGAAGGGTCACTTTCTGGCGGCCAAACACGAGTTTGCCTACGCGGAGGATGGAGTAGATAATCCCGGCACCGGCCGCAATGCCGAGTATGCTTTGCCGCAGAGCGGCGCCCAGGGCGGCCTGCCCTTGCGGCAATGCCAGCAAGAAAGAGCATACGAATCCGGCCACGATGCCGCCGACGGTAATCTCGTCAGGAATGATAAAGTGTTCGAAGTCAATAAACGTGGCGACAATCAGGCCGGCCAGGAAAAGCACGTAGACCAGGACGAGCCCAACGGACTGCCCGCCAAAAGTGAGCCAGCAGCCCAGGAAGGCCACCGCCGTCAGCAGCTCTACCAGGAAATAGCGGATGGAAATGGGCGCGCCGCAGTTGCGACATCTCCCGCGCAGAAACAGCCAGGTGACCAAAGGGATGTTCAGGTACCACGGGATCGAATACTTACAGTGCGGACAATGTGAAGGCGGCGACACGATGCTCTCTCCCAGCGGCAACCGGTGAATGCAGACGTTCAGGAAGCTCCCGACGATGGAGCCGAACACAAAGAAGACCACCGACCAGAAATGGAAAGGCACCGCAGCCCAGTTATTTGAATCAATCATCGTGGTGAGCATGAGCCATCATTCAGCCGTAGACATTGTTCTCCAGTGCTCGGCGCATAACCTCAACCGGCGCATTTTGGCCGGTCCATAATTCGAGAGCCTTCGCGCCCTGGTAGAGCAACATGCCGAGACCATTGGCAGTGCGGCAGCCAGCAGCTTTGGCGGCCTTAAGCAGCGCGGTTTCAGCCGGCCGGTAGATCATATCATAAACCGCGGTTGCCCGCCGAAGCGAAAACTGCCGTTCATCAAATGGCGCGGGATCGTTGGGGTTCAGCCCGAGCGACGTCGCATTCAAAACCAGATCAACTGCCCCCGCCGGATAATCCTCAACCACTTTTACGCTTAAACCCCGCTCCCGGATTTCGCTCGCGACCGCTTCCGCCTTGCTGCGAGTTCGGTTGACCAGGAACAACTTCGACACGCCCTCTGAGGCCAACTTGAGGGCAGCGGTCCGCCCTGCCCCGCCGGCGCCGAGCAATAGGACACTCGCCCCCCCCAAATCAAGAGCCAGGTCCTCGCGCACCGCCCGCGTGATCGCGTCGGCATCAGTATTGAACCCATGCGAGCGGGTTTCGCTGGGAACCTGGGTAAACTCACCCACAGGTCGCCAGGCGCCGCCCTTATCGCGGCCCTCGAAGACAATCGTATTCACCGCACCCCAGCCTCTGGCCGATGAGTTGAGCACATCAACCATGCTGACCGCGAGCAACTTGTGCGGCACGGTGAGGTTGAGTCCTATGAAGTCCATCGCCTTTGCGCCCAGGATGGCCGCACGGAGATTGTCCGGGTGTACCTCGAACGCCAGGTAGCGCCAATTCAGCCCAAGGGCGGCGAGGCCAGCATTTTGCATTGCGGGCGACGCCGAGTGCTTGACCGGATGGCCGTACACGGCGCAAAAGCGCGTACTGGCATCGATAGGTTGTGGGAACAGCCCGGACATGCGCTGTTTATAGGCAAGCGGGGGCCGGGTTCAAAGACCAAAGTTAGCTGGAGCGCCGCTTTCAGGCTGCAGCAACGCAGGATTTGCACGCCGCATTGGCAGATACTCACCTTTGCCTCGCCCTCTCACAATTCTGCAGCCTGAAGGCTGCGCTCCAGGATCTCGCGCACGAATCTGGCCACCTCTGGTCTCACTCAAAGCCGCTTGCCTGTACCCGACTGTCTGCCTACCTTCGTTCCTGAAACGTCCCGACGTGTCGAGTGAGCTAAAAGAGATCGCGAAAGCCCTGGGGCTGGAGAAATACCGGCGGCACATCTTTCTGTGTGCCGACCAGACTGAGCCGAAGTGCGCCCTTAAGCAGCAGGGCCTGGAATCCTGGGAGTATCTAAAGCGGCGGCTGAAGGAACTGAATCTCGCGGGACCGGAGCCGCTGGTCTATCGGAGCAAAGTCAATTGCCTGCGCGTCTGTACGCAGGGGCCAATCGCGGTGGTTTATCCCGAGGGAGTGTGGTATCACTCCTGCACACCCCAGGTGCTGGAGCGCATTATCCAAGAGCATCTGCTGAACGGGAAAACCGTGGAGGACTACGCCTTCGCGAAGAACCCCTGGTGCTGACTAGGCCAGCAGCCTATCAGCCTTGGCCGCCAACACAAAATCGCTTTCGGTCAGCCCATTGATCTTGTGGGTCCAAATGGTGAGCTTCACTTTGCCCCAAGCGAGGAAGATGTCCGGATGGTGTCCTTGTGCCTCAGCCAGCTCGCCAATTCTGTTAGTGAAATCGAGAGCCTCGCGGAAGTCCTTGAACCGGTATTCCTTCTCCAGTTGACGATCGTCCACCACCTGCCAGCCCCCGTCCAACTCGCCGGTCAGCCTCGCCAAGTCCTTGCCTTTCAAGGGCGGCACTCCGCCCTTACAGGGGACACATTGTCTCTCAGCTAATCCACTCATACGCTCATCCTTTCTGTTGTAAACTCCAGTATGCTGGAACTTAGCACATAACCCCGCTGGGCGCACGCGGCAGAGGGAAGCGAGGCCCCGCCTCCGCCTGCCAGGGAATTCCTTACGAGGAAAATGGAAGGATCCTTATAGACATCCCGCGGGCGGGTCCGTATCTACTCGGATTGGCAGGAACCGAATGGCCAGGCTAGTTATAAAATCTGTTGGGTTCGAGGATCGGGTGATTGAACTCAACCTGGGTATCAATCGATTTGGGCGCAGCCCGAAGAATGATGTTCAGATCGACCACCCCACGGTGTCCGCCACGCATTGCGAAATCGTGCTCGGGGGCGATGGTGTCGTGGTGCGCGACTGCGCTTCGACCAATGGTACGTTCGTCGACAGCCAGCGCATCAAAGAAGCCAGATTGGCGGCCGGCCAGAGCTTGCACCTGGGAGATGTCCAGTTTCTCATCGAGACCGCTGAGGTCACGATCGCCATTCCCAGCTTCGACGTGTCCTGCCCGGCTCCGCCGGTCGTGTTGGCCGATGGTTCCTTGATTTGTCCTCGGCATCCCAGCGCGCGCGCGACGCATCAGTGCATCCACTGCCGGGAAGTCCTGTGCGACGCTTGCGTTCACCGGCTGCGGAGGCGTGGTGGAAAGCTCGTTAAGCTCTGCCCGCTCTGCAGCCACCAGTGCGTGCTGCTTGGAGATCAGCCGCGCAAGAAGAAATTGCTCTCTGGGCTCTGGCGCAAGACCATCAAGCTGTCGTTCTTTCACAGTCGAAACAAGCTTTGACTCGACACCCGGCATCAGAGGGGAGATTATCAATCTTGTCGACCGCCTGCTCAAATGAAAGTGCGATTGTCCTGCCTGTTTTTGCTCTGGGCTTGCTCAGTTAGCCCGGCACAGGAAGTCCTTCCTAACACCCAGCCCCTGACTCTCACGGGAGATCTCTCCGCCCTGATGGTTGCTGGAATTGACCGATTCCTGACCAGCGAGACCGAGCGTTCCATCGGCGAACGGCACCGACGATGGCAACGGGACTTCTCCTCCTTCGAGGCCTACGAGAAGTCTGTCCAACCGAACCGGGAGCGGTTGCGCCGGATCATCGGCGCGGCGGACGCGCGCCTGCCGGTGACAGCGCTTGAAATCCTGGGTAGCACGGCAAGCCCAGCGAAGATCGCCGAAACGGGTTCTTTTACGGCAGAGGTAGTGCGCTGGCCGGTGTTTGAAGGCGTATACGCCGAGGGCTTGTGGCTCCAGACAAAAGGCAAGCCCGTGGCCAGCATTGTGGTAATTCCTGACGCGGATCAGACGCCTGAAATGCTGGTCGGGCTTGCGCCCGGATTGGCCCCCGAACGCCAACTCGCGCGCCGGCTAGTGGAGAATGGGTGTGAGGTCCTTGTCCCCGTCTTGATAAGTCGCCAGGACACCTGGTCAGGAAACCCCAGGATCAACCGATTCACCAACCAGCCGCACCGCGAGTGGATTTATCATCAGGCGTTTCCGCTGGGCCGACATATCATCGGGTATGAGGTTCAGAAGGTTCTGGCTGGAGTGGATTTTCTTGAAGGCCGAGGGCACAGAATTGGCGTTGCCGGGTGTGCGGAGGGAGGGTTGATAGCGTTCTACGCCGCAGCTTTGGACAGGAGAATCGTAGCGGCTCTCGTGAGTGGCTACTTCGATTCGCGCGAACGACTCTGGGAGGAGCCGATTTATCGCAATCTGTTCGGGCTCTTGCAGGAGTTTGGCGATGCGGAGATCGCAGGTCTCATCGCCCCGCGCGCTCTGATTGTTGAAAACAGCCCTGGGCCGCGCGTTGATGGCCCACCGGCGCCTCGCGAAGGCCGCAGCGGCGCCGCTCCGGGGCAGTGGCACGCGCCTGAGTATGCATCCGTGAAAACTGAGTTCGAACGAGGGCGAGCATTACTCAAGGCCGGCAACCCAAGAGACTTTGACCGATTCCGGCTTATCTCAGGGACTGAGGGCACAACTACAGGACCGGGTTCGGACCGGGCTATCGCAGCCTTGCTTGAGACGCTCGGCGACCCACCCAAGAACCTCCAACAGCCCGGAACAGCGCCAGTGGACCTGCGCCCGGCCTTTGACCCCGGCACGCGTCAGCAGCGGCAAGTCAAAGAGCTTGAAGAGTACACCCAGAGATTGCTGCGCGATTCCGAGCGCGATCGTCTAGACTTCTTTTGGAGCAAGCTCAAAGTCACCTCACCTCAGGACTGGGAGACCTCCTGCGTGCCATTCAGAGAAATCCTCTGGGAGGATGTCATCGGTCGTCTGCCATCCCCTGCCCTGCCCTTCAATGCGCGCTCACGTCGGCTGGAGTCGCCAAAGGTGGATCAGTCCCCCTCCTCCGCAGCTACCAGCACGAACAATTGGACCGGCTACGAAGTCGTGCTGGATGTTTGTCCCGACATCTTTGCCTGGGGTGATTTGCTCATACCCCATGAGCTCAAACCGGGCGAGCGGCGGCCAGTAGTGGTATGCCAGCATGGCCTCGAGGGAGTGCCCATGGATGCTATCAGCCAGGATCCGAAAAATGGTGCATTCCATTACTACAGGGGGTTCGCCTCGCGGCTGGCCGAGCGCGGTTTCGTTGTGCTCGTCCCCCACAATCCGTATCGGGGAGAACACGCCTTCCGCCGGTTACAGCGCAAGGCGAACCCGCTCAAGCTGTCTCTTTTCTCCATCATTACAGCGCAGCACAGCCGGAGGCTGGAATGGCTCGGGGATTTGCCGTTCGTCGATGCCAAGCGCATTGGATTTTACGGCTTGTCGTATGGCGGCAAGACCGCAATGCGAGTGCCGGCGATGCTGCCCGGCTATGCTCTCTCCATTTGCTCCGGGGATTTCAACGACTGGATTCGCAAGAACGTGTCTTTGGACTATGCGGCAAGCTACATGTTTAGCGGTGAGTATGAAATGCCGGAGTGGAACCTGGGCCGAACGTTCAGCTATGCCGAGATGGCGGCTCTGATTGCGCCGCGACCCTTCATGGTGGAGCGTGGCCACAATGACCCAGTTGGGCTCGACGAATGGGTCGCCAGCGAGTACGCCAAAGTGCGGCGGCTATACGACCAACTGGGCATTGGCGACCGCACTGCCATCGAGTTTTTCAATGGCGGGCATACGATTAACGGCATAGGCACCTTCGATTTCCTCCACAAGCACCTGAACTGGGCCAAGAGCGGACAGTGAGCCACGGGTTTGGACTTTTCTTCCTGAACGGCTTAGGATAGTTGTTCACCCCCGCTTTTGCGGGAGTATTATGAAACCCGAAGTAGAAATATACGATACGACCCTGCGCGATGGTAGTCAGGGCGAAGGCATCAACTTTTCGGTGGTGGACAAGCTGCGCATCGCCGAGAAACTCGATGCCTTCGGGGTTCATTACGTTGAAGGCGGCTGGCCGGGGTCCAATCCTAAGGACATTGAGTTCTTTGCCGAGGCCAAGCGCAGGAAATTCAAACGGGCACGCCTGGCAGCCTTCGGTTCCACGCGCCGAAAGGGTGTCGCCGTTGAGAGCGACGACCAAGTCCGGCTGCTACTCGAAGCACAAACGCCTGTAGTCACGATCTTCGGCAAGACGTGGCTCCTGCATGTGAAGGAGGTCCTTCGGACGACGCCCGATGAGAACCTCGCGATGATCGGCGACACGGTGCGTTTCCTCAAGGACCACAGCAAATTCGTCATTTACGACGCCGAGCACGCCTGTGATGGATGGAAGAATGATCCAGACTACGCCCTCGCGACCTGGCAGGCGGCGGAGAAAGCTGGCGCGGACTTCGTCGTGCTCTGCGACACAAACGGGGGAACCCTGCCTCGCGAGGTGGCGACCATCACTGCAGCAGCGCGCGCGAAACTGAACACGCGGGTCGGCATCCACACCCACGATGACATTGGGCTAGGAGTAGCCAATGCCCTGGCGGCAGTTGAGGCGGGAGCCACCCATGTCCAGGGCACGATCAATGGCTACGGCGAACGGACCGGCAACTGTAACCTGACAAGCGTGATTCCCAATCTCGCGTTCAAACTGAAGAAGGCCTGTATGCCGGAAGCATCGCTTACGCAGTTGCGGGAGATGTCACAGTTCGTGGACGAGATCGCCAACTTTCGCCACGACCCTCGACAGCCTTGGGTCGGCCAAACGGCATTCGCCCACAAAGGGGGCATGCACGTAAACGCGGTGCAGAAGGTCGCCCGCAGTTTCGAGCACATTGACCCGGCGCTCGTGGGTAACCGGCGGCGCGTGCTGGTCAGCGACTTGGCTGGCAAGAGCAACATTGTGATGAAGGCGCAGGAGCTGGGTTTCCGGGTTAACAATGATACGCCGGAGCTGAGGGCCATCCTAGTGCGCATTAAGGACCTGGAGCATGAGGGCTTCGAATTCGAGGCGGCGGAAGCCTCGCTGGCACTGCTCATTAGCCGGGAGTTAGAGCACAAGCAACTGCCTTTCTCCGTGGATGGTTACCACGTTTCGATGCGCCGCGACGGACCAAACTCGATTTGTGAGGCGACTGTCAAAGTACGGGTCGGCGCCGAGGCCGGGCATACGGTGGCGGAGGGCGACGGTCCCGTGAACGCGCTCGACAAGGCGCTGCGCACAGCGCTGATCAAGTTCTACCCGCGCCTGAAGAAGGTGGTGCTGACGGATTACAAGGTGCGGATCCTGGAGTCCTCGACGGGCACCGGCGCGCGTACCCGCGTGCTGATCCAATCAACCGATGGCAAGGAGGAATGGGGCACGGTGGGCACGGATGACAACATTGTCGAGGCCAGCCTCCAGGCCCTGGTGGACAGCCTGGAATACGCCCTAACGAGGAAGTGATTTGCCATGTCTGAGATTCCAAAGGCCTACGAACCGCAAGCGGTTGAGGAAAAGTGGTATGAGTTCTGGCTGAAACACAGTTGTTTCGTCGCCAACCCGGCGTCGGCCAAGCCGGCGTATTCGATCGTCATTCCGCCTCCCAACGTCACGGGCATGTTGCACATGGGGCACGTGCTCAATAATTCCATCCAGGACATCCTCGCACGCAAGGCGCGCATGGACGGCAAAGAAGTCCTTTGGCTGCCCGGCACCGACCACGCGGGTATCGCGACGCAGGCGGTGGTGGAGAAATCGCTCCGAAAGCAAGGCGTGATGAAGCACCGTGATGACCTCGGCCGGGAGAAGTTTCTCGAACACGTTTGGGCGTGGAAAGAGAAGCACGGCGGCATCATCATACAGCAGCTCAAAAAGCTGGGCTGCTCGTGCGATTGGACCCGGGAGCGGTTCACGATGGACCCAGCCTACTCGCGCTGCGTCCAGAAGGTCTTCGTGGAGCTCTACAAGAAGGGCCTCATCTACCGCGGCAAACGTATGGTGAACTGGGACCCCGCTGCGCGGACTGCCCTCTCCGACGAGGAGGTGGAGATGACCGAGGAAAAGGGTCACCTGTGGCACTTGAAATATCCGCTGCTCGATGATAAGGGCCAACCAGACGCTAACGAATTCGTGATAGTCGCAACTACCCGCCCGGAGACCATGCTCGGCGATGAAGCCGTGGCCGTGAACCCGAAGGACCCGCGCTACCAGCACATCGTCGGTCGCCGCTGCCTCTTGCCGTTGCGGAACAAGACTATTCCCATCATCGCCGATGAGTTGGTGGACCCAAAGTTCGGCACTGGTTGCGTGAAGGTCACGCCAGCGCACGACCCAGCGGACTACGAGATGGCCTTGCGGCACAATCTGCCATTCCCGGTTGTCATCGGCCCGGACGGAAACATGACGGAAGCCGCCGGCGGAGACTTCGACGGCATGGATCGCATGGAAGCAAGGCAGGCAGTGGTCGAGAAGCTGACCGAGCAGGGCCTCCTCCTCAAAATCGAGGATTACGTGCACAACGTTGGCTACAGCCAGCGCAGCCAGGTGCCCATCGAGCCCTACCTGAGCGAGCAGTGGTTCCTCAAGTATCCGGCAAAAGACCAGGCGCTCGCGTGCGTCGCGGGGAGCGCTGCCGCCTCGCCGACCGCCGTCGGCGCCCTCGCCGACGGGTCAGCGGACGGGGCGTCCGCTGTTGCGCCTGAGGCGGGCGCGCTCCCCAACATGCGCTTTCATCCCGATCGGTGGGCTAAGACCTACTCGCACTGGATGCTCAACCTGCGCGACTGGTGCATAAGCCGTCAGCTTTGGTGGGGGCATCGAGTGCCGGTCTGGTACAACACGGAAGGAACCACCAAGCTGTCGAACGAAGTCCCAATCATCGAGTTAACCGGAAAGGAACTCCCCGGCGATAGCATCGAGGAACTTCGCGCTTCAGCTTGGGCTTTCGCCGATGAACACGCGCTCGTGAACCGGACCTTTCCCAACGAAGAAACCGGGTGGGAGATCCTGGTGCGTCCGGCCAGTCTGGAGCATGCTTTTACCCACCAAGGCCCTGCGAACATTAAGATTATAGCGGCCCTACCGGAAGTCATCCGCACAGCGTTGAAAGTGGGTACGGTCTGGCACGTGCCGACTAGTGAGCACTTCAAGTGTGTCCACCTCTTCGTCGCCGCCGCCCGCATTGGGGCTGACTTGTTCCAAGTGAAGATAACGGTGAAAGAACACCTGGATGGACAAAAGCTCTACGACCACCAACTCTTCAAAGCAGACGCGCCCGACGGTGCGTCTCCGACGCCGACTGCCGTTGCCGACAAGCCGACCCGGCCTACATCGGGCGCTAGTATTCAGGTAAGCCAACTCTTCGCGGATGTCAACACCGACACCACATTTGTCCGATGCCAGCTTGAGTCTCCGGGTGACGGCTGGAAACAAGACCCCGACGTGCTGGACACCTGGTTCAGCTCCTGGCTGTGGCCGTTTGCCACGATGGGCTGGCCGGAGCAGACGGACACTCTGAAGAAGTTCTATCCCACCACCGACCTCGTGACGGGGCCGGACATCATTTTCTTCTGGGTGGCACGCATGATCATGGCGGGCTACGAGTTCATGGGGGACTTGCCGTTCCGCAATGTTTATTTCACCGGTATCATTCGCGACAAACTGGGCCGCAAGATGAGTAAGAGCTTGGGCAACTCGCCCGACCCGCTCGAACTGATCGCCAAGTACGGCGCTGACGCGCTTCGATTCGGTACGATGCGCAGCGCGCCACTGGGCCAGGACGTGTTGTTCGACGAGAAGGACGTCGAGCTCGGCCGTAACTTCTGCAACAAGCTTTGGAATGCTTGCCGCTTCCGCCAGATGCAAGGCGGTGAGGTGCAGGCCGAGATTGTCCCCGCTCTCCTGACCAGCGACGACAAGTGGATTCTGCTGAAGCTCGACCAGGCTATTCGTGAAATCACAACCGCCTTCCAGGATTATCGGTTTAACGAGGCCACGCAAACGCTCTACCGTTTCTTCTGGGGCGAGTATTGCGACTGGTATGTCGAAGCCAGCAAGGCCATCCTCTCCACGCAACACTCTCCAACGCTTCCACTCTCCGACGCTCCGACGGACCCTGCCCGCCGTGCCAACACCATCGCCGTCATTGACTTCATTCTCTCGCACACCTTGCGCCTGTTTCATCCCTTCCTTCCGTTCATCACGGAAGAGCTATGGCACGGAATGGGTTACCACGAAGACATGCCAGCGAACCAGGGTGGCCAGACCATTATGTACGCGGCTTGGCCCAAGCCGCTGGATGATGATTTTCTTAGCCATTACGGGCTGGACGCTTCCTGCCTCGACGTGGTCAACGCGAAATACGATTTGGTCACCCAGGGCCGCAACCTCCGCCGGGAAGGCAACATCCCGGCGAGCAAGAAGGTTAGATTTGTCTTCAAACCGGCCAAGGAGCTATCACCGCACGACGCCGAAGTCCTGAGGCTGCTGCTCAACGCCGAAGCGTTGGAGATTGACCTCAATTATCAGCCGCAGCAGGGCACTCCTACCGTCCACTCCGACCTGGGTGAGCTCTATTTGCCCCTCGAAGGCTTGATTGACGTAGCCGCCGAGAAAGCGCGTCTGACCAAGGAGCTGGAGAAGTACGAGAGCGAAATGGCCCGAGTTGCGCAGAAGCTGGGCAATCCCAACTTCACCTCGAAGGCGCCGCCGCATGTCCTCCAGGAACACCAACAACGTTTGGTGGAGTGGCAGACCAAGCGCGACCGCGTCAAGAAGGCGATCGAATCCCTGCAACGCTAAGCAATAACTCTGCTGTAGCGGGGGAGCACGCCCGCCCCGGGCGTCGTGACTGGCGCCCTCGCCAGTCACCTTCTGGGCTCCCGATGCGAACTCACCCTTCTGTGACCCGGCGCCATGGCCCAGCCACCCGGCGAGGGCGCCGGCTGGCAACGCCCGGGGCGGGCGTGCTCCCCATTTCCAACTGCTTGGTTCCAGCTAAGCGATGCCACTGTGAGGTTGCATCCCGTGCACCCCGCAGGCACCCTCCGGGCAGATATGAGAAAGAGCTTTTTTGCCGCCGGATGCGCTTGCTTGCTCTTCACTTCAGACTCCTTTGCCCGACAGGATACTGCGGGGGAAGCGAGCCGACTGGAGCTGCTGGGCCAATTCAAACAGGCGGCCAGCCTGCTCACTGCGGCAATCCAGGATAAATCACTTCCCCCCTCCGAACGGAAGAGACTGGAGTTCGAGCTGGACCGCCTGGACCGCATCAAACAGGACTTCCTTCTGACCCAGGAGGCGCTCTTCGAGGACCTCAAGGAGTCCGTCAAGAACCTGACTGCCGAAGAATATGAGCAGTGGCTCAAGGAGAGCCGTTTCGATTACCGGGACATTGACGGCACGCGTTTCTTCATGGGCGACAGCGTCAGGAATCTCTACATGCGCTTCCCGGAGCTGAACGGGCGGCGCGTGCACCCGAAAGACACCGCTCCCCTGGATAAGGCCCACCTGGAGAGCGTCCTCGCCATCAAACAGGCAGCCTCTGCCGCCAAGACACCTTACGTTCTCCCCAAACGCTTTCAGGTCAGCATGACCGTCACGGCGAAAGCTGACGCAGCGCCTGCGGGCGAAACCATCCGCGCCTGGATTCCCATTCCCCGGCAATATCCGTTCCTGAGCGATATAAAGCTGCTGGCAACCTCCTCGCCTTTGACGCACCTGGACGACAGCCGAAGCCCGATCCGCTCCGCGTACTTCGAGCTAGCGGCGCAGGCGGGCAAGCCGACTCAGTTCAAGGTCGAATACGAGTACACAGCCGACGCTGTTCGGTTCGACGTCAATCCCTCCGAGGTCCGGCCCTGTGATCTGAGCGACCCGACGCTCAAGCCGTTTACTGCCGAGGGACCGCACATTGTGTTCACCCCCGAACTCCGCAAGCTCTCGCAGAAAATCGTCGGCGGCGAAACCAACCCCTATTTAAAGGCAAAGAAGTGCTACGACTGGATCGCAGATAATATCAAGTACAGCTACGCCATTGAGTATTCGACGATAAGGAACATCAGTGAGTATTGCCGTTCCAAGGGTTACGGCGACTGCGGTCAGGAAGCGCTCCTGTTCATCGCTCTGTGCCGCCTCAACGGCATTCCCGCCCGGTGGCAATCCGGCTGGAACACTTTCCCCGGCGACAAGTCCAACCACGACTGGTCGGAGATTTACGTGCCTCCTTACGGCTGGATGCCGGTGGACCCCTATATGAGTATTTGGGCGATGCGCTACGCCGAAACGCTCAAGCCCGAGCAAAAGCGTGAAGTCCGCGACTTCTATTTCGGTGGGCTTGACCAATACCGCATGATCGCCAACAGCGACCACTGCCAGGCCCTGAACCCGCCGAAACGCACGATGCGCTCCGATGATGTTGATTTTCAGCGCGGCGAGCTTGAGTGGGGGGACAAGAATCTCTACTTCAACCAATTCTCTTACAGCCTGACGCTGAAGGAGCTAAAGCTCTCCGGAGTGGAGTAGCCACGGCACGACGCCGAGAGAAGACCCCATGCCTTTCGCAGATTCGATCCTTCCCAAAGAAGATCCTGTCCCGGAGGGACACGCGAGAATAGCCCAGCGCTTTAGCGCTGGGAGTGTTCCGCTCTGCGGTTCAAGTCCCGAAGGGACGGCTGATTGGGTGAATCTAGCCTCTGAGTTCAGTCATCCCTTAGGGACTTGGCGCTCGGTCGCGCGGTTCCCGGCGTTGAAACACCGGGCTACTTTCAAGTGTCCCTCCGGGATAGGGCATCGCCGAGGTTGCAGAGGGCAACGACACAACACCCCAGGCATGCGGCGCGTGCGGTGCTCAAAGCGGATCGCAAGCTTCGGATAATTTCCATGAATAAGAAACCAGCCAAACAACCAAATCTGCGCCGCGCCCAAGCCGCAGCAGTCCAGGCGACTGAGACTGCCGGCGAGCTGATGCGCAGCCAACTGCGCGCCACCAAGCGCGCAAATTCGGTCACACAGCACGACATCAAATTGGAGCTAGATGTTCGCGCCCAGGACTTGATCGAGAAGTCCCTCCAGCAGAGCTTCCCCAACGTCGCCCTGCTCGGCGAGGAAGGCGTTGCCGGCGAGGCGGACGCCGAATACCGCTGGGTCGTGGACCCGATTGACGGAACGGTCAACTACGCCTACGGCATACCCCATGCCTGCGTGTCCATCGCCCTGCAGCGACGAGCCCAGACACCCGAGGTCGCCGATTTCGAGGATGGTTACCAGACGCTCGTCGGCGTGGTCTATGATCCTTTCTGCCGGGAGCTGTGGACTGCCATCCACGGCGAGGGAGCAAAAATGAACGGCAAGAGCATTCGTGTCAGCCAGCGTCGTAAAATAAGTGAGGCCATCATTTCCATAGGCTTTGCCAAAACCCGCGAGAATCTAGAAGCCACCCTGCCCTACTTTATTGATCTCGCGCATCACGTTCGCAAGCTCCGCATCATGGGCTCCGCCGCGCTGGACTTAGTATACGTCGCGACCGGGCGGTTCGACGCCTACATCGAACGGGGCATCCGTCTATGGGACATCGCGGCAGGCGCGCTGATTGTCGAATGCGCGGGTGGTGAGTTCTGGCACCAAGCCATTCCTGGTGAGCATGCCTACCGCATAATCGCCAGCAACGGCCTGCTGCGGCGTCACTTACGCAACCCCGATTGATCAGGTGTTTGGGGGAGTCTGGGAGCATCAAGGGCCGGCAGGAACGGCTCGGCACAGGCATTAACCCAATTGACAGAATTATGGCAGGACATAATCATAAGAACGGGGGGACTGATGAACTTCAGGTGCTTGGCGATGAAGGATGCTCATCGGACTGGCTCTGCCGGGTTGGGATCCATGATTCTGTCCGGCTATCATCCTGTCACCCCCTCAGGACTTGGGTTTTGTTGGCATGGTGAACTCGATCAAATATCAGCTCAAATTGATCCACTGGAATTGCACTGACAAATCCACCCGAGTTTCTTATCCTCGGTGGATGAAGCCCTGGCGAGTCGTCACGTGCATTTTTCTCCTCTTCCTGCGCCTGCCTTCTGCGGAAGCCGGCACCCTGGCCCAGTTCCGGACGGTTTTTGGCGACATTGAGGTGGAACTTTACGACCAGGACAAGCCGGTGACCGTGCAGAACTTCAAACGACTCGTCGCGGATGGTTGCTATCTCAACACGTTCTTTCATCGACTGGAACCGGGGTTTGTGATTCAAGGGGGCGGTTTCGCGACCCCCTCCCGGTACAGCACGAATTTCTTCGCACCACCTTGGTCTTACCTGGCCAGCGTTACCAATTTCGGAAGCATCACTAATGAATACGGGGTCGGGCGGTTCTTCAGCAATACCAACGGCACCATCGCCATGGCCAAGACTAGTAATCCCAACTCCGCTAATTCGCAGTTCTTTTTCAATCTAGGAAATAACTCCCTCTCTTTGGACAACACCAACAACAGCGGCGGCTTCACCGTGTTTGGCCATGTTGTCCACGACACCAGCGGCGTGTTGAACCTGTTCAACGAGCTAGCCTACGGCTACGGGATGATACCAATGGCATTACTGTTTCCGAATGACACGCTGGCGACCAATTCGTTCAAGACCCTGCCGGTCACTTATCTCGGTACTTACTACCCGCGATATCGGGATGTGGTTTTCGTAGATATCACCCTCCTTCAAGTCGCGGTCAAGACTATGGCGGGCGGCGCGAAAGAAATCTCCTGGAATAGCGCCACCGGCATGACCAATATCGTCGAGTTCACGACGAATTTCCCGCCCGTGTGGAATCTACTGTTCACCACGAATGGCAATGGCAGCACACTTAAGGCGACCGATGCCAGCCCGGGCTCCGGGCGCTTCTACAGGGTGCGTGTCGTTTATTGAGCGGTCGCGTCCAGTGTCGGTAAGATCCTCAGTGCCATCAGCGCCGGCTGACTCGCCGAAGTGCCCGACCGGGCAACCCGATTCTCTTGTCACGCCAGGAATACAGGCTTGTCCACATCCCGGCTTTGGCTTAGAAATGGACTCCTATGAGGCCAAAACGAACAGGGAATGTGAAAAGGTGGTCCCTCGAATCCACAACCGCATTCCTGATGTTGGCCTGTACGTCACTTGTCGAGGCGCAGACAATTCAGACGGTCTGTGCATTCAACGGCGCCAATGGGGCGCAACCGTTTGCAGGGCTGACGTTGGGCAATGACGGCAATTTATACGGCACGACTTACGGGGGCGGCAGCAGCGACGGAGGAACGGTTTTTCAAGTATCAACCAACGGAGTGTTGACCACGCTGGTTTCCTTTGCCTTTACCAATGGGTGGAATCCTGAGGCTGCCCTGACACTCGGTAATGATGGCAGTTTCTACGGCACGACTGCGCTTGGTGGCCTCACCAACTCCGCATGGACCCGTGGCATGGGGACGGTGTTCAAAATGACGACTAGTGGCACGTTCACCACGCTGGTTTCCTTCGCTGCAACCAATGGGGTATTTCCGGAAGCTGCCCTGACGCTGGGCAATGACGGCAAGTTCTACGGCACAACTCAAGGGGGTGGTAACAACTACGTGGGGACGGTGTTCAAAATGACGACTAGTGGCACGTTGACCACGCTGTTTTCCTTCGCCAAGAACAACGGGGCAAATCCGCAGGCTGCCCTGACGCAGGCCAATGACGGCAGTTTTTATGGCACAACTAAAGTGGGCGGTTACAGCGACGTGGGGACGGTTTTTAGAGTGATGACCAATGGCACGTTTACCACGCTGTCTTCCTTCGCCAAAACCAACGGCGTATATCCGAATGCGCTGACGTTGGGAACGGACGGCAATTTCTACGGCACGACATATAGTGGCGGCAGCGCCAATTCCACATATCCTTCCGGCATGGGGACGGTGTTTCGAGTGACTACCAATGGCACGTTGACGACGCTGGTTTCTTTCAACGGAGCCAATGGAATGCATCCGTACGCCGCCCTGACGCTGGGCATTGACGGGAATTTCTATGGTACCACTTTCCATGGAGGCAAGACAAACCTCAATCTCGGGGTCGGCTGGGGGACGGTGTTCAGAGTAACGACCAATGGCACGTTGACCACGCTAGCCACCTTCACCGGTGCCAATGGAGCATATCCGCGTGGCAGCCTAACGCTGGGCAATGACGGCACGCTCTATGGCACGACGCAAGCTCGTAGTAGTGGCGGAGCTGGGGTGGTATTTCGTTTGTTGCTTCCGCCGATCATCACCGTCCAGCCGCAAAGCCAGACAAATATTGCTGGCGCGACAGTGCGATTCACTGCCACGGCAATTGGTCCCGAATCGTTGCACTACCAGTGGCAAAAGAACGGCACAAATCTCTTAGATGGCGGCAAGGCCTCCGGTTCAAGCTCAAATACATTGACCCTCACCAGCATCTCAGACAGCGACGCGGCGAGTTATCTGGTCATTGTCAGCAACTCGGAGGGCACCGTAACCAGTTCCAAAGCGACGTTGACGGTGATCGACCCGCCGCTCATCACGGCACAACCGGCAAATCGGCTGGTGTTGCCGGGTACCAACGTGGCCTTTGATGTCTCGGTGATCAGCATGGTTCCATTTCGTTACCAATGGCGGTTTAACGGGACCAATTTGCTTAACGCCACAAATGCCGCTTACACGATTCTCGTTGTGGGCACCAACCACGCCGGGAGCTATTCTGTGGTTGTTACCAATGCGGCGGGCAGGGCCACGAGTTCCAACGCCGCGTTGGCGGTGCTATTATCGCCCAATAGCCGGACCAATTATGCGGGCAGCACGGCGACTTTCACCGTCAGGACGGTTGGCTCTGAATTACGGGATTACCAATGGCAAAGGCATGGAACAAATCTGTTCGATGGCGGCAATATTTCGGGCACAACGAACAGCACGCTGACCATCGCCAACGTCGCGGCCGCGGATGCGGGAATCTACGGCGCCGTTGTGGGCGATGGTTACAGCAGCGTAACCGCTTTCAACGCGACGTTGACGGTGATCGACCCGCCACTCATCACAGCACAACCGGTAAATCTGCTGGTGTTGCCGGGAACCAACGTGGGCTTTGGCGTCTCGGTGAGCAGCATGGTTCCATTTCGTTATCAATGGCGGTTTAACGGGACCAACTTGCTTAACGCCACGAATGGCATTTACCTAATAAACTTGGTCGGCACGAACAATGCCGGGAATTATGCCGTGGTAATCACCAATGCCGTGGGCAGTGCCACAAGTTCCAATGCCGCGTTGACGGTGGTATTGTCGCCCAAGAGCCGGACCAATTATGCGGGCAGCACGGCGACGTTCACCGCCGCCGCGTTTGGCCCTGAGTCGTTAAACTATCAGTGGCAAAAGAACGGCACGAATCTCACGGAGGGCGGCAAACTCTCGGGTGCAACGAACAGCACGCTGACCATCGCCGATGTTTCGGATGCGGATGCGGCAGTTTACAGCGCGGTCGTGAGCGATGCATACGGCAGCGTGACTACTTCCAACGCAGTGCTGACGGTGGTGGATTTGCCATTCATTGCCACACAGCCGCGAAGTCAGACGGTCGGCCTCGGTAGCAATGTAGTGTTCGACGTCACAGCCTATGGCGCTTCTCCGTTGGTTTTTCAATGGTATTTCAACGGAACCCCCTCGGGTTCGTCCGGCACAGGAACAAATTATTCTACATACACGCTAACCAACGTGGGGACCAATCAGGCGGGCATTTACAGTATACTTGTGGTGAATGATCACGGCAGTGTGACAAGTTCCAATGCGGTGCTGACGGTGAAGGTGTTTTCGCCGACAATAGGGCTTCAACCGTCCAGTCAGAGCGTGATGTTGGGGGGCAGCGCTTCATTCAGCGTGTCAGTAAGTGGCACGCCCCCCTTTCGGTATCAATGGCGGTTTAACGGAACCAACCTGCTGAACACCACCAATGCCTCCTACGCGATTCAGGCCGTTGCCACGACCAATACCGGAAGGTATTCCGTGATCGTGACCAACTCGGCGGGTAGCGCGACGAGTTCCAATGCGCTGCTTACGGTGATTGTTCCACCGACGCTGGCCCTGCAGTTTCTAGCCGCTTATCCGCTGCTGGACTTGAGTGGCATGTTGAGCAGCAACTTCGTGGTGCAGTACAGGACGAATTTGGCGGGCACCAACTGGGTCAATCTCCTCTCCCTGACCAACTTGCCTTCCAGCCCGTATCGGTTCCTTGATTCTGGCGGAGTCGGCCAGCCGTGGCGGTTCTATCGGGCGTTTATGCAATGACCCGCTCCGCTGCTGAACGTCAGCAAGCTGGATTTCATGCCGATGAAACTGATGTGCGACCCGGCAGTCAGCCGCTTACCTCGAACAGGGCATTCGCCGTTGGTAAATCGCCACCGGCGGCCTGATTGTCGAATACGCCGGGTCGAGTTCTGGCACCAAGTCGTTCCGGGTGAGCATGCAAACCACATGATGGCCAGCTACGGCCCTGGGCCGTCAGCTTCGTAAACCCGATTGATCCTGCGCTTCGGGAAGGCTCCGCCTCTCATAGCTTTCTTGAAAACGATCATTGAGACCCGTTGTGACAGGTTTGGAGTCCCGCCTTTAGGCGGTTTCTGCGCCGCGCCGCCTAAAGGCGGGACTCCAAACCGAGTTTTCAAACAAGCTCTCAGATTGCACTGGCAAATGCACCCGAGTTTCCTACGATCTGCCCTCACCCCGCACAGTGCATTGCAGCCAACGATTTAGCTCTGCCAGGGCCTTGGCCCGGTGGCTCAACTGATTCTTGACCGCTTCGTCCAACTCGCCGAATGTCTGATCGTACCCACTCGGGCAAAAGAGCGGATCGTAGCCAAACCCTCCCCGCCCACGCGGCGCAACGCCAATCCGCCCTTCGCACGTGCCCTCGAACAACTCCGCCTGCAACTCGGCTTCATCCGCGTAGCGGGCCGGCGAAGCCCCTACGGGTTCAGGGCAAGGCGCCGACGTCAGCGCGACTAAGCACCGAAACCTAGCGCTGCGCTTGTCAAGGGGTACATCTTTGAGCAGACGCAGGAGCTTGGCATTGTTTTCAACGGTCGGCGAATTGCCGGATCGGCCCGTGTCCAAGGCGGCAAATCGCGCTGAATGAACGCCCGGCGCGCCGTGCAACGCATCCACTTCCAGCCCGGAATCATCGGCCACCACGAACATCCGGCCCCCAAAATCCGCAGGCTGCCTGCTCCCTGCGTTAAGCCGAGGACTCTCCGCCTCACCTAACCACTTCGCCAACGCCACCGCCTTCTTGGTCGCATTACCGCCAAACGTCCCAGCGTCCTCAACCACCTCAGGTGGGTCAGCGAAATCATCGAGGGTCAGATAGCGAAAGCCGTCACCGAGAATAGCGCGGATTTCCCCAACCTTATGGGCGTTGCGTGTAGCTATTGCGAGAGTCAGCATGCGCCCCTAACCTAAGAACGATCAGGCGAACAATAAAGCCCTGATCGTGCGAAATCCCGGTGCTTTCCAGGGAGGCGGTCGCTTTCCTGCTTATTGGCAGGATCTTCCCAATTGGAAAGCAGGCTTGCGATGGCGTCGCGCAAGGCGTCCCGCGTGAAGGGCTTGTGCAGGACGCTGTCCACCGGATTCTCGGAATCGGCACGCCGGTTTTCATACGCCGTTATCATGAGGATAGGCTGTCTTGGTACCAGTTGTCTGATCCAGACCGCTAGTTCATCGCCCCGCATGACCGGCATTTCAAGATCCGTCACCACCAGATCAAACTGGCCTTTGATGAATAAATCCAGCGCCTCCGCACCATTGTTCGCTTCTGTGACGCTATGATCGTCAAGTTCGAGGATTCTGCAAAGCACTTCACGGACGATTACATTGTCGTCCGCCAGCAGTATGCGCTTTCCGCGAATGATCTTCTGTTTCATAGTCAGTCAACGCCACAGGCGCGGTTAGTTATGCTGCGCGGAACCCAAGCGACGCGCCATCATCCCGTTCGCCTGCGTTCAATTCCAGCGGCGTTCCAAGCGTACCCATTCCCCGAACGATTCCGCATCTTTCCACTGAGTTGTGGCTATCCACCCTCAAGACCCTATCGCTCCGCGTGGATCAACAGCAATCGGGGAAAAGCTGAAGTCACATAGGAAATTCCCCTATAGAAGAGAATGACGTTCGCCGGAGCCTTGCCAGGTACGAACGGCCTCCGCGTGCCTCGTTCACTCCTGATGAATCCAGGCAGTCCAATTCTTACATTGTCTGCCCGACCGCTTTCCGCGATATTCCCGGGCTTATGGCATCAGGACGTCGGCAATATCCGTTTCATCTGATTGAACCCAAATGGCAAAGCCAATGGGACCAGCGCGCAACCTTCCGCGCGTGGAACCCGGGCGAGAGCGTCCCCGCCAGCCATCCCTTTGCTGAGCGGCATGCAGCGGCAAGGCCGGAGCAACTGCCCAAGTACTACATCCTCGACATGTTCCCCTACCCTTCGGGCGCGGGGTTGCATGTGGGCCACCCGGAAGGCTACACCGCCACGGACATTCTGGCCCGCTACCGCCGGGCGCTGGGTTACAACGTCCTGCATCCAATCGGATGGGATGCCTTCGGCCTGCCCGCCGAACAGTATGCCATCAAGACCCGGCAACATCCGCGAAAGACGACCGAGGAAAACATTGCCACTTTCAAGCGGCAGATAAAGTCGCTCGGCTTCAGCTACGATTGGAGCCGCGAAGTTGACACCACGGACCCGCAATATTTCAAGTGGACGCAGTGGATTTTCCTTCAGCTCTACAATTCCTGGTTCAGCCCTAAGACCAACAAAGCCGAGCCAATCGAATCCCTCCCCTACCCTCCTGAATTGCAGAGTGGGACAGGCGTCTCGCCTGCCGGTTCCGCGGGTGTCCCGCTCGAGGAGCTGGAGCAGAAACGCCGCGCCTATAGGGACTCGAAGCGCCTGGCTTACGTGAGTGAAGCCCCGGTATGGTGGTGCGAGCAACTCGGCACCGTGTTGGCCAACGAAGAAGTGGTGGACGGCAAGAGCGAGGTTGGCGACTTTCCAGTCGTCCGCAGGCCCATGCGGCAATGGATGCTCCGCATCACGGCGTATGCCGACCGTCTGCTCCAGGACCTCGAGACCATCCAATGGAGCGAATCGCTCAAAGCGATGCAGCGCAACTGGATCGGCCGTTCCGAAGGCGCGGAGGTGGACTTTGCGATTGCGGAGTACGGAATGCGGAAAGCGGAAGGTCAAAAGGCGATTCGCGTATTCACCACCCGGCCGGACACGCTGTTCGGCGCGACCTACATGGTACTGGCGCCCGAACACAAACTCGTAGGCGAAATCACCACCCCGGCGCAGCGGCCAGCAATTGAAGCGTACAGGACTGAGGTCGCCAAGAAGAGCGACCGCGAACGCACAGAACTGGCCAAAGAGAAAACCGGCGTCTTCACCGGGGGCTACGCCATCAACCCAGTGAACGGCGAGAAAATACCTATCTGGATCGCCGATTACGTGCTTATCAGCTACGGCACCGGGGCGATCATGGCGGTGTCCGGTCACGACACCCGCGACTTCGAATTCGCTACCAAGTTCAACCTGCCCATCGTTCAGGTGGTCGAACCACCGGCCGGCCAGGATTGGCATGGTTATATTGATGACGGCATTTCGGTAAACTCGGCTGGGGCTGACATTTCGATCAGCGGCCTTCCCACTCCCGAGGCCAAACGCAAGATCATAGCCTGGCTGGAATCAAAGGGACTAGGTAAGAGGACCGTCAACTATAAGCTCCGCGACTGGCTCTTCAGCCGCCAGCGGTACTGGGGCGAGCCCTTCCCAATCGTCTGGAAAAGTGGGCCCGATGGCCAAGCGTATCACGAAGCCCTGCCCGAATCGTCACTGCCGTTGTTGCCGCCGCCACTGGATGATTACAAGCCGACGCCAGACGGCCAACCGCCCCTTGCGCGGGCGAAGGAATGGGTGAACCTGCCCGATGGCTCCAGGCGCGAGACAAACACCATGCCCCAATGGGCGGGCAGTTGCTGGTACTACTTGCGCTATCTCGACGCGCGGAACAGCGACCGTTTCGTCAATGTTCAAGCCGAGAAATATTGGATGGGCTATTCGACGCTGCGCATTCCCGCAAGTGTGCAGGAGTTGGACGCGGCGATTCGGAGCATAGTGGAGTTGACTTATTTGACCCCTGGTGCCCCACGGCGCCGAGTCGCTTTCGGACAGGTCACACCGGAACTCGCCCAAAAGATAATCACCGCCACAGGTCTCAATCTTGATGGCTATATTCACGTGCTGGACAATTACGGTGTGCGCCATGCGCGGAAAGAGCACAGTGACGCCGGTGCCGAGCGACGAAGAGGTCAGGAACCGGTGGACGATGCCACGTTTCTACTTATCCCATTGGTCGTTCTAGCACCCGACTCTATCGAGCATGGCGGCAAGTCATCCACGGGCCTCGACGTGGTGCGGTTCAAGAAGCAGATCAACGGGGTGTTCGTCGTGGTCGAGGAAGTTCGCGCCTCGAAGAACCTCCTAGCAGTTGTAACAGTCTATAGGCTAAGCACGGCGGCGGGCAATGCCGCCATAGGGGCCCCGCCCGGAACGTCCCAAGACGACCGCCGCAACGAGATAATAACCCGGCATTTGCCACACGTCAAGCTGCCTACCCCCGGCGTGGATTTATACGTCGGCGGCACCGAGCACGCCGTATTGCACCTGCTGTATGCCCGTTTCTGGCACAAAGTGCTCTTTGACCTGGGACACGTCTCCGCGCCAGAGCCCTTCTATCGGCTCGTCAACCAAGGTCTGATTCTGGGTGAGATGGAGTTCGTGAGATTCGAGCGCTTCTTCCCGGACGGCAGTTCAGAACCTGTGAGCACTGATGACCTCCGCGACATCGCACCGATGTCCACGGAAAAGGGACTTCGCGTTGCCGGCTACCATCGAACCAACGGCGAACTTGTAATCGGAACTACCATCTCCGCTGAGGAAGTGCAAAAGGTTGGACAGTTCTTCTGCTTGAAATCGCGGCCTGAGATTAAAGTGGACGGCCGTAGTTATAAGATGTCCAAGTCGCGGGGCAACGTCATCAACCCCGATGACATCCTGGTCGAGTATGGCGCCGATGCCTTCAGGTTGTACGAGATGTTCATGGGACCGCTGGAGATGGTGAAACCGTGGAACACCAAGGGTGTGGAAGGAGTCTATCGCTTTCTCGGGCGCGTGTGGCGGCTGTTCGTGGACGAACAGAGCGAAACGGAGTTCGAGCAGGGCCTGATTACTGATCCACAGCGCGGCGAGGAACTTCTGGGCAGCATTCGCCTCTCTTCCGGCATCACAGACACTAAGCCGTCGGCAGCCCAACTCAAGGTACTCCATGCCTGCATCAAGAAAGTGACCGAGGATCTCAACGACCTGCGCTTCAATACGGGCATTTCCGCGCTCATGGTTTTCATCAATGAAGCCATCATTTGGGAAACAAAGCCGGTCGCCGTCCTGAGCGACTTCCTCATCCTGCTCCAGCCGTTCGCACCACATATAGCCGAGGAACTTTGGTCGAAGCTCCACCCGTCACCCACTCCGCAACACGTTACCGCCCTCACCTACGCTGCGTGGCCACAATTCGATCCCGGCCTGTTGGTTGAGGACACCCTGGAAATCCCCGTGCAGGTGAATGGAAAGCTGCGCGACGTGATCAAAGTGCCTTCCATCGCTCCTGCGACCGAGCTAGAGGCTGCTGCCAAAGCCTCGGAAAAAGTCAAACCGTTCCTGGAGGGCAAGACGATCCGGAAGGTCATCGTCCTCCCGAAGAGGCTGGTGAATATCGTGGTGAGTTGAGTTCTGGTCACATTGTGCGATTGTGAACCCGCCAGTTTGCCACTACAATTCGGGCCGTGCACCGCTTGACCAGGCAGGAACAGATGGTTTTGTGTATCATTATAGGCTTGCTCCTGACCGGTTGGGCCGTCAAAACGTATCGAATGGCACATCCGCCGGCACAGGCAACTGAAACATCAGAACCGTAACACATGCACGAAGTCAGTTTCGAAGAGGCCCTCGCGAAGATCCAGGCCAAAGACCCGCGCTACCACCGCGACGCCTACCTGTTCGTGCGCGAGGCGTTGGATCATACCCAAAAGACGATTGGCAAAGATGCCCGGGGCCGCATCCGGCACGTCTCGGGGCAGGAACTCCTGGTAGGTATCCGTGATTTTTCGCTGCAGCAGTTCGGCCCGATGACTAAGACTGTTCTGGAGGAATGGGGTATCCGCTGCTGTGCGGACTTTGGCGAGATCGTCTTCAACATGGTGGAAGCGCACTGGCTGGCGAAAACCGATAAAGACAGCCGGGCAGATTTTAAGGACGGCTATGACTTCGATGAAGCGTTCCGAGAGCCCTTCCTGCCACAGAGCAAGAAAACGGTGAAGCCATCCGAGGCTAAGCCTGCGCAACCGCCCAAGGCCAAAGCCTAGAAGTGCGACGTGATGCCTCTCATTTTATCTAGCGTGGCCCCCATCCCCGCCATCCCACCGGGCGTGAGAATGACCACGCTTGACAACGGGTTGACCCTCATCGTGCGCGAGGACCACAGCGCGCCGGTCGTCTCGGCCCAGGCTTGGTGCATGGCCGGGAGCATTCACGAGGGGAACTGGCTGGGCGCCGGGTTGTCGCATGTGCTCGAACACATGCTTTTCAAGGGCACTACCACGCGCCCTGGCAGCCGGATTGATCAGGAGGTCCAGGAAGCGGGCGGTTACATGAACGCCTACACTTCGTTCGACCGCACAGTATTTCATATTGACGTGCCTAACACGGGCGCCAGGGTCGCTCTCGACATCCTGTGCGACATCATGCAGAACGCGGCTCTGCCGCCGGACGAACTGGCCAAGGAGCAGCAGGTCATCCTCCGCGAGATGGACATGAACGTGGACGATCCCGGCCGCCGAGCCAGCCGCCGGCTTTTCGAGACCGCCTACACCAGGAGCCCGTATCGCCTCACGGTCATCGGCTATCCGGACATATTCAACGAACTGAAGCCGGAGGATATCCGGGCGTACTACCGCGAAAAATACGCCCCCAACAATGTCTTCTATGTCGTGGTCGGCGACATGAAGCATGACGAAGTGGTCGCGCAGGTCCGCGAGGCCTACGCCAAGGCCAAGGCCCGACCGCTGCCGGCCGTGGTGTTGCCCGAGGAACCGAGGCAGACCGCAGCGCGCGAGATCATCGAGGAAGCACCGATTGAACTAGGCTATTTTTACGTCGTCTGGCACATCCCGGAGTTGCGCCATCCAGATGTTCCGATCCTCGATGTGCTGGCCGCCCTGCTGGGCAGTGGCCGTAGCTCGCGACTTTACCAGGAAGTGCGTGAAAACAAGGGCCTGGTAAACTCGGTGGATGCCTGGACTTATAGCCCGGGCAATCCGGGCCTGTTCGGTCTCAGCGCGACCGTTAACGCGGATAAGTTTGTGCCAGCGCGCGACGCCATGCTGGCTGAGGTGGGGAAGATGCAGACAACGCCGGTATCGGAGAGCGAGTTGAGCAAGGCGGTGAAGCAGTTCGTCTCGGCCACCCTGTCCGCGCGCAAGACCATGCAGGGCCAGGCACAGGACCTGGGCGGGAGCTGGCTGGCGGCCAACGACCTGAACTTCTCCGAGCGCTACCTGGCGGCCGTCAAGCGGGTCACGCCCACCGATCTGCAGCGTGTTGCTCGCGAGTATCTGTCCCCCGAAACCCGCACGCTCTACGCGCTGCTGCCCACCGGGACGACACCAAAGGCGTTGATCGAGAGCGAGACATCCCTCGACCACCCGGTGCAGAAGTTCGATCTCGCAAACGGCCTGCGCCTGCTGGTGAAAGAGGATCATCGCCTTCCGTTTGTCGAGTTCCGCGCCGTCTTCCAGGGCGGGGTGCTGGTCGAGAAGCCAGACAATAATGGCCTTACCCAGTTGACCGGCAAGTTGCTGCTCAAAGGGACCGTGCGACGTTCCGCAGAGGACATTTCCAGGGAAATCGAGTCCGTCGGCGGGAGCATTGACAGCTATGGCGGGAACAACAGCTTCGGCGTGAACGCGGAGGTGCTCAGCGGCGACTTTGCCACGGGATTGGACTTGCTCGCCGATGTGCTGTTGAACCCGACCTTCCCTGCCCCGGCGCTGGAACGTGAACGCCAAGTCCAACTGGCCGGCATCCGGGCTCTGAAGGACCACCTGCTTCAGAGCGCCGCACTGAGCATGCGAAGAGCTTTGTTCGGCGAGCGTGGCTATGGCTTGGACGCGCTGGGCACCGAAGCGAGCGTCCAGACGATTCAAGTCGCGGATGCGAGCGCGTTCCACGATAAGCTCGCCCGCCCGAACAACTGCGTCCTCGCCATCTTCGGCGACATCAATACCACCGAGGTCAGGTCCGCGGTGGAAAAGGTTTTCGGCGCGTGGAAACCTGCTGCGATCCCGACTTTGGACTTTGCACTTGGTACTTTGAACTCAGTCAAGCGCGTCACCGAAGCTCGTGACAAGAAGCAGGCGGTGCTGGTCGTCGGCTACCGCGGCATGACCGTCTACGATGCGGACCGGTATGCCCTGGAGTTGGTGCAAGAAGCCTGCAGCGACCTGGGTTCGCGCCTGTTCCTGCGCGTCCGCGAGAAGCTCGGCCTGGCGTATTACGTTGGGGCTCAAAACGTCGTTGGTCTGGCGCCAGGATATTTCGCCTTTTACGCGGGCACGGAGCCGGAGAAGGCGGCGTTGGTGGAAACGGAACTGCTGAACGAGGCCGAGTTATTACGAAGCGAGGGCCTTACGGCGGAGGAACTCAAGCGCGCCAAGGCTAAGGTGATCGGCCAACGGAAGATTGCCCGGCAGGAGCTGGGCAGTTTCGCCATGGCCACAGCCCTCGATGAGCTTTACGGCCTCGGTTTCGACCACACCGAAAAAGATGACGCCCGCTACGAAGCCGTTACTCTGGAACAGGTGAAGGCCGTTGCTCAACAGTATCTCAAGCCGGACGCCATGGTGATTTCGGTCGTAAGGCCAGAGGCGTGATGCGTGATGCGTGATGAGGCTGGCCGGGGGGATTGGGTGCGGCCGCTTGGGCGCTAACCCGAACATTTCAGACCCTCTGGAGCGCCGGTCTCCGCCCCGGCGGCTCCCAGCCATTTGGCCCACGCCGGGTCGGAGACCGGCGCTCCGGCCTGTAGGCGTTTCAAGGCGACTGTGAAGAATCCGGCCTAGCGCCAGCCGCCGCCGACCCACACATAGCCGCCCCCATGTCTTGCCCAATGACCGCCTACCCAAGCGGCGGTTGGACGGGGCCGGAGGATCCAACGACCACTAACCCACACCCACCGGCCGTTCCATGCCCAATAGCCTGACGTCCAAACATAATGGGGATTCGGGGAAGGGGGAA
>Ga0118677_10003130_pt1 | contig 31927 bp, 19 predicted proteins | sample AliMusrvi5mmetaG_FD_86154 | JGI IMG/M metagenome (GOLD analysis project Ga0118677, IMG submission 86154) | reverse complement strand
AGCAGCGCCCCTGACGCAAACATCAGTGCGTCAAGCAGCAGCGACCACCGGATCGCGCCGACGAGCCAGAGTTTGCAAGACAAGCTGGGCATCTGGATATAATCGCGCATTGAAGAGCCGACGCTTCGTCAGCGTGGCGTTTCCGCCGCATAATGCCAAAACTCAGCGGCGGCGGGCCATTGAGCCAGAAATGCAAACAGGCCGCGCCACCCGCCGTCCGTTGAAGTGACCTCGTTAGAGCACATTGGTGGGACGGGGGCGCCTCGGGCAGTAAAACCGGTAGTGGAGAAAGGTCATAAGAGCAGGAATGAGCGCGCAGCCACAGGCGATCACAAGCATGAAGAATGCAGCATCCCGAGGCCTCGCGCCCTTGCCGAGGTCCCCATGGCCAAGTGAGAGTCCCAACCACACAAACGCGGCGGTCAAAAGTCCGGCCCCGGCGGTGCCGACAACCGCCCAGTACCACCGAACCCGAATCGAGAGGCATAGTAAGCGGGTGATGTACCATCCCGCGGTAGCAGGTAAGGCGAACAGCACGACGAAGATCAGGAGGTCCATATCCTATGCTCTAACGAAATAGGTCAGGCGCGGCGAGAATAACCGAGGACGTGGCTATGGAGAAAGACACAAACATAATCCCTAACCCGCCGTCGCATGGACCGGCTTGTTATGCACTCGACCCGCGTTCCGAGCTGCCGGGGCGGGGCGCGGAGGTAGGGCCACATCAACTGTGATCTGTCTCCATCGACGCGACACACGCACGGCGCGCCGTTCGTCTGGCCATACCAACTTGCAGAGCAATGGAGAGTTTGCTAACAGCGTTCGCCCTCGGAGTCCAGTCATATCCAGCAACCGGGCCTTCCAAGTCTGGCATGCCATCCTGAGTTTCACACGCAATCGGCACGCGTCCGTCTCTGCTGGCACAATCAGGAACGCGGTAGCCGATTTGCCTGGGAAGATCGTAGAAACGGCAAAGGTCCGGGGCATCTCGACCCAGCAGTTGGTCAACTCAGCCTGGATTGAACAGTTCGCCTCAAAAACAGACGACCGATTCTCCCGGTTCCGTATGGTCAAGTAAATCAGCAAATACTCGTTGGCATGATCGTCGACGATACCACTAGGCTCTATTGCACTCAGCTTAACTTCGAGCGGACAGCGCGATGCGGACACCAAGGCTGCTACCAGGCCGGCGACCCCCGATAGCAGGAGTGCAACTACGATCGCCCTATGCACGCGCATAACGCGTGACGTGAGCGACTGCCACCGACAGGGACGGTCGAGCGCAAAAGGTGCTCACGACTTGTAGCCCGGCGTTGACCGAGAAAGATGAGCGGCAGTTCGCTCGACCGATTTTGTTCGGAGCTCTCATGGATCGTTTCGTCTCGGAATCTCTGGAAACCAGTGCAGCCACGCTAAAAAGGTGGCCAGAATTCTGCGTGCGGCTGATGGTCGTAATTCCACATCGCGGCCGTATTCGTGGGGTTGAACAAAAGCGACGGACTCATCGCCGACACGTGCCCGTCGCAATAAAGCTGATTGTAGTTCTTCCCGTGCCGGGCGGGGTCAAAAGAGAAGACGCCCCTGTTGTTTCCCAACAAGCCACATTGCATGCAATCATAACCTCCATCCGATCCCTCACGGGGCCTCCACCTGGATTCACCGATGGCAAACATCTCGCTCGGCACCCTTATTTGTCCTTCGGAAGCTGTGGTCACTCGCGCGCCCGATCGCAAGAAGATCCTTCCCCCCAACCCGAGGGTCAGGCCGTTGGTGAGCACCCAATCTCCAGCTTTAACTCCTTTCGCGTTGTAGGCATAGCTGCCCCAAGGAAAAGAATAACCACCGCGGTGTCGAATTGACCCTTTGATTGCCCCTTTGTAGCCCGGGCAGTGGTATGCTGGGTCGGTCCACTTGAGCGGGTAATAGGGCAGGAGCCTTGTCGACCAATAAGCGGTGTTGTCACCACCAACTACATCATTGTACGCGGGGTCCGGAAAGCCGCGATAATAGGGAAACTTGTTCTGGTGTTCATCCACGTACATTTGGAGAGCCAAGCCCATTTGGTGTAAATGATTCTTGCAGGTGCTGGAGTGGGCGTAAGCCTTGGCCTTCGAGAGCACCGCGAGCAGCAACGCAGCCAGAATACCAATGATGGAGATCACGACAAGCAACTCTATCAAGGTGAATCCGTTTTCAATGCGGCAATGTCTTCTCACGTTGGCTTGGACAGTTCATAGGAACGTGACTCACGGTGCCTCCGAACAAGTGATTAGACAGACCTGTCTATCTTCCCATTTTGGGATGATAGGCCAGCGGTTCTCTGCGGTCAATGAACCCATTAGCTTCATCACGGCCATTCTTGTTCCTCCCGGCCGCGGTTGTAAAAGGCCTCTCGTTACGACTTTTCGGCTTGCCCCCCTCAGCGACTTGCCCCACTGTTCCAAGCCTGCGCCCGAGGGTGGGGGGTGCGCGCGGTGGCGCGGGTCCCGCCGGTTCCACTCCAGAAACTGAGGCCCGCCCGCCGGCGAGTGCGCCCCCGGCGACACGGCAGGAATCGCCGCAACCTGCTTTTACCGATACGTCCTCCGCCACGAGTTCGGCCAGTTCGATGGCGTCGTTCGCGCCAAACACCACCGCTATGTCCCCCTCGTCCTCTCCCACGCGGAGACCGAGGCTTCGTGCGCCGGCTGCATGCTCAGGACCTTGCCGCCGGCTTCGCTGGTACATTTCTGCCCCGCCAACTCGAAAAGAAATACAAGAATGCCGCCAAAGAGCTCATCTGGCAGTGGTTAGGCGAAGAGTCCCTCGGATCTCGACCCGACCTTGGACTGAAGCCGGGGCCGGCCTTCGGTTAGACCCACGGTCGGGAGCACGCGAAGCCGGAAACGGCCTTGCCGCCCGAGAACACCGAAGGTAGGAGTTCGGGTCGAAGCCACCCGGAGGCTATCCGCAGGCTACCCCCAAGCCACCCTGAGGCTTAGAGAGCAAAACCCGGTTCATCGCTCTTTCCGATGGAATGGCTACTGGGCCTTTCTTTGAGGGATCAGGCGCTAGACAGTGCGGCGGCTCTGGCCGTTTGCCCGTTTCCCGCATCGCGGCGACCCACCCGAACCCGGCGGCCCCCTTAACAGCCGAGCCTCTGGCCCCCGATTCCTCGACCTCCGCACCTGAGCGTCCGGCGGGCCGCACCGGAGCCTCGCCGGAGCATCGCCGGACATTCGCCGTAGTACCCTCGATCCGGATCGAGGGTACTACGGCGAGTGTCCGGCGATACTCCGGCGATATGAGCGGGCGGTAGGGGACGCTGCTCCACCGAAAACCGCGGAGAACCTCTGCGTCAGGTGCTCGACGTTTCACGCATCACGCATCACATTTCCCGGTCCTGCGCGGGACAGTCCTCCGACCCTCACCGCAGATGACTTTGTCCCCGGACACCCTCCTTTAGGCTCCGGAAGCTTCCATATTGCGAGAAACCGCTTAATCGTTTATGGAACTCAGGTGGCCGCCTTCTCGCTGTTACAAACCTCGCCTGGGCCGGATGTCATCATTGACGGCCAGCGCTACCTCTCTTCCGGCCTGACATGCTCTATTCGGTTATGAAACATCCCCCACTCGCCTTGTGCGCGCTCCTTGCCACCACCGCCTCCAACCCGGCTGCCGACTACTCCGCTTTGCTCCCGGCGCTCGAAGAGGACATCCGCCGGGAAATGAGTGACTGGAACATCGGCGGCATCGCGGTCGCGCTGGTGGACGACCAGCGCGTCGTTTATGCCGCCGGCTTCGGCGAGGCCAAGCGCGATTCCATGTTCCGGGTCGGCAGCATCTCCAAGCTGTTCAACGCCGTTGCCGTCATGCAGCAAGTTGAAGCCGGCAAACTGGCTCTGGACGCGCCGCTCCCCGGGGAAGTGCTGCCGCTCAACCCGTTTCCAGGAGCGCCGGCGGTGACCTTGCGGCAGATTCTCTGCCACCGCAGCGGCTTGCAGCGCGAATCCACCGTTGGCGGATATTTCGATGACTCCCAGCCGGGGCTCGCGGCAACCCTGGCCAGCGTGCCCGCCAGCGTTCTCGTTACCCGCCCAGGTGAGAAAACCCGCTACTCGAATGTGGCTCCTAGCCTCGCCGGCCATCTGGTGGAGCGCGCCAGCGGGCAGTCCTTCGAGGACTACCAGCGCGACCACCTGCTCGGCCCCTTGGGTATGACCAGTTCCGCCTGGACCGTGGCCCGCGCGCCCCGCAAGCGCATAGTCGCATCGCACATGCGCGTGGCGGATGGCCATGGCGGCTGGAAGCGACGGCGAGCGCCTCTCTTTGACCTCGGCACCCTACCGGCAGGCAATCTCTTCTCTACCGTCGAAGACCTGGCGCGCTTCGCCTCCGCGCTCCTGGCCGACGGTGGCGGGTTGGTCAAACCGGATTCCCTCCGTGAGATGTGGCGGCCTCAACTCACGCAGGACAAGGAGGGGTTCGGCCTCGGGTTCATGGTAGGCAAATTCCGGGAACATCGCGCGATCAGTCACAGCGGCGCCGTGTACGGCTGCAGCTCGCTGCTCGTCCTGTTGCCCGAGGAGAAGCTCGCGGTGATTGTGCTCGGCAACGAGGACGTGGCCAACGGGCGCATTCACCACATCGGCGACACCGCCCTCTCGCTGTTGCTCGCTGCCAAATTCGGCGAAAAGGCTCCGCCGCCGGCTGAGACCTCACCGTCAGAGGACCTCGTTCGATTCGCTGGTGATTACGAATCACAGAGCTTTTGGGCGCATCTCGAAGTGCGCGATGGCCGGCTGGTCGGGGACATCTCTGGCCAGCCGATCAGGTTCGTACCCACAGGCGGGCTGAACTTCACCGGCCATAGCCGGATTGATGACGCTGTGCCGGCGGCCTTCGAGCGGGATGAACAAGGAACCATCTCCGGCTTCAAGTACGGGCTGATCCAGCATTTCACTCGCGTCTCCGCCAACCCGCCGTCGCTGCCGCGGGAATGGCGCGCCTTTCTCGGCAGTTACGGACCAGCCTTCATCCCGCTGATCGTGAGCGAGCGTCATGGCCATCTCTACGCCATGGCCGAAAACATGGTGGACTACCGCCTCACCCCCATGAACCGCAACGTCTGCGCCCTGCCGCCAGGAATGTATGCCGACGAGCAAGTTGTCTTCCTAACCGACGCGCACGGTCGCCCCCATAGCGTCAATTTCGCCAACATGATCTTGCGCCGAAGGGAGTAACCCTGCCTAAAGCCGGTCTCCGTAAGTGTTCGCCAACCGCAGCAGGAGGTTCTCGAGCTCGCCGTAGTACTTCTCATCCGGGTGCTGCGACTTTTTCGCACGCAACCGGCCAATCTCGAGTTCCAAGACATCGCGTTTGGAACGGACGTCGGGCGGGATCGCTTGCTCCGCCTGGCTGAGAACCAAGTGCAATTGGTGCGCGCGGGCGCCATCTACAGAGGCGTTACCTTGCGGCTTTTTGATGGGCCGTATGCCCCGGAACCAATCAGCGGGAGTGCCACGGCCATCGCCATCGTCATCCAGCAGGGCGTGCTCCGTGGCCAGCCGGCCTTCGGTCCTGTAAAACTCCGCCACTCGGGCTGAAGCGGTGAGAAACGCCTCCAGGAGGGAGACCTGTCCGTCTTGGTCCAAATCGCTTTGGTCGTCTGTCAGCGCCTCGGCCAGGAACAGGCCGTAGCGGGTGAAGTTCTGCTCGCTCCCGCTTCGCGTGGCGGTAATGACGACTCGATTGGTGGCGGAGAGCTTGTTGAGGAACGGCGCGCTAGCGGCAGATGTGTCGATGAACACCACGGGCCGGCGGAAGGGCTTGAGCCATTCCGCGACATCCGTAGCAGTGACGTCTGGGCCGCGCAGGTTAAACCGGGCTTCCTTGCCATCGAAAGTGCCGTGGCCCACGAGCACCAGCCACAGCGCTTCCCTGCCTTCCTTTTGCTCACTGGCCAGCGTTTGTTTCAGGCGTTCGCAGTCGGAAGTGGTTGAATTTGTATCCAGCCCGATGCGCACGATGGTCGCTTGCGCCCGTTCGCAGACCCGGGTCCAAAGCTCCGCCTGCCGCAGGAAATTGGTCTGGAACTCCTCCTGGCCGGGGGCTCCCAATACGAGCACCAAAGTCGGCTTGGTGGGCGTTGTTTGGGCCAAGGCCTCTTGTACCGGCACAATGCCGAACACCGCCACGCAGGCCAGCATGGCTATCTGTGCAACTCTCTTCACTACGGCATCCCCTTCCATCGGCGCAGCCCCCATTCACCAGCCAAACAGGCCAGCGCAAAGCCCAGCATTGCCGGTGTATGCCAGGCGGGTGTCATCCAGGCCTCCATCACCGGGGCTTTGCGCGCGGGGAGGTGACGCGCGAATTGCTCCAGGTGTTCCGGGGAGATCACCTCACCCCCTGTCCGCCGCGCGATCTCCTGGAGCAAACCAACGTTGGGTTGGAGGGAGCGGAATTCTTCGGCGGCCAGGTCGGTCGTCCAGCCTGCTTCCGCCCACCCGGCGTCGGCCCCAAGAGCATTCGTAACCGCCGCCCGCGCCAGGTAGCCGCCGGTGCCTCGAGGGACGTACGCTGCTTCATAAAGACCAGGTTCTTCAGGCGAAGCCTCGGCGCGCAACCGCAGCGAGGAGGCGCCTGAATTCGTGGTTGCGTTAGCCAACTGCTGAACCTCGACAAAGACCGTCGCGTCGTCGAGCGGTTGGAACTTATTGTCACGAGCGCGCACTTGCAGGCGCACCGTTTGATCAGCCTCCCCCGGTCCAGCGGCGAGCTCGACCGATCGAGGTGTGTCGGCCACCAGCCAGCGCACCAGTTGACGCCAGAATTTGTCCAGGTCCCGGTGGGTTTCCTGGTTGACCATGCCCCAGCGCCAGAGGTCGCCAATCGTGCAAGCGGCGGTGCGGCCGCGTCCGAAGCGTTGCGTGGCCAGCGCCGGGTACGGTTGGCCCCTTTCGTCAACCGCCGTCGCGATGATGCTGGCTCCGGGCTTAATCTCGCGTGTGCCATTCATGACCTGAAATAGCGGCATCGACTGAAGCCGGGCTTTTTCGTCGGACTCGTTTTCCCGCAACCGAGCCCAAGGCTGCAGCCAGCCTTCTCGTTCCAGGTTGAGTCTTACTGGGCCCGGTGGGCTCGTCCGCCCTGCATGATCGAGATAGACCGGCAGCATCTCTCCAATGGGTGTGCGCTCGTAATTCCCCTGCTCAAAACACTCCATGCCCCCGAGCATGAGCAGACTGCCGCCCCGCTCGGAAACGAATTTCTGCAAGAGAACCGCCTGGTCGGCAGTAAAGAAGGCCGCCTCGACGTCGTCGAGGATAACCGCCTCGTAACGGTAAAGGTCCTCGGGCGTGCTGGGGAAGCCGGCACGCAACTCCAGCTCGTCCCGGGTGTTCAAACGACTTAGCACCGGCTGGTCATAACGTTCTGTATCTTCCCGTGACTGGTTGCCGAACCCTCGAAACAGTGGGTTGCTGGACTCGCCTCCCCGGCCGCGGAAATCGAACTTCGCCTCCCGGCGGGCGACGCGGATTAATCCCACGAGCTGGACCTGTGCGTCTTCCTGGATGGCGCGATTCAGGAACTTGTACTCCCAGTTAGGGCGTCCAGCGACATAGAGCACACGGTGCTGCCCCTGGCCGCGGTCAACCGGTACCAAGCGGGTATTATTGACCAGCGTGACCTCCCGGGAGGCTGTGGAGGCGTTTGTGCCGCCCAACTCCGCCTTCAGGCCCACGTGCAAGCGGTAGAAGGTCACTCCCGGTTTCTCCGGCCGGCACTGCAACCTGAACGCGAGCGTGTCCTCGGCTTTGCGGACGCGTTGCGATAGTTCCTGAACCTTCTGGCCAGCGCTATCGAACAACTGCGCCAGGACGTTTTCGCCGGCGACGCCCAACGCGGTGACGTCGGCTTCGATGGTGACCGGGGCATCTTCGAATGCAGTCTGATTAACCGTGACCCGGCCGATGGCGGTATCGCAGATGGCGGAGCGCCGACCGATGACCACTGGGTAGATCGGTGGCAGCCCGGCCAGGTCGGGCGAGGCGCTTGCCAGGTCGGTGGCGTTGCCGTCAGTCACCAGGAGGATACCCGCCAGCGGGCGCCCATCGAATCTCTCCTTCAACCCACGCAGGGCCGATCCGAGTGCCGTGCTTCGGCCATCGAAGGTCAATTCGCCCAGGTCCCGCGTCGATTGCAGACGGGTGTCGAAATAGAAGCGGCGCACATCATAATTATCTTCGAGCGCAGCCTGCCATTGCCTTTGTTGGGGACTGAATAACGCCCTAAGGACGTCGCCGCGCGATCCGGCATCTCCGCTGTCCTTGATCTGGAGGCTCTGACTGTTGTCGGCCAAGATCGCGAGCAGGTTGGCCCCGGGACGCGCACGCTGGCCAGACCAGAGTGGCTCGAGCAGACAGGCACAAAGAGCGGCCACGCCCATAATCTTCAAAGCACCGCACCCCCACCGTACTTCTGCCTGCGGCCCACTGCGGTAACTCCACCAAACCGCAGCCAGGATGGCGACGAACGCCGCAGCGGTCAGCCAGAGCCGGTCTTGAGCAGAGAAGATCAGGGTCGCAAGCAGCATCGCTCAGTTTCGGGGATTCGTGGTTGGGGCCTCGCGGGGGGCGTTTCCCTTGCCGAGCTGCTCGTAATAGCGCCGCACCAGTTCCGAGTAACGGCCGGGAACCGGGTCGCGATCGATGGGCACCAGATCATTGCGCGGTTCCCGACGGGCAAGCTCCTCGCCGAGCTGGTTGCTCACCTCAACCAGGGGTTTGACCACCTGGAGGCGCACGGTCGCCCAGTCGGGCTTCTTCTGATTGCGCTTGTAGTCCTGACGCATTTGACGCGCTCGCTCCCGGGCCTGGGCCACGTCACTCCGCATCGTCGGAGCATCAATGAGCTCCTCGACTTCGCGTAGGCCATCGGACCAGGGAGCAAAATCGTCCCCGGTAATGGGCCCGGTCCATTGACCGTTGCGGCTGTCAAACAGGCGATCCAGGAGCCCTCCGTCACCGCCGCCATTGGCGGACTGGTTGCCAAGACGATCACGCCGGCGCGATGACGGGTCGCTCAAGCTGGCTCTCCGTTGGCCCCGTTGGCCGGCGCCGGGGCCTTGCTGTTGATCGCTGGAGGGTGCCGTAGAGTCAGGGGTGACGCCATCTGCTCCGGCCTGGGGCCGCGTTCCGGTCTGACCGGTTGCCGCCTGGCCGCGAGCCTGGTTTCCAGCGGCAGGCTGGTCGCCGGTGGCACTCGCATTTTGATTTTCGTTGGCATTCCGCCCCGGCTGATTAGGCGGACGCTGGCCGCCTCCTGATCCTGCCTGCTGACCGGGCTGGTCCCCTGGTTGCCCGGTTTGTGCGCCGGTCTCTGACCTCTGGCCCGGGCGGGGCGCATCGCCGCCCTGCCCCTCTTGCCGGTCTTGCGGTTGATCGCCCTGGCCAGACGCGAGCCCGGCCGGCGCGGCCGGATCGTTGGTGCGCCCCTTTTCAGCCTGCGAGATCTCCCGCTCCAATTGCCGGGCCAACGTATCCAATCTCTCGCGAGCCTGACGCAGGGATTCGGCATCGTCGCCCACAACGCTCTCGGCAGCCCGTTCGACGCCGCGCTTGAGCTCATTAATGTCGCCGCGCGCACGTTGCTCAGCGAGGTCCGCTTCTCGGGGAAGTCCCTGGCGCAACAACTCGCCGGTAAGGTCCAGTGACTTGGCGCCGCTCTCCTGATCGGTGCGCTTCAACCGGTCGTACAAGTCTCGTGACATAACACCGCGGTTCATGAGGTCTTCCTGGAATTGCTTCAAGGTGCTGACGTCACTCTGGCTGAACTTTCGCAGCGTGTCATATAGCTCGCGCGACATGAGCGGTTCGGCATCCTCCGCTTGCTGCGAGAGCTGGGTGGCGTTCTGCACCAGGTTCGTGAGCCGCTCACGCTGGCGGGCCAGGTCCTGCAGCGACTTCTGGTTCAGGTCGGCATCTGTCAACGTCCGGCGGCCGGGATCGTTCATCGCGCCGATCTGTTTCTGGATGTCTTCTTCGCGCCGAGCCAGTTCGCGAGCGTCGGTGCGCATTTGTCGAAGCTCATCGTCGAACTCACTGGCACTCTGGCGGCGCATATCATTGCGCAGATTCTGCAACTCCTGCTGGGCGCGGGTGCCCGAGGCGAGGGCCTGGGAGGGTTGCTCCTGCTTGGTGGACTCCGTGGCGCGTTGCAGGTCATTGCGGGCCTGATCGAGCCGCTGCCGCTGCTCACTCATGCGCGACTGATTCTCCGGCCGATCCATGATCTGGCGGAGCTCGTCAGCATCGGCGAGCATCTCCTGTTCCTGTTCCTGTAGGCGCTTGAGCTGCCGTCGCACCTCCTCCCGCTCTTTCTCTGTCCGCGCTTCCTGCAGAGCAGTCTGCAGTTCTTTGAGGCGCTCGTTCACATCCTGTTGCCGACGCGCAAGCTCCTGCAAGCGATTCACTACCTGCAGTTGGTCGCGGCGCCCGGGATCTTGGGGCGCTCGGGCCTGCTGCTCGGTTTCGTAACGGTCCTCATCACGCGCCATGTCAAGCTGTTCCAATTGGCGCTGCATTTGTTGCTGGCGCCCGCTCTGGTTCCGCTGCCGGCTCCGGCTGCGGCTGACCGAGAGCTCTCTTTCCTGGAGCTTGAGCAGCGACTGGTAGGCGGCTTGTTCGGCGGCCAAGGCTTCTGGCAACGCGGTCGGTGCGTTGGTCGCGGCTCGCAACTTCTCAAGCGCCTTTGCCATCTGATCCGCTACGGCCTCCCACAAGGCGGCGGTTCGCGGATCGGATTGTTCTTCGCGGGCGGCCCGGGCCTGCTCCAACGCTTGTGCTTGGGCGCCTTGCAGGACGGCAACGTTATTTGTCGGATCGGGCAGGAGAGGATCCTTCGGAGCCGTTCGAGAGGTGCTGGCCGACCGCTGTGAAGGACGATTCCCACTCTGATCCTCTTCGCGAACCTGGCCCATTATGGACGCGGAGACGATCTTCCATTCGCCGCTTGTAGGTTCGGCCCAACTCCTTTGATGGGAGGGCGAGCGTCCTCGCGAGCCCTGATCTCCCAGGAACTCGGTAGATGTTTGGGCTCGTGGGGACACTCGCCCTCCCGGCGGTGCGGGTAGGACTGGAGCACGCTTTGGCTCGCCTTTAGGGCCCGTGTTGGAGGCCGGGTTGGCGGGTGGGTGCAACAGGCCCTGTTGACGAAACACATTCCAAGTGGCGCTGATGATCTGCTTCTGCATGTCGGCGAGGCGTTCGGCCGGCCCACCGGCTCCGCCATCCTGCTGCTCCTGCTGCTGCTGGGAGCTTTCCGATACCATCGATTGGCCCTCGCGGAAGACCTGTTCAAACGGACGCACCTCCGCAAAGAACATGTCGCTGGTTGAGCGGCGCAGTTTCGCGTCCGGACCGATGTCATCTGCCCAGACAAACCAGGACACCAGGTCGTCTGGCTGCAACCCAAGCTCCTCCATGCGTAACAGGAAGTGAAATTGCCTCTTTTCCTTGGGGGGAACGCCTTGCCCCAACTCGATCAGCCTGGGTTCTTTCCCCGGCACCGCGTAGGCCACGCCATAGGTTTGCACCCCAAAGTCGTCCCACACTGTCCCGTCGAAGGAAACCTCTTCCAGCGCAGAGGGTCGGGTATCACCCGCCGGCGAGGTGACTTTGATCTCCGGCGTCCGGTTCTTCAGGGCAGTAAACACGAAGTCCGCAGGCAGCTTGTTGGTGCGCCCGGTGTCATCTACCAACTCAAGATCATATGCGCCACTGGCCATCAGCGGATAATTAGTGAGGGTCGCCAACGGATGGTCGCCATCAACCCGCAGGGGCAGAGAAAGGCGGTTGGTGTTCCGGCTTCGAAGCGTGGCGAGAACGACGGCCTTGTTCAGGTGGAGGTTCAAGCTGAGTTCCGACCCTTCGACAGCGCTCAGGCGCCGCGTATTGTCGATGTGCCGGGGTGGTTGGCCGGTGTATTCCGGGAAACGGAGGTCGGCATCAGAACGCTCCAGTCGAGGATACTCGAAAACGCTGACCCGGTAGTCGCGCGTGCGCTGGCCGGCATACTCCAGGTGGTAGGCCATGTTGGTCATGACCTCCGGCACGGTTCCACCGAAGAGAGGATCCGCGAGACTGCGGACCAGGGGTACCCGATGACTGCTGCCGGGCGTTGACTCCAACACCAGATCCACTTTTCCCGGCACGACGGACTGGAACCGCGCCATGACCACGAGGCTGCTGCCGCGTTCGAGCGCTACGTCACCTGGAGTGACCATGATTCCAGCCGCCTCCCGCGCGACTAGCAGCGAACCATGGGAGGACGGAACGCGAAGCCCCCATAGGACCGCCGCGAAGAAAGCCAGTGCGCAAACATGAGCGGCCTGAAAGGCACGCAGGCGCGAAGCCGGGAAAACTCCAGCCCAGTTCGATCGGCGGTTGCACGCAAGCGTCTCGTCCAGCACCCGCTGTTGCAAGTAGGTGAACTCGTCGCTTGTCCCTGCCTCCTGTTGCACCGCCGTAATCAAGCGGCCGTCCAGCTCTGGATACGCCGCTTCCACCCGGCGAGCCAGCGAACGCCAGTCGGCTTCACCCCGACGTGTCCTGAAGCCGACGACAACAGCCGCCACAAGTCCGGCTATGGCGATCAGCGGGAGGCTGAGCGGGGTGGACCACCCTACCATCCGTTCCAGCCCCATCACCACGAGCCCGGCCAGCGCAGCGATTGACCAGCAGGTCGTCAGTCGTGACCATAGCTTCAGCCGGTGCTGGCGTCGGGCAAGCGGCTCGAGCTGAGCCTTGAGGAGCGGGTGAATCATGCGGTAAGTTCCTCCGGGACCGCGCTGCGCCGCGCGGTTCGTCCGGCCAGCCAGGTTTCCAGTCCCAACACTGCCAGCGCCGCGACAATGAACCAACGCCACAACTTCTGGTGTGCCTCGAGTTCGGTGCTTTGCAGCCGGGCCGCGCGGTCGGCCGGCGTGCTGGCCACCGGCACAGGCTGGGGCGCTGGAACTCCCAGGCGATCCAGCTCATCAGCGGGCAACGGCGCGGTGCGGCTCTCCGCCGCCTCGATGTTCACCGCAAGGCGGCCTGGGGGCAAGGCTGACGGGATAGAGTAAATGCCGGGCATCAGTGTCTGCGTGAAATTCGTCTCGCCTGGTTTTAACCGCACCTGGGTGCCATCGGGCAAGGCGACAGTTGTGGTTGAAGCTGTCTCGCCTGCGCCCGTGGTGATAAGCTTTACCGTATCCCCGACGAAATACTGGCGCGGGGGTGATACCGCAGCCCCGCCAAGATCCAGGAGCGAGTAAAGCAGTGGCACGAACTTGGACGAAAGCGCGAGCTGGCTGTCGGCCGGATGCCAGCAGGACGCCAAAATGATGATCCGGCCCTTGCCGAGGACCACCTGCACGATGGCAGGGTCACCATTGTCAAACCGGGCAAGAACTTCCGCACCGGCGAGGGCCCCCTCCTCGATCCTGCGATACTTCCAAAAGTGGATCTTCGTGAAGTCACTGTACCGGGCATCGGCGAACGGCGCGAACAAAGGGTGGCGAAAATCGACCTCGCCCATCAGGGCATAACCTTCCAACCGCCGCTCCTCGGCGCGGAGCCCGTCCAGTCCAAGGATTCTACCAAGGCCAGTGAAGGCGGCTGCGGTCGCCGGGGCGAAGAGCAGCGTCCGGCCTTGAGATACTGCTTCTCGCAACGTGGCCGCGTTCTGGGCGTCCAGCAGGTCCGTGACGATGACCAGTCCAGCGGCAGCGATGGCAGCGCCAGTTAACGGTGTGGAAGTCTGCTGAGCGGTCACCTGAATTGCCTGGCTGCGGGTTGGCTGAAAAGCCCGTTGCAGGAAGTACAGCGGCTGGCGGCTCTCGGTCGCCGAATCATTACCCACGTAAAGAATGGTCGTTTGGCTTTTCTGCGGCGGCAGGACAAACACCGTATTGTCGAATGGCTCATCGTCGCCGCGCAGAACAATCCGGTCGGCCGGCGAGTTCCCTGAGGGGGCGGGAATCGCTACGACCCGGCTTTGTCCCGCCGGCACATAAAGATCGATTGGCTTGCCAATATAAGTCCCATTCGTGCCCGACCAGCCGGCCTGGAATTGTTCGCGTTTAGAATCGGAAGCGTTGGTGACCCGCACTCTGACGGCTGATTCGGAGAGGTAATCGGTATCGGTGGAGCCGGCCACGAGCTGAATCCCGGCGTTATTAGCCGAAGCAGGCAGAACACGTTCCACAAGGATCTGAACACCTTTGGGCCATTCGTGGCCTTGCAGCGCCCGAGTTTGGCTGCCTTCCTGAAAGTCCGTAATGACGACCACCTGCTTCTGCAAAGCCTCAGTCCCCTTGTCGGTCTCGCCAAGAAGTTCGGCGGCTTGGATCAGCGCCGAGTCAAGGTGCGTGCTTGCCCATCCCGGTTGAGTGCTCGCAAGCCTGCTGCGCACCAACCCGAGGCGGTCGCCTGGCGGAGTGGCGCCCCACTGCTCGAAAGTAACCAATGGCTTGAACTGGCGATCGAAGGTGAACAACGCCACTTGGTCGAGCGGGGAAGCCTTGGCCAGCAGCGCCTCGGCTTTCCCGCGGGCCTTCTCCCACAGCCCCTGGCGTCGCATGCTGGCGCTGGTGTCAACCAGCACCAGCGTGCGTTTGACCGGGGCAGCGTTTGAGGCTTCAGGGAAGGCATGCTTAAGGAACGGCCGCGCAAAGCCCGTGGCCAACAAAACCACGGCGATACACCGCAGCAGAAGGAGGAGCAGGTGCTCCAGGCGGCTGCGCCGGGAGAGCCGCGGCGGAGAAGGGAGCAGGAACATGAGCGAGCTGAACACCTTACGCTCCCTGGTGCTGCGGCGGATCAGATGAAAAACCACCGGGAGGCCGATGGCCAGCCCAGCGAGTAAGAATGCCGGAGCCAGGAAACTCATGACGGGCTCCTGCCGCTGTGCTGGAGGACCCGGCGCACCCGGTGCTTGAGCTGCATGCGCCCGCGCACGAAATCAAACAGCGCCAACTCCAGCGGCCGGTCCGTAGGCATCCGGATATATGCCGCCCCCAAATGCTGGCATATGGACCGGAGATTTCCGCAATGCGATTCCAGCCTCCTCAGGTACTCTTTTCGCGCCGCCGCGGGATCAATGAAGAAAGTGCGGCCGGATTCGACGTCCTCGAACATCGCGGACTGAGGGAAGCTGAATGTGGCTTCCTCCGGATCCAGCACATGAAAGAGAATGATGTCATGCCCGCAGGCGCTCAGGCTCAACAGGTGCTTCTGCAAATCCGGGAGCGGTGCCAGAAAATCAGAGATCAGGACCATCAACCCCCGTTTGCGGATGGTCTCGGTTACCCGTCGCAAAGCGGCGACCACGTCCGTCGAGCGGCCCTCGGCCGGCTTCTCGAGGGCCAGCATTATGTTACGCAATTGGCCGGTCCGGTGGCGTGCCGGGAGAAAATCGCGGAGCTGCTCATCGAAGGTCAGCAATCCCACAGCGTCGCCCTGCAAGTAAAGAAACTGGGCCAGCGTAGCTGCCAGGGTCGCCGCGTAGTCGGCCTTGGTATAGCTGAGAGAACCAAAGGTCATGGAGCGGCTGCGGTCCACGAGCAATTGGCAGCGCAGGTTTGTTTCGTCCTCAAAGCGCTTGATGAAATACCGGTCGCTGCGCGCGAACACCCGCCAGTCGAGGTAGCGCGGGTCGTCACCCGGCGCGTATTGGCGGTATTCGGTGAATTCCACCGAGAAGCCATGATGGGGACTGCGATGAATGCCGCTCCAAAAACCTTCCACCACCACTCGCGCCCGCAACTCGAGGTTGCGAATGCTCATCAAGCTCTTCGGATCGATAAGCGACGACGGGCGGGCAGTCGAATCTGGAGCGGTCAAGCTCATGCGCCGACCAGCGGTTTGACGGTTTCGAGCAAGCGCCGAGTAACATCATCAGCACGGACGCCTTCGGCCTCAGCGCGGTAATTTAGCAAGAGCCGGTGCCTCAGGACCGGATAGGCGAGAGCTTGGATATCTTCGATCGCGACGTGCGCCCGGCCCCGAAGCAGCGCCCGTGCTTTCGCGCCCAGCACCAGGAATTGCGCAGCTCGTGTGCCGGCGCCCCAGCTCACCCATTCATTGATGAACCCCTGTGTTCCCGCCTGGTGCGGCCGCGAAGCAGCGGCTAATTGGACCGCATAACGGGCCATTTCCTCCGCCACTGGTACTTTACGGACAATCTGATGGAAGTTGAGGACGTCTGGACCGCTGAACACCGGTTGGATCGGTTCGGCCGGGGCGGCGGTCGTGCGTAGCACCACCGTCACTTCCTCATCCTCGGGCAGGTAATCCATCACCACGTTGAACATGAACCGATCGAGTTGGGCCTCGGGCAATGGGTAAGTACCTTCCATCTCAATCGGGTTCTGCGTCGCGAGAACGAAGAAAGGCTCTTCGAGTTGGTGGCGCAACCCAGCGGCGGTCACCTGGTACTCCTGCATGGCTTCCAGCAGGGCTGCTTGGGTCTTCGGTGGGGTCCGGTTGATTTCGTCAGCCAGGATGATATTCGCAAAGATGGCGCCGCGAACGAACTCCATCTTCCTCCCCTGCGGCGTGTCCTGGAGAATCTCGGTTCCCGTGATGTCCGCCGGCATCAGGTCGGGCGTGAACTGGATGCGCTGGAAATTCAAGTGGAAGATTTGAGCAATAGACTTCACGAGCAGGGTTTTGGCCAGGCCAGGCGCGCCGGTGATCAGGCAATGACCGCCGGCGAACAGCGCAATGAGGATCTGCTCGATGACCTCCTTTTGGCCGATAATCACTTTCGCCAGCTCGGCTTGTATCTTATCCCGGCCGCCCACGAGGCGTTCGACCATTTCGCGTTCGGCTTGCCGCAAGTCGGGCGCGGTCTCCAGCTTGGATTCAGTCATAGGATTCACTTAGTGAGTCATGGTGTAAAAGAGCACGTTGACCGCGAGCGGGTAGGAGATCTTCTCTGAGAACTCGCGAAAGAAGAAGAGGTTGTCGCCTTCCCATTCCCAGCCATCGCCGTTGTCGGTGTTGTGGGTCGCAAAGACCATGATCCGACCCTTGTCGTCAAAGATGGCCCGATGATGCACCTCGTGGGCATCGGGGCGCTCCCATGTGCGGTGTTCGGGATCGAACTGGCTGGCGGTACCCAGCTCGACGTTCGGCACCTGCCCCTTCGAAGTGATGTCAAAAACGCAGTGGTAGAGTCCATTGGTCAAGGGCAACTCAACGAAATCCCGGTTTGGGAATACTCTCCCCAGCTCTTGGGCGACATTATTCCATTCGTATTCGCCCCAGAAGTCGTCCAGCCAGAGAAAGCCGCCATTCACCAGGTATTTGGCTAGCACTTTGGCCTCTTCGTCTGAGAGCTGCAAGCTGCCGGGCTCGACCATGTAAATGAAGGGGTAGTCTGCCAGCCGTGGATCAGTCAACCGCAGGAAGAGCCCATTGGGATCTGTTTTCAGCGCGGTGATCTGCTGCAATCGGTAGGAAAAGTTGAGGTCGCTGTCCGGCGCGTCCGTCCACCAGGTTCCACCGCTACCGTAAGGCTTGCGGTCGCGGCGAATGCGCACAAAGGTCACCACGTCCTTCTCGAACCCGGAGGCATTGGTCCAGTTGGGCGTTTCCGTGCTGTGCTGGACGATTTCCCGTGGGTTGTGGGCATCTTCGAACCGACTGTTGCGCCCCCATCTTTGGGCCATGACCGCGCTTGCCAGCATGAACAACATACCTAGGTATCCCAGCCGCTTCATCGTGAAACCCCCAAGGACAGTGTGGGTTGAGACACCTCATTCGTTTGTTCCTGGTGCATCTGGCGCAGCAAACGAAGCGCTTCGCGGTAGCGTGGCGCATCTTCGAGCGCTTGCAGCAGGTGAAGGCGGGCGGCGGGGTCACGCTTCGCGTATAACAACCTCGCCAGTCGGAAGTGAACCTCCGCTGGATTCGGCGGGTCGAGCTGGAGGAGGGCCTGGCAGGCGCCGATGGCATCGGGGACCTGCCCGGCAGCTTCGCTGGCTTGGGCCAGGAAGCGGTACGGCGGAGCCACCAGTGGGTCCACCGCCAGATAACGGCCCGCGTACTTCTGGACGGCCGCCCACTCCTGCGCTTCGGTGCTCAGTTCCATCAGGCGCAAATAAGCATCAATGGCCTCGTCATCTTTCTCCGCGAACTGCATCAAGATCCGCTTCTCAGCATTGGTTTCCCCCAGCGCCCGGTAAACCGTTGCCAGTTTCCGGTAGGCGCTCTCAGTCCCGGTGGAGTTTGGATATAGGTTCACCAGCTTCACCAGCAGGGGCTTGGCTTCAGACCAGTTCTTTTCCTCAAGCAAGCGATCGGCCTGGTGGTTCATAGCCCAATAATTCGTGGGATGATGCTGCGCCCATTCGGCCCAGACCCCTTCGCCCAGGCGAGGCGTTTCCGCAGCGGCGTCTCCATTCCGCTGGCGAGGCCGGGCCGCGAGCGAGAGCGCGCCCGATGCGGGCTTTTCCCAGTCCAACCCCGGGGCCATCCGTTCTGCCACCTGCCGTGCGTAGGTCCCAAACTCCTTTTCTAATTGCGCCATCGGCAGGGTATTCCTGGCCAGCGTATCGTTGATTTCAGCGCCGTCTCCCAGACCGCGGAGGATCAGGAGCAACTTTTCGTGTCCGAACCGCTCGACGAGGAACTGGACCACCAGGGAGGATTGGTAGTAAGCAAACTGCAGATGCACCGGGGACTTCGGCGTCAGGAAAGCCGCGCTGAGCTGCGAGACCGGGATGAGTTCCTTGCCCAGCAACATCTCCCGATAGCGCGGATTCAGGTGCTCACCCCAGGACGGGTCTGCCTGGCGTTCTTCGTAGACCGAAATGCCTTCGCTCAGCCAGCGGGGCATTTTGTTGTGAGTGAGCTGAAGCGTGAGGACATGACAGAACTCGTGCCACAGCATGGTCTCCCAGTTGAAACGCCTGGCGGGCCGCGCCCCGGGACTGTTGGCGGTGATGACGTGACCGAAACAGACGCCCAGGAAACCCTCGTTGTCGGGTATGCCCAGAGTTCGCACGGCAAAGTCCTTTTCGTTGTTAAAGATCTCCACCAGGGCGGGCTCGGTGAGCTGAACGCCGTATTTAGGGCCGAGCTGCACGTAAGCCCTTTCCAGCAGTGCCAGCGCGCGCCGCCCGTATAAGCCAGCCTCGCGGGGTTGCATTCGCAGGGTGAAATGTTGATTCGTGAGGGTCTGGAAACTCACGATGACATCGTGCAGCGCCATCAGGTTATTGGCGGAGACGTCATAAGCGTCTTGCTTCTGAACCTCCTCTGCTCTGCGCCAACCTTCGGCTTCTTCGCCCAACCGCAGCAAATCCTGGGCGAGTTGAATCTTGGCCGGCAGGTAGGCCGGGTCGAAGGCGAGGGCCTGGTTTTGGTGCGTGGCGCCGACCGAGAACCGGTATTTTTGCGAGAGCTTGAGCCCGATGAGATAATCCACGCGAGGGTTGGTGGGCCAGAACTTCAAAGCCTTTTCGCGCGCCTTAACTTCAGCGTCTAATTGATTCCGAAGGTGACAAATCACTGCGCGGTAGGCCCAGGCCTCCGGCTGCGACGGGTTGATGGATTCGACCTGGTCTAGGAATTTCCCGGCCGCGGCGTAGTCCTCCGCATCGATACTATGGCCGGCGAACAGCAGGAGGCTGCCCACGTGGTGGCTGTTCTTCTCGAGCGCGGTCGCGAGCGACGCCAGCATCAGCTTCTGGTCACTCGGGGCGTAAGCCCGCGCCAGTCCGAAATGCAGGTCCGCGTCCTCGGGCAACTGCTTGAGCCCCTCCTGAAAAACTTTGGCCGCGAGCGCAAAATCATGCTTATCCAAGGCAAGATCCCCCGTCGCCACGTAAACCTCGCGCAGCCCAGGGTTCGCCTTCTTGACGCGATCGTAAAGCCGGTCCAAAACCATTTTCGGATCTGCCCCATCGAGCAAGGCGACTCTGCCGTAGACAATCAGGTCCGTGGGATCGCGGTAGAGCCAGCTTCGGTTCGAGACAAGCTGCTGGATCTCTCGTGCCATCCGGGCAGCTTCGGCAGTCCACCCGTTCGCCAGATAGGCTTCTCGCGCCGCCCAGCGCAAGCGCACGCTGCGCGTTTCCGCCGCAAGCGCATTGGTCGCCGCCTGCAGCGCCTCCGCATAGCGCCCTTGAATCAGCAAGGTGCGCGCAAGCAGATCCCCCCAAGCCTCCGCATCCTCCTTGGCTGCGAGCGCCTTTTCTCCTGCGGCCGCGCATTCAGCGTAGCGTCCCTGCAAATAATCACGACGGGCTGCCTCGAGGTCCGGGGCAGCGCTCGCCTGGGCATAAGTGGGGCACACAGCCGCGGCGAGGATCAGCGCCCAGACAAAAACCGTTCCTGGACGGCAGCCTCTCTTTAGCCGCCTGCGAGAATACATATGCCCACTCTATCACGCTCCAAGTAGGACTCAACCACATCTCAGGAAACTTACCAATGATTCGGAGGGCCGAGTTACACGAGGCCCTGACTTCGCCTATAGCTCCAAGCCATTCAGGGACTCGCGGAGCTCGTCCCTCCGAACAATTCGGTCGGGCAACATGCGCTCAAGGCGTGCCCTAAAGCACTCTTTACTTATCCAGTCTCTTGATTCGGATATTCCTGTAGCGCACGAACTGCTTGGTAGAATCGCCCCCGCCGTGGACCTGCAAGCCGATGCCGCCGGTGTCCGGATGTCGTTTCTGGGTCTCGGTCCACTCCATGAACTTCACGCCGTTTACCCAGGTGGTGATGGTGGGCGGATTGTTGACAATGCGGGCGCGCAGTTCATTCCACTGCCCATGCCGCCAGAAGAAGGGCCAGGACTCCGGCAGAACCGGCAGGGCCACCGGCGAGTTGGTCCGCGGCACGATGACGGTGACTTTGTCCGTGAAGCTGAAGTTCAGTACGGACGGTTTCGCCCCGAGCCCCCCTTCGCCATAGACCCCCATAAGATTCCCATTCGCGTGATAGTCAATCATCGCCTGGAAAGCCGTGCCGTCCTCCGTGCTGCGCAGGAACAGTCCGCTATCAGGGCCGAAATCGTTGTTCATTTCGAGCACGACTTCGTAGTCGCCGAATTGCTCGTCTGTGAGCAGGATACCGCCGTTGCCCGGAATGTCCTGGCTGCCGACAATCACCCCGTCCTCCACCACCCAGCGACCGCCCGTTTTGTGCTGGCTCGCCGAGCTATGGCCGGTTTTCGCACTCGCGTGCCAGCCATTGAGCGACTTCCCGTCGAAAATCGGAGTGAAGCCGTCTGGCGAAGCCGAGCGGGCTGGCAAACCCGGCGCACAGGCTAAAGCAATCAGTAGAGGGAGATTTGTCCAAGGAGGCGCTTTCATCATTCTGTCCTTCTATAGAAACCACCCCGCTCCGGTCAAGCCCAGACCGAACTCGGGATGCCTTGATCGCGAGTTGGTGCAAAGCGGATATGTGACCGATGAACAACCGGCGTACAACCGAGATACAACCGGAATAGAACCGGAATACAACCGAACAACAACGGATCGCCACGCCACCTCCTCCCACGTACCACGCCTTCAGTTCCCACGGCCCAGGCACTCTGCGTGTGACGGCCAGTTGCACGACCCGCCAGTCCACCATACCTCTAAACTCCAGCCAGCCGTCCAGCTTCGACCGCCTGGTTTATCCTTGAAAACAGACAACAACCGCCTTCCTCTGATGGGCATGCGCAAAAGATGCAGTTTCCTTTGTCTCTGGACGATCATTGTCCTGGCTGCGGTGCAGCACACCTCCCCTGCCGCCTCCGACACGATGGTGTTCCTCGAGGCTGAGCAGTTCGCCGACTGCGGCGGCTGGGACCTCGATCAACAGTCCATGGACCAGATGGGCTCGCCCTATTTGCTGGCACATGGTTTGGGCGTGCCGGTGAAGAATGCAGTGACGACGGCGAAGATTCCGTCGCCGGGCATGTATCGCGTCTGGGTGCGAACGCGCGATTGGGTTGCACCGTGGAAAGCGCCGGGCGCGCCGGGGAGGTTCCAGTTGGTGGTGGATAGGAAGCCGCTGGCCGAGACATTCGGCACGAAGGGAGCCGATTGGCATTGGCAGGACGGGGGAACGGTGGAGGTCGGCAAGGAAGCCAGGGTAGCACTGCATGATCTCACCGGATTCGAGGGCCGGTGCGACGCGGTATTGTTCACTAAGAACACGAGTTTCAACCCGCCGAACGAAGGCGCCGCGCTAGCCCGGTTCCGGCGAGCGGCGCTGGGACTGCCCGAGGAGCCGGAGGATGGCGGCGAGTTCGACCTGGTAGTAGTGGGCGGCGGCGTTGCCGGGATCAGCACCGCGCTCTCCGCCGCACGCAACGGTCTCCGCGTCGCGCTGGTGCAGGACCGGCCGGTGCTGGGCGGCAATGGAAGTTCAGAGGTTCGCGTTTGGCCCGAGGGCAAAACGTGCCAGCAGCCCTATCCGCACATTGGCGACATCGTCGAGCAACTCGTGCCCCCGAAATCGCCCGGCACGGGCAACGCCAAGGGCGGGACCGTCTATGACGACGCCCGCAAACGCGACCTCGTGCGGGCCGAGCCACGCATCACTCTGATGACGGAGCAGCGAGTCTATGCGGTGGCGAAACGTGACGGGTCGATTCTCTCGGTGGAGGCGCAGCACATCCGCACGGCGCGGCGAGTGCGGCTGCGCGCCGGACTCTTCGCCGATTGCACTGGCGACGGGACGGCGGGCTTCCTGGCTGGCGCCGATTATGAATACTCGCGCAACGAGCACCAGGGTGCGAGCGACCTCTGGAACCTCGTGGACACCACGGACCCCGCGCAGGTGCTCCTATGTGAGTGCAAGGACAAAGACGCGTTGACCATCGCGGTGAACGAGGGAAAGGTGGCGGCACCATTCCCGCGCTGCCCCTGGGCAGTGGACCTGACCGACAAACCGTTTCCCGGCCGGAAGAACTTCAAGGGCCAATGGACCGGCGCGCCGTTGAGCAACCTCGGTGGCTGGTTCTGGGAGAGCGGGTTCAGCATGGACATGATCACCGACCTCGAGCGCATTCGCGACTTGAACTTCCGAGCGATGTATGGCGCCTGGGACGCGCTTAAGAACGTGGACAACCTCTACCCCAACCATCGCCTGGGCTGGGCGGCGTTTATTGCCGGCAAGCGTGAGTCGCGCCGACTGCTCGGCGACGTGATCCTGTCCGGCGACGATTTCCGCCAGGGCCGGGAGTTTCCGGACGGCTGCTTCCCATGCTCGTGGCACATCGATATCCACACGCCGCACCCGGATTTCGCCCCAGGGCACAAAGACAACGAGTTTATCTCCCGCGCCACGACGGGCGATGGTTTTGGCTACAAGAGTCCCTATTGGGCGCCCTACCGCGCGCTCTATAGCCGCAACATCTCCAACCTGTTCATGGCGGGCCGCGACATCAGCGTCACACGTGAGGGGCTGGGCCCCGTGCGCGTGATGCGCACCTGCGGTATGATGGGTGAGATCGTGGGTAAGGCCGCCTGGATTTGCGTGCGCCGCCAGACTTCACCCCGCGGCGTGTACGAGCAGCATCTCCCGCTGCTGAAAGAACTCATGGCTCAGCCCGGCGCGCTCCGGCGTGAAACACTAGAAGGCCCGTTACTCAGCCCCGGATCACGTGAATAGTCATGAAGGCACTCTTTATAGCCGGCGTCCTGGGGATGGCATTGTCGATCCACGGCGCTCCCGTTGCCGGACCTCCCAATTACTCAGGCATCTACTCGCACCTAGCGACGTTCAATGACGAAGGGGAATGCGGCACGGGCGCCGTGGTGCCCTGGGCCGACCGCTTGTGGGTCATCAGCTATGGGCCACATCTGCCTTACGGTTCGTCGGACAAGCTCTACGAAATCACGTCGGACCTGCAGCAAATCATCCGGCCAGAGAGCATCGGCGGCACTCCGGCGGACCGGATGATTCACCGCGAGTCGGGCCAGCTCATCATCGGGCCGTATTTCATCGACGCGCAACGACGCGTCCGCGTCATCCCGTGGCAGAAGATGCCAGGCCGGCTCACGGGCGTCGCGCGCCATCTCACCGACCCAGCGAACAAGGTCTACTTTGCCACAATGGAAGCGGGGCTCTACGAGGTGGACGTGCATTCGCTCGAAGTCACCGGCTTGCTTAGCGACCGAAACAACAAGCCGAAGCTCGGCACGCTAACGGAAACCCATCCGGCGACGATGGAGACGAAGCTGCCCGGCTGCCACGGCAAGGGCCTCTTCTCCGGCCAAGGTCGGCTCGTGTTCTCCCACAACGGAGAGAACGGCAGAAACGCGGAAACGAATCCCGACACGGTGGGCGGCGCGCTAGGCGAATGGCTCGGCTCCGGGGATTTCAATCTTGTACGCCGAGCGCAGTTCGTCGAAGTCAGCGGCCCCGGCGGCATTTTTGGAAACGAGCATCCCGAAACGGACCCGGTCTGGGCGACTGGCTGGGACAAGCGCTCCGTCATCCTGATGTGCCTCGATGGCGGCAAGTGGCACTCGTTCCGGTTGCCAAAGCCGTCGCACACTTACGACGGCGCGCACGGCTGGCACACCGAGTGGCCCCGCATCCGCGACATCGGTGAGAAGGATTTGCTGATGACCATGCATGGTGGCCTGTGGCGTTTCCCAAAGGCGTTCTCGGCGAGCAACTCGGCCGGCCTCGCGCTACGCTCCACGTATCTCTGCGTCGTAGGTGACTACTGCCGCTGGAACGACCGGGTTGTATTCGGTTGCGATGTAACCGCGAAAAGCGAGTTTCTGAATGCCCGCAAGGCAAAAGGCAAGATCCTCGCCCCCGGCCAATCGCAGTCAAACCTATGGTTTGTCCAGCCTGATGAACTGGATGAACTCGGCCCGGCGCTGGGCCGCGGCGCGGTCTGGTGGGACGACGCGGTCAAGACGAAAACGCCGAGCGAACCTTATCTTTTCAGCGGCTTCTCCCAGCGCGCGCTGTGGCTGCAGCACTCAAACGTACAGCCGGTTACCTTCACGCTCGAAGTGGACGTGAAAGGCAACGGAACCTGGACCAGGCTGCGCGATGTCACCGTTCCCGCGAACGAGGCGAAGTTCGTCGAGTTCAGCGCCGATGACACCGGCGCGTGGATTCGCGTCAGCGCAGATCACGACTGCGCCAGGGCCACTGCCTATTTCCATTACCGCAACGACGACCGGCGCAGCGCGAGAGCCGCGGACATCTTTGACGGCATCGCGAAGCCCACAGACACGAAAGCCTCCGGCGGCCTGCTGCGCGCTCGCGGTGAGAATTCACGCGCGCTCAGCTTCGTTACGGGGGACGGCTATTACGAATTGGAGAGCGACCTGAAACTCCGCCGCAAGGACGACCCGAGGACTGCGGAATCCGTGCGCACCAACATGGCAGTTCCGCGGGGCGTGTTCACCGTGGACGCGGCATCGGTTCTCTATGTGGATGAGAAAGGGCGTCGCTGGCGCCTGCCGAAAGGAGATGCGGCGTTCGCTGCGTCGGGACCCCTGGGCGACGAGCGCGTGGACCGCGAAGTGGTCACCGAGCGGGATCTGTTCAACTGCCACGGCACGCTTTACGAACTGCCCGCGGAAAGCTCCGGCGGCTTCGGCAAGATCCGCCCCATCACCACCCATAACCGCCGCATCAAGGACTACGCCACATATCGCGGCTTGTTAGTGATCAGCGGCATTACTGACGACGCAAAGGGATCGCACATCGTTCGCAGCGAGGACGGCAAGGCCGCTCTCTGGTTAGGGGTGATTGACGACTTGTGGAAGTTCGGCAAGCCGCGCGGAGTTGGCGGTCCGTGGAACGGCTCCACCGTGAAAGCCGGCGAGCCGAGCGATGCCTACCTCGCCACCGGCTACGACCACAGGCGCCTCACGCTATCACATACGAGCGGCGAGACCGTGAATTTCCGTGTGGAGGCTGACCTAAGCGGTACGGGTCAATGGGCCGAGGTCGCCCAAATTAGCGTCCCTCCCGGCAAGCCTTTCGATTACCGCTTCCCGGATGCTTTCGGCGCCTATTGGCTTCGCTTGATCGCGGATAGAGACACGTCCGCAACCGCCACAGTTACTTACGAATGATCCATTACGGCTCCGAGCGAAGGTCGTGCAGCACTTCCAGGGTAATCTTGCTCGCGCCTTCCAGATCTCCCCATCCACGCTACAGGACCCATGGAGATAGTACGCTTGTTCGCCGACCGGCAGCTTCCGGGCGGCGTTGAAAACGGCAGCTTCCCGCTCAGGTGTTATGTTCATGGGCCCGCTCTCTCCTTTGCCTCCGCCGCCTCGATTTCGTCCATGGACGGCGCGCGCCAGGCCTGCCAGGGTCGGCCGGCGAGGATCACGTTCCCATCCGCACTCCACCGGACAGCGAACAGCGGCGACCCCTCGCCACCCAAGGTCAGCAGTTCCTGCCAGGTGCCGACGTCCCAGAGTTTCACTGCTTCCCGCGCGCCGCAGGCGGTAATCAGCCGGTGTCCATCCCCGGAGAACGCCATACTTAAGACTGCGTTGAGGTTGGCACGAAAACAGTCGATCTCCCCACCCTTGACGGGGTCCAATAACCTTATGAAACCGACGAAGTCGGCTGAAACCACAAGCCCGGCGTCGGGCGAAACCGCCAGCGCGTGGGCGGAATACTTCGCGAGCAGGGGTCGGGGAGCTTGGCCTGGGTGGGCCAAATCATACAAATCGGTTCTCTCCCCGGTGTTAACCGCCAGCACCTTTCCCCCTGCGGCGAAGGCCACATCAGCTATCCGCCCGTGATGGGACGCCACGATCCGCCCGGTTTCAACATCCCAAACCTGCAGGGATCTCCGGTCCGGGGTGGACGCGGCCAGGTAATTTCCCGCCTCACTGAAGCGGACATAAGTCAGGCCAGGGATATCGCCCCGGAGTTCGACGCGCCGGGTGGTAATACCGAGGCTGGCCACGTGCACCGAATTCGACGAAGCCCCCGCGACCCACGCCAGGAGCTGCCGCCCTGGGTTGTAGTCGAGGGTGAGCGGGAACGCGCCGACATCGGCATAACCGGAGGCGAAGCGCCGCGCAGTCTGGTAGTCCACGGCGCGCGGCGGTGGGCCGGAATCCACCACAATAGCTCCTCGTTGAATAAACTCCGAACCGCGCAACTCGTGGACGAGGACCTGGTTGGTCCCATCCCAGCGGCAGAGAATGTTGCTGCCAAACCAGCCGAGCACATTAGTCGAGAATCCGATCCCCGGCAGCAATTCCGGGGGAGAGTCGGTCTTGAGATTCACCCACTGCGGCGGCTTGCCCGTTGGCAGCAACAACAGGCGCGATTGGTCCAATGGCCAGACCTCGTCACCCCAGTGGCTATCGTCCAGCCGGCGGTATCCGTCGGCCGCGCTGTTCCCATCCGCTTTCCACAGCGTGAGGTCGCCTTCCTTGCTCAGGCCGGCGACCAGTTGCGCCGAATCGGAGATGGCGGTGGCATGAAGCTCGCCGATGCCGCGTAACACCTGGGGTTGGCTCCAGTTGTTGGTATTCCACAAACGGAGGGTTGCATCCGACGACGCGGAGAGCAAACGCCGCCCGTCCTTTGAAAACACCAGGTCGGAAACCCAACCCGTGTGTCCGTCGAGCTGGCGGAGCGCGGAGCCGGTCGCGGCATCCCAGAGGCGGATGGTAGTGTCTCCGTACCCCGATCCGGAAGCCAGCATTCGTCCGTCCGGCGAGAGGGCCATGGCTGTCCAAATGAAGTCCTTGTGCGCTGGCGTTTGCCAAAGCTCCGCGCCGGTGGAGAGATCGAGGCATCGAATGCTGTAACGGTGGTTCGCCCTATCACACTGGGTCATATAGAGGCGTTGATTGTCGGGAGAAATCCGGGCCGAGCCGAAGAAGGGTGACCCACTGAACACATTCGTGTGTCGGCTTTCGACGGTGGAAGAAGACATATTCACCACCCAAACGGCATCGCCGAGTTCGGCAGTGCCTCCGGCATAGATGGCCAACCGTGAGCCATCCTGGGAAAAAGACAGGTCCTTAACACGCCAGGCTTCGTGGTCAGGTGCCCGCCAGAGGATCGGCTCCCGGCCAGAATCGAGGTCATAGAACGCCACCACCTTGGGGTTGTATGTGGTCGCTAGAACATTGCGCACCGGAGAAAAGGCCGCCCGCCCCCAATCGTCAGATTTGCCTTCGGTCAGTGTTCGAATCCATCGGCGGCCTGGGACGTCCCAAAGGTCCACGCGGCCGTCGTCCCGACCCGCGGCCAGAACCTTGCCATCCGGGGAAAAGCTGACGGAAGCACCCTGCCGATTGGTCAGGGTGACCGCGGAGCCGGCTCGGGTCAGTTGCCAGAGATAACGCCACTCCCAGCCTCGGAGGTCCTCCTCGCCGGGCTGGGGCTTCTGCCGCTCCAATAACCGGCGCGCTTTGCCGAGGTCATTCGCGTTCAGCGCCTGCTGGGCGAGGTTGATCTCCGCGGCGTAAAGCAGCCGCCTCGATCGCTGCTGACTCTCGGTGGCTTTGAGCGCCTGGGCCTCGGCGCGCTGGTGCTCGGTCTCCGAAACCTTGAGGGCCGACTGCGCCTGCAACCGTTGCCGCTCCTCACCCTTTTGCGCCACCTCGGCTTCCCGCTGCGCTTTCCTCGCGACGAACGCCAGCCAAGTGCTGACCGCGACTCCGACGACCAGGGCCGCCGCCACCGCCATCCCGGAGGCGAACGCGAGTTTGTTCCGGCGAAAGGCCTTCTGGAACCGGTAGCCCGCGCTCGGCGGACGCGCCACCACCGGCTCGTTGCCCAGATGCCGGCCCACGTCCGCCGCCAGGGCATTGGCGGTCTCATAGCGGCGCGTCCGATCTTTCTCCAGCGCCTTCATCACAATCCAGTCCAGGTCCCCTTTGAGCTGGTGCAGCAGCTTCGACCGATCCGAGGAACGCTGGCTGGCCGCGGTCGTCAACTCCTCCGCCCCCAATGTCGCCAAGCGGGTGCTCGGGCGAGCTGGCTCCTTCTCCCGGATCGTCCGCCGCATTGCATCCAGGCCCGACGCCAGCAGCTCCCGGGAGTCGAAGGGCGTCTTTCCAGTGAGCAGTTCATAAAGCAGCACGCCCAGGGAATAGATGTCGCTGCGCGTATCAATGTCCAAACCACTCATCTCCGCCTGCTCCGGGCTCATGTAGGCAGGGGTGCCGATGAATTGCTGGTACTGCGTATAGACCGTCTGATCGGTCAGGTCGCCCTGCGTCGCCTTGGCAATCCCAAAATCGATCACCTTGGGCACCGGCACTCCGTCGTGCAGCGTCACCAGGATGTTCGATGGCTTGATATCTCGGTGGATAATGCCCTTCTGATGAGCATGCTGGGTGGCCCGGCAGACCTGGGTGAAGAGGTCCAGCCGCGACTGGGTCGAGAGCCTGTGCTGGTTGCAGTAATCGGTGAGCTTGATGCCCTTGACCAGTTCCATGACAAAGAACGGCCGGCCGGTGCTGGTGGTGCCCGCATCCACCACCTTGGCGATGTTGGGATGGTCCATTAACGCCAGTGTCTGCCGTTCGGCCTCGAACCGGGCGATGACCTGTTTGGTGGCCATCCCCAGCTTGATGATCTTAAGAGCCACTTGGCGGCGGACGGGTTCTTCCTGTTCGGCCAGATACACGGTGCCGTAGCCCCCCTCGCCGATCACCTCCACCAGTTTGTAGCGGCCAATCAAGGTGCCAGTGGGCTCCGCGAGACCGGCCCCGAGGTGCTCAGGTGTGGCTGCGCCAACGGAAATAGGGTTGGCCGTCTCGCCCGGCTCGGCGTCTTTCTCCAGCGCTTGCAGCAAGGCTTCGATCCGTTGCCGGACGGCTTTATCTGGTCCACAGGCCTTCTCGAGGTACGCGTTGCGCACCTGGGGGTCAGCGATTTGCATCGTCCGAGTGATAATGATCTCTTGCTGACTGTCTTCAGTGTTCATACAACGCTTGGGTGTGGTATCATAGCTGTACAGGAGAGAACAGGAAGAACCGTGGCTGCTCTAGCAATGTGTTCGCTCGTTTCGTGTAAGTATTCGCATTGAACTTCCAACACTTATACGGACGAATTACGAATCTGGCGCAATATTTTGACAATCGTGGAAGTTTGGAGCGCCCTTCCATGAGCCCAGAGTTGTGTGACGGCGTCTCAGCAAAGCGCCGCCGTTAATCGGGTCGAGAGGCAGCGGCGCTCTGGCAAGACGCCGTTACGCCTTGAGATTCAGGTTGGTGGGAAGGGCCCCGACGGCCAACAGAGACTTGCCCATCCGATGGAGATGTGACTACTCTGGGTGACGGCTGAGCCGCAGGTAAGATCACACCGGAAGGGCTGCCGAATGAATGAAGAAACCGAGCCCCAGAGGCATTGAGGAAGATTGGCAGTGGCCTGCCACCGGTTGGTCCGATTCAGGACACATGCCAAGCACGTTGGGCCGGAATGCCAACAGGCTCAACGAGTTGATTCTCAGATATCAAGCGCCTCTGAAGGCGTATTTGTTGGCGGCGTTTCCGGGATTAGTGGATGAAGCGGACGAACTCTTGCAGGATTTCACCCAGGACAGGATTTTGAAGGAAGGTTGGCTGAGTAAGGCCGACCGGCAACGAGGCCGGTTCCGCGATTTCCTCAAGATCAGCCTTAAGAATTTCGTTCGCGACCGGCTGAGCAGCCGGGCCAATGCCCCCGTATCGCTCGAGGATTTGGAGTATGACATCGCGTCCGAGACAGAAGGCGAAGAGGCTTTCGGCCTGGAGTGGGGACGCACCATTTTGGCCGAGGTGCTCACGCGGATGGAACAGGATTGTCAAACGCCACAACAGAACCAGCCCAACCGGCTTCAGATCTGGGATGTCTTCCGGCTGCGCCTTCTTCAACCCACCCTGGAAGGGGCAGAGCCGGTGGGTTATGAGGAACTGGTGTCAAAGCTGGGAATTGTCTCCCCCTTTGCGGCGCAAAACCTTTTAGCGACCGCGAAGAGGATGTTCGAGCGGCATCTGGATGAAGTGATCGGCGAGTATGAGACGGCGGGCGAAGCCACGAAGGTTGAGGTCGAGGATCTGAAGAAATTCCTGGCCGGGTTGTCCCGAAAGAAAACCCACTGAGAGCGCGCAAGAATTGAGAACCCAGGCCGTATATTCTTCAATGAGCTTATGAAGGCATTTGATTCTAAGGCAGCCGTTCGCGAAGGCACAGCGGCGCAGATCTCACAGATCCTGGACATGGGGGGGCAGGCGAATGAGTGGAAAGAGCAAGACCTGCGGGCTATGCTCCAGCATCAGTTTACGGCGCCCCTCGACTGTGACCTCCGAAGCCAGGAACTCGCAGGCGGGGAGGCTCGAAGCCGGGAGAAGACCCTGACCGGGGCAGCGAACATCCGGATTGAGACCTTCAAAGACTTGCTTACCCACCCGGTGCCGCCGTTGGAGCTGCTGAAGCTGGCCAAAGAGTTCTTCAAGTGGCGCATCCAGGCTTGCAAGAAAGATTCGCCCGAGTGGCGCATTGCCTACCTGTTCTACATGCTCACCTTGCTGGCGGCCGGGAAGCACGCCTCTGACCTCTCCTCACTCTCGCCAAAAGCACTGCTCAAAGGGGCTAAATGGGCGCTGGAGCAAAGCTGGATTGACACGCAGACGCGGCAATTCATTCTCGCCGCCTGCGAACGCTTGATAGACTTGGTCAGCGCGTCGCGGTCGGCGCGGGGGTGAATAGCCCCCCAGAGGCCGAGCTTTGAGGTTAAGTTCCAGGTTCGGTCGCGACTCCGTTTCTCGGGTCTCAGAGAGTGAGCGTGTGCGCCGCCACATCCGCCAACCGGAAGTTCCGCAACGCCACGGCCGCGGCTTCTGAATTTCCGGCCAGCCACCGATTCTAGCCTCTCTCCTTCGCAAGGATGAGTCCTGGCGCTCCCTCTTCCGGGATGACCCTGATGTAAGGAATTGAGCTTCGGGGGCCACTAT
>Ga0118677_10001548_pt2 | contig 31927 bp, 32 predicted proteins | sample AliMusrvi5mmetaG_FD_86154 | JGI IMG/M metagenome (GOLD analysis project Ga0118677, IMG submission 86154) | reverse complement strand
CGGCACTAGTTCCTAAGACTAGCGTGTATACCAATTTCACCACTCTCGCATTACAGAACAAGAATATACGTGGTTTTAATTTTAATAAAAACTATATTTCAACATACTTTTGCGGCGTATTACGCTAAAATCTTCATCCTTCTTTATCGTATTGAGCCCATGCAGTTTGATCTACATCGTTTTGCAAACTTTATTTCATGGGTGATCAGTCCGGTTGTGGTTGCACCGGCAGCATATTATGCAATCGTGACGCAGGGATACGGCGATGATGTTAAGAGCATGTCTTACCTCATAGTCCTTTTTTTTTCCAGCACCGTTGCCCCGATCTTTCTTATTTCCGGTCTGAAAAAAATTGGGAAAATTTCTGACTTCAATATCTCCTTCCGTGAACAGCGATTTCTCCCGCTCCTGGTACTTGTTGCAGTCAATGCCCTTGGATACGAGTTTATGAAGCATCTTCATCCCCCGAAACTGTTGACCGGTATTCTTCTTTTCAATGCCGTGAATATGGTTTTTATTCTCCTGATCACCCTTCAGTGGAAAATCAGCATTCATCTCTTCACCTTCTCTTCATCTGTTGCACTGCTTTTTATGCAGTTCGGCACGGTTGCGTTATGGCTTCTGCTCTTTGTACCGCTGCTCATGTGGTCACGGATTTTTCTGAAAGCACATAATTTCATGCAAACCCTTGTAGGTGGAATGGTTGGCTTTGGCGTGATGTATGTCGAGTTAAAATGGTGGACGGGATTGTGAAGAAGAAAAAATATGCTGTTGTTGTCACGACGTACGGAGAAGTTGAAAAGCTTACTGTCAGCAGCCTGTGGCCGAGCTCCCGAAGAATTCTCAAGGTCGTCACCCGTCAGATTGTAAAAATCCCGACAGCAATGATCTATTTTATTGCTGATTACCGCTCGACCAAGCACTATATCAACTGGAAGCTCAATCGATACAGCTCATCACTGCTTACAATCAACCGTTCCCAGACAAAAAGGCTGGCAGGTTTTATTGCTGAAAGCGGGAGCCCGTTTCTTAATGATGCCGATGTCAGGGTAATTGATGCCTATTATTTTGTGCCGCCCTACCTGGACGATATGTTTCAAGAGCTGCAGCATGAGTATGACGGTGTCGTAGTGGTCCCGATGATTCCTGTTGAATCCTCCTTTTCCTGTGGCATAGCCTGCCAGATGGTTATTGATGTCTTTGCCGACAGTGCTTTTGCCAAGGTTAAGGTGTTAAGCAAACTGTGGAAAGACGACCATCTTCATCGTCTCTATCTTGACTATCTTTTCGGGCAGCTTTCAGCATCTGTGCGTCAGCAAAAAACAGGAAAAATCGGTCTTGTACTTGTCATCCATGGTACACTGGTTAAAGACCGTAAAGGAAATACTCCCAAAGTCTTTACCGGACTGAATGAGACAATAGCGTTTTTCGATTGTATGAAACGCAAAATCATGAACGATCCTCGAAACATATTCACTGATGTGCGCCAAGGCTGCATGAATCACTCCACAGGAGGGGAGTGGATGAGTGAAACAATTGAAAAAGCCCTTTTGGAGTTTAAGCACGAAGGGTATCAGGCGGTCGTCATGTTCCCCTACGGCTTTTTCGCTGATAACAGCGAGACTGAATATGATGCCTGCAAAAAGCTTGAGGCTGCCGGATTTCCAGTCTCACAGTATTTACGATGTATTAACGATTATCCGGCACTCGGCCACTGGCTGGCAGACAAGGTGCTTGAAGAGCTTCAGGCGCTCAGTAATCTCCAGAATGCCTTTAAAAGTCTTGACCATAAACAGTAAAACAGTTGACCATTGAACGCTGTAGACGATACACAGAAAGAACAGCTTGAGGCTGCACTTCACGAGGAGCCCGATAATTCAGAAAAGATCTATGAACTGGCGTTGATCTATATCGATCGGCAGCAGAACACTGAAGCACTTGAGCTCCTCGATCGCTGCATTACATTGAAACGTCGTGATTCAGCAGCTCTTTACGCACGGGCGGTAACAAATCTGTCGATGAGCAACTACCGGAAAGCAGGTTGCGATCTTTTAAAAACCATCGTACTCGATCCGGGCTGCATGCCGGCATACAAGCACCTTGGGTTCATTCAGTTTACCCTCGGTAAGGAGGAGATGGCTCTGAAAACCCTTAAAAAAGGGCTTACTATTGATCCTGAGTATACCGGTATTTACTGTGTACTGGGCGATGCCTACCTTGATCTCGGAGAGGTCGACAAGGCGCTTGAAGCTTTCGAAACAGCTATCCAGCTTGAACCTGATAACGCTGAAGCTCATTGCAAAATGGCCATGTACTATCTTTCGAGGGGTGATATGAAAGGTCTTAAACGGGAGTATGAACTCTTGAAAACGCTTGACGCACCTCTCTCCGAACAGATCGGAACTCTCTTCTTTTAACAGATGCCATGAAACTATTCTCTGATTCAGACCAGAAAAAGCGGTTTATGAAAACCGGCCTTCCCATTATGCTCGGTATAGCATGGACTCCGATCATCTGGATGCTGTTTATAGCCCTTCTCGGGCCGATAGTATATACTCTCACAGCATCCTGGCCGGTTACGCAGGGGGCTATACTGCTTATTGTTCTCTTTACGACCTATTTATTATTAAAGGTATTTATGCGGCTTGGAGAGAAATTTTATAGCGGAAATCAATAAGAGGCTTATAAAATTACGTATTTGTAGAAAGAGTGCTAATTTTCACAGGCTCAACAATAGTTTTCAGAAAATACCGCCGCACCTGATAAAAAGCTGGTTTTTTTCTGTGTCCAAATGAATTTTTTTTTATATTTGCGCACCTGTATGAAAGAAAGTTACAGGATTGAAAAATTTTATCTTTTGAGACGGGGATTAACTCAAATTGGCAATGCACATGGATACTACGCTGAGTAATTTTGGCAATGTTTTTGCTTTCCTTGCCCTCGGTATTGTTTTCGTTGTCGGTGGTTATCTGACAGCCCGCATGTTACGTCCCCAGAGACCCAACCCTGCAAAAAACTCAACCTACGAATGCGGCGAAGAAGCCGTAGGAAGTGCCTGGGTTAAGTTCAATATCCGCTTTTATGTCGTCGCCCTTATCTTTATTATTTTTGACGTTGAGGTTGTTTTTCTCTTCCCTTGGGCAACAGTGTTCAAGCACCTTGGTCTATTTGCTCTTGTAGAGGCTCTTGTTTTTGCCGGTATTCTTATTCTCGGACTTGCTTATGCATGGGTAAAGGGTGATCTGGATTGGGTAAGGCCTACTCCGAATATTCCAACAATGCCCCAGATGCCGAAACTTCCGTCAGGAAAATCAGCCACAGAAAGGGTTTAAATACTATTCACCATATTTTTTTTTCGTTATGGGTTTATTAGATGCCGGGATAAAAAATCATAATGTGCTGGTAACATCGGTTGATAATGTTCTCAACTGGGCCCGTTTATCATCACTCTGGCCGATGGGTTTCGGTCTGGCCTGTTGCGCTATCGAGATGATGGCCACCAATGCATCTAACTACGATCTCGAACGCTTCGGTATTTTTCCCCGCTCATCTCCCCGACAGTCTGATCTTATGATTGTAGCCGGTACGGTAACCATGAAAATGGCCGAGAGGGTTATACGTCTTTACGAACAGATGCCGGAGCCCCGTTATGTTCTCTCAATGGGAAGCTGTTCCAACTGCGGTGGTCCTTACTGGGAGCACGGATACCATGTACTCAAGGGAGTTGACCGCATTATTCCGGTTGATGTTTACGTTCCCGGATGTCCGCCACGGCCTGAATCACTTATCGGTGGTCTCATGAAGGTTCAGGAGTTGATCCGTATGGAGCAGATCGGTATATCACGGGCTGATGCACTGAAAAAACTTGCAGAAAAAAGTGTCGATCCTCAGGTTGTTATTGAGTCTGAACGTAAGGCTGCCAGCGCGTAATTAAATAAACAGGCATACCACCACAGAGATGGAAGAAGGAAAAGTTTTATCGCAGTCAGTACAGCAGAGCGCTGCAGCATACGCGATTATCCACGATAAATTCGGTGAAGCCGTTTCGGCTTTCGATGCTAACGAAACTATGCCGTTTTTCGAGGTTCTCGATATTTCGTTCTGGACTGAAATTGCTCTTTTCATGCGCGATCATGTAAAGCTTCAGTTCAATTACATGGCATGTCTTTCAGGAGTTGATTATCAGGCCGAAGAGAAGGTGGGTATTGTCTGTAACATAGAGTCCCTCGGTCAACTCAATCACAGGATCGCCGTCAAGGTCAAGTGTTCACGCCAGGGCGGATCAATTCCAAGTGTTGCCTGTGTCTGGCATACAGCAAACTGGCACGAAAGGGAAGCGTATGATATGTACGGTATGCTTTTTACCGGTCATCCCGATATGAGACGGATACTCTGCCCCGACGACTGGGAAGGCTATCCTCTCCTTAAGGACTACAAGGTACAGGAGAGCTATCACGGAATCAAGGTGCCCTACTAACAGTGTTTTCAATAGTAAAAGCAGCTCACGTATGCAGGAATTAGATATAGCTGGAATGGGTTCAACGAGGGTTACCCGAAAAGACAACAACATCGTTGTGCTTGAAAAGGACCTTCAAACAGAGCAGATGGTACTCGCCATGGGCCCTCAGCACCCTTCGACTCACGGCGTTCTCAAACTCGAGTGTCTTACCGATGGTGAGGTGGTTACCCATGCAGAGCCCTATCTCGGTTACCTCCACCGTTGTTTTGAAAAGTGTTGCGAAAACGTTGATTACCAGGCCGTAGTACCCTATACCGACCGTCTCGACTACCTGGCAGGTATGAACAGCGAATTCGCCTATGCCATCGCAGTTGAAAAACTTCTTGATATCGAAATTCCCCGCCGAGTAGAATTCATCAGGGTTATTGTTGCCGAGCTGAACAGAATCGCCTCACATCTTGTCGCTATCGGCACCTACGGTATCGACCTTGGCGCCTTTACTCCATTTCTTTTCTGCTTCCGTGACCGCGAAATCATCCTCAGCCTCCTTGAGTGGGCTTCCGGCGCACGAATGCTCTATAATTATATATGGGTTGGGGGACTCGCTTACGATGTTCCTGCCGATTTCAACAAGCGGGTCAAGGAGTTTGTTGATTATTTCAGACCCAAAGCTGTTGAACTCTTCAAACTGCTCACCGAAAACGAAATATTTGTCAAACGTACCAGAGGAATCGGTATCATGCCGGCCGATGTTGCCATTAACTATGGCTGGTCCGGTCCAATGCTTCGCGGTTCCGGCGTCAAGTGGGATTTGAGACGCAACGACCCCTATTCAATCTATCCCGAGCTCGACTTTGCAGTGCCCGTGCCGGATGGTAAGTTTTCAGATATTGGCGACTGTCTTTCACGCCACCTTGTTCGTGCCCTTGAAATGGAAGAGAGCCTGAGAATTATCGAGCAGTGCATTGATAAAATGCCTTCTTCCGAAGGCTTCAATGCAAGATCCGCCGTTCCAAAGCGTGTTCGTCCAAAAGCCGGTGAAGTTTACGGTCGTGCTGAAAATCCGCGTGGTGAGCTTGGTTTTTATATACAGAGTGATGGAAAATCAACCAAGCCACTGCGCTGCAAGGCACGTTCATCCTGTTTCGTTAATCTTTCAGCGATGAAAGACCTTTCAAAAGGTCAGTTGATCCCCGATCTTGTTGCCATTATCGGCAGCATCGATATAGTTCTCGGGGAGGTTGACAGATGATTTTAACATCTTTGCCGCAATTCAGCATGCCTTTACTTATGGGTAACAGTCTCAATGCATGGTCCGAAGCTCTTGTCGGATTCAATCCAATGGGCTTGCCGCTCGGTTTGGTTATTCTTGCCGCCATTCCCCTTGTTTTTATCGCACTCTACTCGCTGACATACGGCGTCTATGGTGAACGTAAGATTTCAGCCTTCATGCAGGATCGTCTTGGTCCTATGGAAGTTGGTAAATGGGGTATCCTCCAGACCATTGCCGATATCCTGAAGCTTCTTCAGAAAGAGGACATTGTTCCTACGTCAGCTGATAAGTTCCTCTTTGTTATTGGCCCAGGTGTCCTTTTTGTGGGATCCTTTCTTGCTTACGCCGTACTGCCATTCAGTTCAGCCTTTATCGGCGCCAGTCTCAATGTCGGTCTCTTTTTTGCTATCGGCATAGTCGCTATAGAGGTCGTTGGTATTCTGGCTGCAGGATGGGGTTCAAACAACAAATGGTCACTCTACGGAGCAGTTCGTAGCGTTGCACAGATAGTCAGTTATGAAATTCCTGCTGCAATAGCTCTTCTCTGCGGCGCCATGATGGCAGGCACCCTTGACATGCAGAAGATCACCATGCTTCAGTCCGGCTCCTATGGATTCGCGCACTTCTTTCTTTTTCAGTCGCCGATCGCCTGGCTTCCGTTTCTCATATACTTTATCGCATCGCTTGCCGAAGTCAACCGTGCCCCGTTTGATATACCTGAAGCGGAATCAGAGCTTGTAGCAGGTTATTTCACTGAATACACAGGTATGAAGTTTGCTGTTATCTTTCTTGCTGAGTACGGCAGCATGTTCATGGTATCCGCGATAATATCCATAGTCTTTCTCGGTGGCTGGAATTCACCGCTGCCTGATATCGGGTCCTTTGCTCTCAATGCATGGACTAACGGGCCGGTCTGGGGTGTATTCTGGATTATCATGAAAGGATTCTTCTTTATTTTTGTGCAGATGTGGCTGCGCTGGACGCTTCCCCGTTTAAGGGTCGACCAGCTGATGTACCTGTGCTGGAAAGTTCTGACCCCGTTTGCCTTTGTCAGCTTTGTGCTTACGGCCATCTGGGTGATATATGTTCCTTAAGAGAGTTCAACAGTCAATTTGAGGAAAGTAATGACGTATAGATTATGAGTGAGTATTTCAGGAATATAAAAACCGGAGCAGTTACCATTGCGACCGGCTTGGGAATCACCCTGAAGCATTTTTTCAATGCAGTCCATCGCAAAGGCGATGCCTATGTTGATGATGTCGACTATTTCCGCCAGGTGGATGGTCTTGTGACCCTGCAGTATCCACGGGAGGTTATTCCGACCCCGAAAAACGGTCGATATCGCCTCTACAACGATATCGAGGATTGTATCGGCTGCGGACAGTGTGAAAGGGCATGCCCCATATCCTGTATCATGATTGAAACCATCAAGGTTGCACCGGACGATTTAGCGCTTTGCGGAAAGACCGCGGACGGCCAGCAGAAAAAGTTCTGGGTTCCTGTCTTTGATATTGATGTAGCAAAATGCATGACCTGCGGCATGTGCACAACCGTATGCCCGACTGAGTGTCTCGTCCATACGCCGGTCAGTGATTTTTCCGAGTTTGATCGCAGCAACATGCTTTATCATTTCGGAAACCTTACCCGGCTCGAAGCAGAAGCCAAGCGTAAAAAGCTTGCTGAAATACAGGCAAAGGCGCAGGTAGAAAAAGAAAGCAAGGCTGCGGAAGTTGCCAAGGCAGCAGCTCAGGCACCGCCAAAGGCAGAACAGAAAACCGACGGAGAATAACAGGAACCACTAATTATGAATAACCTGACATATACAGTTATTTTCTATCTCTTTGCGGCCATCACCGTATTCTCTGCCGCATTTGTCGTGTTTTCGCGGAATGTCATCTATTCCGCTTTTTCGCTGCTCTTTACATTTTTTGGAGTTGCGGCTCTCTATGTGTTTCTCAGTGCTGATTTCATCGCAGTGACGCAGGTTGTGGTCTATGTCGGCGGTATCCTTGTACTTCTTCTTTTCGGTGTCATGTTTACCAAAGGCATCATGAATACAGAGTTGAAAAGTGATGTTCTGCATATCGTTCCAGGTACACTCATTCTGGCTGCCATGCTCAGTGCACTGCTCTATACCTTTTATACCACTCACACCTGGAAGCCCTCCGTGATTCAGCTTCAAGGCAGCATTGTCGAGCGGATAGGTTACGAAACCATGTCGCACTATGTGCTCCCGTTTGAAATGGTCTCCATACTGCTGCTTGCAGCACTTATCGGTGCAGCATTTCTCGCGCGCTTCGACAAGCCTGACAATAATAACTTATAAGTATTACTAATATGGAACATTTGATTCCCATAGGCCTCAACCACTACCTCACCATATCGGCCTTTCTTTTCGTGTTCGGACTCTTTGCCGTCATGACCCGTAAGAACGCTATCGTTGTTCTCATGGGTGTTGAACTTATTCTCAACGCGGCAAATATCAATTTTCTGGCTTTTTCCAAGTATAACGGAGGAATTGGAGGGGTTATGTTCTCTCTCTTCGTTATTGTTATCGCCGCAGCTGAAGCTGCTATAGCCCTTGCCATCGTGATCAATATTTTCAAAATATTCAAGAGTGTCGATGTTTCAAGTATTGATACCATGAAAGAGTAACAAGGCGTATAGACGTAATATCCGGGTTTTTAATTTTTTTCGTGTAAACATCTCAAAAGAACATGCACAGTTTAATTCAGTTATCAATAGTCGTACTGCTGCTGCCGCTGCTCTCGTTTGTCATTCTTATCTTTTTTAATCGCAGGCTACCGCGAAGAGGCGATTTTGTAGGGGTGGGAATACTTGGTACAGCATTTGCAATATCGGCCTATATCTTCTGGACGGTTATTGTACAGACTTATGATCCGGCATTCAGGGTTGCATGGGATTTTACCTGGATTGATCTCGGCAAGGTACCGGGCATCGGTCCATTGCAGGTCAGGATGGGTATCGTTATCGACAACCTCACAGCAATAATGCTGGCAATGGTTACCCTGATAAGCCTGCTTGTTCACCTCTACTCCACCGGATACATGGCCGGTGACAAAAACTATGGAAGGTATTTTGCTTTTCTTGGCATTTTCACCTTTTCCATGCTTGGTATTGTGCTTTCCGATAACCTCTTCGCTATCTATATCTTCTGGGAACTGGTCGGCCTCTCATCATACCTTCTCATCGGCTTCTTTTTTGAAAAGGACAGTGCTGCCGATGCGCAGAAAAAAGCTTTTCTTGCCAATCGCGTCGGCGATATCGGCATGTGGCTCGGCATTCTGATTCTCTACTCACAGTTCCATACCTTCAGCTTCACAGAGATCTATGCTAACCTTGCTGCCGGTAAGTTTACAATGTCCAATTCCTGGCTCACTGCTGCAGGTCTTCTTCTCTTTATGGGTTGCGTCGGCAAATCAGCACAGTTTCCTCTGCATATCTGGCTGCCGGATGCCATGGAAGGACCGACACCGGTTTCAGCCCTTATCCATGCAGCCACGATGGTTGCAGCAGGTGTCTACTTTGTCGCCCGTATTTTTGTTCTCCTGACGCCTGATGCACTCCATGTGATTGCTTTTATTGGTGCATTCACCGCCTTCATGGCAGCCACGATCGCCATTACCCAGAACGATATCAAAAGGGTTCTTGCATACTCAACCGTTTCTCAGCTTGGTTACATGGTACTTGGACTCGGTGTAGGCGCATACTCAGCGGCACTCTTCCACCTCGTAACACATGCATTTTTCAAAGCCTGTCTTTTCCTTGGTTCAGGAGCTATTATCCATGCCATGCACCACGAACAGGACATGCGCTGGATGGGTGGTCTCCGCAAGCACATGCCATGGACATTTGCCACCTTTACTCTTGCAACGCTTGCACTTGCCGGTCTTCCTCTCACAAGCGGCTTCATGAGTAAAGATGCCATTCTTGCCGGTGCTATCGGTTTTGCCAATGTCGAAGGCGGCGGTGTTTACTATCTTATTCCTGTACTCGGATTCTTTTCAGCCATGCTTACCGCGTTCTATATGGGCCGTCAGATATGGCTTGTCTTTTTCGGTGAAAGCCGTACTCACCTGAAGCCTGCGGATAATCACCACAGTGCCCATCATGCTCATGGAGCCCACGGTGTCCTGGATGCTCACGGCGAAGAACATGGTACTCATGAGGTTCATGAAGTCTCCTGGAACATGAGAGCGCCTCTTGTCATTCTTGCAGCTCTTTCCGTCTTTTTTGTATACTCCCCGAATCCCCTCGACGGAGCACAAGGGTGGTTCATGAAAATGATCAAAACCCCGGCAACGGTAGTCGGCAGTTATCAGTCGAGAGTCGTCCCTGCGAACGCTCTTCACTCAGCACTGAAAACTGAACACTCAGCACTCAGCACTCAGCACTCAGAACTAAAAGAACTGAGCCCTGTTAACGAGCGTCAGGAAGAACTTGCACACTCAGCCCACGCAGCCCACTTCCCGGCAATCTATATTTCAAGCATCATGGTAGTGCTAGGAATCACTTTGGCTGGAGTTGTCTTCGTCTTTAAAATTATCGACCCCGATAAAACTGCCGAAACCATCAGACCGCTCTACCTCTTTTCGCTCAACAAGTGGTACTGGGACGAAATCTACGAGGCAACATTTATCAAGGGCTCTGTGCTCATTTCAAAAATGCTTTCCTGGTTCGACACCAATATTATCGACGGCATTGTCAACGGTGTCGCTGTCGTTGTCAAGAACATAGCGTATGCCAATAACAGCTTCGATAAATATGTTGTTGATGGTCTTGTAAACTTTACAGCTTTCTCTGTCAACACAACCGGCGCTGTTTTACGAAAATTCCAGACAGGCAAGGTGCAGACCTATGTAGTCATGCTGCTTGCTGTTCTTTTCGGTTATTTTGTCTTTTATTTTACACGACTGATCTATTAAGAGGGATTTACTTTTAATCTGAAAACTTACAGATAAGGAACATGCTGAGTTTAATTGTTTTTCTGCCCATTATTGCCGGACTGGTTATTCTTGCCGTGCCTTCATCGCAAAAGCAGATAATCAGAATTGTTTCATTGCTTGCGGCTCTTGCCCAGGGAGTGCTGGCAGTTCTGATCTGGCGAGCTTACGATCCCTCAATGCCTGGAATAACTGCAGGGCCGGGAGGTAGCCCCCTCGGTTCGTTCCAGTTCGTTGAAAAGCTGCCGTGGATCAGTCTCAAACTCGGCGGTTTCGGCTCGCTGAACATCGAGTACTTCCTCGGTGTTGACGGCATATCCGTAACGATGGTCATCCTGACCGCCCTTATCTCGGCAATCGGCGTTCTCTCCAGCTGGACCATCCAGAAGCAGGTAAAAGGATATTTTATCCTCTACAACCTGCTCGCATCAGCGATGATGGGCTGTTTTGTCGCACTTGATTTCTTCCTGTTCTATGTATTCTGGGAACTCATGCTGCTTCCTATGTACTTCCTTATCGGTATCTGGGGTGGACCTAACCGCGAATATGCAGCCATCAAGTTCTTCCTCTACACGCTGTTCGGCTCTGTTTTCATGTTGCTGGTAATGATCGGCCTCTATTTCAGTGTTATCGACCCTGCCACCGGCAACCATACCTTCAGCCTTGTAGCCATGGCAAACCAGGCTAACTATATAAAGAGTGCGATCCTTGGCCCCGATAATGTCATGTGGCGCTACATAGCTTTTTCGGTACTCTTTGTCGGCTTTGCCATCAAGGTGCCTATGTTCCCATTTCATACATGGTTGCCTGATGCTCACGTCGAGGCACCTACTCCTATTTCAGTTATCCTTGCCGGTGTACTTCTTAAGCTCGGTACCTACGGTATGATGCGGATCAACTTCCCTCTTTTCCCGGAAGTATTCCAGGCGTCAATGTACGTTATCGGTATTTTCGGTGCCATCAATATTATCTATGGAGCATTCTGCGCACTTGCACAGCAGGATCTTAAAAAGATGGTTGCCTACTCTTCCATCAGTCACATGGGTTATGTCCTCCTCGGTCTTGCTGCGGGAAACAGTGAAGGAATGATCGGAGCACTCTACCAGATGTTCAACCACGGTACCATCACCGCCATGCTCTTCCTTCTTGTCGGCGTCATCTATGACCGTGCACACACCCGCCAGATCGAAAAGTTCGGTGGCCTTGCATCATACATGCCAGTCTATGCAGCTATTGTCACGGTAGCATGGTTTGCCTCCCTTGGTCTTCCCGGGTTGAGCGGGTTTATCTCCGAAGCCTTCGTCTTTGTCGGTGCATTCAGCTCTATAACAACGCGCTACATCGCCATGGTTTCCGTTCTTGGTATAGTTTTCGGTGCAGCCTATCTGCTCTGGTCGTTGCAGAGGATGTTCCTTGGAAAACGCAGACCTGATGCAGCTTACGATCTTGAAGTAGGTGCGGATGGTCATGAACACATTCATTTCCATGACTGGAAAGGTAAAATTGATCTTGACGCACGCGAACTCACCATGCTTGTGCCACTTGTTGTCATCACCATTTTCCTCGGTATCTATCCGATGCCTGTGCTCGGCATGATAACTACAAGCGTTAACAAGCTTGTCGAAGTGCTCGCACCGCTGGCGGTCAGATAAAGGTTAATTATTAGGTTTGAATGAGGTAAAAGAATAAACGAAGAGAATTATGTTCGAGCTGCCATCAGGTGCTGAAATTCAAAGTATCATTGCGACTTTAAACGCAAACCTTGGATTTTTTATACCTGAAATTTATCTGTCCGTGCTTTTTATGCTTCTGATCGTCATCGATCTCGTTGCGAAAGGCAGGAAAAACAATCTGCTCTCCATAACAACCCTTCTCGGGCTTGCGGGCAGCATATTCTTCATCCACCAGCAGCACTCCCTGCCGGCAGGAGAGCTCTTTTTCGGGATGTATGTTCTCGACGAGTTTGCCCTCTTCTTTAAGTACTTTTTTGTTCTCTCCGGTATGCTTGCCGTTATCATAACAATGGCCGACGAGCAGTTTGAGAGTGAAGTGAAAAGTATGGGAGAGTATTATGCACTGATTATCGCAATGGTCATCGGTATGATCATGATGGCGTCCTCAGCTGATATGATGATGATTTTCCTTTCCATGGAGCTCGTGAGTTTTTCAGCATTCATTCTCACCGGATATTTCAAGCGCAACCCCCGTTCGTCCGAAGCAGCACTTAAATATCTTGTCTACGGAGCAGTATCGTCAGGCCTCATGGTCTACGGTTTTTCGCTTATTTACGGTATTACTGCCCAGACCAATATCATCAACATCTCCTCCGAGCTTTCAATGCACGGCTATGATCCCTTGTTGATGATTCTTGCGACACTGCTTATTCTTGCAGGTTTCGGCTATAAAATCGGTGCTGTTCCATTTCACTTCTGGGCACCCGATGTCTACGAGGGCGCACCGACACCAATAACAGCATATCTCTCCGTTGCCTCAAAAGCAGCAGGCTTTGCTCTTCTCATGCGATTCTTCTATATAGCGGTACCGCATGGCGCCCCTGCTTATGAGGATATTCTTGGCATTAACTGGGTATCGTTGCTGATTATTCTCTCCATTGCCTCCATGATCTACGGTAACGTGGTTGCGCTCTGGCAGAAAAATGTCAAACGCCTGCTTGCATACTCATCTATCGCCCATGCCGGTTATCTTCTCCTCGGAATCATTGTTATGGATGCATTCGGCACTCAGGCAACGCTCTTTTACCTGATCTCCTATTTTCTTATGAACTTTGGAGCCTTCTATGTTGTCATTCTCATCGCAAACAAAACCGGCAGTGAAAATCTCGAAGATTACCGCGGTCTCGGCAAAAAAATGCCCCTTGCCGGAGCAGCACTCACCGTATTCCTGATCTCACTTGTAGGTCTTCCACCGACCATCGGCTTTATAGGTAAACTGATGATTTTCTCCGCACTGCTTGCCAAAGGATCACTCTATCTCTGGCTTGCACTCATCGGCATTATGACCAGTGTGATATCGCTCTACTACTACATGCTGATTCCCCTCAATATGTATCTCCGCGAATCACCGCAATCTGAAGCAAAGAACATGAATCCTGGCCTGATTGCGAATATTATCATGGCAGTAATGATGTTTTTGACCATCTACTTCGGTCTTTTCTTCCAGCCGCTTTCAGATTTCGCAAAATATTCATCAGCAATGTTCGGCCTGAGACTTTACTGAACTCCAGCACTTTAAAACCCCGTCTTCCACCAGGATGCACGGGGTTTTCTCGTTCCCACTCCTCACTCTTCCCTTAGAACTCAGCCTGTTATGTAAAAACCCAAGCAAAAAGAGGAACTTTTTTGAAAGAGCATATTTCTTCCCATCCTCTCCGTTATAGCTTGGCCGGAAAGACACACCGTCATCGTTCAATCTGCATGTCAGCAGTCATCCAATGACTTTTCTATACTTTGACCAGCCCATCTCATTGAACCTGTTATGAACAGCCATCGGTCATTTCTTATTTGCCGAGCTGCATTGTCACTTTTAAAATAGTAGGTGTGGCCTCAACCTCACGAGAAATCTCGGTTGTCTTCAATGAAGACAGAGGCAGTGCTGAGTAAAAGGTCCACACCTGATGTCAATTTGGCCGTCAAAGTGAACGGGTTATTCTATGACACCATAAACATAAGGAGTTTCGGTTTTCCAAACAGTACGTATCCGGCTTAACAACATTTTAGCGATTCTTATAATAGCTTTGTTCTTATTCATGCGTTTGCAAAGTTGACCAAATTTCATGGTCAAAACAGGATCCTTCCGGACAGCAATCCAGGCGGATTCAAGCAGTCGTGATCGCAGTTCATGATGTTGTCGCTTCGTCAATCCTCTCGAGTACGACCGTTCATCCGACTCATGAATCGATGGTGCCAAACCGATATAAGAGGCCAATTCATCAAAGCGCTTGAACCGAGTCATATCAATGAGTTCAACAACTAACAGGATTGCCGTCAAAAAGCCAACGCCAGGAACACTCTGCAGCAGTTTGACAAGCGACGCTATTGCCGGCTCCTGTGTTGCCATCAGCTTTAACTCACGTAAGACTTTGGCGAGTCTCTTGCGGCTTTCAGCCAATTGCTCTAACCGCTCATTATAGGCTATCTGAGCATAAGGCGTTTCGAAAGTATTTGTCTGTAACCATCGCACATATGCACCCGACCAGCGATTACCTTCAAGATCAACTGGAACCCGATAATTAAATTCGGCCAGTATCGCCTTGATCCGATTCTTGATTCGAGTCTCATCCCGTACCAGCTGGCTTCTATACCGATTGAGTAGCCGGTACTCTTCAGCCTTACGTTCAGGGATATAGATTGCCCGTAACTCTTTGTTTTCCAGTGATCTTGCCAGTTTCCTACTGTCCACACTGTCCGTTTTGGTTGAACGTTCTTTATGCATTGTCGGGATATCTGCAGGATTAACCACTATGGTTTCAACCTCATGACTAAGCAGATCTCGTGCAGGCCAAAAGCCACTGTATCCCGCTTCATAAACCGCATGATACTTGCCGCCGGGATACTGCCGCTTCAGATAACTCGAGAGCGATCCAGCAGATGGATCAATTGTCAGCGGTTTGGCTAATGCCATTTGATGACTTTGAACACTGATCGTCCACTGTTTCTGGTGTACATCAATACCGATATAAAAATCTTGACCAGCAAATGCATCTTGATTATCTTTCAGTGCGCGCTTCATAGCTCCTCCGGGTTGAGTTAAAAGAGTTAGGTCCTCAAATAATTTAATTCCGGAGGGGCTTTAGTTTATACCCCCGTTTTTAACATACGACCTCAGAACTCCGAACTTTCATTCCATGTCGACTGCTGACTGCCGACTGCAAACTGTCCTCTCTTCAATGCCAACTGTTTTTTTTATGGCATTTTAATCAACAATTGTTATTTTATGAAAAAAGCTTTTCAGCCGTTAACCGGTATATATTTCGGCATATTTCGTATCCTACCTCAATTATTTAGTACAATTTGCTTTCTGATAATCTGATTTTTATAAAACGGAGGTAAAATGCAAAGCAATCAGACCTTTGCCGATGTATTCAAGGCCGGAGGTGTAAGCCGCAGGGATTTTCTGAAGTTCTGCTCTCTTACCTCTGTCTATCTAGGCCTTTCTCCTTCAATGGTGCCAAGCATTGTGGAGGCTATGGAAAAAAAGACGAGAACGCCGGTAATCTGGCTTCATGGTCAGGAGTGTACCTGTTGTTCCGAGTCGTTTATCCGCTCTTCCCACCCCACCATTGAGGATATTCTCTTTAACCTGATCTCTCTTGATTACGACGACGTACTAAGCGCAACTGCAGGCCATCAGCTTGAAGATGTCCGTCGTAAGACCATGAAAGACTACAAGGGGAAATACATTCTTGCTGTAGAAGGGAATGTTTCGATCAAGGATGATGGCGTTTATTGTATGGTTGGCGGCGATTCATTCCTCAACACCTTGAAAGAAACAGCTGCTGATGCTGCAGCAGTTATTGCCTGGGGAGCCTGTGCATCATTCGGATGTGTTCAGAACGCCCATCCAAATCCATCCGGTGCAGTTCCCATCTCCGATGTTATTAAAGACAAGCCAATCGTCAAAGTTCCCGGTTGTCCTCCTATCTCTGAGGTTATGACTGGTGTTGTTACACACTTCCATACATTCGGTGCCCTTCCTGAACTTGACCGTTTCGGTCGTCCAAAAGCTTTCTACAACACAAGGATTCACGACAAATGCTATCGCCGCGCATTCTTTGAAGCAGGTCAGTTCGTCAGAAGCTTTGATGATGACGCCACAAGAAAAGGGTGGTGTCTCTACAAAATGGGATGCAAAGGCCCGACCACGTACAACTCATGCTCAAAGATACAGTGGAACGGGGGAACCAGCTTCCCGATCGGTTCCGGTCATCCCTGCATCGGTTGTTCTGAGCCTGACTTCTGGGATAAGGGTCCTTTCTACACAAGACTTGCCGAAGTTCCATTCCTCGGCAGCGACAGTAATGCCGACAAGATCGGGGTAATTGCCGTTGGTGCCGCAGCAGCAGGTGCCGCCGCGCATGCAGCAGTTACAGCCGTGAAAAAAGCAAAATCAGGCAGTGAAGATAACGACAAAGCTTAACCCAGGAGTAGCACATGGCAAAAAAAATAGTTGTTGATCCGATTCCCCGTATTGAGGGGCATCTTAGAATAGAAGCAAAGCTGAATGACAGTAATGTAATTGAAGATGCCTACAGCAGTGGTACGATGTGGCGTGGTATTGAGGTTATCCTCAAAGGCCGCGACCCGAGAGATGCATGGGCATTTACCGAGCGTATCTGCGGTGTCTGCACCACGGTACACGCTCTTGCCTCAGTACGTTGTGTCGAGGACGCTCTTGGTATCGATATTCCTGTCAATGCCCGTATCATCAGAAACCTGATGAATGCGACCCAGGTAACCCAGGACCACCTTGTCCACTTTTACCATCTTCATGCGCTTGACTGGGTTGATGTTGTCAGCGCATTGAAAGCCGATCCGAAACAGGCTTCAGTTATAGCTCAAAGCATCTCCGCATGGCCTAAATCATCACCTGGGTACTTCAAGGATCTGCAGCAGCGTCTTGTGGGATTTGTCGAGAGCGGTCAGCTCGGTATTTTCTCCAACGGTTACTGGGGCCATGCAGCCTACAAGCTTCCGCCTGAAGTGAACCTTATTGCCGTTGCGCACTATCTTGAGGCGCTCGATTTCCAGAAAGAGATCGTCAAGATCCACACCATTTTTGGCGGCAAAAACCCCCATCCAAACTATCTGGTCGGCGGTATGGCCTGCGCTATCGATCCAAACAAGGATACTGCCATCAATATTGAGCGTCTCTCGATGATTAAAAAAATCATTGACGACACCAATACCTTCATCGACCAGGTCTACATCCCTGATCTTATCGCTATTGCCGGCTACTACAAGGGATGGCTGCACGGCGGCGGACTTGGCAACTATCTCAGCTACGGCGATTTTCCTGAAACCTCGCTTGCCGATTTCAAAACACTGCTCTGGCCGAGGGGTGCTATTCTCAATAAGGATCTCAAGACCGTTATTGATGTCGATCCAAGGGATGCCTCCCAGGTCACTGAAGAGGTCAGCCACAGCTGGTACACCTATGAAAAGGGTGACAGCAAGGGACTTCACCCATGGCAGGGAGAGACAACTCCAAAATATACCGGACCAAAGCCCCCGTTTGAGCATCTCGACACTGATAAAAAGTACAGCTGGCTCAAGACCCCCCGCTGGAAAAACCACCCAATGGAGGTCGGCCCGCTTGCCCGCGTTCTGATTGCCTATGCCAAGGGCGATCCGATGATCAAGGAGACTGTCGGTCTGGTGCTTTCGAAACTTGAGGTTGGTCCCGAGGCGCTCTTTTCAACGCTTGGCCGTACTGCCGCAAGAGGCATTGAGTGCAAGCAGACCGCCGGTTTCATGCGCCATTACTATGACCAGCTTGTTGCCAACATCAAAACAGGTGATTACCGTACCTTCAACAGTGATCGCTGGGATCCTGCAACCTGGCCGGCAGAGTGCAAGGGATTCGGCTATACCGAGGCCCCGCGCGGCTCTCTCGGTCACTGGATTCACATCAAGGACCAGAAGATCAAGGAGTACCAGATTGTTGTGCCTTCCACCTGGAATGCCTCCCCCCGGGATGCAAATGGCAACTCAGGAGCCTATGAGGCGGCACTCAAGGGCACCCCGATGATCAATCCGGAACAGCCGCTTGAGATTCTCAGAACAGTGCACTCATTCGATCCGTGCCTTGCCTGCGCCTCTCATCTCTTCGATATGAACGGTAACGAGATCACAACGGTTAAAATCGTTTAAAAGGAGTCTGTCATGGGGAGAATAATTGAAGAAATCTACGTCTGGAGGCTGCCTGTAAGGCTGTATCACTGGATTAACGCCTTGTGCACAGTAGCTCTCTTTGTAACCGGCCTCTATATTGCCTATCCCTTGTTTAATCCGCCTCTCGGTGAAGCGGTTTTTTACAATGGGATGTCCTGGTGGAGGTATGTGCATTTTGCTACCGCATTTATTTTTACAGCAAACTTCCTTTTCCGTATGTACTGGGCGGTGTTCGGTGGAGATAAATATGCACGCTTTGGTGGTTTCAGGCCATGGTCACCTGCCTGGTGGGGCAAGCCGTTCCTTGAACAGGTCGAATCTTACCTGTTTATACGCTCAGAGGAACCGAACTATGTCGGGCATAACCCTGTTGCAGCTCTTGCGCACTTCCTGTTCATATTCTGCGGGTCGAGCTTCATGATCTTTTCCGGGCTTGCCATGTACGGCGAAAATAATCCGGGCGGCTTCAACTCGGTCTGGTTCGGCTGGATGATACCTCTCATGGGAGGCAGCTACACCCTGCATTGGGCGCATCATCTTCTGGCATGGATATTTCCGATCTACCTTATCATGCACCTGTATGCCGTTTTCCGTCACGATGTGGTCGACCGTACCAGTGTAACCTCTTCGATCATTACCGGATTCAAACATAAGGTCGAGGAAGAGCCCGTCTGATACGTTCAGGAGTGCCTTCCGGCAGTTATCCGGGAAAACAAGGCCCATTGCAGGGGAGAGCAGCTCCCGCAATGGGCTTTTTCTTTTGTTTCAATCAATCATCATCTTCTCGTGAAGTATAATCGTATCAATATTCTGGGGCTGGGCAACGTTCTCTACGGCGATGAGGGATTTGGAGTGTCAGCGGTCAACAGCCTGCAGGAATCCTCGACATTTCCTGATACCGTGCACTTTATTGACGGGGGAACCCAGGGAATCTACCTGCTCGATTTCATTGAATCAGCCGATGCCGTCATCGTTTTTGACGCACTGATTCCTCTGAACTACGACCGGCGTGTCTATGTCTATCGCAACAATGAACTTCCCGACTTTATCCATCGCAAAATGTCCTCCCACCAGATGGGCTTCAGCGAAATGCTCGGCATAGCCAAACTCCACGGCAAAATGCCAAAAAAAATTGTCATGATAGGAGCGCCACCAAAAGATCTCGAACTGAACATCGGCTTAAGCCCCGAACTCGCCCTTCTCCTCCCCGAAGCAGTAGAACAGGCGAGAGCCATCATCAACACCTGGCTTTCGGAGTAGGCAGTTTACAGTCGGCAGTTAGCAAGGGGAGTGTGGTGATGGGTTATGAATAAATAAGCGGAATGACAACCACCAGTCATTCCGCCCTTACACCCAGTCCTCAACGCTCCCAACTGCCATTTCGAAACGCAGTGAGAAATCTCCCCCAGTTCATTAAATGCTATAAGTCCTATTCCCCAAAACTCTTTACTCAGCACTAACCCCGTCATCCCGAACTCCTGTGAGGGATCTCTCTTCACTGCCAACTGCCGACTGCTAACTTCCTACTGCTTAATCAGCCTCAAAAACTCCCCCCTCGTCGATTGTGAGCTGATAAACTGTCCTGCCATTGCAGAAGTTGTGGTAATGGAGTTAAGCTTTTCCACACCACGCATCACCATGCACATGTGCCGGGCCTCAATCACTACCCCTACACCTTTCGGCTTCAGCACATTCTGTATGGCATCCCGGATCTGCTGCGTGAGCCGTTCCTGCACTTGCAGGCGTCTGGCAAAGACCTCAACCACCCGTGCAAGTTTTGAAAGTCCTACAATTTTTCCATCTGGAATATAAGCCACATGTGCCTTGCCAAAAAAGGGAAGCATGTGATGTTCGCACATGGAAAAAATATCGATATCCTTTACCAGAACCATTTCATCATAGCTCTCGGTAAAGAGTGCATTCTTCAGAAGCTCTTCAGGATCCTGCCTGTAGCCTTTTGTGAGAAAGCGAAGCGACTTGGCCACACGGTCTGGTGTTTTCAGCAGACCTTCGCGTCCGGTATCTTCCCCGATCCCTTCAAGCATTGCAGAAACTGCATCCGACAGCCCTCCGATGATCAGAGGATCATTTTCCGGTATATCACTATGGCAATCGTCATCATCACAACAGCCGCCTTGACCCGACAGCATAGCGTTACTCTCCGAGATAGCGGACGGCATTTTTTCCTGTTTCATATATTTTGACTTCATGGAGAGCAAGCTCCCGTTTATTGATGTTACGCAGTCGTTGTTCAAGTATATCCCATATCATCACCGCAAGTACTTCCGTGGTGGGCACACAATCCTGCAGTTCCGCGACGTCATGGTTCAGGTGCTTGTGGTCGAATCTGTTGATGATCTCCTCTTCAAGGATAGCGTTAAGCTCTTTAAGGTCAAACAGAAATCCCGTGTCGCGATCAACGATTCCGGAGATGGTGATATCTACCAGATAATTGTGACCGTGACCATATTTATTGCTGCACTTTCCGTAAATTTCAACATTTTCATTGTCTGACCAGTGTGGATTGAAAAGACGATGAGCGGCATTGAACTCTATTTTTCTTGAAACATAGACTTTTCGTGGTTTCTGCAAAAGGTCATTCATAAAGCAGCATTGAATGTTTTTTCGCTGATCGCGTAATTGTTACAGATAAAAAACTGCGGTCGGACAGAAAAGCTTCTGCATTCTGCAGTAATGTACTCTTTTCAATTCATTAATCATTTGGTTCAACTAACCGGTGATTTTCTTTATAAGTTTCATGATAAGGCATAATTACAGATACGGACTCCATAGCAGGACTATTTCTAATCCCTATCCCTCTCTTCATGCATACAACAGTAACGTTCCAGGAAAAATTGCCTCTTTACGGAATGAACGACATAGGTCTGAAGACCATTTTTGATGCAACTTCGGATCTTTTAGGCCCGGGTGGTTCAGCTGCATCGCCGATGGAGATCGTGCTTGAATCCCTTGCCGCCTGCTCCATGATGGATATCGTCAGTATTCTCAAAAAAATGAAAAAGGAGCTGATTACCCTCGATGCCGACCTGAAAGCCCAAAGGGCTGAAAAACATCCGAAGGTTTTTACAGCTATAGAGATCAAGTATCGCCTTGCCAGCCCTGACTGTTCACAAGCCGATCTTGAAAAAGCCGTTCGTCTTTCAATTGAGACCTATTGCAGCGTTGCAGCCATGATCAGAGCTTCCGGATGTGTGATAACCTGGTCAACAGAACTTGAGCAGGTATCGTGAGGGAAAAAAACACTCCGTTTTTTACTTCTGCCGCTCTTGTTTTTTCATGAAGATTCCCAATGCTAACCCTAAGGCGAGCAGGAACACATAAATCATCAAGTGTCCGAGCGTTTCAAAATCCTGGATGATTCCGTTAATCTGACTGTGAAAAAAATATCCGGCAAGCAGATAGAGAGAGACGTAGAGCCCCACAGCCACGAAGTCATAAAGAATGAATACTCTCCAGGGTGTGCGGACAGATCCGGCAACAATCGGGGCAAAAAAACGGATGCTTGGAACAAAGGTCATAATGAGCAACGTAAGGCCTGCCTGTGAACGCATTTTCTCGGAATACCGCTTAATTAAAGGGGTTGCGCTTTTGGTTGTAAACCTTGCAATCAAACGGTTACCGCCCCTGCTGAGCCAGAATGTGGCATTGTCGCCAATGAGAAAGGCTGCAATGGCAACAAGTATGGTCAAAAAAGGATCAAGAGTACCGAAATAGAGAGTGTAGCCGACCATGATAAGAATGATCTCTTCCGGCAGTGGAATCAATACATCCAGAAGCCCCAGCATAAGAAAAATGCCGAAATAAGAGAGATGCTGGAGATAAGGCGTGATCTCTGTAGGCATAATCCTGTATTTGAAGCGGTAACGATGGCATCTTCTATTACATTGACGTCATCTTAAACCCTTCAGCGACTAAATTAATTCCCCAGAGCACCTTTCTGTCGATTGTCGGCAACTGCGTGCTACTTTTGCAGCGCGCGTATTTTGTCGATAACCTCTTTATAGGGATTTTCAGCAAGATCAGTTCCATACTCCGGAAGCGTCACATGCTTTGCTACGATTTCAAGGATGTGCCTATTCAGATGCTGCGCAATTTCAAGCAGACGGGATTGATGATGCTCGAGTTCGTGGTGGATGAACTTTTCGACCGTGTGCTTTTTCATTTTCTCAAGAATACGGGCCATCATCTCAGCATCTATATGCTTTGAAACCTCGCTGAAGTAGGGAAGCGGGAGATCGTTGGCGTATCCTGTAGCCTGGTCGACACCCATTTTGCGGCAAACCCCTGCTGCAATCTGGGGACGGATATATTCAACCATCAATGGAATAACCATGAAATGAGGGATATACTTGACGATCATGCTTATGGCACTGTAGAGATCTTCAAAGCCTTCAGTTTTATGGTTTACCAGAGCACTTGCCCATGATGCAACCTGCAGCTGCTGGTGGGACGGAAGCTGGTGCAGCACATCCGGCACGGGAATATTGGTCCATGCAAGCAACTGTTCCAGATCATGTATTTGCGTTTCACTCATGGGGTCTAATTCTGCCGGTTTTGAAGAAAATCACAAGTTCAGATTCATCGATTCACAGTTTATCAAAAAAAACAGAGAACAGAAAACCACTAAGAATATAAAATCCGTATTTTTCATTTCAGGCAATCCTGCTACAACGTTAATCGCAGATGAAGATCAACAGATGAACCAAAACACAGCACTTCTCCGCCTTGAAGCAATTCCTGAACCCCTTCTTGTTGATGGGGGTTACTCAAGGTCCGGTCATCAGATGTTTATTGCCACACAACAAGGCCTCATCACCATCAATTTCAGGGTTTATGACCCCATCATCGGCCCTATCGAGTACTCGGAGGTAGAGTTCTCGGAAATCACAGAGATAGTCAGAGAGAGCGGAATCATTGCAGAAAACAAGGAACTTGCCCCCGATGAACAACTTTTTCTTTTTAACAATGGTCGGCCGGGTGTGCAATACTGGGCCTTCCAGCCCTATGACAACGCCCCCCTCGAAGCCTACTCCTTCTCATCAGATAAAGCCGTCATTGAGCAGAAGTTCCTTGACGAATATATAAAAAGCGACATCACATCCTGGGAAGATCTGGATCAAGCGTCAATTATTAAGTGGGCAAAAAAGCTTTCAACTTCGGTATCGCCATGAGTCTTATAAGTCCCATGCGGCCTATTTGTCCTATACTTCAGTAACTCACCGCTGAAGAAATGCTCTCATCGCCACATCGAAGATCATCGGATTGGATAAAGTTTCACTCTTACCCTGTGGAGTAGTATATTGTGGTGCTGAAACAGAGTGAACGGAATCTACCCCGCATACTGGGATGCATTGGAACAAGGGGCGTGTGTATAGTCAGCAGGTAATCGCCCGGATTAATGCCGGGTTTTTTTGTTGTGTTTTTATAGTCTGACGTCGGGATGCCGGTGTCGATAAAGGTTTTATATAAAATAAGATAGGATAAGGAAGAGGGAAAGGTATGATACTGTTGACAGTAGAAGGATTAGAGAAAAAATATGGTCTGAAGCATTTGTTCGAGGATGTCTCGTTTGGTATTGATGACCGCGACAAGATTGGTATCATCGGTGCGAACGGCAGTGGTAAAAGTACACTTCTGAAAATCCTTGCGGGGGTTGAGACTCCTGACAAGGGCAAAGTTATGGTGGCAAATCAGAGAACTATTGCCTATCTGCCCCAGGATTCACCGTTTGAACCTGAGGATACGGTACTTCAAGCTATTCTGAAGTCAAGTGGAAAGGTCATGGATCTTATCTACGAATATGAGGTGGTCTGCAAGGAGCTCGAAACGAAGCATACAGAAGATCCCTCACTGATTGACCGGATGAGCCATCTTGCTCATGAACTTGATGTGTGCGGTGCATGGGAGCTTGAATCAAACGCAAAGACAGTGCTCGGCAAGCTCGGCCTCTACGATCTTACCGCTAAAATGGGTACACTTTCCGGCGGTCAGCGCAAGCGTGTTGCTCTGGCTCATGCCCTTGTTGTGCCGAGTGACGGCCTTATTCTCGATGAACCGACCAACCATCTCGATGCCGACAGTGTCGAGTGGCTCGAAAACTATATCAGGCGCTATCAGGGTGCCGTGATTCTCATTACCCACGACCGTTATTTTCTTGACCGTGTCGCTACACGGATGATCGAGATGGATGGCCGGACAGCCGTCACCTATACCGGTGGATATTCGAGCTATCTGGTACAGAAAGCCGAACAGGAAGAGCAGGCTATCAGGGATGACCGCAAGCGCTCTGCACTTGTGCGTCAGGAGCTTGACTGGATGAGAGGCGGGTGCAAGGCACGAACCACCAAACAGAAAGCCCGAATGATGCGGGCCGAAACTCTTGTCTACGCTCCTAAAAAGGAGAAGGCGAAAGAGCTTGAAATCGGTTTCGGTGCAGGTCGTCTGGGCGATAAAATCATTGAGTTTCACAAGGTTTCGAAATCCTACGGCGAAAAGGTACTGCTCAAAGACTTTGAATATCATCTGCAGAAGGGAGATCGTATTGGTATTATTGGACCGAACGGTTCAGGCAAAACCACCCTTTTTGATATGATTACAGGTCGAATCGAGCCGGACAGCGGCCATGTTGAACTGGGCAAAACAGTTAACATCGGCTACTACGACCAGCAGAGCAGGGGACTTGACGACACCAAACGGGTTATCGAGTATATCCAGGAACATGCCGAGCAGATCAAGACAAAGGATGGCATGGTCTTTTCAGCCTCGAAAATGCTTGAGCGTTTTCTCTTCGCTCCATCGACCCAGTACAGCTATATCCGTACCCTTTCGGGTGGCGAGCGCCGCAGGCTCTATCTCCTGAAGCAGCTTATCGATTCGCCCAATGTGCTTCTGCTTGATGAGCCGACCAACGATCTTGACATCCCAACCCTCAGGGTGCTTGAAGACTATCTCGACAGCTATACAGGCTGCCTTATTGTCGTCAGTCACGACCGGTATTTTCTTGACCGTACAGTTGAGTACATTTTCGCCTTTGAAGCGAATGGTGTTATCCGCCGTTATCCAGGAAACTATACTCTCTATCTTGAGCTGAAGGCTTCTGAAAAAGGGGAGAATGAAAAGAAACCGGTAAAAAAAGCTTTGGAGGCACCAAAACCGGCAGTGGCTCCGTCAGCAAAGTCCGGTAGCCTGAACAGTAAAGAGAAACGTGAACTCGAGTCTCTTGAGCGCACAATTCAGGAATCTGAAAACCGTCAGTCAGAAATTGCAGGACGTCTTGCGACGGCCGGAAGTGATTTTGAGCTGCAGCAGAAGCTGGGTGCAGAGCTACAGGCTCTTCAGCAGCAGCTCGATAAACAGATGGCTCGATGGACTGAACTTGCCGAGCAGTCGTAAGATAGGCTGGCAATAACTCATTTTGTGCCATGGAGGCTACAGCAGCAGATATTCTTTCAAGGCTCGAAGCTTTGGCAGACCCAGAAGCGGCACTCTTCGCCCAAAGGTTTTTCAAGACAGGAGCAGGCCAGTACGGCGAAGGTGACCTTTTTCGGGGAATTCGAGTTCCCGTGCTGCGAAAGCTCTCCGTTACGCTGGATGATACGCCCTTGCAGGAGGTTATACAGCTTCTCTCATCCGCCTTGCACGAAGATCGCCTGCTTGCGCTCCTGCTCTTGATGCGCCGCTTTCAACGGGGCACTGAAAAGGATCAGGAGCAGATTTACAGACTTTACCTGGCTCATACCAGCCGTATCAACAACTGGGATCTGGTTGATATTTCGGCCCCTCACATTGTCGGCAGGTTTCTTCAAAACCGCGACAGGGCTCCGCTCTACACACTTGTTAATTCAGAGAGTCTCTGGGAACGTCGGATAGCCATAACCTCCACCATACATTTCATTCGTCAGGGAGAGCTCGCTGACACCATTGTTTTATCTGAGATACTTCTTCAGGATGAGGAGGAACTGCTCCATAAAGCAACGGGCTGGATGCTCAGGGAGGTCGGTAAACGCGATGTTGCTGTATTGGAAAGCTTTTTATTGAAGCACTATCGCTCAATGCCGAGAGTCATGCTGCGATATGCCATTGAGCGGTTTCCTGAAGAGAGACGTCAGCACTACCTTAAAGCTCTTCTCTAGTCATCCGTCTCTCTTCGTCCGGAAAATCTCATTTCGGTTCTTGTATCTGAAACTCGGGATGACCCGTCTGCCATAGTCCGAAGCTCAGAACATCTGCAAGAGTTTCAAACTCCTTTGTTTTACTGTTTCCCATGCCGTGCCCCGCTTTATCGTCCGCAAAAAAGAGTATGGGTTTATTTGAAGTTGTTGCCTGCTGCAGACGCGCAGCAAACTTTGCCGGTTGCCATGCAATGACTCTCGGGTCGTTCAGTCCAGTGGTGACAAGCGTTGCAGGATATGCCACATGATCCCGGATATTGAGGTAGGGGTCCATGGCAATGAGCGCCTTGCACTCTTCCCGGTTTTTAACTGTCCCGAACTCAGGAACGTTGACTGGACCGTTGGGACTCTCTTCGCCGCGCAGCGGGTTCAATGCGCCGACCTGAGGAATGACTGCGGCAAAGAGCTCCGGACGTTCAGCCAAAGCCATGCCGACCAGAATTCCCCCAGCACTTGCTCCGTTGATGGCGATTTTACCAGGCCCGGTATATCCCTTTTTCTCCAGATATTCAGCACAGCTGATCAGATCTTTCCACGTATTGGGTTTTGTGGCTTTCATTCCCTGGGTGTGCCAGGTATCGCCGAGCTCTCCGCCACCTCTTACATGGGCAATAGCCATCACACCGCCCCTATCTGTCCAGAGCAGCATGCCGGGACTGAAAAACGGGGTTATCGATTTTCCGTATGCTCCGTACCCGTAGATCAATGTGGGATTTTTACCGTTCTTTTCTAATCCTTTTTTATAGACGATTGAGAGCGGAACAAGAACTCCGTCATGCGATGGAATCATCTGCTCCTCAACTACAAGGTCACGGTACTCCGGGTATTCGGCAGGGGAGGAGAGGGTCTCCTTGCTGAATATGTTTTTTACCGAGTCAAAGCGATACCGGCGGTAGTCATTGCTCCAACCCGCAATAATCACCCAGAGATCAGAAAAGAGGTATCCTTTTGACGAGAGGGCAATCGTACCGGCCTTGAACGGCAGTGCAAGCTCTCTTTCTTTTTCATCGCCATACCCTTTCCGGAACAGCTTAGCTTCAACACCGTTCAGTGATTGTGTGTAGTAGAGTGCATCCTTTGTCAGAGCGAATGAGGTCAGCATTGCCTTGGGGTCTTCGGCAACAACGGTTTTTGCATGTCCAATATCCGGGTTCCTCAGAGATGTTTTGACAACCTTGAATCTGGATGCATTTTTTGGCGTATAGAGGTAGAGCTCGCTTTTGGTCGCCGCAAAATCGTGTATCTCATCTTCAGGAGTAAAGAGTGTCTTCCATGCTATTTTTTTTTCTGAAAGCATTTTTGCCGGAGCATAATAAATGGTCAGCCGCGGGTCAACGTTTGAGACGATGGCAAAAAGGTAACCGCTATGCCGGTCGTAATCAACGGAAGGAATATCTTCACTTCGGATATGCAGTTCCGGATTTGCAGCCTTCGAAAAGATTTCGCGGTCCGATGATGGATCACTGCCTATGCGGTGTAGAAAGGTTTTGCTGTCGTATTGGGGATTCTGACTGGTACGGGTAACGGGCTGCATGCGGTTATAGAGAAATGCACTTCCGCCCCTGATCCACGAAGGTGAGGCAAACCTGCACCGGTCAATTCTTTCAGGATAGAGCGTTTTTGTTGCGACATCCATGATCAGGAGAACGCTGTCTTCAGATCCGTTTGCCGATACGGAAATAGCAATTTTCGATCCGTCTTCAGAGGCTGAAACCCCACTGATGACATACTCTTTCCCGCTACTCGCAAAAAAAGCCAGGGCATCGAAAAGAAGCGTCTCTTTGCCCTTGAACGTGTCGCGGAAAAAGAGCTTGCCGGTTTCGTCTGTCGGGGTCTGTTTCAGATAGAAATACCGGTTGTTGTCGGTGATTGAGAGGTTATACACCTTCGATGCTTTGCGCCGGTCGAACTCCTGCATTTTTTCAATAAGAGCGCTCCGGCCGGGGATACGCTGCAGGGTTGACTTTGCGTCGTCTGACTGCTCCTTAATCCACTTCTGTACCTGAGGATTTTCCAGATTTTCCAGAGAACGGAAGGTGTCAGTCACTTCTGTGCCGAAATACTCATCCACAACAGGCGATGAAGGCGGAAGAGATCGTCGTGTTGACCGGATATTCTGTTCTGCACTTGCCGGTAAGATTGGCGTTAACAAAATAAGGGAGGTTAAGAGAACGAAGGAGTGCCGTAAAGTCATAATGCTGCGTATACGAATATGAATAAAAGAATGAATAATGAGGATACTCTTATCAATGAAAAAAAGCAAACCATTAAGACGCAAAGAGAGCGCAGCTGCTTGTCAGAGAGAGGCTTGAGCCACAGCGGAACGGATTTTCTCGAGAGCACTCTGCATATCTTCCGGCATCGGAGCAGTAAACGAGAGCGGCTCATGAGTGAGGGGCTGATGAAATGAAAGGGTTTCTGCGTGAAGAGCCTGGCGCGGCAGCAGTTCAAGGAGGTTTTTGACAAAGCCTTCACTCCTGCTGAACGGGAGAGTACGCAGAGATGCGCCGCCATAGGTTTCGTCACCGAGGATCTGGTGCCCGAGGTGCTGCAAGTGAGCCCTGATCTGATGGGTTCTCCCAGTGTGGAGCGTCAGCGACAGCACCGAAAACCACAGGAGATCCTCAGTGATCAAATAGTCCGTGACAGCAGTTTTACCGTCCTTTCCTTCAAAAGGGAAATTTGCCATCACCTTCCGGTCTTTTTTTGATCGACCGATATTGGTTGTAATGGTGCCTGACGGAGGAACGGGAACTCCCCAGACAATGGCCTTGTATATTTTGACCACCTTGCGTTCCGCAAACTGCCGGGCAAGACGATGGAGCGCAACAGGATTTTTTGCGATGATGATGAGTCCTGAAGTGTTCTTGTCAAGGCGGTGTACAATCCCCGGACGGAGTTCTGATTTGTCAAGCTCATCTCCATCTTTGCCGATATGGTGAAGAATAGCGTTAGCCAGTGTACCTGTCCAGTTGCCGAACGCCGGGTGCACCACCATGCCGGGTTTCTTGTTGATAACCATCAGATCCTGATCCTCATAAATAATATTGATCGGGATATCTTCCGCAGCAAGTTCAGGAGCCGGAGGTCTCAGAAGGGTGATCTGTATCAGATCACACGATTTGATGCGGTAATTGGATTTGACGGTCTTCTCGTTAACCAGCACACGACCCTCCTCTATTGCAGCCTGGACCTTGTTGCGTGTGGCATTTTCCACCTGCTGGGTCAGGTACTGGTCGATACGCATTGCGGTCTGTACCCGGCTGACCTGCAGGATGATTTTTTTTGGCTCTAGAGCTGCATCATCCTGTTGCTCTGATTCGGTTTTTTGTGGCTGATTTTGCATTTTGTGAAACTTGAATACTACCAACAATACATTTCCGGATAAGTATAACAAAACCATACCATATCTATGCATTCCATGCAACAGTTGTCTGAGGAGCCGGGTATTGCCTTCGATCTTGCTGTTATCGGATCCGGTCCGGGAGGGTATGAAGCTGCGCTTCGGGCCGCCAAAGCGGGGATGAAGGTCTGCCTGATCGAAAAAGGAGCATTGGGCGGTGTATGTATTAATTGGGGCTGTATTCCCACAAAAGCTCTGCTGCGGAGTGCGGAAGTGTTCGATCTTGTTAAAAAAGCGGATGCCTTCGGTCTCAAGGTGCCTTCCAGCACAATTGATCTTGCAGAAGCCGTTAAACGCAGTCGAAATGTCGCACTGAAAATGTCCAAAGGCGTTGCGTTCATGCTTCGTCGTGCAGGTGTTGAGGTCAGGCAGGGTGAGGCGGTGTTCAGTTCGCCGCACGACCTGGATATTTTTCGTGACGGCATTCGTGTTGATGGCGTAAAGGCCCGTCATATCATTATAGCATCCGGAGCCCATGCAAGAACGCTGCCGGGGCTTGAACCGGATGGAACCCGTATTATAACTAGCAGGGAGGCACTTGCCCTGAAGTCAGTTCCCGCCTCCATGATTGTCGTAGGCGGCGGTGCTATCGGTGTTGAAATGGCCTGGTTTTACGCTATGGCAGGAACTGCGGTGACATTGGTGGAGTTGATGCCCCGTCTTCTTCCCCTTGAAGACGAAGAAATTGCCGAAGCCCTGAAACGCTCACTCCAAAAAGCAGGCATAACCGTCGCAACAGGCTCTAAACTGGAGAATGTCACCATCGAAGGCACCAGTGTGACCGCCCATCTCTGCCTCGAACCAAATGTCTCCCCACTGCCGACTGCCGACTGCCCCCTGTCCACCGCCAACTCAGCACTCAGCACTCAGCACTCAGCACTTCCCCAACCCCCCGCCGACTGCCCACTGCTCACTGCCGACTATCTCCTGGTTGCTGTCGGGGTAAGTGCTAACAGCAGCGGGCTTGGTCTTGAGCATGTCGGAGTAAAAACCTCACGTGGTTTTATTGTTACAGATAGTGCTTGCAGAACCTCAGTCACAAATATTTTTGCCATTGGTGATGTCCGGGGAGGCATGCTGCTTGCCCACAAAGCCTCAGCGGAAGCTGTTATTGCCGTCCAGACCATAGCGGGTGCTCCTTCTCATCCGCTCAATGATTCCATGATTCCTCGATGTGTCTATGCCGAACCCTCTGTTGCAAGCATCGGGCTCAGCGAAAAACAGGCCGAAGAAGGGGGTTATACCGTGAAGGTTGGCCGTTCAATGTTTGCAGCTTCCGGCAAAGCCAACGCCTATGGTAATCTTGAAGGTCTGGTAAAACTGGTTTTCAATGCCGCAGATGGCCGTTTGCTTGGCGCCCACGTTGTCGGACATGGAGCAGTCGAGCTGATCGGGGAGCTTACGCTGGCCAGGCGGTTGGCGGTTACTGCCGAACTGCTTGCCGGTACGATACACGCACATCCGACCCTTTCAGAAACCATAAAAGAGGCGGCAGAAAATGCTCTGCAGGAGTGATGGATGAATATGGTTTATCGTCTGATAAAAAAAACGTCTCTTACTCTTACTCAGTTTAGGAAAAGCATTTTCTATTGTCTTTCTAAAAGCATAAATTCAATGTCTATTATTGAAAATCTTTAAAACAGTAAGCCTTTTTCGGTGAATGATTTTCCAGGGTTCACGGGGTGAAGGAATCAACTAAACGATCAATTATGAGTCAGACTGAAAC
>Ga0118677_10003129_pt1 | contig 31932 bp, 2 predicted proteins | sample AliMusrvi5mmetaG_FD_86154 | JGI IMG/M metagenome (GOLD analysis project Ga0118677, IMG submission 86154) | reverse complement strand
GAATTTACACGACATCCGTTTATGGGTGTAGAAGCAATGGTGGCGCATTTGTGCAGGGACAAGAAGAAACACTGCGGGCCTAAGCGGGTACGGCGGCTGATGCGAAAGATGAGCCTGATGGCGGTGTATACCAAACCGAACACGAGCAGGCGCGACAAACAGCATGCGATATACCCGTATCTGCTCAGGGAGGTGGTTATAGACCGCCCGAATCAGGTGTGGAGCACCGACATCACGTACATCCGGCTACGGCATGGGTTTGCCTATTTGGTGGCGGTCATTGACTGGCACAGTCGCAGTGTTCTCAGCTGGCGGTTAAGCAACACGCTGGATACCGGCTTTTGCTGCGATGCGCTGGATGAAGCGCTCAGTCGGTACGGTGTTCCTGAAATCTTCAACAGTGATCAGGGGTGTCAATTTACCAGCGAAGTGTTTATCAGTCGATTGACGGAAAAACACATAACCATCAGCATGGACGGTCGCGGCAGGGCGTTTGACAATATATTCATTGAGCGGTTATGGCGCAGCGTGAAGTATCAGAACGTCTATATCAAAGGATACGAGACTATTGCGCAGGCGCAGGAAGGATTGTCGGAGTATTTTCATTACTACAACCATGAACGGCGGCACCGGTCACTGGAGTACCGCCGGCCGTGGGATGTCTACCAGGCAATAACTGAGCAAGCGGCGTAGGCAACAATCCACAGATAATTGCGGTTATCCACTGCTATCCACCGCAATTCACAAAGAAAAAAAGTAGCAAAAAAAGAAAGCAGGTCAACGGCCTACTACTATTCGGCCTTCGGCCTGCAACATCTACACCAGAACAACAAGAGAAATTACTACGACGGCTCTATCTTATTTGGATCAAATAGTGGTCTTGACAATGGGGAGTACTTTACTGCGATATTACTTTCCCAGATGATAGTCTAATTCTATTGACAACGAATTTAAACCCCCATAGAAAAAGAATAACCTTATTTCACGTTTGCGGACATATAGTAATAGAATATCATCCCAGATTTTCAATTTCTATTGAAAGAAATGATACTATTGCCCCTTCTACTCATAAGATGATAGAACGTGAAGCCTTTTTAGCTGGTTCTGAAGTAATGTTCCCCCTCAAGCATTTTACCTGCGATTCTGCCAGTCTCCCCATAAAGTTTGCATCAATTGAAAACATAGCGCAAAGATATACCGCTTCTTTTGAAGCCACTGCAATAAGATATGCCCTCACTAATCAAAATATTATGGCCATCGTAGTAGTTAAAGAGAACGATTTAACAACCAATCTGACAGCAACGGCAGATAATCAAGCCTTCCTTCCCGTGCAAATACCGCTTTCAACCAGACCAAATACCTCAAGCACTATTCCGGCTCCCCTGCGGGTTCAGTATTGTGTCCGTTCTCATAATTTCCCCAAATTCATTAAATCCGGTATTGAAATCGGAAAGTTCATGAATATGTGGGCAGAAGAAGGCGAAGAAAACCTTATTCATAAATCATGGAGAACAAACCTGTCATTGACTGGCGAAATCCCCGCCTCCGTTTTCGGTTCAACTGCAATATTTTCATATACCGCTGAATGCCACAAAATAAATAACAGGGTTTTTGTTTTGTTGTCGCTTCCAGACAAGCAGATAAAGCTGTTTAACGGAGCAAATCCATGAGAGTAGTTCTTTATGCCAGAGTATCTTCAGAAAAACAGGCAGAGCAAGACCTTTCTATTGCTTCCCAGCTTGACGCTTTAAGAAAATTCGCTAAAAACAAAAACTGGACAATTTATAAAGAATTTATTGATGAAGCGGAGAGCGCAAGAAGCGCAAACAGACCGGCTTTTCAAGAAATGATTAGCCTGTCAAAAAAGAAAGATAAACCCTTTGAGATAATTCTTATATGGAAATTCTCAAGGTTTGCCAGAAACAGGGAAGACGCTATCATATATAAATCCCTTCTTCGCAAACACGGGGTTCAAGTAGTCTCAATGAATGAGCAAGTAGATGATTCTCCGGCAGGCAAGCTTCTTGAAGGTATAATTGAAGTTATTGACGAGTTTTATTCCGCTAATTTAGCTCAGGATACCTTGCGTGGCCAGAACGAGAACGCAAAAAGAGGATTTCATAACGGAACCTTACCCATCGGATATAAGGCCAAGAAGATAAAGGACGGTAATAATGACCGCACCAAGCTTGACCCAGACCCTCAGTTTGCCCCGTTAATCAAACGAATATTCAGAATGAGCCTGAATAATACTGGAATTAAAGAGATAGCAACAACTTTAAACAGGGAAGGCATTAAAACCAATAGAGGCGGGTACTGGAGCAGTAACAAAATCACTTACATATTAAAAAATGAGGTTTATACCGGCACTTTGGTATGGAATAAGAAACATAGGCAAAGGCTTAAAAATCCAGACGAAGTGATAAGGGTTACAAAAAACCATCAAGCCTTAATTAAAAAGGAAGATTATGAGCAGGTTCAAAAACTTGTTTCCGCAAGAAGCCCTAAATACGTTCATCCCAGAGAAATAAGCAGTGATAATATTCTAAGCGGTTTAATATACTGCGGAAAATGCGGTTTAAAGATGATAGGCTGTGCCGCAAAATCAAGCAAGTTTCATTATTACGCCTGCCAAAATTATTATAAACGTGGAAAAGACGTTTGCGATATGAAAATGATTAACCGTTCAAAGATTGAAGAACTGGTTATTGAACGTATAAAAACCAGAGTTTTAACCGAAGAAAACCTGACAGAGCTTCTAAATACGGTTCTTGAAGAGCTGAATGAAAGTAAATTTGAGGCAAAAGAGAAGCTTGAACCCATTGAAAAACATTTAGAATCCTGTAAACAAAGGCTCGGAAACCTCTATAATTCGCTTGAAACGGGAAAGCTGGCCATAGATGACCTTGCCCCCAGAATAAAGGAACTAAAGAGCCAGATTGAATTGCTGGAAGGCAAGAAACTTGAGCTTCTTCAGCATATTAACAGCCCTTCTTCAATACCCTTTGACATGAAAATACTCAAGAGCTATATTCAGGATTTATGGGATTTGCTAAGTTCTGGAAGTATTATGGAAAAGAAGGGTTTTCTCCGGTCTTTCGTCAAGAAAATCACCGTTCACCGGCCTAAGATTACCATTGATTACACTATCCCCCTACAAATGAAAAACAGAACCTCAATGAGTGAAGTTCTGTCTATGGGTAAGTTTGGGGTGGCTGACGGGATTTGAACCCGCGGCCTCTAGTGCCACAGACTAGCGCTCTAACCAACTGAGCTACAACCACCATTAACTAACGAAAAAATCTGATTTCTCTGTCTCCGGCGTGACTTGAACACGCAACCCTCTGCTTAGAAGGCAGATGCTCTATCCAGTTGAGCTACGGAGACAAGTCACTTTGGGATTATAACAAACAATACGGTATCAGTCAAATAAGCCCTGATACAATGTTATTGGAAAGGAAACAGGGCAAACCCCCTTTTCACAAAGGAAGCTTGCCCTGAAAAATAAACACATTGTCGCTTAGTATTATGCCGCTCTGATAATACCGCGCGTCGCGAGCGGATCCATCATTTTCCCGCGCTCCAACAGATTGACCTTCTCAAATGATTCTTTGAGGATAGGATCTATGTTGCCGCTGCCGGAGAGCTCTGCCGCAATGCGTTCGAACACCGTCTGGCGCTTGCTGAGCGCCTTTTGCAGAGCACCGACATCGATGAACTCTTCGGCCTCAGCATTGGCCTTAACCGTCTTTGCAGTCATACTGTTAATTTTGTTATTGACCCATCTCTCACATGATTCCCTGACCGTCACCCTGTGATCATTGAGCAACTTTTGCAGCGCATAAAAGCCTCTCGCTTCAAACGATTTCGAATCGAGGCTGAGATTGGCTTCAATTTCAGTCCATGCAGCCGGGTCTTGCACAGCTGCCAACGCCAAATCTCGTTGATACTTGAGGATGACCAATTGTTCAAGCAATTGTACACCCGAAAGATCAGCGGTCGCCATTTTAACCCACTTGCGGTAATTGTTAAGAACCTGCACAATCAGGATCTGCCTCGCCATCTCAGGATCTTTATCCTTTGTTATTGTTGCGACATCTGCAGGCAGACCGAAGCGCTCTCTCAAAATATTGAACGAAGGCGTATAGGCAAGCGAGAACTTAAGTCCATCACTATACCCGCCCTTCATGACTCCCGAATACGCCATCGTCAAAATCATCCTAATAACCGGGTCAACCACTTTGTCGGCAACACGCGCAATCGCAGACGGTTGATCATTGGAACGAGAACCAACTGCACTTTCCAACTGTTCAGAAAGCATCTGCTTAACATCCGGCTGTGCTTTCATCAGGGGTCTATTCATTTTCGCATTCATCGTATGCCTATCGATCATCAATAAACCATCAAATTCCATTTCGAAAAATTGTTGGAGTGTGACAGTCACCGTCACCAGATCATCCTGCTCATCCCTCTCAACATAGGATACATGTCCTTTGCGCGTATTCACAATCGTAACGACATGCCCCAGCTCTCCCACAACCTTCGGGTTGAGATAGGCAACAACTCTGGAACGGGGAGATATTTTCAATTGATCCAGTTTCAGACGATCAATCATAGCAAATCGCAAGTTCCCTGCTGCCCGACTGAGCACACCCAAAGAAACAGCCGCCGTCACATTGCCCGATCTGCCGGCAACCCGCAACTGCTGCATCTTTTCATAATCTGCACCCATTGTCGGCGACCGCAGAGGCACTAAGCTCGATGGCTGTGTGTCTGCTGTATTCTGTTTCCTGTCGGCATGGAGCAATACACGATTAACTATAGCTTCCGCTATTTGCTCAGCAGTTTTTCCATCTTTGAGATTAATACTTAATACCATGGCAAGAGCGTCAAAGGCACACCATGCGATTTTTGAATCAGTTTTTATCCCGCGCGCAACGAGATTTTTTTCAAGCGCTTCTAAGACAATCTTAGCCCTGTCGACAACTGCCATGGAGATGCCTGCTGCAACTGCAGGTTGAACGCTGAAAGGGACATGTTGCGCAGGGGTAGATTGCTCTGTTGGCTTAGCAGCTGTAAGATCTACTGACTGAGCAACAGTCCGTGGGGCTCCTTGCGGCGATACAACTGGGGCAACACCCACTTGCGGCGATACAACTGCGGCACCACTCACTTGCGTTACAACTGGTGCAACAACATCATCCCGTTTGGCTACTTCCACTGATTGCTCTTCTACAGGCGCCGCCACCGAGGGCGCATACCCCAGCATTTCATTGTAAACCCCATTTCTAATCTCATCCTTTGCAAGAATAAATGAATCCGCCTCGAAACTATTGAAAGACAACTCACGATGATTGTACTGACCGGATTCGCCGGGAATATAGACGGTCACAATGCCAGTAACGGTATTGATGATTATGTGACCAGTCCCTGAAAGTACTCCTTGTTGATTCCTAATCCGGATATATTTCACGAATATCCCGGTAATGGTATTAAATTCCGACATACGAATACCTTCCATCAACTGCTGATTCTGGCTGCCCAGATACTGACCAAACAACGCATGGGCACGAGCGTAGATTTGGTCCATCTTCTTCACATTAGAAGCCATAGCAAGATTTGCTGACTCAATCCGGCGAATCAGTCCATCATCGATAGTAACTGCATTGTTCGTAAAGTCATACGCCACTCGCATCGGGTTGCGACCTGCAACGGAAAGAGTACCCTGGACAACGGTACCAGAGGGATTGACAGAAACAATCTGCACGGATGCCTCGGCATAGTACCGGCTCGCTACCGCCGTAATGGCTTTTTGCGCACGTTCCATTTTCGATGTACGCCACAAATCGTGCGCCTTACTCACGAATTGCGGATCACTGAGTTGTCCGAGTGTTAGAAGCGAAACAAACTCAGAATCGAATGTCTGCACTGCATATTCGTATGCCTTTTGTGCAGTCGGCTTCAAAAGTGCATTTAAGTCAAGCTTAATACCTTTTTCATTTAATTCCCTCACATTGGCGATGGTAAATGTCGGCACCTGCTCCGCTATCGTCGGGGTAAACTTTCCATCCCTGACCATTTCTTTGAGAGCCTCATGAGCACCCTGAGCCAAAAGAATCCGTGCTATTACGGCATATGTAACTTTGTCAAGTTTTCCATTAATGATGCCTGCCTCCAAGCGGCGGACATGCTTGGCTGTCAATTGTTTCGCTAGATCAGGGGCAAAGTTAATGAGAACAGTGAGGCGCTCAACGGTTTCGGGGAGATATTCATCCCCCTCCAGCTCCATGATCAGCAAGCCAATCAGCAACGCTTTAGCCTGAGTGTTTTTATCATCAACCGCAAACTGAACAAGTTTTGTCATAATACCGCGGTCCGCCAGTCCCCCCTTGGGCGGGAATGCCAGTCGACCCATAATTTCGAGATAAATATTATTGATCGCCGTTTGAACACTTTCAACCGGCTGCGCATTCATGTCGACAGTCTTTTCGAGCAGGGCAAGCGACCCCATCGCACCCAACCTTCCTTGCACTCCGACGGTGTCATCGGTCACAAGATGTATAATAGTCATCTGCAGGATGCGGGCCACGCTCATCGTTGCCTCAGATTCGCTCGGAGGAGTTGCTTCGTCTATCGACATGAGGTTAAGGCTCAACGCATGCATCATTCGTGCCATGACAGATTGTTCAACAAACATCTTCGGCACCCGCTGCGCTGCACGCGCCATAGCCTGCGCAGCGTTGAAACGCACCGACGCATCAATATCGGAACGAGCGGTCAAGCCCAAGAGCGCGTCAAGTCCCGCCTTGATAACGGCAGGTGTCTTCAAACTCAACACCCCTTCAATTGCACGCACCGCCGACTGCCTGGTCGCAATCGGAACTGATGCATTCGTCGCCACAGAGATTAACACCGGCAGGTAGTTAACTATAGCGCTATTCTCCTGCTGGGTGTTCATCATCGACCCAATGATGACAGCAACCACTGCGGCGTCCGCATCGTTGAGGATACCTGAAGTAGACAGACGCTGAGCATACGCAAGGAGATTGTTTAACAGTTCCCCTGAAATGGCCGGCGGGTTTTCCTTAAATGATGTTTCGAATGCTTTTAATGCCGCAAGACGCATTTCAACAGGCAGAGACTCATCACGGGCAATCGAGAAAAAGTCCGTCACCGTCTGCCCTGCAAGCGACGGCAGAGCGTATCCGCTGACCGCTGCCTGCATCGCTCCTACAAGCGACTGACGAATACCCGTTGTAACAGGAATCCGGTTATCTTTTACAATGCTCATAATTTGTGCGTGAATGACAGGATCAAGGAATATGCCCGGTTGCTTCACGGCTGCGTCAGTCACAGCATCTATCCAGATCTTCACCAAATTCTTATTTAACACCCGTGGGTCAAAGTCCAGCAGTATCCGCAGAGCAATCCGTCCTTCTTCACCACCGGCCGAGGCAACCGCACCTAGTAAAAGTAGTGCATCCATCCGTAGTGCAATGGGAATTTCCGCAGTATGCGTCACGGCGATTCTCCCCACGCGCGACAAAGCCGTTGCACTCAATGGTACCCCAATATTACGCAGTAAAACTAGCGCGCTCAGGGCTTTTGCAATTGCTTTATTCCGAGCTACATTTGCCTTTTCGGTTGAAGCCGTTGTTCCCGTTGCGTCCGATACATCCGCTCGATCAAGGATAGCCGTTTCGATACTACGCCCAATGGTAGCGGGCATTGTCGTATCACTTACATAATCGGCAAGACCAGGGGACATCTTCCGCACCGCATCGCGCACACTGACCCCACGCACATTCATAAATGCAATATAGCTATCCAGAGAAGCGAACATGCTATGGTCACTCAGCGGGATCTGCAGCAGGAACCAGCGCACCCATCCTACCGTTCCGCGAACAGCAAAGCGCATCCGTTCCCTACTCGACTGTACCCCCATGCCGATATACGAACTTATCGCACGCCGTCCGACTGATGCAATCGGTTTTATTATCGTTTCCAATTGAGTAAGTACCATATCACGATCATCGCCAACAAGTTGAGGAACAACCATGGACAAGAGAGCTCCCGCCATAATACGACGATCCGCAACAGATTTTGGGCCCATGCTGTCGATGACACGCCAGAAACCGGATATATTCATCGCGGAAATCGATTTAACATCTTTCACTATCATTGCGGAAGTATCTTTATCTGCGAGCACGCCATTGACAGCCTGAGAAACCGTTTCACCCAGTTTCTGATACTGTGCAAGGAATTTCCGCAGAGGATCGCCTTTCTTGAGCGTTTTCGCCACCACTGAAGCTGCCAAGATGAAAATAACGGGGGGCAGTATAACACCCTGTGTGCGGGCGGCTGCCAAAACTTCAGGCGGATATCCTGTACGCATTGCCACGCGCGCCATTCCAGCCATCGTGCGTTCATCAACGCCAAAGCGATCCATTAACGGTGCAACACCCGTCAATCCATTCAGGAAAGAAAGCGGAATATCATTTATTGCGCAATAGCGCGCAATCTGCAATGCAAAGACGCGCTCATCGCCGGATGACAAAGATTCAAAATCAGCTCCGGTGAGCAACCCAAAATGAGTCAACATCTGCAGCGATGTTCTTATGTCGGAAAAATATTGATCGCGAGCCGTTCCAACAAGCCGTTCACCGGACGCAACATCATGGGGATGAACAATAGCGCTCAAGTTAGTTGCAAATGCTGCCCCGCGAATCGTAAGGGGTGATGCGACGCCCTTCGGCGCGGGCGTTCCAAAAACGGCCCATGCAGCATTATCAGTCGCCACACGCAAAGCATCGGCATCCGCATATCCCAGATCCTTCATAACCAAGGTGAGATCGTCAGTTGTCTTATCTTTTTCAGCGACTGCCCTCATCGACGAAACTTTTCCACTAATAACCTCTGACAGCGGCAGTCCAGCAACATAGCTGCCACCATAGTTTTTTACGGCATCATTATAGCTCACTAAAGCCGCATCCTTCTTCTCTTCCGGAATAAGTGCCGCGAGAACCTTCTCGATAGTCCAACTGCGATCCTTGCCTTCTTTGTCAGCCGCACGATTTAGAATATTGCTGATATCCGCCGCACTCATGCGACCGAAACTCGCCACAGGGAACACGATTTTCACGGGGACGCCCCCCGTCAACAGTTCAAGCAGCAGATCGCGGGCGGCTGTTCTCTGCGCAGGATCAGCGTCTGTAAGACGCACATGCGCCAGAACCAGAGCCGCATCCTTCCATTGTTCGCCGCGTTCCAGCACCCTGTTATCCAGCTCCTGAAGCGTGACCGGAGTAACACTTTGAACAATCTGGTCATCATAAGCCACTGAATCGGCAAAAGCTCGCACCGCCCAGTTCGACTCTCGTTTCGCCGATGCACTCACCCCAGCGCGTTGCATAATAATCTTTACAACGGGCACAACAGCAATGATGATAGTCGTAGCCAATGTCAACAAGGGCACAATGTTCGCGACAAGTATCCCGGCTCCCAGTGGCGGCACAAGCATGGAAACAATTGCGGGAGCAACATAGGTAACTATGCTCGGCAGCATAAATAAGAATTGACCACCAAGTTCTTTTATATCCGGCTTTTTTGAAGTTTTAGAAGCAGTTTTACCTGCCGCTTTTGCTGCATTTTTTTCCATTTCTTTCTGCTTTTCAGCATCGGTTTTTGCAATGAGTGCCGGCATTTTCAGAACCAGTGCGGTAATAGCGGATAACCCCATTTGCATCACGAACGGAGTGACCAATGAAGCTAACGGCAACCCAACCACTGTCAATCCGACAACGACAGCAAACCCAGTTGCCGCAATACCCACCGCCACCGAGTTAACCGTATCACGCCTCGTCCATACGGGGATAGATTGAACATTCTCGCCCGCTTTCGCACGAGCATAGACCTGACCCGCTAACGTACGCCCATCATCATCAAGCTTCTCAAGTTTTGACAAATCAAACAGAGCTTTGCGCGCAGCCAACCGCGCGGTTTCCGGCACCAAAATATTCGTTGCTGACTGATTCAACACGCGGCAAACCGCTTCCAATACTACCGAATTCATCCCAGCAGCTGTACCGGCAGTCAATACTGAAGAAACCACTTCAGTGCTCATAATGTCAGGTCGTGTGAGCGCCACAGCTTCAAGCGTCCCCACCGCAGTCACATACGATTGTACCTCAGCGGTCCGCGCAATGCGAGACTGGGCAATCGACAGTTCATCCTGCGCCATGGACAGGGCCGACTGAGCCTTTGCAACTCCTGCCTGCTCACGGGCCGTCAATTGTGTAACTGATTCGCTATTCGCATATGCAATATCAGCACGCAACTTTTCAACAGCTTTCTGATAAGCGGTTGCCTGCTTTGTCAATTCGGCGAGCTGTTTATCAACCGCCGCAATGCGCTCGTTGAGCTGTCGTAAGCTGGTTTCGACATTCTGCGCCTCAGATTTAAGCGATTGAGTGTGGGATATCAGCCAGACAATACGGGTCTTTTGTTCCGAGGTCCGATCGCGCAGAGAGATATTCAGCAGATCGTTCAGTTCCGCGGTATCAGCCGTAACCGAGCTGTTCAAGTCGGTCACGCGCTGATGCAACTGAGTGATATCGGTTTGAATACTGGTGCGTGTGTCTTCCTGGACTTTGCGCGATTTGCTAATCGCGGAAAGTTTTTCCGTTTCCGATGCTATCGTCTTTTCCATGGTTTTTGCTTCCGCCGCGGTCTGCTGGGCAGCCGTAACGGCCTGATGCAGGACAGTTTGCGCGGTTTTTAAAGCTTTTTTCGCGATTGAAACATTAACAGTACCCGCACTCACCGGTGACGCATCAACGACGGCTGCAACTGTCACGCCGTCTTTCTCGAGCGTCGCGCCCATCCTACTCACGGCAAGCGTAATGAGTTTTTCCGCCTTGACTGCCTCGCTGTCATTCGAATTTTTTATGGCAACTACTTCGAGATCTTTAGAAGAAGATTTGAGCCAGACACCCAAACGTGAATCCAACGCATCCAACGCCTGATCGGCATTTAAGTCGTAGCGGCTCATCAGTGACTGCATATAGCGATGACCGTGAGGATCCATCTTAACTACCTTAAGCAGAACAAAATCCTGCAAACGCACGATGAGGCGGCGGTCAGTGTTTCGCACCAAATCAAAAACGCTGTTGCGTGACGCCTGTCCTTTGATAGAAGCAACGGGCGTGCGTTCAATATATTTCTGCAGAGTCGCTGAACGACCTGCGTTGTCGAGAAGCGCTCTCACATCCGCGATTGCCACGGTACGGCCTGAAAGCACAGATGCGGCCGCGGCAATGGCGGCAGGATCCGTGCTGTCTATCATGGTTCTAATATCCGCAATCTTCACCTGACGGGAAGCACTCAATCCTGGATTAAAGAAACGGACAATTTGCCCGATTACCGGGACCTGTACACCCAGCGCAATCTCGGACTTCATCCTGGCAAAGAGCGCGGGAATCATACGGGCACCGGCCGTCGTTGACCCGTCGTAATAATTGATAACGATATCATAATTGTTAAGCATACGGCTCAGTTCGCGCTCCATACGCTTCTGTCCGGAGGTCACTTCCTCCCGAGGAATGGACTGCAGGCGTGCCAACTCTATGCGGGCCTGAACCACTGCCACTGGCGACGGTATACGCGGTTTGGCACTTGCATCCACAGCGCGGACCGAGGGGTTTTCCCGCACTGTCAGCAATTGATCAACCTGTACGATTGTCGGAATCACCTGTGCGGGGGTTCCTGCCTGACCTGCAGGAAGTGAAGGCAGCATCGTGCCGACCTGGACCGCGCGGTTGAAGTCGATACCCTGTGCCATCATAAAATCAGCCACGCTGCGCGCATCTTCGGCTCTCTGCACATCATCACCCGTTCCTTCAGCCAAACGAGCGGCAGCTGCTGCGGCAACTTCGAATGCAGGCGCCTGCTTTGTTGCGGTCTGAGTCTGTGCGGACAGAGCAATGTTCTGCTGTTGAGTCTGCAGTATTGTCGCCTGAATCTGTTGTATGGCCCGTGTTGTTGCACGGTTTGAAGGCTGGGTCAGAAGGACATCCAACTCCTGTTGCATTTTTGTTATGGCTTGGGAATTTTCTGTTATCTTAATGGCATTTTGAGCAGGGGCCTGAACATACTGGGAATGACGGACCGAGAACAGATTTGCAAGAGCCTGCGCCTCATCATTGTTTTTGGCCGCAGACGCCGAACTTCCTGCCCCAAAGAGTTTCAGATACGCGCCTGCAAATGCGGCGCCGCGCTGGGTGAACCTGAGCTGTCCACCGGCATCACGGGTCGCATACGCTGTAACGGGGTTGGCACCGCCTTCGCCCGCGACAGAATTACCCAGCTTCTTGTTAAGCATGTCCGCTGCCGTATTATCAACTCCCTGGCGGCGAGCTTCCACGACGGTCTGGTCGACGCTGGCTTTTGCCTGGACAGCAGATGTCTCGTAGGCATAATCAGTTTTGCCCAAAACCGGCATGATGTAGTCGGTCATGGCTTGCAAAGCGCCCACAAATTCGGTAATAGAACGGGTTTTATCGAGACTGCCCGTAGTAACCTTGATTGCACGATACGCATTATCGGCAGCTTTCAAATCTTGTATGTGCAACGAGATCATCTCGCCCGAGGAACCTTCGCGGACCGACCGAAGTTCACCGAACACCTTCATGGCTTCGCTGTAACAAGATTTAAACATCTCGTGCATGACATCGCCGGCGTATTCGGGCGTCATCTCACGCAGAACAATATCGGCGGAACCGGTGCGCTGGTTCAGTGCTTCATTGAGTTTGACCTTCACCAAGTCACGGGCAGCGCCGTCAGGGAGCGTTTCCAGCAGGGTGCGCAGCGGGTTCAGGAGCATCTTGTCGCGCATAGCATCCCGCACCGCGAAACGGACTGCACCATTGATATCGTTAAGATCTTGTACTTTTGAGACAAACTCCACCATCTGTTTTTGGTCCAGCGTCCCGCCACGCTTGACTATATCCAGCAATTTTATGGCGGTATCGTTCTTCATGTATTTGTTCCCAGTATCTCCGCGCCACAGAGCTTCGGCGGCGGCAACAAACTGTTCATTAGCCAGGAAATGACTCAACTGGGATTTATAACTTTCTCTGTCGCCGACAATGAATCGGTGCTCTGCCCAGCGTTCCCCGAGCTCTCCTTCTATCGGCCGGCCGACGCGCTTGATTGTCTGCGCCAGGTCCGTCTCAGACATAAGGTGCGCATCGAAAATGATCTCGGTGAATTTACCCTGATAGTCAACACCGGTCATCCCCATTTCATTGGCTATGATAATACGGTTTTTCGCCGTCTTTGCAGCAAAAGTTGACCCGTTGGCGACAGCCGAAATAGTCTGGTCTTTTTCAAGCGGGCGCAGCTTAAACTCGCCGTCTTGTTCCCACCGAGCTTGATTCCCGGTATATTCGAAAACCTCATATTTTGCCGCAAGCACCGGATTTTCTCTCAGCACATCGCGGACAGCGTTCGTGATGGCGTCCAAGCTGTTCTTGGTCTTTGCCACCATGAGCAAACCGTTCATATCTTTGTTTTCCAGGGCCGCTTTAACATGAGCTTTCAGAGCATCCGGGCTCATCATCTCAAAGTCTTTGGTATCAACTCTTTCGCTGCTGATGTTGTATATCTTGCTATCGGTCCTGGTCTGGATGAGCTGCTGCAGACCGAAAATAGTGCCGGAAATACCGACCATTTTCGGACCGAGATTGTTGTATATGGCGGTCAGCGATGTCTGAATACTGCTATCGCTGGTCTCAGTAGCTGACTGAGCAAACTCTTCAATCGTCCGCCCCTTTAGTTCCCCTGCAGCTGCCCGTTCCCATCCGGTACGCAACGCAAGGCCCAACTGATAATTAATGTCGCTTAACACCATGTCGTATTCAACACCTTTGTTGCCAACCGGCTTAACCTTTTCCGTATCTTTTCCATCAATCTTCATCTTAACGATGCTGATGCCGCCGGAACCTTCCTGTGACATCACACCCCGCAGAACGCTGTCAATTTCTGAAGAAGTGTAATCCTTCGCCGTTAAGAAATCGTACGCCGATTTCGTCATCTTGACCTCGATATTGGTCCCTTGACCAACCAGCAAGACGATCTTCTCTGACGATCCGAGGAACTCCAACGCATCGGTCATGGTATTAACCCGGCGGACTTCAAACCCGCCATGAACGGAAGAATCCGGTTTCCCGGCAGAAGTTAAGTCAGTATAATGCTCTTTGAACAGTTCCGCGAGACGACCCATTTTTTCGACTTGTTCCATAGTCGGAGGCTTGCCGCCGCCGCCAATGACCGCGCCGGTCCGGGTCAGCGTCCACATATGGATCTCGTCAACCACAACGACATTGACGCTATTGAGCGCGGCCGAAAGATCGGTATTGCGCTCGGTGACCGCCGCATTACGCATATGGGCACGGGTTGTCGGATCAACAGCCACGATCACATTAGGATCGTTATACGCCTTGATAATCCCTTTAGTGTCATGCATCATATAGAGTTGCGAGACATCAACGATATCCATACCCATATAGCGTGCCAGCATCTGCCCCGGCTTTGAAGCAGTAGAATAGTTCGGCGTATCGCCATTGCCAACAAGAATCTCAAGACGCGCACTGTCGCCCAGCAGAACGCGGTGCAAGATGCAGTCCACTACGGCAGAGATGGTCTTGCCACCGCCCATGGCGTACCCGACGCTCTCGCCCCGGAGCATAGCGCTTACCATTTCCCTCTGACCAACACGCAGCTGCCAACCGAGCGCTGCAGTCATGCTTAATCCTACGAAGTCGTTGAGCATCTTGTAAGCGACTTCTTCATTGCCTGCTTTGAGTTGATTAATGATAGAAGACTGAGCGTCGCTCAACATCGATACGGAAGCATTGCGTTCTCTTTCTTGCACTACAGCCCGATCCTGCACGAGTTGTTTACGCTGGGCAAGCAGTGTTGCGTCTTCCGGAGCTTTCTTCAACGACTCGTCGATAACCGCAATCTGCTTGTCAATTTTTTTGTATTCCGCCTTGATCGGAACCTGATCCGCCTGCCTGGCCTGCAAGGCTTGTTCAAATTCCGGCGGCAGTTTAAGAGCATGATAGGCTTGCACTTCAGCCATATGTGCGTTCAATAATTCCGCGCGGCGAGTGACATCCCCCGGAGTGATAACAACTTGCCCCGCTGCGGGTTTGCTGTCCCTTTCAGCGTAGCCGAGCGTATCCAGCATCTTGGTGACTTCAGCTTGGTTTTCAGTCTTGGTCATGAAATCCCGGAGCAAATCCAGGTCTACTTTCCCGTTCTTAACGAAGTTCTTTGAAGTCAGGTACTCATGCAATGCGTCCAATTCGGGGAGACTCATCTTTATGGGCGAGCCATCGCCCGTTGATGTGTACATGCCCTTGTTCCCGAGGAGGCTATCGGACAATTTCGAAGCAATTTCGCCGTGCATCAACTGTGACATCTGCAGAACAAGCATGAATTCGCGAGGCTGAGTGGAACGGGATGAAATGATATCAACTGCCGTTGCCTTGCCCTGATATATAGTCCAGCTTTCCCCAGCATGACCCGGGAAAATATTTTTGAACGCATTGACCAATGCTTCAATATGACCTTTAAAGGATATGTCTACTTCATTTTTCTCCGCCCATGCCTTGCGATAAGCATCGCGCAGTTTACTGAAAGCTGCCTTATCGGTATAAAGCGCTGCGATATCGCTGCTGGTTAACGCATAGTCGCGAGAAGTAGGATTGCCGTCCCTGCCTCTCATCACTATTGACATCACCGGCTTGCCATCTTCCCCGATTCTAAACTTAAATCCTTCGAGTTTGATGCCAACGTCCCTCAACTCCTGAAGGGATAGGTCACTCATGGTAAGTTGCGTCTTATTTTTATCGTTAAGTTCGATGGTGACTGCCATCAGCTCAGGGGTCATGCTTATCACACGGGCGTCTTTCGGCACAATAAATCCACGCTCGTGGGAGACGATAGCACTTTGCAGTTGGCGCAGATCCTCAACCCGCGAACGCTCAAGTGAACGCTCAATGTCACCCCAGCGCTTTTCACCCGCAACATCATGGCGTTCGATTGCCTCGCGTTTATTATCCCGCGCATCATTAAGCTCCCGAGTCGTTGCTTCAGTGGTTCTTTCATAGCGGTCGAGCGCTTTCTGAACCTGGTTACGCTGATAGGAACGGAAATCGGACGCTTCCCGCGCCACTGCCCTTTCTGCAGCTCCCGTAACAAAATCCTTGACTGCTTTGCAGGCAGCAGTATCCAGAGTGATCGTTGCATCCTTAACCGTTACCTTGCCGTCTTTCATAAACTGCTCACTGTTCGAAAGGTAGGCCTGGACTGCCTCAGGAGTAATTCCCTGAGGGATCTTTCTCGTTGATTCCCTGACAAGCGCTGCAACTGCCTTCCGCTGGTCAAGATTCAGGGTGACTTCGCGGTCGCCAATCTTAATGGTCACATCTTTACCGGTAAGGAACTCTTCTCCTACCTTTAGATATGCATTCACCGCTTCCTGCGATGTGGACTCAGATCCCTGGGTAATACGAGCAGCCTTGCTCTCCGTCGCCGCGCGTACATTGTTGATTATCTGTTCGCGCATCGCATAATCAAGGGTAATCTTTTCACCGTTGACATCGATGACCACATTGTTTTTATCAAGGAATTTTTCACCGTAGAAAAGGTACGCACGCGTGGCCTCCGCGCTAAAGGTCGCCGCCTCAAAAACTGTTTGACGGTCTTTGAGCGCCGATATGATGAGACTCGTTGAATATTCAATGACAGTTTTTTCGGCATGGTCGATTAAGGTGGTGGTTTTGATGATGGCACTCTGCAGATTATCTCTTTGGAGCGCAAGCACATCGGCCTCTGCATTCAGCGCGGACCGCTGACCATCTAATGATTTCGCCTGCGTGCGAACCTCTGACAGCCGGTCTATTCGGGCATGAATATCTGCCGACTGCGTCTTGAGACGATCAACAGCCGAGACATCACCTTTTTGTTCCGCCAAGCGGAGAGCACGATCAATATTTTCAGCATCGCGTTGCAGCCCCCTGACGGCTCCGTCCAACGCATTAAATGGATTACGAGCCCCATCCACTCCCGCTTCACGGAAGAGTGTAGCAAGCTGACGGGGTATTTTCTGCAAGGCATCCATCACAGCACTCTGCTGGACTTTGACTTGCTTCCATTGCTCCTCTTTCGTCGTACGCTCGAATTTCAAGTCCGCGATCTTAGTTGTGTGTTCCGTCTGCGCGGCTTGCAGCTGCTGCAATGCTGCACCATCCTGCTGCGCTCCCGGCTGTTCTCCCCATTTAGCCATAAGGTCAGCGACTTGAGAAGGCTTTAATCCGACAGTCGCCTGCCGCAGGACTTCCCGTGCGACACCTTCGGTAAGCACTATGTCTTTGCCATCAATTTTGACACTACCGTTCTTAATAGCTTTATCGATAACACCGCCGGCTTCCATGGAATCCTTAGCGTTATAATTCTTGCCGTCGACATTGAATATTACTGTTGCGATCCGGACACCGAGGGCCGCATCAAAACTCTTCACAAAATTTTGATCCAATTGCACTGAATATTCCGTGCCGGCAACTGTGCGCTCGAATGTCCCCGCCTTGGCGGCGATCTTCGCCTGAATATCGGCCGACAACACCGAATTCCTGGTTATGGATTCAAAGGCGCCTTGTTCAAGGGTAACCCTGTCTGTTTCCGTCAATCGATCGTTGGGTTTACCAATCTCCGCCGCCACACGCAGCGCCGCAGATGTCCGCGTTTCGCTGTTGTTGGAACGGAGCTCGCGCTCAGTGGCGTAAGACCCTGCACTGCGTTGCGCAAGATGGGTAGGGACAAGCATCATGCTCCCTGATTCGAGCAAGTATTCAAATATACCGACTTGTTCCCCTTTGGTATTTTTCTGGACTACAAAACCGGTCCACCACCCAGTGATCGAACCTGCCTCAATCTTGCTTATCCAAGAACCCAATACCTTTGAATCAATCCCTTTTCCAATCCAACCGAACAATTTTCCGGCAGCTTCATACTGGAACATCGTTATCTGCATGCCCAACTGCTTCACCAGATAGTTTTCAGCAATGCGTGAAACCCCCGGAATAGCTTTCAGTACGCCCTCCAAAGGACCCTCGTTTGCCCATGCAGAGAAAATACGGTCGCGCAAGGTTCCTTTTTTGAAAATAGCCGCCCCGGGGATGGCCATCCCGAACAACGGCCCCTGGAACATACCGGTCGCAAATCCGCCGCGGACACCCTCCCATGCACTGTTTACATCACCTTTAGTTGCATCCGTGTTTAAGTTAGGATTGAACCAGATATCGTAGAATGCCTGCCCCATGGTATCGCCTTGGAACAAACCTGAATCTTTAAAGGACTTCTCGAAACCTTGACCTGTGAAGAACTCTCCGAAAAATCCGAATATGCCACTACCTTTCCCAGATGTGAATAGCAGTCCGAATGTGGAATTGAATGCAGCCAAACTGGCACCAGATTGCAAACCAGCCAGCACGAATGACGAGGGATTCATCATATAGCCGCTGAGTGTGCCGAACACATTGCGCTCATACAGGTTATAGCCAAGCCGAGGATTGAAATATCCAATGACAAGGCCTATAGAGAACCCGAAAGCAAACTGCATCACCATGCCCTGCAGAGAAAGATTCTCGTACCACGATTTTCCCGCAAGCATGTTCTGTCCGACAGTCCCGGCGACATTCAGCAACACCCATCCCGTTCCCATTGCCAGCCCGGTACGCAGCACTACGGTAGTTTGCGCTATGCCTGCGGGAACTTCTAAAGGCAGGTTAAGGCTCTTATTATAACTCGCGAGCTTATCAGGAGAAAGTTGCGCCACCTCATCAGGAGAAAGCTTCTCAACTGATTTTACCTTGTTGAGCCCGGCGCTTTCATTAAGCATCGATACGGCCAAAGAGAATGCCATGGCAAGGTCCATGACGCCACCCATGAAATTACCATTCTGGAAGTTGTTCATTGACGACCACACCGAGCGAACGCTCAAAGCCGTATTGACGGTAACAGAAAATCCACGCTGAAGCATACCCATCAACGTTTTTCCGGCAAAACTACCGATACTGCATCCGATTGACATGCCGATCATTGCTCCGGAGAGTGTAAAACCAAGCACATTCCACCAGTTGATGCTATTGAGGTCCCCACCGCTCCGGAACAACTCCACTCCCATACCGACGCCGCCCCCTGCCAGAGTACCGCCCAAAGTCCATTTCAGGATACCCACTCCTGCTTCCCGCAGGTACTCGCCCAAAACAAAATCAGCCGCCTTTGCCGGCGCAGCGAATATTCCAACCATGGCAATCGTAAGAACCGCCATGCCATAATTGAGTATCGCGCCCACATAATCGCCCCGCTGTAGGCAATCCGCGCCCTTCCATGCTGCTTGCGCGGCGAAAAGACCGGTGGGAATAGCGGTCGCCGCAAACAGGAACGGAACATCCGTTCCCACGGTAACAATGGTCACTACAACAGCGGCAACGACCGCCGTTACTGCCGAAACAATCTTAAACCCGTTATCCTGCCAATCGGACATCCTCCAAGAGGCGTCGAATACCGTCGAGAATGTGGCCAGCTGGTGTGTCTCATTGTTGCGAATGACATACTCAGTCGTTTCGGCATTGCCCTCGGCATTGTAGTGCGTATCTACCGCTCTGGTAGCATTAAAAACCTTCGCCTCTGATGCCGTTGTGGGTGAGAGAAGCGTATATTCCCGTTCCTGAATATCGTTGTTGAGCAGAATTGAAACAGAAGTGATATAGCCATAGCGTTCGCTCACCCCCTCCAGACCGCGGAAAGCATTAATCCAGTTGATAAAGAGCCGGCCAATAAACCGACTGACAGTCGCCAGCACGCCCACATCCTCGATATGAGAAGTATATGTGGTGAGTGTGTTAACCAATCGTGTAACACCGCCAATAGTCCTTTCCGCGACTTCTGCAACGGACCATGTGCCGTCAGCAAAGTTAAATCCATTAATGGCCACACGAGTCGCCGGGGCGACTCCATCTTTGTTCAATACGTAGCCATTGAGTTTTTCATCAAACTCAAATCCCGCATCATTAAGCAGCGAAATATATTTTCCTACGACATTATATACGATACCCGTAGGCGCCATCGTATATGTCGCCAGTACAGTGGTAAAGTCTTGAGAATATCCAACATATTTCGTGTATCCTTCCGCCGTGGTGAAAGATAGGATAATCACTTGGTCAGGCAGTAAGAAATTTTCCCAGGTCGTCTTATAAACATCACTAATGGTCCCGCCCCGCTCAAAGTATTGTGCAGCAGTCAGACCATTCTGAGAAAAAATAGCATTAAGCTTATCAAGATTGGAAACATCCGCGTCCCTAAACCTGGTCTCGCCATCGACCAACACAATCGCCTGATCGTTGAAGGATAAAATATTTTCCGCACCGCGAACACTCTCATGGGACCAGAACCGTTCTTCAGTGTCAGAGACAAATGAAACTCCCGTCACTGGGTCTTTGATGGGATTGCCATACTGATCAACTGCGTACTCCGGTTTGGCAATAAGCCTTCCGGATGCGTCAAAAAATCTTAATTCAGCAACGTACTTCGTACCGCCATCGTCAACCAGCACAACCGTCGAACTAAGCTGGTGATTGGCGTCATAAACATTATCGGTGCGCTCTCTAGTTGTCGCTGTGCCCTGACCATCAAGGGAGATATGAACATCCGTCTGCTTGTAGGAGCCGTTCTCAAAGATCGTGATTGGCTGTTTGAAGTTCAGCTCAGTGCTCGTTTCCTTCTTTCCCGTATTGAGATCACCGTAAATACGCGTCGTCGTGATGCCGCTGTATATGACTTCTCCGTATGCGTCCACGACCCTGGTGCTATCTATAGAACGATGACCGCCATCCTCCTCTATAGTGGTATGAACGATCGTTCCCGTCCATGATCCCTTAGTCCCGGTACGAGGATCAAGGAGAACCATATTATAGTCATACGAAACTTCCGCCTTACCGTCAGCGAAGAGAGAACTGTTCACTCCGACATAGCTTTCAAGTGACAGAAGGCCCTGATTGTTGTAAGTTCTAACAACCCGGGAAGCAGTAGTTCCGTTCGGCCCGGAAATTGCACCGTCCTTTGTGGCAACGGATACCGATTGCAATTTATCCACAGTGAAGCTGGTGACATAACTTTCAGCCATCGTTATACTCATGGCCCCAGTGTTGTTGGGAGCGAGGCTGTAGTTATAGGATTGGGTCAGCGTATTGACACCGTCAGACCCGACGAAGCGGGAAGACAGGATATGCGGCTGCCCCTGATTGGCCGAAAGATAGATCCTTCCCTCGAATTGTCCATCGCCGTATTTTGGCAAGCCCGGCATGCTGGCCGCATCATACGCACTGCTGACTTTATAATCAGCGGAAAGCTGAACCTGGACTTTTCCGTCAACGACACTTATACCCTCGGTATTGAAATCTGCCGCCGAGAATGACTGCTTCCCCGCTTCTTGGGGGTTGGCATCCACATCACTAATCGCTGCCACAACAGCACTGTTTATCCACCCCTGAATTGTGGCCTGGTTCGTTTCAAAATGCGCGGAAGTCCCCTGAAGGACTTCCCCGTGCTCTATTTGAGAGAACGACAGCAGTTTTTTATAATTTTCATCGTAGAACCCGGTGATAGTGCCCGAGGGATTTCTGATGATTGCATTAATCAGCGAGTTGTGCCATGTTGTGCCAGTGTAGAACCCTCCGGCGGGACCGCCCGTAATATCAATGTTCTCGCTCACCAAATTGTCCGTTGTGATCTTGCCAAGCTCTGTACCCGACAACGCCACCTGCGCGGTAATGGTATCGCCTGCTTTGTCAATACCGCTAAAGCTCAAGGAGAGTTGAGTACTGTTCCCATTGAGGGTGCTCTTTAGTAATCCATCATAGGTATTGCCGTCGGGAGCTTTGGTCTGCGCCCATTTCTGATACTGATCGTCAACTCTGCCGGTAATCTCCGGCACACCCAGGTCAGAAAGGTTTTTCGTGGACACTTTTCCGTCAACGGTCTGGTAAAGAACTCCGAACTGTATGGGGACAAAACTGCCCGCCTGCCCGCTCTGTTGCTGCACAGGATCCTTGAAATCGAACAGGCGATATTTATCCTGTTGATTTGCGGCGCCGGGGGAAGCTGGATCAGTGGCCGTAACTACAACAGCAAAACCATCGCGCACAACATTAACGCCGGTGGCCGACATACCCAACTGCATATCGACCGAAGAATGGGTCGGGGTAAAGGTACGGAGATAGGTAATCTGTTTTCCGTCAGAGTTATACCCGGTATATTCAGAGAATGTATGTGTGGGATTGGTGGTGTCTGTAAATACTTTTAATGTCTCGGAACGATTCTTGGCATCCGTATAGGTATACAAAGCAAAGTTCGCTGTACCATCGGCGTTAGTCTCAGTGAAGATTACTGGGTTGCTCAATTCATGCGCGGTAGCAGTGGTGGAAAAATCGAGGTTGATGAGTTTTCCATCTGCACCCTGCAAAATCACACCCACTCCAGCCATGTATCGAGTAAGGCTGGTTGCCGCTACGCCGTCTATCGTGTAGGTATCGCCAAAGCGCGAAAAAACATCTTTTTTCTGTGCTGGATCATACTCGAAACTGGCGTGAAGCGTGCTCTCGTATGTGACCCCATCAATGACTGCTTTTCGAGTAGCCGTGAAGTCTGGCGAAACAACAGTGCCATTATCTTTAGCGGTAACGGGATTTCCATCAGCATCTACATCTATCTTATGATTAGTTACCGAGAAATTGGTTACATAGGATTGTCCTTCAGCAACGACAAAGCCTTCCCGACCGTCCGCCATGCCGGGCGGCAGGGTACACCCAGCATCGATGCGATACTGCGATGTTTCCAAACCTTCCCTAGAATAGGTATTGATGCTATGACCGCGCAAGACGGAAGGATTGTCCTTATCGTATACATCCTGAGTTGTTTTGACCGCACCATTGATAGCCGTTGCGGTCATGATGCCAAAAGCGTCAACCGTGACAAGCAGATCGCCACCCGAGATGAGCCCCAGAGCGGGATGATATGAGTTAGCCATCCATGAAACACTTGAGTTGGCGCCGGTAACCGCACTTATGGAGAACGCGGCATCAAGGCCGGTGACTTCACTGACATTGAAGATATCGCCATCATAATGTACTACGGCATCAGGGCCGGTTCCTACCGTCCATGCCCTGCCGCCGCTGGCATACACATCAGAACTGCCGCCCGATGCCCCGCCCGTGGGCTTTGCCATCACGCCATCTTTGGTGAAGAGCGTTCCTTTGACAAGGATAATCTTGCCATCGGGCATCAGCGCGACCTCGGACCCCGCCGCACGATAACCGAATGTATTGCCTTTAAATGTCATGCCGTCAGCATCGGCGGCGAGAGACAATGTTCCGTTTACGGTCACGGTCAACGCAAGTGTGTCAGCGGCAAACGACTTGCCATTCCACTCGACAGCAACAGTATTGAATATTGTTTTTCCGACAAGACCATCAAGAACACCAAGACGGGCGTTTGCAGCGAAGGTAAGCTTAAACGAACCATCATCATTCGCAGCGGGTGGCCCGCGGACTGACCAGCCGCTCGGCAAAAATCCGGTCGCGGATAATCCATTCTTCCCGACATATACTCCAACCTTTTTATCGGCTCCCAGACCTTCGTTCCATATCGCCAGAACATCACCGGCACTAAGAACAACGCCGTTAATAATCGTACCATTGGTCTTCACCGTAAGAGAAGCCATACGGTCGCCGCTCGCAACGGGCTGCGCACCAAGAATATCCACCACCAACCCTGTCAGAGATGATGGAATGGGTTTACCGTACACCGCCGCGGTAGGATTATTGCCGTTCCAATCGATGGTGACCCCGGCCTTTGCCATGGCCGCATTAAAGGCAGCGGCATCTTGGACATGATATCCCGAAGCAGTGCTGTCGGCTGTCCAGCCGGCCGCGCCATAGGTATAACCTCCGCCAACAACCTTAACCGGAACCCCTCCCGCCAGCAAGGTCGAACCGTTCCATGCCTGCGTCCCTTCGCCGATGGCAACCCAGCTCCCACCCCGCAGAGAAATGACTGAACCAGCGCCGGATATATTGTAGTCCGTAGCTGTTTCTCTGATCACACCCTGGGTATCGACTTGCGGTAGTTCTCCTTTATCGGTTCCCGGAGGGGTCTTCTTGACGGTGAACTCGGTCCCGTCCGTATTCCCGAAGTTGAGATTCACTATGGCAAGCTTGCCGTCTATAAGCGACATCTCAATATTGGTGATAGTGCCGTTTTTGTGCGTGATGTTCGCATTGTCCACGGCCCATCCCTTGATCGCAACCCCGTCAGCACCCACTGCCATAAGATTTCCGTTGTTGGCAATGACTAGGTCCAGCTTTTGGTTAGCATCAAGACCGGCGGTGGTCGGCGAAAGCATGAGCGAACTTGAATTCAGCGCACCCGGGAGGACAAAACCTCTGGCTGGGTCATATTGAAGGGTGTTGGTAAACGCCGAACCGATATAGTCGATGATCCCACTGTTCTGCAATGCCCGCACTGCTCCGTACGCACTGGGCGCAAGCGTGACAGACTGCCCCCCTGTCGCACCGAGTCCGCCGTAAACCTGCACATTATAGCCAAGCGCCAAAAGGGAACCAATATTGTCAAGGGAACTCTCTGACCACCCGCTCCTAAGGACTGGTGTCCCACCCGTCGCTATCGTCACCGCAAGGGTCGAGATAGAAAAGGGGTTGCTGTTGTCAAGCTTGCCGGTAAGGCTGTCGACAAGCACACCACGGAAGAGTTTGCCCAGCGTATCAATCCCGCTCGCCGCGGTCGAAAGGAAGGATTTGACGAACTGCACGCCATTGTCTATAGCGGTCTGCAGCGCGCCGGTAAACAAACTGGCGCCGGTCATCGCCCATGCCTGAATGTTCACCGACTGCCCGGTGGCCATAGATGCCACCCATGCTGACTGAATGGCCTTCTCAGTTGCCGAAAGATTCTGGTTGTTCATGATGCCGGTGATTGTGGCGTTCGTTGCCTGCACATCAGCAAAACCACCGATTGCGGCCGGATTCAAAAAAGTAGACAAATTGGTGACCAAATCAAACGCAGCTGTCCACTCACCGCGTCCCGTCATGTCAAATTTTTCCAACTGGTATTTCGTTCTGTCAACAAATCTTTGCAACGAAGTGGTCATGGCCGCATCTGCCTGATTAGATATCACTCCATTTTTAATCGTATAAATATTGCCTTTCGCATCGGTTACTCCGAAAACATTGTAACCGCCGACAGGGTTTATCTCATACACTATGCCGGTTTTGGCATCCATCACATGCGTACTATCGATAGTAACCGCATTGTTTACCTTATCCACCGTCATTGCAAGTCCTGCAGGGAGCTTCACTCCGGCAACTGTCTGCATCGCCGCATAGATTGCTGCAAAACTAGTTATCGGACTCTGCGCAGTGATGATAAATGCCCCTGCCACCGTGCTGGCATTAACACCCACCGCGGCTGCAAGAACCTGCTTGCCGACATCGGTTAAATTAACCTCAATGCCGCCGGACACTGAGCGAATACTATTGAAGCCATCGGTGCCGAGAAGAGATATACTGTTGTAAACCGATGCTATCTCCGCAGCAGTGTAAACACCATGTATGTTGACTTTTCCCGTGTCGGTTTTCCCGTCAATGAGCGTGATATCGTAATGCGTGCTTGAACCTTTATTGTCGGCCTTGGTAATGGCCACTTCATTAATAAACATCGTCGAACTGAGGAAGGTCTGCGTCGTCCGTAGTGAATCAACAACACCGGAAATTATCTGTCCGTTCTTAAAGACAACCGGCTGGGCTACGGCGCCAGGCTTACCATACTCCATGTCGGCCGCTCTTGCGGCAGTGCCGAAGGTGCGGATATCGTTGACCTTCACCGTGCGACCCATCGCATCAACAAACTGCGTGTTGATGTTCATGGTTCCGAAAATAGTTATATTGCTTCCATCAATGATGATGCTTGAATCCGGAGTAAATGAAACTGTACCGTTGGCAATAGGATATGTTTTCCCGGTACCGGCAAATGCCAGTTTTCCATCAGCGTTCACCGTGAAAACGAGGTGTACGCCGCCCACGTCACCCATGTTCGGAAGATCGGCCGCATTGATAGTGAACTGTTCGCCGGTAACTTTCTTTGCCAGGTCGAAATTGGCGTTGACAAAACCGTTCTGGTCATATATTCTGTTGACCGTCAGCGCAGTACCCTTCGAACCGGCAACCATCGACTGAACAGTTGCGATGCCTCCGGCAGCATATGTTCCGTCAGGACCGCGAACCACGGAGATGAATGAATTCCCCGCTATCTGGACGCCGCCAAGGATGCCTCCTTGAATCGTCTGGCCATTATATACGGATCCACCCAAAAGCATGTCGCCGTTGCCCAGCCCTTTGGCGGCGTATCCCGAGATGGCCAGCTGAACAATACCGGTCAAATGGAAAGTGCCGTCCCTGTTGGTAGTTCCCACAGCTATGGTATTCGCTGTCGATGCGGGGCCCTGAGTCTTATCCTTGTTATCGTTAGGTTTCGGTTGCGCGGCAGCCGCAACATCGGCCGCTGCTTCGCTGGGAACATTCATCTTTATCACGCCGTCAAAACCGCCGGCACCATATGTCCCCACGAAGCTGCCGGCATTCTTGGCGGCAGTGTTCTTCTGATCAAAATAGGTACAGTCAACGGCGCCGTCAGCGAAAGTCAACACCCCGTCGGCATTGAATTGCACAAATTGCCAGTCAATCGTTGAGAGATCAAATGAAACCGCACTTTTTCCAGGTTGAGCGGCTGCTAAAGAATTAGCATTTGCAAGTATCGCCTGAATGGTTTGACGCTGTGCCAGGAGCGCTTCGCGCGCAGTACCGATTATGGTCGATGGGATGGATGCATTGAGGGCATTGGTAACTGCTGCGCTGACATATCCTTCAAAACCATTCGCGCTGTATGCTTTAGTGAGGAAAGTGCCCGCGTTTTTCGGGTCGGCAATTTCCGTTGTCAAATAACCACCTGCTGTCCATGTTCCATCAGATTTTTGCGCGGCAGCAACAAATCCGCCATCCCTGAGCATCGCATTACCACCGCTGATCTTTTCACCATTTGCCATGACCGATCCGTTGGTAGCGATATCGCCGTTGGCGATCTGCTTTGCCACGCCGTCTTTTATCCCGAGCTGTAAAATGTTAGTAAGATGAACGGTAGAACCGCTAAAGACCATCTCCGCCACTGTTTGCGCTGTACTATCGCTGGCGGGGCCGGGGTTACCCTTGGGCTCGACCGTCACATCCAGCACTGCCTTTGACGGATCAGCAATCGCTATATTCCCGTTAAGTTTTCCGGCACCCAAATACGCTCCGGTGAATGTACCCGCAAAAGCAGCTTTTTGCTTGTTGTCGATATAGGTGGCGTTGATTGCCACGAAGTTCATGGTCCCGTCTTTATTGAAAACAAGATTGCCCGCAGTAAATTTTGACGGATCTATAAGCACACCGATACCGGCCTTCAGTGTCACGGCGTTCGTCGCTGCTATGGCGTTATATGCCTGCATCTTTTGAATATCGGATAGCGTAGTGTCGTTGAGCAGCGGGTTAAAGACAGGATTAACCGTCGCCTTGAGATCGGCAACCTGCTGGGCAGCTACCGCCAATTGGCCCTGGTATTTTGTTACTGCGGCGGCGGTTGCTGCAAATGAAGCAACTTCGAAGTGGTTAGCGGTCATACTGCCCGTCATGACATTCATCCCGACAAGGACGGCTCCATACACTGCGGCATCGACACCGCCGTAATTCTGCATAGCACTCAACAGAGTTCCTTGATTCTTGTTGAGATTAGCGGCAACCTTGTCCAAATTGATATCGCCGGCCTTCTTGAGATCTTTGACATTCATACCGAAAAACTCTGCGGTCCACTCAGCGTTTATCTTTGCCCAATTTCCGCCCAGGGCCTGCATTTCTTTATATTTCTGCAGGATATACAATGAGAGACCTGCCGCCTGCGCCGCCTGTTTGTCGGTAATCTTAAGACCGTGTGTTAACGAATCGCCCGCCCCTGACGCAAGCAAACTTGCGGCAGTAACTGTTTTCGCCGCATTCGTCAATGATTGCGCGGACTCCTGCAGTGCTGCGATAGCGGCCTTTTTATTGGGATTCGTGCTTCCATTGAGCGTGTCAGCAATTGCATCGACGGTCTTCTTGGTTTCAGCAAGGCTGTCGTTCATCGCCTTGGCAGCGTCAAGCGCGGCAATGGCTGCCTGCTTTGCTTCTTCAGCCGCTGCCTTAAATGACGCAGGGGTGGTGTTCTTTGCGGCCTCTACGGACATATCGTAAGCGAGCTTAACGGCTTTATCGGCGGCAGCAGCCCGGTCAGCGGCAAGTTTTACGGCGTCTTGAGCCAACTTGGCGACATCCCTGGCCAACTGCGCTTCAGCTGCCTGTTGAGCCCGTTCCCTTGCAATAGTCGATTGCCGTTCATTTTCTAATGCTGCTGCCTGTGACGCAAGCAATGCCACCCGAGCTTTTTCAATACGGTTCCTCTCGGCATTGAGTTCCGCCTGTCTGTCATTGAGCTTTTTTTGGTCCTGCTGTTGCTGCGATTGCTGGTCTTTAAGATCATTCCGAGTGGAAGCGGGAGTGGGACCTTCCTCATCACAGGCATAGTTGTGAGCAAGGAATCCGTTGGCAAAATAATTATGCATCCGGTCAACGGCGAAAGTGTAGGTCTGCACAGACCCGGCAATCCGTTCCATCGTGCGCACGGCAACATAACGGCCGCCGCTGGTCAACACCTCGTCGCCGGTGCTTAACTGCGTCACCGGCACGCCGTTGCGAATATAGCGATTGTCTTCAAGCGAAATCGCTTTCCATCCCTGACGCGTAAACAATGGATGATCGCCGGTCATCTGTAATGCGCTATCGTCTGCAAAGCCTACCTTATAGAAATGGTCACGTACCGGCGCGATCAGTTCGGTCACTTTCACGGGCACCGTTTTTGTCCCGTCGTAACCCATGACCGTATTGCCGACCGTGACTTCTTCGATATTTTTCCGTATGCCGTCACCCATCAATACCTGTGTTCCCGCAAGGAAACAACATGCCCGCGCACGATTATTATTGTTGGTATTGCGAGCGGCAGGAGCAGGGGCTGCTTTAGGCGCTGGCGTTTCCCGGCATTCATCCGGGTCATAGTTATGTGCCAGCATGCCGTTGGCAAAGAAATTGTTGCTGCCGGAAACCTTTTGCAGGTTATATGTTTGTATGCTGCCCGCAACGGTCTTAATGGCAGTGAGCGTTATGTACTTCCCGGCGGCGTTGAATATCTGATCACCGACAGATAACTGCGTAACATGCAATTCGGGATTATTTATTGCGGTGGACTGCGGCGACAGGGACTTCCATCCCTGCCGTGAATACAACGGATGTTCGCGGGTTAATCTCAGCTCCGTACCATCGGAAAACGCAAGGACGCAGATATGATCGCGCAGGGGTGCCGCCGTTATAAGAACTTCTTCAACCACGGTGGTGTTGCCGTCGTAACCCATCACCTTCTCGGTAGTTGTAATACTTTCTATCTTTTTGCTCGTGCCGTCAGCCATCAGAATCATCGTGCCGGCAGCAAAACAACATCTCAGCACTTTTGCACCGGTTACTTTTCTGAGCTCAACAGCGGAATCCAGCGCCTTTAATCCATTAATCGTTCCGTTAAGCAGTACATTCCCATCCCATTTACTGCCGTCTTTGGCAAGAAGCGCCTTCAGCTCTTTTGCATCCAAGGTAGTGGTTTTTCCATTGTCAGTGTAACTATAGGTACCGTCTGCATTGCGCTGTACGGTGACAAAATGATCGCCATTGACATGCAATACCGCCGATTGTCCGCCGTTGAGGGCGGTAATCAAATTGGTTACATCAGTTTTATATCCGGTAAGCGTGACATTGTTCATGCGGGCCGTGTTTTGCATGGCCTCCATGCTTAACTGCATATCCTGCGCGGGATTATTGAGATTAGTCTGGAAATTCCCGGACAACACATCGGTCATAATGGTCTGAAACGCCAATATGCCTTTGCTAACTCCTGAAACGATCTGGCTTAACGACTCAATTGCGCAGTTAAATATCTGATCAGTATGCGATTTCAAATATCCCACGACATCTTTAATGTACGCCACCGCATTCTCGCCGAGATTTTGAATGGACTGCATGATTGAATCGTACGAGAAACCTAATTTTTCAAGCTGCGCCTTCATTATTTCGCCGATGCCATTGCCGGCAGCGGCGCGCGTAAGAACGGCGGCAAGGAAATTAACCACCTGTTCTGTATCAATGGACTGACCGGCAGCAAGACGAACCATCATTTCCTGCGCATTCGCCGTACTCCATGCAACGGATGCCGACCCTGCGGAAGATTGCCCCTTGGCAGCAATTTCTGTCACAACTTTAAGTGCTAATGCCTGGGTGGCAGCGGATAAAACGCCACCGTTGGATTGAGCAATCGCATAGAGAGAATCAACAAGGGTTTTCGTATATTCCTCAACGCTCTGTCCGTTGATGGCAGTAACCCCTTTCGCCTTTGCCATCGCAGCGACATCCTTGCCTACCGAAGCATACAGATTAGTGATTGTCCCCTTCTCATCTTTGATCCATGCTGAAGGAATGCCCTGTTGTTTTGAAATCATAGCCAACAAACTAAGATCGGAATAGAACGACTCCTCTGTACCGACCGTTATCTTAATAGTGCCGTCGCTTGAGAGTTTCATGCCGTCCATGGCGGACTCTCCGACAGCTGCCTGTAACGCTGATTTAGTGACCGCAAGATCAACAGAGCCTTGATATCCCTGATAACCGTACTTGGTCTGCGTCAACGATCCTGCAGTGACGGCGACCCTCATTTCCTTGCCATCGCCGAGCCCCACATTGAAGCTGGACCCGGTCCGGTAAACCGTGCCGACGCCAACCACTTTCCAGCTGCCTTCGCGCATCGAAATGACTGCATCGGGACCGCTGATTTCATACTGATTGTTAACCTCGACAATGACGCCGTTGGTATTCACCGTAGAGCTGGGACCAGTGCTCGTCGATGCCGCCGGTTTATTGGCGACAAATGTGCCGCTCGCTAAGTGAGCATCAGCATTGCTGACGGCTACGCCCGCAGCGGAAATCTTCAGTTCTATGCCGGTAATAGTGCTCGTATGTACTGTATTGCGATCGTCCTTAACCTGCCCGTTGACTGTGCCGTTGACCGCGATAGTGCCATCGGTCGCAACATGGATTTTAATGGCCTGGTTCGGATCGAACGCGATATTTTCGTTTTTCAGTTGGAAGCCGTCGGTATTGGCCGTCAGATCAAATGATGTATCTTTTTCATTGAAGGTAACAGCCGCTGGATCGACACCGAACGAAAATGCCATGGAGGCCTTTGCCTTGGCAACGGTATCATCAAATGTTTTTTGCGCATCAGCGATAGATTTGTTGAGGGAAATGACATCCGGCGAGCCGCCGTTTGCAAGAGTTTGTTGCAGTTGCGCGAGCAAATCCTGAGCCGCTTTTACATTGCTGAGTTGGACCTGAACTACATTGACCCCATTGTAGGCGTCTACTGCAGTCTGCCAATCCTGCCCTTTACTGATGGCGTTCCATTTCACGGTGTCCTGGCCAGTGGCATACCACGCCTGCTCCCATGTAGCGCCGGGATGTGCCGCCATATATTGCTTTGAAAGATAGAGTGGATCGTTTGTCGTGTTTCCTGCAGCGGCACTGTTGGTACCGCCGTTCGCGCCCCCCGCAGCGATCTTTTGCTCAGGCGTAT
>Ga0118677_10003128_pt1 | contig 31949 bp, 24 predicted proteins | sample AliMusrvi5mmetaG_FD_86154 | JGI IMG/M metagenome (GOLD analysis project Ga0118677, IMG submission 86154) | reverse complement strand
CATCACGATCCGCACCCGCTGCAATGATTATGAATATGTGATATCCATCGAGGACAGCGGCACCGGGATTTCACCCGAACACATGGGCGCGATCTTCGAACCCTACCTCACCACCAAACCCTCCGGTTCCGGTCTCGGCTTGCTCATCGTCAGGCGCATCGTCCGCGAACACGGCGGCGAGATCGCCATCGAAAGCGAGGAAAACCACGGCACCCGCGTGATCATCCACCTGCCCCGCGCCGAACGCACGGTGCGGTTGTTAGGGGCGCCGGTGCCCATTATCGACATCGATCCCTCGGCGGCTTGATACCATGCTCAAAGCACTAAATCTTAAGTATTAAATTCTAAACGCAGAAAAGAAGAGATGAAGAAATGGCTGTGCAGACGATGGACAATCAGACCAACCACGGCCATCTTTCTCCTCGTTTGGAATTGCGCGCTTCAACTCTTCCTCTTCGTTTAGAATTTCATGCTTAGTAATTAGGACTTTCTCCACCCATGCTTCCGACACTTCTGATAGTTGACGACGAACGCTCCACGCGCGACGGGCTGCGCAGCGCCCTGGAAGACGAGTTCGAGGTGTACACCGCGTCGGGCACCCGCGAGGCGCTGGCGATTTTGAAAAGCGAGGAGATCCAGTTGTTGTTGACGGACTTGCGGTTGGGTGGCGAATCGGGGATGGATTTGCTGGATGCGGCGCTGGCGCTGCCGGAGCCGCCGGTGGCCATCATGATGACGGCTTATGGCTCGGTGGATACCGCGGTTGAGGCGATGCGCCGCGGGGCGTGGCACTTCGTCACCAAGCCGCTCAACCTCGACGAGGTGGAAATGCTGCTCAAACGGGCGCTGCGCGGTCGCAATCTGGAAAGCGAAAACAAACAGCTCATCCAACAGGCGAACAAGACCCACAAACTGGAGCGCCTGATCGGCATGTCCCCCGAAATCAAGAGGGTGGCCGAGTTGGTGCAACAGGTCGCGCCCACCCGCGCCACCATCCTCATCGAAGGGGAATCCGGCACCGGCAAGGAAGTGATCGCCAACCTGTTGCACCACCTGTCCGGTCGGCCCGCCGCCAAATTGGTCACGGTCCATTGCGCCGCGCTCTCGCCCCAACTTCTCGAGAGCGAGTTGTTCGGCCATGAGAAAGGGGCCTTCACCGGGGCTGCCCAACGCCGTATCGGCCGGTTCGAGCAAGCGGATGGCGGCACCCTTTTCCTTGATGAAATCGGTGAAATCGACACCGCCACCCAGATCAAGCTGCTGCGTGTTTTATCCGAGCGCACGCTCGAACGGGTCGGCTCGAACACCCCGATCAAGGTGGATGTGCGGGTCATCGCGGCCACCAACAAGAACCTGCGCGAATTGGTGGATCGCGGCGCTTTCCGCGAGGACCTGTTCTTCCGGCTCAACGTGGTGAGCATCGAAATGCCGCCGCTGCGGGTACGGCGGGAGGACATCGTGTTGCTGGCCAACGCCTTCCTCAAGGAATTCGCAGCGGAGAATCAACGGCCGCTCAAACCGCTCACCGACGCCGCCCTGCAACTCCTGCTTTCCTACCCGTGGCCCGGCAACGTACGCGAACTCCGGACCGCCATCGAACACGGCGTGGTCATGAGCAACGACTCGGTCATCGACGTCCGCCACCTGCCGCAATTCCTGGTTTCCAAACCGGTGCCGCCGCCACAATCGCCCGCTTCCCCCAAAAACGCCCTTGATGCCGCGCCGGAATTCAACTTGCATGCGCTCGAAGCCAACACGATCCGTGCCGCCCTTGCCACCGCCAACGGCAACCGAACCCGCGCGGCGGATCTTTTAGGCGTCAGCCGTAGAACTCTCCAACGCAAACTGCAGGATCTCGGCTTCTGAAATCAATTTTCCCTAATCCATGACATCCTCTTCGCTTCGTATCGACGCCGGCATCCTGATCCGGCGCAGCCTGTTTTTCCTGATCCTGATCATCCTCACGCTCGGGAATCTGTTCACCCTGTTTCGCGGACTCAATTCCCCGCAGGCCATGGATCAGGCGCAAATCGCCCGCGAAATCGCCCGCGGCAACGGATTTACCACCAAAATGATCCGCCCGGTCGCCTACTATCAGGCGGCCAAGGCCGAAAACCGTTCGGTCTCGCTGCTGGGGTTCCAGGACACCTACCACTCGCCGCTCAACCCGCTAGTCAATGCGGCGGTGCTCAAACTGATCGGCGCGGATCGCGCCGACTCCTGCCAAATGGGCACCAATGAACTGGTTTATCCGCACGACCGGGTCATTGCCACAGTATCCACCCTGTTCTTTCTGCTGGCCATCGGCGTGAACTACCTGCTCATTTCGCGGATATTCGACGCCAAGATCGCCGGGGTCGGGGTGATCCTGATGCTGTTCTGTGAAACCTTTTGGAATTTCTCGCTGAGCGGCTTGCCCCAGATGCTCATGTTGCTGCTGTTTTCCTGCGGCATCTACTTTGTTTATCGGGCGGTGGAAGCCGCTGCGGAAGGCCGCATCGCCTGGGCACCTGCGGTCATCGCCGGGATTTTCTTCACCCTGCTCGCCCTCACCCACTGGATGACCGTGTGGATCGCGCTGGGATACATCATCTATGCGGCCGTCGCCTTCCGCCCGCGCGGCTTTGTCGGCATCTCGGTGCTGGTACTGTTGCTCATTCCGGCGACTTTTGTCATGTTCCGCAACCAGGCGGTCACGGCATCGCCCTTTGGCACGGCGTTTCTCACCCTCTACAACGGCCTCGGCAACGGCAGCGAGGACACCGTCATGCGCAACATCGATCTCGCCGCCGAACCCCTGGTGATGGAAGGTTTGATGTCGAAAATCCTCCGTACCACCTTGCTCCAGGCCACCAACATCATTCCGTTTCTTGGCGGCATCGTGGTCGCGCCATTGTTCTTCATTTCACTGCTCCACCCGTTCAAACGCAAGGCCATCGCCTCGTTCCGTTGGGCCATTCTGCTGATGTGGGTTACCACCGCTTTCGGTCTCGCGTTCTTCGGCATCACGACCGAACCCCTCGATCCGAACCAGCTCCACCTGCTGTTCGCACCGATCATGACGGCCTACGGGCTGGCTTTCATCTCGATCCTCTGGAGCGGTCTCGATCTGGTCATCGCCACTCCGGCCCTCAAGAATGTCCACCATTTCGTGATCGTCGCCATCTGCGCACTGCCACTGGTGCTCTCCCTGCCCATGAAGGTCCGCGTCGGCATGCAACTCCGCGACCGGGGTGGCGTCCCCAATTGGCCACCCTACTATGCTCCGGCCCTCAACAGCAAAACCGAAGGTCTCAAAGGATGGGTCACCGATCACCAAGTGGTCTTCTCCGACCAACCGTGGGCGGTTGCCTGGTATGCCGACCGGGTGAGCATCTGGCTGCCGTCCACCCGCGAAGGCTTCACGAAACTCGAAAGCGTCGCCACCGACCTGCAAACCCCTTGTGCGGGCATCCTCATTTCGCCCTCGTCCCACGGCTCCGGTCCCCTTGCCGCCGTTGCCGAGCGGTACAAGGACTTCACCGCGCTGGTGCTCGACGGTCGGGTGCTGTTGGCCACCTATCCGCCGGGGCTCTCCATCTTTGATAAAAGCCCGAAAATCCAGGAAATCGCCAAACGTTACCCCTACCACAAACCGCTCGTCGGCATGGATATGGTCTATTACAGCGAACGCATCATCCGGCCGAAGGAACGCGCCGTCACCACCGATTAGTCCCATGCCACGCCGCAAATCCACCACCGATGAGGACAACGCCCCGCCCAGTTTCGAGGACGCCTTGGCCGGCCTCGAAGCCATCGTCGAGGCCATGGAACACGAACAGCTTCCCTTGGAGGAACTCGTCGCTTACTACGAAAAGGGTTCAATTCTGTTAGACCGTTGTGAATCCCTCCTCCACTCGGCCCGTGATCGGATCGAGCTGATCACCCTGCGCAATAAGCCCGAAACCGAACCGGAAGAACCCTCCGGACCTAACAACCCTCTTGCGGTTTCCCTGTCATCCGGTCCGCCGGACGGCACCGAAGACGACGCCGACGACGATGACATCCGCCTTTTCTGAGCCACCCGCACTCGGGCCGTTGCTGCGGTCGATCAAGTCCCCGGACGACGTCAAAAACCTTGCCGATGCGGACTTGCTCCGCCTTGCGGAAGAAATCCGGCATTCGCTCATCACCTCCCTATCCAGGACCGGGGGCCACCTCGGGCCCAACCTTGGGGTGGTCGAGTTGACCATCGCCCTGCACCACGTTTTCTCCACGCCGGAGGACAAGTTGGTATTTGACGTGGCCCATCAGGGGTACGTTCACAAGATGCTCACCGGGCGGGCCGACCGGATCCACACGATCCGCACGTTCAAAGGCCTCAATGGCTTCCTGCTCCGCTCCGAATCCGAACACGATGCCTACGGCGCGGGTCACGCCGGCACCGCGCTGTCCGCCGCGCTCGGCATGGCCGCCGCCCGTGACCTGGCCGGCCATGACAACCACGTCGTGGCCATCGCGGGCGACGCGGCGTTCACCTGCGGCCCCACCCTGGAGGCTCTCAACAACATCGCCGAGACCACCCGCAAGTTCATCGTCGTGCTCAACGACAACGAATGGTCGATCGACAAGAACGTCGGGGCCATCGCCCGCTATTTCAACGCCCTCCAGACCCACCCCACCTATGCCGCCGTCCGCGCCAAAGCGGCGGAATTCGTCGAAAAGATCGCCGGCAAGGCCGTCCGCACGCTCGCCCACAAGGTCGAGGAAGGTGCCAAGAATCTGTTATTCCCCAATGTGTTGTTCGAGAAATTCGGGCTCCGTTATTTCGGTCCGATCGACGGCCACAATCTGCCGCTGCTGGTCCGCACCTTCGAGCATCTCAAAACCCTCCACGAACCCGTCGTACTCCACATCATCACCGAAAAAGGCCGCGGTTATCAGCCCGCCCTCGACGACCCCCACAAATTCCATGGTCTCGGGACCTATCAGATCAACGACGGCTCCACCGACATCTCCCCTACGCCCACCTGCTCGGACATCTTCGGGCGCACGGTCACCGAACTCGCCAAACAGGATTCGAAAATCATCGCCATCACCGCCGCCATGCCCGGCGGCACCAAACTCGATGTTTTCAAAAACGAAGTGCCGGAACGCTACTTCGATGTCGGCATCGCCGAGGAGCACGCCGCGCTCTTCGCCTGCGGTCTGGCCACCGAAGGCTACCGCCCGTTTCTGGCGGTTTACTCGACGTTCATGCAGCGCGCCTATGACATGATCATCCATGACATGGCCTTGCAGGGGCTGCCGGTCAGGATCTGCATGGACCGCGGCGGCCTCTCCGCCGATGACGGCCCGACCCACCACGGACTCTTTGACATCGGGTTTCTCCGCCACATTCCCGGCATCGTTCACATGCAACCCAAGGATGAGGACGAATTCGTGGACATGCTGCACACCATGGCCGCCTATGACGCCGGCCCGTCGGCCATCCGTTACCCGCGCGGTGCCATCCGCGGCTCCCCGCTCAAAGCCACTCCCCGCTTGCTGGAAATCGGCAAAGCCGAAGTTGTCGCTGATGGCACCGACGTCGCCCTCATCGGACTGGGCACCCTGTTTGAAATGGCCGAACAGACGAAGCTCCTGTTAGAATCCGGGGGGCTGTCGGTCGCATTGATCAACCCGCGTTTCATCAAACCGTTGGATGGCGCAACTCTCGAATCCTACGCGCGCAAATGCCGGGTGCTGTGCACCTTCGAGGACCACGCGCTGCTCAACGGCTTCGGCACCGGCGTCATCGAACACCTGCATGGTGCCGGCATCCACACCCCGGTGGAGCGCATCGGCTGGCCGGACAGCTTCATCGAACACGGCAAAGCCGACCTGCTGCGCCAGCTTCACGGTCTCACCGCGGAGGCCGCTGCGGCGAAGGTCCTCGCGCATTTCGCCTAATGGCGCAGGGCGGGCTGCTGTTTCGGCCGCACACGTACGTCGGCAGCCCGTGAAACCATGAAATCCCCGCTTTCCATATGGGATTTTCATGGTGAAATCCGCGCTTCACCGCTTGGGGTGGGTGCTGCGGTCCCGGCATCACGCCCATCCAATCCCGAACGCCCAATACACTCCGCGTTTGTTGCTCGACACTCCCCCATGATGGTCCAAGAATTGTTCCCATGAACGGGCCGTGCAGAGAAGCGCATTAGCGGTTCGCTTTTGCCCCACTGCAACAATGCACCGTGCATCTACCCCAATAGCGAACGACCGGTGAATGGAACTGGACTGCACCATGAACAATTACCCACTTTTCATTCTGTCACTAACGTTATTCTCCTGTGCGTCCGTGTCGAAGTCTCCCGCGACCAGAGATGATATCGTTGCTCATGCTCGCCAACTGATTTCGGAGCGTGAGGGATGGAAGGAGCGGCTCTACATTGGAGCAGTACAGCAGTCAACAGATGGCGCATGGCGGGTTGAAGCGCATCAACTCGAACCCACCTCGAGTGAGTGTGGTTGTATCCTGTTCGAGCGGGGTAGTGACAGAGAACTCCAATTTAGTTCATCTGGCAAATTACTCATTTACGTTCACAAATAACGCAGAACAATCGCTTGCCATCTCCCCCGTAAAGTGCCAGCTTTCAGCCATGAGTGTGACATTTACAACACCGCCTCCATTGGAGGAAATCCGGGCCGTTGTGCGGTCTGTTTGTGCAGACATGGGGGTTGCACGTGTCGATCTGTTCGGCTCCCTGGCTCGCGGATCCGGGAGTGACGGCAGTGACGTGGATTTGCTCGTCGAATTCCTGCCTGGAAGCGACATCGGCCTTTTTGAGATGGGAGCACTCAAGGAAGACCTTGAGGAACGGTTGGGTTGTCGCGTGGATTTGGTGAGCCGCCGCGCCGTGGAACGAAGCCGCAACCCCATTCGACGCAACGCGATTCTCTCCGACCTGGTCCCGCTTTATGCTCGATGAAAAACAGTCCGGGCTGTTGCGCGACATCCTCGATTCCGCATTGATGATTCGTGCCTATGTTGACGGGATCGACCGGGAAGCATTCATCGCCAATCCTGAAAAACAGGACGCCGTATTGCGCCGTTTCGAGATCGTTGGCGAAGCCGCCAGCCGTATTGCGCCGGAGACACAAGCGCTTTTCCCGAACCTACCTTTCCGCAGCATGAGGGGAATGCGCAACATCATTGCCCACGATTATGGAGACGTTGACATTGAGCAGGTATGGAAGACCGCAACAACCGATCTCGATGAATTGATCGAAACGCTGCAACGGCATCCAGCGTGAAACGTTGCCTACGACAAATCCCTCACCTCACGCCTCCTCCATCCCGGCGATCAGGGCGATGAAGGCGTCCTCCATGGTGGGATCTTGGTTTTCGGGGGTGACGGCGAGGGCTTTTAATTCGTCGGGGGTTCCGTTGGCGATGAGTTGGCCGCGGAACACCAGGCCGATGCGGTCGCAGTATTCGGCCTCGTCCATGAAATGGGTGGTGACCATGACCGTGACGCCGCGTTCGACGAGACCATTGATGTGGGTCCAGAACTCGCGCCTCGTGACCGGGTCCACGCCGGAGGTGGGCTCGTCCAGAAAGAGGATGTCCGGTTCGTGCATGACGGCACAGGCGAGGGCGAGCCGTTGTTTGAAGCCGAGCGAGAGCGCGTCGGTCTTGGTGTCGAGAAACGGTCCGAGGTGGAAGATGTCGGCCATAGTGGCGGTCTTGTCACGCCTTTCGCTTCCGGTTAGGCCGTAGATGCCGGAGAAAAACTCGAGGTTGCTGCGGACCGACAGGTTGCCATACAAGGAAAACTTCTGGGCCATGTAGCCGAGTTTCTGGCGGGCTTTGCCAGCGCTGTGGCGGAGGTCGAGGCTGACGACGGCGGCGCGGCCCGAGGTGGGTTTGAGCAGTCCGCACATCATCTTGAAGGTGGTGGACTTGCCGGCGCCGTTGGGACCTAACAAACCATAGATCTCGCCGCGGTGGACCTCGAAGGTCACATCGTCGGTAGCTGTGAAATCGCCGAATTTCTTGGTGAGTTTATCGGCGCGGATGACCACCTGGCCATCCGCGGGAATGGCGCGGACATGGCGGGCGAGCACGGATTCGCCATCCGGCGCGCCACCCATGCGGTCGATGAAGGCATCCTCGAAACGGGGTGTCACCAGTGCCCATTCGGTGTCGGGCGGTGCGCCGAAGGATTCCGGGGGAAAGGCCGGCGGCATGAGTGGCGCGTCCTGGCGGAACGTGAGCCGCAGGTGGTGGCCCTGGATGGTGCCGTCGCTGATGGCGGCATGGGACAATGCCTGGGCCAGCAGGCGGCGTTTGTTGCCGACCGGGTTCCTGAGGTGCCAGCAGCGGCCAGCCAGCGGCGCGGTCATGACATCCGGCGGGCCGGAAAATATCAGTTTCCCCTCGTTGAGCACCAGCGTGGTTCCACATAACTCCGCCTCCTCCAAATAGGCCGTGCTCCACACCACCGCGATCCCATCGTCCACCAACTGGCCGACCATGCGGCGCAGTTCCTTGCGGGAAATCGGGTCCACCCCCACGCCCGGCTCGTCTAACAAAAGAAGCCGCGGGGTTCCCAGCAACGCGCAGGCCAAGCCGAGTTTCTGTTTCATGCCACCGGACAGTTTGCCGGCAAGGCGGCCGGTGAAACGCCGCAGATCGGTGAAACCTAACAATCTATCAAAGGTGGCCACGCGTTCCATGCCGGTGACATCGCGCAGGTCCGCATGGAGTGTTAGATTTTCGAGCACTGACAAGTCCTCATACAATCCGAACTTCTGGGGCATGTAGCCGATTTCCCGGTGGATTGCGGCGGGATCGCGCACGGGATCGCGGCCGAGGGTGGTGAGGGAACCGGCACCCGGGACCAACAATCCGGCGATGAGCCGCAGCAAAGTGGTTTTGCCGGCGCCATCCGGGCCGATCAGGCCGGTGATGAATCCGGAGTGGATCTCGCCGGTCACCGCGTCCAGCGCGGGAAACTCCATTCCGGGGAAGGATTTTGTCAAATCCCTGAAACTAACCACTGCGTCGGGCACTTCACGGCGGGGTTGGGTCTAACAAAACAGTGACCGGCATGCCCTGGCGCAGCGAGCCGTCGGAATCCGCGACGACCACCCGCAGCCGATAGACGAGGGACGTGCGCAATTCGGGGGTTTCGACGGATTTCGGGGTAAACTCGGCGCGGGGTGAAACGAAGCCGACTTTGCCATGGAATCGTTTGTCAGGCTGGCCATCGGTGACCAGCAAGACCTTGGTGCCCGGCGGCACTTTGCCGAGATCGCTTTCATGGACGTAGGCGCGCACCCACACCGGACGCTCCAATGAGAGAGAAAGCACGGTGACACCGGCCTGGACGATGGCACCCGGTTCGAGGGCACGGGTGAGCACGACGCCATCGGACGGCGCCTTGAGTTCGGTATCCTGCTGGCGGAGCTCGGCGCTGGCGCGGGTGGCTATCGCCTGATCAACTGTGGCATCGGCAGCGGCGATTTCCTCGGAACGGAACCCGGCTTCCATCAATTTCATTTTTGCGGCTGCCACGTTGACCCGTTGTTCGGCCCCATCGAGGGCGGCCTGGGAACTTTCGAGATTTTGTTGGGACGTGCCGCCGCCGCCGACCAGGCTGGCCTGCCGCTGGTGGGCGCGCGCCGCATCCTTGGCGGCAACCCGGCTTTCTTCCAAGGCGGCCCGGGCCTGCTCGATGTCCTCGCTGCGGTAGCCGGATTTTTTCATGCGCTGGTCGGCCTCGGCTGCGGCCACTTGGGCGGTGGCGTTGGCGAGTTCGTGTTCGTAGGGCAGGCGGTCGAGGCGGGCCAGCGTTTCGCCGGTTTTAACTGCGTCGCCCTCGTCCTTGAGCACCTCCGCCAACTTGCCGGGGACCCGGAAACCGAGATCAACTCCCCGGATATCCACATTGCCGTAGAATTTGAGGGTGTGGTCGACGGTGAGGAAATGATCCCGCAATTGCCAGGCGATGGTCGCGGCCAGTGCCACCAGCACCAAAACGATGAGAAACTTTTTCATGGCGATCCGGATTTCCGTCGGAGACGGATCGGGGATAACATCCCAAGCGTCCCGGCGCAACCGTCACTTGTCAACGGACGACAGATTCAGGAGCGGCGCAATCCGCTACTTGATCCGTTTGAATTTCACCGCATCGTTGAAAAGTTTGGGATCGCTCTTGTGTTTGGCGAAGGCGTCCTTGAGGTGGGCCGTATCCTTGGCGTCCTTGCCGCCCTTACGACAGGTGGCGGGGCAGGGGACTTGCCGGTTTGATCAGTCACTCAGGGGTTGCCCTCCTGGATGAACTTGACGAGGTCGGCGCGGGTTTTCGCCAGGTCGGGCGGATTCAGATAGAACATGTGGCCGCCGTCATAGTGGGTGGTGGTGATGTTGGCGCGCGCGCTGGCGGGCAGATCGCGCAGGTGGCGGATCGAATAGGCGACGCCTTCGGGCGGGGTGGCGAGGTCGGTGCGGCCGCCCATGACGAGCACGCGAAGGTGCGGGTTGTCGCGCATGGCGGATGCCAGGCGTTCGCCGACGTTGACCACCTCGTTGCTGGCATTCCAGCGCCACGGGTTGACCTTGCCGGTGAGGATTTCATAGGGCTGGTCCTCTTTGTAACCGAGATCGCGGCCGAGGTAATCCATCATCGCCGTGGCAAACGCACCGTAGGCGAGCGAGAACGAGGGATCAAAATCCGGTGCCTGGGCCGTTTGGTCCGCTGTGTCCCAGGCAACCCGCGCATCGAAGCGTCCTAACACTTTTCCCTCGGCCCGTAACAATTCGCTGCGGAAAAAGTTCGGATCGATCCGCAAGTTATGCGTCAACCAGACGGCGGCGGAAATGCCGGTGAAATGCGCCAGCTTGGCGGCGACTGCGGTGCGGTCAGTGGGTTCCAGCGAACTGCCCTTGAGCAAGGCCGTGGCGTAGGCGCCGAAGGCGAAGTCCGTGCTTTCCCGGATCAGCGCATCCCGGTCGCCGGTGGTTTTCTTGTGAAAATGGGCGATGCCGGTGAACGACGGCAGATAGAGCAAGAAGCCAAGATCATTTCCCGATGACATTTGCAGCGTCGCGAAATCCAGCAGCGATGACATCAGCACCACGCCGTTGAGATTCATGCCGTAGCGGGATTGCAGGTGATGGCTGAGACCTGCCGCCCGGACACCGCCGTAGGATTCTCCTAACAGATACTTGGGCGCGTCCCAGCGGTCGTGATCGCTGATCCAGCGCCGGATGAAATCGCCGACCGATTCGATGTCCTCGTTGAGACCGTGGAAATCGCCGGGCTTGGTGTCGTTTTCGGCCCGGCTGTAACCGGTGGAAACCGGGGCCACAAACACCAGATCGCAAACGTCAAGAATGCTCAGCGAATTGTCCGCCACGCGCACCGGCGGCGGCGCGGCCGTGGTGCCATCGCCGGGCAATTGGATGACTTTCGGCCCGAGCAAACCGATATGCAACCATGCCGCCGACGACCCGGGACCGCCATTGAAGGCGAACAACACCGGCCGCCGGGTGCCGTCCTTCACTTCACCGCGTTCATACGACACATGGAATACCGACGCCCGCACCTTGCCGTCGTCCTGCTTGAGCTGGAGTTTGCCGGTGGTGACTTTGTATGGGATCTTTTGGCCGCCAATCTCCACAGCGGCTTCCCGAACCACCGGTTCGCCGCTCTTTGCGGCAGGCTTTTCGCCGCTCTTTTCGGCGTGATTTTCCTTGCCCGACGGCTCGGCGGATTTCTTGGATTCGGGTGCGCCAAACGCACCCAAAGTGAGGCTCAACAACAGTGGAATCGTGAATCGCATGGCGGGATACTAACCGTGAATCGTGGTTTGTCGATGCGCCTTGACGGCCCAATCCAGGCGCTGCCAAACGCCCGATTCATCCTTCTGAGTAACTCGCAGATTTACCGCAAAGACCGCAAAGTGCCGCAAAGTGAAATGGGGGGCCGGTGAAATTTGTCACAAACCCGCCCTTTGAACCAGTCCCGGATCCAATGGATTCTTACTTGTGACAATATATGTAATGCGGGATTGAATCCGCTCGTCATCATTCTTCTCCATTTGGCATGGTTCACCTGTGTCCGTTTGAGGAAGATGTCCCGAGTTCTATTTTTCACGCAACGAGTTATTTTCTATCGGGGAGTTCCGCTTGACCGCGGAGCGTGGGATGCTAGAGTTGTTGTGGCATGTCCCGTTTTCTTGATCCCCGCAGCGACATCGTGTTCAAGCGAATTTTCGGTGAGCACCCGGACATTCTCCGCGATTTTCTCAACGGGCTGTTGCCTTTCGAGAACGAGAGACAATTCATCGTCTCGCTCGAATACCTTCCCTCTGAGCAGGTGCCGGACATTCCCCTGATCAAAAACAGCGTGGTGGACGTGCGCTGCATGGACGCCGCCGGCCGACAGTTCATCGTTGAAATGCAGATGGCGTGGACCAACGCGTTTCTACAGCGCGTGTTGTTCAACGCCAGTAAAGCCTACGTGCGGCAGCTTGAAAAAGGAGAGAAATACGAGATGCTGTGCCCTGTTTACGGCCTCAGCCTTCTGGACGATACCTATGACCCGGATCCGGATTGTTACTACCACGACTACCGGATCGTCGAGGCGGGCAAGCCGGAACGGGTACTTGAGGGACTGCGGTTGGTGTTCGTCGAATTGCCGAAATATCGGGAAACCCGCCCGCTGGAGGCACGCAAAGTGCGCTGGGCCTGGCTGACATTCCTGCGCGAAGCCGGTAACGCGGGACGGCATGACCATCCCTCGGTCGCAGAGTTTCGCGAAGCGGTGGGCATCAATGAACCGTTGCTCAAAGCCATGGCAATCGCCGAGGAATGTGGATTCAACCCACTGCAACTCGAACGCTACGACGCCTTCTGGGACAGCGTGAGCCGCGAGCGCACACTGATGAGCGGCAAGTTCAAGGAAGGCCGTGCCGAAGGGCTCGAGGAGGGCCGTGCGGTGGGACTTGAGGAAGGCCGCGCGGCGGGACTTGAGGAAGGCCGCGCGGCGGGTATCCTCCAAGCGGCGGCGGCCATGAAAGCCGCCGGCGTCGATGCTGGCATCATCGCACAAGCCACCGGCCTTTCCGCGGGGCGAATCACGGAACTGTGAGGGTCCCAGTCCGTTGTCCGGCAGCCGGTCTCAAGGTGCCCCGTGGAAACACCGCCGACTGCGTCGAGGTCACAACTTCGGTTTCCGAGGCGATATGCCGGACGGACATCATCCCTGATGTGTTGCGCTGGTATTGGTGGCGGATGAATGGCTGGGGTTATGCTGCCGGCACGCCCATTACGCATCAATCCACGCATCTACGATCACGGTGGCGCCGTCGCCTCGGCGGCAAGGGCGAGAGCCAGCCACGCGGCATGCGGAATCCATTGTTCTTTCCAGCGCCAGCTCCAATCCGCCCGCTTGCCATAAGGAGGCGGCAGGAATGCGATTTCCCGCTCGTCATCGACGCCCGAAGTGATGCCGTTACAAATTCCGCCGGGCGGGTTGGGTGCCCCCGCTTCGTAGTCGCCCGGGTTGTTTCGCCCCTTACCTTGCAGCATGCACATATCATAAGGATTCATGCCGAGGATCCAGTTGATCTGATCACCCGCATAGGTCCGGAGGTCGACCGCCATTTCCGGCGGGACAAGCCGGCTCCCTAACCGAGCCGCCGCGGCCAGCGATGCCAGTCGCGCGTTTTCGCCGGACCACCAGTACCCGGTATCGTTGTGGTGCGGCATGAAAAACGCGCCATGTTTCCCGCCGTCAGTTTCCTGCACATATTGCCGGGCATAACCGAATGGATTGGCCACTTCCCTGGTGATCGCCAATTCGAAGCCGAGGGATGCCATGACCGCAGCCCCTATGGCGGCCTTGCGCTCCGCATCGCCCTCAATTTGCAGGAAACGCATCAGGGCCACTACCGGCAAACCCGCATCCACCGCGTGAAAAAACGGCCTGGTTCCGTTGTCATCCGCACGCCACCAACCGGCATGGCTGTCATCCTTGGAGATACGCCTAACCAACGAATCCGCGCGAGATCGGGCGGCTTTCAGATAGGATTCGTTTCTGGTCGCCTGATAGAGTTCGGTGGCGGCGAGCAAGGCGCAATAGTCATCGATGATGTTCTCCCGGTGATCAGGCACATATTCGAGGTTGTGTTCCAGTAGATGTTGGAATCCCTTTTCGGCCGCCGCCAGGTACCGCTCCGGCGCGAAATCACCGCTTTGTTTCAGGGTGCTGACCCGGGCCAGCGCGGCGATCGCCATTCCCCCACCCTCGCGGAATCCCGCCCGGGTTTCGCCGTTTTTGGCATGATCCAAACCCTTGAATGCGCAGATCTCGCGCTGCGCGGGGTCTTTGGTGCATCCGTCAAACACCGAAGTATGAAAGTACCCGCTGGTGTCCTGCATGCGCACCACGAAATCAGCCCCATACAACGCCTCTTCCGTCAACATGGGAATCAGCGGCCGCAATCGCCGGTTCTTCTGTTGCCGCAACAACTCCGCACTCTGTAGAAAACACCACACCGCCATCGGCGACTCCTGCACGTCCATATAATTCGACTCGTTCAGCGCCCCGATGTATTTTGAAACGTCGCCTGACGCGTCATACCACCCGCCATGCGCATCCACCCGCGGTCGCTGCGGGTCGCCGAAAACCGGCAATGAACGGTCCGCCCTGTCATACACGCCGGAACATCGCTGAATACGGAAATAATAAATCAGATCGGAAAGACAAGCCTCGGGCAACAGATGATCGCCAAGCGCGAACCTCTCCGACACCCTATCCGTGACCTGGATCCGGTATGTGCCTGCCTGTTTCAGCGGCGTGAAGTCTCCTTTGTGATAGAACCGGCCCTTCCAACCGGCCACCGCACCGGTCTTTTGCAGCGGCCCCTCGAACGCGATTTTCCCCTGATTGTCGATCACCTGGAACCGTGCGAGTTCCACATCCACGGCACTCTGCACCACCAGATTCTTGCTGCCACCGGTGTCGTATCCCAAATGATTCGTTATGATTCCGACTTCGGCTGCCGCAGGTCTCTCCATGGCTCCGGAGTTCATTGTCAGCAACCCAATCACCCATATTGTCGCCTGTTGTTTCATTTGCATCGCTTTTTCATTCCCGTCTTCAATTCCTGATGTGAATCGGGAATCCCTCCGCCGCGTTGGATACACGGACACCCTGCCCGTCGATCACCCGCACCTCCAGATCCGCCATGTGGTATTTCGCGCTGCGCGCTGCCGCCGTCGTCCGCCACGCAGCCCCCGGCTCACGTCCTTCATACGAACCCAGCCCGGGCACGGTGCCACCCCGCCAAACCAACCGCACCGGTCCTAACAATCCCGACGGCGGGAGATCGGTTTCACTCATTTCGACCTTGGCCGACGCTCCCTCCGGATAGATCGACGGATTGGCCTTGCCCAGACGCGCCTGGAGGTCCACAGGGATTTCGGGTGGCTCCTTGAGGCCACTGACATAATGGATCAGCGCGTCAGTTACCCGCACCACAAGTTTGTTGTTTCCGGCATGCAATGCCTTGGTAACGTCAATCCGATAGGGTGTCATCCATGCGACTCCCATTGCCTGGCCATTGAGTTCGACTTCCGCCAGGTTGCCGACTTCGCCCAGCTCCAGCATCACCCGTGATTCCGGCACCATGCGTTCCGCAGGAACCTCAAACCCGATCTCATAGCGGCCGGTGCCGGAAAAATGGCGGGTCCGAAGATTTTCAGTCCAGGAAACCAAGGTCTCGCAAGTCGTGTCGAATGTTTCAAATCCATATCCCTCAAGTTTCATCCGCCACGCACCGCCAATCGCCAAAGGCTCCGGCAATGCTTCCTGTCTTGCCATCGGTTTGACCGATTCCTGCGCCCGGACGCCAGGCACAAACACGAAAAACGCCGACTCCCATGGTTCCATGTCCAGTGCGACAACCGTCCGATCAGCAACCTGGCGATATCCGCTCACCGGCGCCACCGCTCCCGTGATCGCGTCCCAACGCTGCGGCACCTTGCCGGCAACGCGGAATGTCACGTCGCTGGCAATGCGTTGCTGCTGCAAATTGCATACGAAATAGACATCCACATCGCCGATCTCTTTGTGGATGTATGTCAGTCCATCGCTCTGCACCCCGTGGCCGATAGAAAAATCCGGCGGTGTCAGTTTGTGGAGTATGTCCAACAGGCGGTGTTGCGCGGCATCGAGTGGCGGGGTTGGCGCTGCCGGTTGTCTTCCCGGATTGAAGGGCTTGCGGTCGATCTTGTATTCCGGGATGAAGGTGCCACCGGATTTGTTACCCGGACTCTCGCTGAATAGACGCACCACAATTTGTTTCAACTCGCGGTCGTTTTCCTGATAGTCCTTCATCCCGGCGGCCGCCTCCGGGACCGTGTCGAGCGCCACAACCGTGCCGCCCGCCTGAGCGAACTTCCAAATCGCGCGCATCGTTTCGATCGGCACCACCGTGACGCGAGGCAGGATCAGCATCCGATACTTCTGGCCGTTGATTTCGATTTGTCCGTCGCGGAATTGCGTGCGATGTTGTAACAGATCGTCGTTGACGATGTCGAAGTCATATCCGTTCGCCACCAGTGTTTTGGCCAGGTTTCCATAAGGCATCACGCGGCGGGTGCTGCCCCAAACCGCACGCTCGCTCCAGACGCTCGCCTGTGGCGAATAGATAAGCACATCGGCGGCAATGCGCCCCTGACGCAGCAGGGAACAACAGCGCGCGACGTATTCCGCCACATGATGATAGTGTGGCCACCAGGTGTTCCAGTGGTCGATGCGGTTGGCCCACGGAAAATCCCTGCTTGGTGCAACGTGCGCTTCCGGCGAACCGAAATATCCATGATTGTAAATCTGAGTGATGCCGTCACGCAAAAAGGCGTCCGTCGCAATCTTCAGATCCTGCAGGTTGGTCCGATAGCGGGCGGGATGAATGAACGTATATGCCTCGGCTGACACAATATCACGCCCGTAAAACCTAGCACCGGAAACGGTGGCTTTGCGCGGATCGGCAACCGGTTCAAAGCGGGCCGTGGTGACTTCGGTCTCGGGACGGGCTGTCGCGCCGGCACCCTGGACCAATTCCTCGCTGAACCGATAGTGGGGTTGGATGCGCGCCTGCACGTGGTGCGAATCACACCACTCGTTGAATGGTTTGAAAAACGACTCCAACGCCAACCGGCTCAGGTATTCTCCCAAATCATAACGAATACGCGGGGTGAGTGGCCCGATGTCGAACCACAGCGCCGGCAAGAATTTTGTCAGATCGTAGCTGGCATGTTTCCCGAATCCGGCCAGCGTGTCATTGCTCCAAAGCAACGCGTTGGACAACGGCCAAAACTCAAAACTGTCGCAGAAAAACGAATCGACGGTGGTGCCGAAATCCTGGCCGACGGTTTGGTCGATCAAGCCGCCCAGATGCTCGCAATAGCGTCGCACGGCACCACCATTCAGGTGATCGATCACCATCGGAGGCGGCTCAAAGCTCTGTGCCGAACATTGCTGTTCGGTGAATTCCAAGCGGAAAACCATCAACCGCCACTGCCCTGAAGGAACGTCCCATTCAAGGGTGTTCCCTGTCGGCTGTGATGCGTTTGATGGAACGGTCAGCGAATCCGCATCAAGTTGGTCTTTGCCGGTGAGACGACCGGCGACCACGGCAATCACCGGGCCGGGTTCGCGCGGTCCTGTTGCCTTTTCGCCGCGCACACCCTTGAGATCGTGCATTGGCAATGCACCGATGAAGCGGCGGCTTCCCGTTAGATCGACGCTGGCCATGCAGAGCACCTTGCTCTGGTCTTCCTTGGCCACCCATGATCCGCCAAACCCCCAACCGGGGCCAAAGGTGACCGACACCTCCAAATCAAGGCGTTTTCCCTCGGCGACCGCGTGTTTCAGCAAATCCAGGAACTCCGGCGTGAGATACTCGACATTGCCTTTCTCATACATTTTCCACAAGCTCATGATCTCGACACCACCCATCCCCTGCCCTGCCATTTGTTCGAGTTGCCAGGTGATATCAGCCTTGGTGAGGGCATTGCCCGGCCACCACCAACGAGTGTGAGGCTTATACGTGCGTGACGGCTTGTCCCATTCAGACTTCAGGGCCGAAAACGTGACATCTGCACATGGCTGGGACGGTTTCGGCGGGACATCCTGGGAAGCCCCGAGGTCCGCAGCGGAAACGCCGGAAAATGATAATGCGCAAATCCAAGCAATGACAGCTTCGGCAATGGCGATGCGTGTCCGCAATCTGATACTCATGTCTGTCTTCGATTTCAGCACCGGTATTCCCTACGGATTGCTGGGTCAGCGCCTTTCACATCAATCCACCCCGCGGTTCCCAAGTCAAGAAGGGTGGGTTCCTGTGCTCGTTCATTATCGAATGTGGATTTTGGAAAACGGGCGGGCCGCATGGCGCATGCCAATGAACAACCAAGGCACCTGCCCGGCCGGACCCTGAAGCCGGCCTTGACAACGGACGGGAACACCAGCACGCCCTTGGCCTAGGAATGGATGTATGAATAGCGGCCCGGGCGCATGCCGCCGCTTTCCTTGAGATTCAGGTGCAGAATGCGGCGCAACTCGACAATCGTTTCGGGCAGTTCGCACGACCCGTGCGGGCCGGGCACGATGCATTCGGATTTCGCGCTCTTGAGGTGGGAACTCCAGTATTCCACCACTCCGTCAGAGCTGTTAGGCGTATCGCCCTTGCCGCGGTCGCCGATGATCGAGTGATGCGGAGCCTCGATGGGCAACGGATCAAGCACCTTGTACATGGGATTGGTCGGTGCCAGGCCGCTCACGCTGTTAGGCAGGCGTTTGGCATCGCCGGTGACGACCGCGAGCGCGTTGCCGGTGATCAGCGAGTTGGTGATGGTGGAGGTGAGTTCGAGCGGCAGGGAAATCAGTTTCTGGGCGAATTCGCCGAGTCTGCCGAGGGCCATTTTGCTGCCCCGGTGCGGGGTGCAGATGAAGACAATGCGGCCGATGTGCGGGTCGGCATGAAAGAGCGTCGCCTGTTCCACGATGCTGCCCTTCTTCACCCCGCTCAGGAATCGCTGCGCCTTGTCCTTGCCGATGGCATTCCACGATTGGCGGTTCACGGTGGTGGCCACCATGTGCGAGATGAGTCCGCCCATGCTGTGGCCGACGAGCACGTAGGGTTTGGCATCCGGGTGGAGCTTATGGAGTTTGTCGAGTTCCTCGCGGAATCGCAGCGCCGAATAGGCGGGAGGATTGCCGGTGGGATAGGCGAATACCCAGCATTGATAGCGGCCGCGCAACTGTGGGTCGCTTTCCATCTCGTTGACCACGTTGCGCCACATCCGGGCCGTGGAAATCAGACCATGCACGAAAATCACGGGGATGCGGTCGGGATCGTAGGGTTGGAGCATGTAGAGTCCGGTGGTTCCCATGTAGGATTTCACGTGGATCGCACCCATCAGCCCGTTCCAAAACTCCGATTGATGCGGATAATAATTCAATGGTGCGGTGAAATCCGCTTCCAACTTCCGTTCGGTTCCGCCCACCCGCGCTTTCGGTTTCTTACCGGGATCATAGAGCGTGAGCGTGACATCGCGGCCCTTGAAATCAAGCACCGCGGTAACCGGGGCGGTGACGCCGACCTTGGGCGAGAATTGCTCTAACGGATCGGTCTTGTGCACGCCGACCAGCGTTCCGCCGATGCCGTCTTCCCGGTTGATCCGCTTGATTTCCTTGTTCTCCTTCACCGCTTCGGCCGTGGTGAAGGAGGTGAAATAGTCCGGATTCCAGACACCATCGCGGGTTCCCTTGGCGAAATGCAAGCGGTAGCTGTGTGTGCCGCTGGTGAATGTTTGCGGATGGTTCCACAGCCGACCGTTGTCGGTAGAACGCAGCAGCACGGAGAGTTCGGCGGCGGCCTTGTTGTAGCTGGCCCTATCCGAAGTATCGGTGCCGCGGAAACCCGCCTCCTCGGCGGCGCTCAGATAGAGGGCAACGCGTTGATCGGCGGGAGTGGCCTTTTCTTCAGCCCGTTTGAGGAATTCCTCCGTCGTCCGGTGTTCGGCCTGTTGCGGGGTAAGCGGGGTGTTGACGCACGCGGTGATGGCCAGCGTGGTCCAAAGCGTGAGGATGGCGGGGGAAATTTTCATGGCGGTAGGTCAGACGCGTAGAACTATGATCTCAAAACCGAAAATTGGAATAGCAAATGCGGCAATTTTCCACCCCATATCACGGAACCACCGGCCACTCGTCGCTTCTTTCCGTCGCATCATGATTCGCATGTTCCACCTCTCACCACATCACGGAGAGGGCGCAGGTGAAGGTATCCACGTCCGACCCGGTCCGGGCATGGGTGCGGGTACCGGTGTAGCCGAGTTTCACGCCCATGGCGCGGGTGATCGGAATACCCAGGGACAACCCGAAGCCGAGATTGTTCTGGCGGTCGTTGTTTGCCACGCCATTGATGATGGTGATGCCACCGTCACCGTAGCCAAGACTTGCCGCCAGCCACAAGCCGGGACTGAAGGTATAAATCAGGTTCGCATCGGCGCTCAATACCGGATCCTGCCGCAAGCGCTTGCCATTGAAAAAATCCTCGTTGGCGGTGAAAAACGTCGCGGCAGTCGTGAGTTCTCCCGACCATGGACCACGGTTGTGGACGACACCCGATTGCGGGCGGAACGCAAAGCGATTGGAGCCAAGGTTGATCAGCTTGTCATCGTAGTATTGACCGGTGGGCAATTGCACCACCAAGCCCATGCCGACGATCGTCTCGCAGTCCGCCTTGGCCCGGTAATCGGCGAACTCCTTGCCCGCAAGCGGCGGCGCTCCTATCAGATTCACCGCGAAGCGCACGGAGGTGTCCGCCAAGCCGTTACGCGCGACCTCGGTGGGCACTCCGTTGACCAAACCATTCCAGGTGCCCGACTGATAGGCCTGGATGATGTCGAAGCGGGCCGACTTGCCGAGCAACTCGAAGCTCCGGATGTATTTGACCCCGATGGTTTGCAGGTCGAACTGGCCGTCCTGGATCCTGAGCACGGGATCCAGCGTGATGTCGCCGCTGCTGTAGGCGTACGCGACACCGAGGAAATTGGTGTCGAGCGGCAGATGGCTCCACCGGCGCGGCTCGATGTCCTGGCCTCGGCAAGGCCGCGCCACCAGCAGTACCACCAGCGCCAGGGCGAACCGCAGGCCAATCTCTGCCGCTCCGTTGAAGGCGATACCGACCTGCATTCTTTCAGAGATGTTGGACCAGACGGATCGCATAACGAACGGGTTATAGAATACTTTTCGGAATTTGAACAGAAAGAAGCGGAGACAGGGAGAAGCAATCATTGAGGGTGATCCTCCGTAAGCGTCAGCACGGGCAAGCGCCCATCAGTATGCCACGGGTCGCCGCCGCCGTTGCGGCCTTGCAGGGTTTGGTGGAATCCCGTGATCCAGCGCGTGACGAGCCCCGGATTGGCTTTTGCCAGATCATCCAACATCATATCCCGCTCGGCATCCACATTGCCATCAATGTGATGGGTCACCTCCCCGGTGGTCCGGCTCAGTTCGACGCCGGTATCGTGCGTCGCCGAGCCCACCCAGACCGGCCGCCCTGCGTCCAGGCAGGTGGATTTCCAGAACCGGACGTGGTGGCGTTGCCGCGGGCTGTGGCCGATGGGTTTTTCAAAGGCAAGGTCCTCCCTGCGACCGAAAAGATAGAGATTGCTCACCGGGGCGTTGGGGTCCGGCTTGGCAATGACGGTATCGACGGCAATGCGCAAGCTGCTCCTCACGCTCAGGGCATCGGCAGGGACCCATGCCGATGCCAGCAGCGCGCGGATGACCTCGTCCTCGGTGCCAACCAGGGCGATGTTGAGCGGGTCACCCGGCAGGCCGGTCTTGGTTTGTGTGAGGTGCTCGACCGCCGCCAAGTCCGGATGTCGCCGGGATTCCCTGACATCGATCCATGGCATGATGAGATATGCAACTATCAGATAGAGCGCGAGCAGGCCCAAGACGAATTTACCCCAACTTGGAACTCTCCGGCGGCGATGGTGACTGGACGTTTCCATTACTCGGTTTCCGATTTCGGTTGATACATGGAAACCAGCCTGGAGATGAGGATCGCCACGTAGAACACGCCGGTCGTCGCCTCCATGAACGAAAGCGTGCGGGCCGCCTTCGAGATCGGGGTGATGTCGCCGAATCCGGTGGTGCTCAGCGTGCAGATGCTGTAGTAAAACGCGTTGTAACTCGTCATCTCGAGCGGGTCCTTCGGGTCGGTGTGGATGGAAAAGGCATCAGGTACGAGCTGGCCTAACAGCATGAAGGCGAATGCCCATAGCAATGCGGTCATGATGTAAACCGAAATCCCGGCGCTGATCACTTCGGCATTGACCCGCGGGGCGCGCAAAATAAAGCGCAAGATATTCGCTGTTACGAAAACAGTGAATATCATGCACAGAATGTGCGGAACCGTGGGTGATATGAGATGCGGATACAGGTGATGGGTCCATTTGGAGATGATCGTCGGCAGCAGCAGCAACATCGCGATGAAAAACGTCTTGCGCCGCCCGCCCACGGCCAATCCCGCCGACACCAGCACCAACGTCAGTAACGCGGCTTCTACGAATTCGCCGACCCGTGAACTCTCGAGAAACGGCATGACCGCGATGAGCAGGATCAGCACGGCGAGCAGTTCGATCACCGAGTAACGCCACACGCCGAAGCGTCGGGTGATCCTTTTGACGGTGCTTGCGGGATTCATCTCCTAATCAAAAATGGTATGGAGAGGCACCCGGTACCATCTCCACGCCAGGATGTTTGGCAACGGCTACCAGGGTTTGAGGGTCACCGCGCTGGCGCGTTTGACGACGTGGTCGGGCGGGGTGTTGAGCAATTCCGCGAATTCCGCCGCCCAATCGGCGACGTTGGTTTCGGCGCCATGATACCAGGTATAACTGCCGATGTTGATCGGCGCGGCCTTGTCATTGCGGCGATCCTTGAAGGTCGCGATCACCTTCTTGGTCTTGCCGTCTCGGGCGCGGCCTTCCATGGCAATGCTGCCAGCCCCCGCTATCGACAGGAAGCCCGCGCCTGGAATCACGAAGCCGGCCGCCGTGGCGCCCGCGTTCCAATATGCCTTGGACGGCACCAACTCGACAAGTGCCAATTCGATGACCAGCACACCTGGTCCGGGACCGTTGGCAAGCTTCATTTTGCCCCCGGGGTAGTTGGCGATCGCCTGATTGAACTGGCTGCGCATCTTCTGCGCGAACTCTGCGGTGTCCTTGGCGAGTTGAACCTGGCGTTCGCCCTGCTGCTGCCACCAGGTCTGCTTGCCCATGTAGCTGGTATTGACCGGTGCGATATATACCGAGGAGAACCGCTCGTTGATCGGCTTGCCGCGATACTTGGCGTCAACCCAGGTTTGCTGGAGAAATGCCGCCCGCGTGGTCATCGGCGCGGTGGTCGGGTTGAACCCGGTGTTGGCGGCGGGCTTGGCGTCGAACATCGAACAGCTTGTCATACCCGAGATGGCGAGCGCGGCCAGTCCGCTGGCGGCAATGAGGTGCTTGGACTTCATGAAATCCGGATCGTTGGTTGGGGTTGTGAGATGCGGTGAAACTCGCAGGCACCGGCACAATCATGTCAGAACTTCCACTCATAGCCGATCACCGGGCCGTAGGCGGTGACGTCATAAGTGAAGCCGCCATTCGTATAGTCGATGCCGAGGGCGCGGTAGCCGAGCAGGAGCGAGCCATACTCATGGAAGCTGTATCCGAAGCCGGCCATCGCCTGCCAGGTGAATTGCGACGAAACGCCGAAACCGCCGATATCGCCGACGGCACGGAAGAAAATGTCATGTCCCAGGGCATGCTGGAACCGCAGGCCGATGATCGGATCCACCCAACTCACGGAGTCTGACTTGTCAACCAGTTTGACACCGAAGCGGTCCACCAACCTGAGGTTGAGGTCCATCCAGTTGACCCGCGCTCCGGCATAGACGTCGAATTTCATGACATCGGTATTCACGACATCGTAGGACACCACGAAGTTGCCGAGAAATTGTTTCAAGTCCGCGTTGAGCGAACCACCGGCGTTGTCCCTGAGGGTATCACCCAGGCTGGCGTAAACCATATCGGCCGTAAAACCCCAACGATTGTATTTGACCTCCACGGCGCCCATCGCACCCATCTGTATGTTCTTCACCAGGTCGCTGAAGGGGACGTGCATCGGCGCGGTGTAACCGCGGACACCGACCGTGCCGTCCAGCGATTCCCCCCAGCCATAGAGGGCCACCCGCCACGACCACGGCGATTCGTAGGGGGCTGGTTGGATCGAAGGGATGGTGGTGCCCGCGAAGGCGGGCAGGCCGCATAGGCACAGGACGGATAGGATGATGGTTCTGGTTTTCATGATGGCTGTGGATTCGGGTTGGTGGTGGGAATGAGCGGGATAGTAAGGGAATCAGGGACCCGGCGCAACACTTGTTTTGAGGAATAGGGGTGCCACATGGTCACGGATGAATTCCTTCTTCACATTGTCGAAATGGCGTCCCTTGTCCTTGTCCTTGAGGAAATCCTCGGCGTAGGGGATGGTCACGATCTTATCGGCATAAAGCTGGCGCGTGGCGGCGGAGGCACCGGCAGGGAGGACAAATCCTTTGATACCTGCGCCGGGGTCGTGGAACTTCCGGTCGGCGGTTCCTGAGAACTGCATCAGGGTCCCGAGCATTCGGTCGTGGGTGGAGGTGAAGATATATAGTTTGCCCCTCACCCGCTTGAGTGCCTCGGTCATGTCGTAGTCACGGCTGATAGACGCGCCTAACAAGACGACACGATCCACCGGTGCCGTCTCCGGCAGCACCTCAAGCGCGAAGATGGCCTCGGCCGTGCCTGCGGAGAAGCCGAGCAAGTTCACCGGCGCCGCAGGGTGTTCCTTCTGATAGCTCCGGATGCGGGCGGCACCAGCCTGCGCCTTGGTCCGCTTGTAGGCTACGCTGGCATCCTGATCCGCCATCAAGCCCTTGGTGGTCTCCCACGAGACAAGCTCTCCCGCGCCACGGTATCCAGCCTCAAGCATTCCTTCCACGACACCCTCCGCGTAGTTTGACTTGGTGGTGCCGCCTCCGGCACCATCGAAGTAGAAGGTACAACCACGCGTCAACCGCTCCTTGCGGTCCGCACGATATTTGCCATCCCAAACGGATTGGGGAGCGCACGAGATCGACGTGGCGATTAAAATCATGCCAAGCGCGGAGCGGACAAGAGAAGCGTAGGAACGGCGGGCGTGTGGATGGGCTTTCATGGGAGGCGGAGAAAGAAATCCTCGCGGCCGAACATAACCATCCGTTCCACAGTGCCAAGGATTTATTTCAGGGCAGGAAAAGGGAGATTCGGACCGCCGGTGTGGGAATCACTGTTGTCAGGTGTGCTAAGCTGTTCAGGCAATCCTTGATATTTCAATAGACGCGCACCTCGATATCGACGTCCTCGCCGACCTTGGCGTGAAGGCTCAACTCGAGTTCGACGGGGTCAAGGTCGGCGGGAACATGGGCCACAAAGACCATGCTGCGCTTGGTTTCCAAAAGGGTCGCCGCTTTCACCCGGCAGCGATGCATACGGAGGAAATCCTGGACGCTGCCAAAGATCAGCCTGACATCCTGCTTGCCGGTGACCCGGATCTTGAACCGCGCCGAAACATACGAATCAAGCCAATAGACCAGTATCCAGGTAATACCGGTCACGAAGGCGGCCATGGCCCACTGGTTCATGCCGCAAGCCAAGCCGATGATGATCACCATGATCGCCTTGCCCGTGACTTTCGGGTTGTCCATCACGGTGCGGAAGCGCACCAGGGCGCCGATGCCGAAAATCACGAAGGCCATGTTCTGGTTGAGTCTGCTGACTTCCGCGACGGCCGCCCCCACCATGCCTAACAGGATGAGGGTCTTGGATTCCTCCAGGTCCGCGGCGGCGTCGGATTTGGTCGAGCGGCGGGGATGCCACGCAATGAACCACGCGCAACCCACGGCCAGCGCAAAGCCCAACAGCAACCTGAGCATCATTTGCCAGTGAAGGAACTGCCCGAAGCTTTGCGCGATATCGTCCAAGTGAGACTGCGCGCTCTTGTGTGCCATCGCGGTGATGGCGTTGCCGGCCACCTCGGGATTCTCGGCGCAAGCCATGGTGACCCCCAGCAGCATAACCGCCGTCACGGCAACCAGCCCGCGCACGAACGCTGCCGGGCGGCCGCCTTGAAATGGGCTTGAAAGCCCGTTATTGCATTTGTTACGGTTCATATCGAATGGATCCTTGTTTTATCACTGACAACTGATTACTGACAACTGATTTCTGATTACTGATCACTGATCACTGATCACTGATCACTGATTACTGATTACTGATTACTGATTACTGATTACCGCCTCCCCTCACGCAACGAAACCCGAGGTGGTTGGAAGCGGTGGTGATTTCGCCCTTGCCGCGCGAGCCGTTGAGATAGCGCGTGCTATACTGTTCGGAGCAAATGAAGGATCCTCCCCGGTGGATGCGTTTTTTCTCGGTGGGTTCGGCGGGATCCAAAGGGGTGGACGGGCCTTGGGGGTTGCGCACCACGCCGCCCGAACCGGCGAGTTGTTGGTAATAGTCGGCCCGATACCAATCGGAGCACCATTCCCAGACATTTCCAGCCACGTCATAAAGCCCGTAGTCGTTGGGCGGGAATTGGGCGACCGGCGCGATGCCGGCGAAACCATCCTCGCCGGTATCGTTGACCGGAAACTTCCCTTGCCAGGTGTTGGCCATCCATTTGCCATCGGGTTTGAATTCGTTACCCCATGGATATGTCTGGCCGGCGCGTCCGCCGCGCGCGGCGAATTCCCATTCGGCCTCGGTGGGCAGGCGTTTACCCGCCCATTTCGCATAGGCCATGGCATCCGGGTAGGCAATCTGCACGACGGGATAATTGCCGCGGTCTTTGATGGAAGTGGCGGGTCCTTCGGGGTGCCGCCAATCCGCCCCATGCTGATAGCGCCACCACTGGAACATGTTATCAAGCGGCACCGGCCCCGCCGTCGGCGTGAACACCGTCGATCCGGCCACCAGATTCTCGGGCGGCGCGGTGGGGAATTGTTCCCGGGTGGGCGCGATCTCGGCGATCGTGCGATAGTGGGTTGCCTCGACGAATTTCTCCCACTGCGTGTTGGTTACCTCGGTCTTGTCCATCCAGAATCCATCCACATACACCCGGTGGAGCGGTCGGGCGTCACGCATCGGATCGGGGCCGCCGCCCGTCAAGCCGGTCGGATCCTGGCAGCCCATCGAGAACTCACCGCCGGGAATCCACACCATGCCCTCCGGCGCGGGACCGGACGCGGCCGCTTTGTTAGGTGCCGTGGCTGCAAACGGAGATGTCGCAGGTGCGGCACCCCTGGCGGCAGAGCTTGTGTCCGCCGCATGCCGATTGCATCCGCCCTCACCGGACGCGAGAACGATGGTTGCGAGTGTTAGAATCCGGCAGGTTTTCATCTGATGCGCGGGAGGTTTTTGGCGAGGGCGGTGGTGGCGGCCAAAATAGCGGTCCGCAGCAGACATTTCTGATACACCTGAAAAACGCGCTTGGGAATCACGTATTTCACGGATCTTGAATGAACAGCCTCCATAACCCGTAGGGCGCAGGAGGCTGTTCAAAACAATCATGGAAACGGGTGGTTATCTTCTGAAAACCACCGCGCGGCGATAGACTCCCGCGGCACAGGGGGTGTAGGGATGATAAACCGCCACCGCCGCGGCGGCCGGAGCATAGACCACCGGAGCAGCGACGACGCCCACCCCCACGCCGGTGCCGTAACATCCGCCATAGGCGACGGCGCCGCAGCCCCCGGTATGATAGACGGTCCCGCCGTAAGCGGCCCCGTGATAAGCTCCACCGTAGGCGGCTCCGTGATAGGCGGAGCCACCATAACCCACGGCGCTGGCATGGGCGGTGGAATAACTGTTGCCTTCCCTGCCGGTGACCGTGGTGCTGCCCCCATGGGCATAGCCGCCGTAGCCGCCGGCGGAACCGCTGGTGTGGGAAACACTGCCGCCGCCACGCGTGGACGCGCTGCACGAGCGTGAGCACCCCCAGGCGAATGCTCCGGAGGTGGTGAGGGATAGAACCGCGCAAGTGGCGGCCATCATGATGAGTGATTTGGTTTTCATGGTGATAACTGTAATATTGTTAGAGTTTGGGATCTGATTCGCCACAGACTGTCAGTCGATACGTTTCATTTTGATTTCCTTGGTATCAGGCAGTGCCTGACCGTTGACTTTCTGGTCCTTGGATTGCCAGGTGAACGCATTGCCATCCACCGGGGTGAGCACGCTGGTCGAGGTGACCTTGGCGCCATCGGCGAGGACCGACTCCGACTTGATGGTCCACTTGTTGCCCTCCTTGGTCCAGGTGTTCTGGCCAACGCCGCCGTCCGCCTGGAAACTCCAGGAACGGATCTGTTTGGCCGCCGCGTCCCAGGCGATCCACTGCGTGGCTTGCAGCAGGCTGCTATCCTTGTAGTCCGCCGTGCGCGTCGAGATGATGAAGTTTTGTCCCGGTGCCCACACGAAGCTGACATGACCAACCTCGCCGGCGGGAGTTCCGGCGGCAGGTGCCTCATCGATCCACTCGCCGATCATCCACTCGAGCCCGCTGAGGAACTCATGGTTGCTGGGTCCCGGATCCGCCGTCTCGCGCACGCTGGCCAACAGCCATTTGCCGTCCATCTTGACAAACACATTGGTATAACGGGCACGGCTCGGGGCGGAGCCATCCGGCGGAATAACCGCCGACGTGCCGTCCTCGATCGCGGTGTCCGCGGTCGGGAACTTCAGCGAATCGACATCAATGCGCAACTTCACACCCTTGTTAGATGTGAACATTTCCGCAAACGCTTTCTCAATGGCCTCGCGGCCCTGCATCACGCGGCCGGTGTCATCGACATAATCGCCGTCGGGCGTCCAGAATGCGGCGAGCGCCTTGGCGTCGCCCTTGTGGAAGGCCGCGACAAACGCCTCGGCGGTCTGGTGAATGGCCGCTTGCCGGGCATCCGGCTCGGCGGCTTGAACGGTGGTTCCGCTGGTCATGGCATACGCCAGGGCGAGCGGCAATACGGATTGGACTATGCTTTTGGTCTTCATGGTGGTTGATATATGGAGAGGTGGGGTGATTATGGCATCGTCTCCTTGTTGCGGGCTGGGGTAGATGCCCGCGCCAGGAGTGCCGTCAGGATCGCATGCAGAACGACCGCCGGCCAGAGGAAAATGCCGCCGAATATGCCCGCGAAGCCGACGTAGCCGAGATACAAGGTAACGCCCGCGCTGTAGGTCAGCATGCCGCAAAGCCCCGTGCGGCCGGGCCAACAGGCGACCCCTAACGATAGGAGCGCGATCCCGAGCACGCGTGCCACTGGTATGGCGACGCCTGTTAATTCCCCGCCGAGCAACAAGCGCCCAACGGGCGCTGGCACAATCAGCAACGCCAACCCGGTCGCGATTTCACCGAGTGCAGCGAGAGCAAGCATCTTGTTCATCGTGTCTAAAGCTGTTAGCGCTTCGAGGTGTCAATCGGGTCCGGTTCCGGCGCAACCGTCGGCCCCAGTTCCGCCTTGGACTCGGGTGCAGCCTTTTGCTCCGGTTCGAGTTTGAAGGTCAGCTTGTCGATCGTGCCGGTGAACTTGAACGGGCATTCGTAGCGATACTCGAGCATGGCGACGCCGCTGCGCGTGTCGCTGCCGACGTCGAAACTTTCGTCCTCGGGGAACGTGATCGGGGTGCCATGTTCCATGGAATTCTTGGCCACTTCCCTGCCATCCACGGAGAGCACGCCCTTACCGCTCTTGCCCAAGCCCGGTTCATCGGGCTTGTAGTCGAAGACGATGGTGTGCTTGCCGGCGCCGAGTGCCGGACCGGCCCAGATCGTGCGCTTGAGGTTGAGCAGATTGTAGAGGAACACCGGCTTGCCCCGGCCAATGTTGACGATGCGGGTGGCAAACACCGCGACCACCAGAAGAGCGGCGACTAGCACAATGATATAGCTCATCCCCATTCTCAGGCGTCCCCAGTTTTTGCCCTGCCCGCGCCAGACCAGCAACAATCCGATTGCCAGGACGCCCCAGCCGATGTTGCGGAACAAGTCCGCCTTGAACCACCAGTTGAAGGCGGGACTTAGAAACAAGCCGTAGCCGCCGAAGCGCCCGCCGTCGGTGACGATCATGCCTTCCGCGCCGCCTTTGGGGATCGTGACTTCGGCGGTGATGGTGTAGGCTTTGTTCAGGATGCTCGGCGCGCCGCTGTTGGGCACGCCGGTGAGTATGCCCGAGTAAGTGAATTCCGTGCGACCTCCCGTGAGACTCGGGCGCGCCGTGTTCCAGCGCGTGAGCGACGAGTTGTCGAGCGGCAGCACGTTATGCTTCGCCGCCTCGGCGTAGAAGAGATCCTGCATCTCCTTGAGTTTGTCCGGCATTTTAGCCGCAATGTCGTTGGCTTCGGTGGGATCCTCCGCGACATTGTAGAGTTCCCATTTGTAGCCCATGATCACGTCGGGCGCGGGCTTCGTGCTCAGTTCCCAAGGGAGGGTCGCCGGGCTCGTGCAGGCCACCCATCCTTCGTGATAGATGGCGCGGTTGCCGAGCATCTCGAAGTATTGCGTGTCGCGCTTCGACGGGGCGTTGGCGTTGGCCTTGTCCCAGGTATAAGTCATGCTCACGCCGTCCATGGGGCGCTGCGCGGTGCCATTGATCGTTTCGGGCACGGGGATGCCGGCCGCTTCGAGGATGGTCGGAGCGACGTCAATCATGTGGTGGAACTGGCTGCGGACGCCACCCACGTCCTTGACGTGGCCGGGCCAGGACATGCACATGCCCTGCGCCGTACCGCCGAAATGCGATGCCACCTGCTTGGTCCATTTGAAAGGCGTGTCCATCGCCCATGCCCAGGGTGCGGCAAAATGCGGGAAGGTTTTGTCCGATCCCCAGAATGGATACCAAAGGAACTGGGCTTTAACCGGCACGGGAATGCCATTGAAGGTGGTGAATTCGTTGGGCGTGCCGTTGAGCATGCCTTCCGGACTGCCGCCATTGTCGCCACTGATATAGATGATCAGGGTGTTATCGAGCTGGCCGAGGTCTTGGACGGCCTGGATGACGCGGCCGATCTCGTAATCGGTGTAGGCGAGGTAGGCACCATAGACATCCGCTTGCTTGATGAAGAGCTTCTTTTCCATCTCACCGAGCGAGTCCCACTTCGGCAACGTATCCGGCCATTCGGTCAGTTTGGCATTCGGAGGCATGATGCCCAGCCGCTTTTGATTGGCAAAAGTGGTTTCGCGCAATTTGTTCCAGCCGCCGTCGAAGAGATGCATGGCGCTGATTTTCTTGATCCACTCCTCCGTCGGGTGATGCGGGGAATGCACGCCACCCGGGACGTAATAGACAAAGAACGGTTTGTCGGGCGCGACCTCCTTGAGCTGCTTCATGTGTTGGATCGCCTCATTGGCCATGTCGGTAGTCAGGTTCCAGGTGCCCGGCGGCTTGCCCTCGAAGGGATAGATGGGGGCCGTGTTGCGAAAGAGGTTCGGCTGCCACTGGCTGGCATCGCCGCCGACAAACCCGTAGAAATACTCGAAACCCATGCCAACCGGCCACTGGTCGAACGGCCCGGCCTGAGTCGCCTGATAGAATGGCGTGTTGTGGTCTTTGCCGAACCACGAGGTCGCATAACCGTTATCCCTCAGAATAGTGCCAATTGTGCCGTTGGCTTTCAGGATGATCGAGTCGTAGCCCGGATAGCCTGTGGCAATTTCCCCCACGACTCCAAAGCCGGCGACGTGGTGGTTGCGCCCGGTGATCAAGGCCGCGCGCGTCGGCGAGCAGAGCGACGTGGAGTGGAAATTCGTGTAGCGCAGCCCGCTCTTGGCGAC
>Ga0118677_10003127_pt1 | contig 31949 bp, 22 predicted proteins | sample AliMusrvi5mmetaG_FD_86154 | JGI IMG/M metagenome (GOLD analysis project Ga0118677, IMG submission 86154) | reverse complement strand
GAAAAATCTTCAGACAAATAAAACCTATTAATTAATTCAATTTCATTATCTTGCACACCTTAACCTGACGGCTATGGGGGTTGGGGGAGGTCATGAAAGCTAAAATGAAGAATTAATAATTTAGCTTTTCCAGAGATCCTCGCCATAAGACCATCCTTTTCTGACAGGTTCCTTAATGTACTGATCAAAATCGGGATGATTCGTAACCTTCATGTTTGCAGCATCATACTCAATTCTCGTGTTAAATCGTTGTGACAACACCCCCAATGAGGCCAGCTCAGTCAAACGGGCTGAATATTCAAAGTTGGATCCTGGCAATGGTCCATCACCTTTGATTGCGCGTAACCATTCCTGTTGCGGACCACCCTCGATACGGGGAATTGTCTGGGCCGGAAGATTTTTTGTAAAATGTTGCCAATCTGCCTCCGGAATCAGAAGTTTAGGATCGTTGGGACGGCCGCCGGTCATTAGTGAGGCTTTATCCCCAACCATGATCATACCTGCTCCGGATAGTTTTGTGAGTCCCCACTCGGGACGAATTTCAGGTTTTATGCCACCTTCATGCCAAGTGAGGGTCACCGGAGGTTTAGAACCGCGTGCCTCAAATTCAAATTTAAGGACCGACTGGTCTGAGACAAATCCTGCAGATGAAGGAGCCGGGTTACGTAAAACAGAGTCAACAGTAACCGGCATTCCGAGATCAAGTGACCAGAATGGGGCATCCAGCGTATGGCATGCCCAATCGCCAAGTTCTCCGTTACCCAATTCATACCATCCTCTCCAGAAACGGGGAAGGTAAAAGTGGCTGTATGGGCGGTAAGCGGCAGGTCCCAGCCATAAATCCCAATCCAAACCGGCTGGAATTGGTTCTTCTTTTGGTGGATAATCATCCGGCTTCAAAAAATAACCCTTTGGACTGAAACCCGGACCGTCAAACCAGGCGATGACCTCTTTCACATTTCCTAAAACACCGGCTTCATACCACTCTTTAATGTAGCGTATCCCCATAGTTGCATGTCCCTGATTCCCCATCTGGGTGATGACATTGTAATGCTTTGCGGCTTTTCGTAGTGTTCGAAGCTGCCAGATATTGTGCGCCAGAGGTTTTTCGACATACACATGTTTTCCCAACTGCATGGCTGCCATCGTTGCAGGAAAATGAATGTGATCGGGGGTTGCAACAATTACAGCATCAATCTTTTTAGCCATCGTATCGAACATCACCCGAAAATCCTTGAATCTTTTGGCATTGGGAAAAGTCTTAAACCCTTCGGCTGCCGATGTTTCATTCACATCGCATAAGGCAACCACATCTTCATTCAAACATTCACTCCAACTCGATTTTCCCTGCCCTCCGACACCAATGACGGCAATCCTGATTTTCTGTGGTTTACAACCTGCCAGTCCGGGAATCAAAGCTGCTCCTGCAGCGACAGCGGCTGATCTGGCAATAAATGATCTGCGTGATAAATTTGTCATAATAATTAAATTGTTTTTGTTGTTTCTGTTGTTTCTGTTGTTTAGCTTTTCCAAAGATCCTCACCGTAAGACCATCCTTCACGAACAGGTTCCTTGATGTATTGGTCAAATTCTGGATGATTGATAACCTTCATATTTACAGCATCATAATCAATTCGTGTATTGAGCCGTTGAGCAAGAATCCCGACCGCATTCAATTCGCTTAAGGGAGCTGAATATTCAAAATTTGCCCCCGGAATGGGTCCGGTCCCTTTGATAGCCCTTATCCACTCGGCAATAGGTCCTCCCTCGACACGTGGGATTGTCTCTTTGGGCAGGTTCCTGGTGAAATGATTCCAATCAGCATCAGGGATCAACAGTTTTGGACTTGCAGGTCTTCCACCGGTCAGAAGTGACATTTTTTCACCAACCATGATCATTCCTCTTCCAGGCACCTCTTTCATTCCCCATTCAGGACGATTTTCAGGTTTCTGACCACCGTCCATCCAGGTCAAGGTAACCGGAGGCTTTTTGCCACGTGCTTCAAATTCAAATTTTAAAACAGATTGATCCGATACAAAACCGTCACCGGAAGGTGTTCTCAGCAATGGAGTGACAGATTGAGGCAATCCAAGATCGAGTGCCCAGTTAGGTGCGTCGAGCGTATGGCAACCCCAGTCGCCGAGTCCTCCGTTTCCAAAATCATACCAGCTTCTCCAGAAGCGTGGGAGATACATCGGGCTGTATGGCCGTTTTGCAGCAGGTCCTATCCAAACGTCCCAATCGAGGGTTGACGGAACCGGTTCTTCTTTTGGGGGATAACTGTCCGGTTTCACAAAATAACCTTTAGGATCGAATTGCGGCCCTTCAAACCAGGCAAGTACCTCTTTCACTTCACCTAAAATACCCGCCTCATACCACTCTTTTACATAACGGATCCCCATTGTGGCATGTCCCTGGATTCCCATCGTATTGATCACGTTGTAATGTTTTGCCGCTTTACGTAACGTGCGGATTTGCCAGATATTATGCGCAAGCGGTTTCTCAACGTACACATGTTTTCCCAATTGCATCGCGGCCATTGCTGCGGGAAAGTGAACATGATCGGGGGTGGCAACAATTACTGCATCAATATCATTGGCCATTTTGTCGAACATCACCCTGAAATCCTTGAATCTTTTGGCATTGGGGAATGTTTTGAATCCTTCTGCAGCAGCAATATCGTTCACATCGCATAAGGCAACAACATTTTCAGTCATGACATCGGGCCAATGGTCCTGAGCACGTCCTGAGACACCAATAAATGCGATATTCACTTTGCCAGGTTTGCAGCCGGCTAATCCGGGGAGTAATGCAGCGCCGGCCGCAACAACTGCAGATCTGGTGATAAATGATCGGCGTGATAAATTGGTCATAAATGGATTTTTATTTTTGATTGTTATTAATTATTTTATCTCGTCAAATAACAGGAACTAACCGTTCATCCTGTTGAACACATTTTCGAGCACATCAGGAGCTGATTTAGACATCATTTCACTATTTCCGTAAGTTAATTCCGGTTTACCTTGCTGTAATTGTTCAAATATTGCTGTAATAAAGCCACTTACTGGTGGTGCATTATCATGAATCCCCTTGCCGCCCAGGTCGGTATTCAGTGCTGGTGGTATCAGTTCAATGACTTCAATGTTCTTCGGTTTCATTAAGTGTCTCAGCGATAATGTAAATGAGTGTAAAAATGATTTTGTCGCTGAATAGACCGGTACTGTTGTCAACGGTACAAAAGATAAACCTGAGGTTACATTGATGATTGTATCAAGGGATTCTAAACGAATAAAAAGGGAGGTCAGGTGGACAGGCGCCTCAATATTAATGGTTATCTCTTCATGTGCCTTCTCAAAGAAATTCGTATCTGAAACCGACATCCACCGCTGGATGCCTGCATTATTGATTAAAACGTTTAAATCGTTATGATTTTTGTGGATCCAGTGATAAAGCGATTCCCTCTCTCCGGCATTTGATAAATCACACTTCCGGATAATAACTGATGGATATTTTTCGGAAATCTCTTTTAAAACAGACTCCCTGCGTCCACAAATTATAACGGTATTGCCTTCCCTGATAAATCGTTCTGTCAACCCTAAGCCGATTCCTGTTGCACCTCCCGTGATTAAAATCTTATTTCCTGAAATTTTCATCCTGACTGAAAGAATTACTTATGTTAAAATGATAACTATCAACTACTTAAATGTAATTTCGTTTTTCCTGAACCAAATACGCGATCGGGGTGCCATTTCAAGTTTGATCTCTTTACCAACTGTTGGAATTGTCTTTCCCGAAAATGCATCAATGTAATGAATTGCTTCACCATTCTGAATATTTACAGCCGTTTTTTCCTGATTATAATTATGAATCACAAAACTGCCATCCATGAGTTTTTGCATCGAAACCCTTGAAGGTGCATCAAGAATTGGTTCCCCATCTGAATGAAAGGCGGAACGAATAGTGTTCATCCACGTTTTGGGAAGCTCAAGCAACCCGATTTGCCGCGGGCAAAGCAAGACCTCGCCAACGGCATCGAAATCCTTCTGTGAAAAGGTATGCGGATTAATTACATAAACTGATTTGTTTTGGGTCAGGAACGGCTGATTCGCTGAAATTTGGAGTATAGTGCTTGCTCCTGTGGTAATGATCAGATAATCTGTACTCAACGGAATTTTAAGTTGCGTTGGTTTGTTCTCAACGATTACAGTTTCCGATGAGGTTTGTTGAGTAGTCAGCGGCCATTTAATCCCTGCAAGCTGAGCCAGTTTCTCACCCTCTTTTGCGTTAGCAAGGAAGCCAGTAGTCATAATTATTTTAGCCCCTTTACTAAGCGATTTTAGAACTTTTGGCAGAATCTCATGGTCTGCGGCTGCCTGGGTTGGGAGAAATATTACCGGGCCGTTTTCCGGATAGTTTGAATCGGGGACTAAAGAAACACCAAACATTCCGATGTAATCCATCAAATAAAGATCACCTCCTGCATCGCTGTTGACCGGTTTATAGCCAACCGCACCCTGAACCGGATTCTTCGCAATTTCTTTCGCCAGATCGGCAAGTTTTTCGAAATCCTGTAGTAAAAGATGGTGACCAGGATGACCTGAAACAAAGCTGTCGAAATTGAAGATCACCAGCTCTTTGGCACCTGAAAGAACCGATTGATAGGCTTGTTCGATAAAATCGATATCGGTGCAATCGCCATGGTCGAACCAGGCACCCCCTATTTTATCTCCCGAAAGGGTAGAAATCCACCGGAAATTGATAAATCCTTCGTAAGGCTGGACAAAACCATAACGCTGGGTATACTGTCCACGGGTTTCAGTTCCTACCCAAACACCATCAAACAATGCCGGTTCGGTAGATAGATCGTATCCGAAAAGGTGAAAGCGGTCGTACCACTGCGGATATTTGATAATGATTTTAAGGGATGGGTTCTTCGCTTTAGCGGGTTTAATCATCACCGATTGAGCGACTTCTGTCAGAAGGGAACGCCGGTACTCCGACCAGCTCCGGTTCCCTTTTGCAGCTTTCGATTCATCACTCGTATCGGAAGTACAAAAGAAGTCATCAATGATAAAGGTATTGAACAGGGGGGCGGCATCCTCCATTATTTTCCGCATGTCGTTTTGCGATTTTGGGTTTTGCCAGTTCAACCACGTCAAAAGACCTTTTTGAGGTACACCAATATCCCTGCCGGGCAGGGTAGCGATTCCACCTACAACATCGAATCCATTCGAATTTAAGAATTCAACACTTGATTTTAAAACTTCGGGTGAGATCACCAATCCACAACGGTGAACTTCCAGGTAAACTTTTGTAATCCCGTTGCATTTCAAAAGAGATACGACTTCACGACGACCCGCCGATGTAGTAAGAAGCTGATCAACAGTTTGAGCAGTCATATAAACTCCTAAACACAGATCTGATTTCCTGGTTGTTGCCAGACTCCACATATCATCAGATGCTGGTGAGAAATGGTTGCATCCCTGAAATGCGAACAGGCTGATAAGAATCAATGTAAAATATCTTGTTTTCAAATGTTTAATCATTTGCATCCAGATAAAATTCTATATTATTTAGCCACCTCTATTTTCCAGTCGGTAAACTCAACGGTATATTGCCTTTTATCTGGCCCTCCGGCAGCCAGACCAATATCTACCGCTTCGGTTAATCCAGGGATATCATTCGTCTCCCGTCCGATGATCCAGTTCTTTCCGTCGAGGCTGATGTAGCCGCTGAAACTGTTCCCGTGCCGGACCATCTTCAGATAAAGCGGGGGCTTCGAATTTTCGGGTAGATTCTGACTGGAAGCCTTGTGCATACACCCGTTGGCAAACTCGTCATATTCAATTCCTGCACGACCAGGGGTTCCAAACACCAAAACAGAACCTTTGCTACCTGGTTGCACATCGAAACTTTGGGAAATATCGTTCCGGACGAATAGTCCCGAACGAAACCACTCATGTGTCCGGTCACCAAATCCGCTAATTTTAACCGTGGCTACAAAATCACCCTTTATGGCTTTTAAATAAACGGCTGCATACGAATCTTCAGCATGATAAAAATCGGAACCACTTGCTGAGATCTTAAATCTGTTTGATCTGATATCTGCTTCAATTTCAAATGGTTTTGCCTTTGCTGAACAATATTGATGCAACTCCATTTTTGGAAGTTCCAGACCGACACACTCAAGCACTGTCAACTCTTTTTCAGCACTGTTTTCTATATGAATTTTATGGATCCCGAAAGGGGGGATAATTTTAAATGTAATTATTTTGGATTCTTTTTCCTTCAGCTCAATTAATTGGCTATCAATCATCGAATTATTCAGGAGAATGCCGGCGGTCATTTTTTGTGTAGCGGAAGAAAGGTTTTTGGCAACAGCAGAAGCAACAATTGGTTCACCATTGAGTATCCGGTCACCCGATAATTTGAAATCTTCGAATACAACGGAAGGTTTATCTCCTTCAATTTTAACAGACTGGTAAGGTGTTGAACCAATGGCCAGCTGATGTTCCCCCTGATCATAAATCCTGATCGAAAAATCAATGCTCCTGCTGTTGTTTTTTATAACCGGGAAAAGTTTTTGCTCAGAAACTTTGCCATCGATATAAAGTGGGACGGTGGCCATGCCGGTTGCACCTTTGTTAAAAACCGAAGAAGAGAGGTGAATGAAACTTCCCGCAGGAATATTTCCGGATGATGATTTTGAAGCTGATTCAATTTTAAGATCGCTCTCTTCAAATACAGGCTCACCATCAATGATTGTTTCCGGAGCAATTGCCGGTGTTTCGATTTTAAAATTATTCCGATAGGTATTGTCTTCAATTAGTGCCGCACAAAGCTTCATCTCACCCTGTTCAAGATTGTAGTAAATATTTTCCTCTGCAGTCCATGCGGAAGACATGTTGTCAAACCAAAAACCAACATTGTCGTTAAAGAATCCGGCCCGGACACCGTGAATCAGGTTTCTCCGAACAACAGAATTAAAAGTCAATCCTGCGGTTTTTATCGCTCCTGAGTCGTCAGCATCACGCTGAACATCATCAAGATGGTTGTATTCGACAATATATCCGCCATCAATTGCCTCCTCCTGATTAGACCAGCCACCGACATCGATACCATAACGACCTCTTGTTTTAGTAATATAGTTGTGTGATATGGTGGTCAGCAGTGAATAATTCGACAAAATATTGACCCCGCCACAGTCGTAAAGTTTATTGTGCGAAATCGAAGTTTCCCTGATTATTTCTCTTCCGTCACGCGGTTTGGCAGGACCGTTTGCATAGATGCCACCATCATCGAGTGTTTCGAAGCGGTTATTAAGAATCCGTGTTTGATAGCAACCCCTTTTTACCAGAATACCTGTGCCATTGCAAGAACGAACTTCACTGTCAGCAAATTCGCAGGCGTGTGCAAATTCATAACTGATGGCACAATTCGCTGGCGATGCAGTTTCGGCAACACCAGTTGAACCATCAACACCATCCCAATTATGAATGGCAATATTTTTTCCGGTAATCGCACCCTCAAATGTTAATCCGTAAATACGAAGATTGCGGACAGGCTCTCCGATTTTTCCGCGAACATCGACCAACTGGTTGATCATTGGAACTCCGATATTTGCGAGATTAGGATCAGTAATCCCGTTTGCAGGAATATAGTTGATCTCCTTTAGTTTCTTATCAAAAAACCACTCGCCGGGCGTATCAAGCAAAGCTTTGACATTCTCGACAAAATACCTTGGCGGAATAATTACAATCCCTTCCTGGGGTGTCTTAAGTGTGATAATTCCGTTCTTCTCATCTACTTTCGAAACCGAATTAATACCTGTATGCCAACGCAGTAGCATTACTACACGGTTCCCTTCCATCTCTTTCCACGATTTGATATCTCCTTTTCTGAAATAAAGCTCTTGTGTTGTCTTTGAAATCGCTGGAGGAACAAAATAACCTTCGTTCGGAGTGCGCGCCAGCACCTGTTTTTTACCGTTTACTACAAGCATGGCAGCACTATCTGCATCGAAACGGGCACTCCATATTTCCCCGGTTTTTTTCCATCCGGTTATGGGTACTTCACCGGTAATGACAGGTTTTTCTCCTGGATAGGCAGCATAGGTCACATAATGATCCTTCAGTTTATGGTATTCAAATGCACCGGTCGGTAAATTGGTCTCCACCCGCTCTCCACCATCAGAAGGCTCAAAAACAAGCCGTTGCTTTAAAGGGTAAATTCCTTCACGGATGTAAACCAGGATATCCCTTCCCCTTCCCAAAGGATGCGGTGAACCAATCCAGCGTTTTTCCACAGGTGGATCTTTTGGAAAGAAGACTTTAGATTTCAGCTCCCTGACGGCCTTCCGGGCACGTTCTATCGTCAAAAACGGACCATCGGTATGATTTGCATTTGGCTCAGAAAGGGTTCCTGACCAGTGATCATCACCCTTTTCTGAAACATAGAAGTCAGCCTGCTGAGGATAACTGAACGGTTGCCATTTATCACCCCTGAGGAGTTTTCCATCGCGGGGTTTTTCGATTGTTTGAGAATTTACTCCGGAAATAAGAAATCCTGTAAGAAGAATTAGGCAGTAAAAGCGTAATTTTATACCTTTATTGATGGTTTTAAATGGTTGAAAGGAAACCACCACGGTTTTATTTTTACCGGAATTTGTGGTTGGATCGAAAAATCTTAAGTTCATGATAAGATTTATAGAATTGTAATAAAAGTTGGCTAATTTGAATAGTCAAACTTATTTATAATGACACAATTGATTTAATGAGTTTTTGTCAATTGCTTATAGTTTTTTAACTGAGTCCGAAGAAATATTAGAGTTACTGACCGTAATTTGCTAAATATCTATTGAAATACGGTAAAATAGCAGATGTTTTTTATTGTGATATGTGATTACTTTGGCTGAGAGGAAGTATTTCAATCGCATTTTCGTGAATCAAATGATTAAAGTTAAATCTTAATATATGAAAAAGACTAACTTAATTCTGGCACTATTTTTTACAGCAATTGTCTCTTTCGCTCAAAGTTTTGGCGGAAAGGAAAATGAAAAGATGCAACTCATTTTTAAGAATCCACCTGCCGATTGCTGGCCACATACGCGGTGGTGGTGGCCCGGAAATCCGGTTTCCAAAGAGGAGATTACCTATGAGCTGGAGGAGATGGGAAGTCATGGCATTCGTGGTGTTGAGCAAATCTCGATGGATCCGGTCTACGAGAAAGGGAATATCCCCTACTTGTCGGATGAATATATGGAGATGATCAAACATACCGTAAAGGAGGCCAAACGGTTGAGTATGGAAGTATCGCTGAATTTCGGTGGTCCTGGCTGGATTATTGGTGGAGCCTGGGTTAAGGAGGAGGAGAAGAGCAAAGATATGGTCCCAACCTTTCTGGATTTGTCAGGAAACCAGGTCTTTTCAGGTAATCTTCCGGACGGACTGACCAAAACAAAAAGATCGTGGGAGTGTTATACCCCAAAACTTGACGGTACCGAGACTTTGCTGGCCGTTATTGCCGGCCGTATTGAACCGGATGGAAAAATCAATGAAAAATCACTGGTTAACCTTTCAACCAAGGTCACAGGAAATAAGATAACCTGGAAAGTCCCTGAAGGGGAGTGGCGGCTGATGTCTTTCTGGTTAAAGAAGAACGGAATCAGCAATGCCGTTGATCATTTCAACAAAAAGGCGATGCAGAACTACTGTGACTTTTTAGGGAACAAATTTTACACAGCTTTTGGTGATGAGTTTGGAAAAACGGTGGATTCTTTTTTTGCAGATAGCTTCGAATTACCCAATCTCGCAAGTGGAATCAACTGGTCGATCGGATTACTGGAAGAATTTAAAAAGGAGAAAGGATATGATCTGACTTTTTATCTTCCTGCAATCTGGTGGAGTGTAGGTGATATCTCGCCCAAAATCAGGTTTGATGTAAATGACTTTCTGCATAAAACAGGGTTGAATGTTTTTTTCAAAACATTTCTGGGTTGGTGCGAGACCCACCATATTCAGGGAAGAATTCAGGCTTACGGATTTAATACAGATAACATTCAGGCATCCGGTATGGCCCATATCCCTGAAATGGAGATTACTGCCGGAGAAAAGGATGCAGCTGACTGGTTCGATACACGGATCGGTCCTAAGCAATATGTTGCTTCCGGGGCACATCTGTATGGAAGAAAAGTGGTTTCATCAGAGGTTTATACCTTCATCCACTGGGAACGGTACCGCGAAACGCTCGAAGAGTTAAAGATTGCCAGCGATGGCTATCTCCTGGCAGGGGCAACCAAATTTTACAATCACGGTTTTAACTTCTCACCGGAAAAAATAGTCTCTCCTACGCGTTCACTTCCCTTTGCAGCTTATATACAGCCACAGAATGTCTGGTGGAAATATTATCCAAAACTGGCGGAGTACATTGCACGGAGCGCATATTTGCTCAGGCAGGGCGATTTTGTCGCCGACATTGCCCTCTATTCCCCTTTGGCAAACCAATGGGCTATCAACGTGTTGAATATGCGAAAGTGGACCCGCGAATTTGATTGGGGAGGTCTCGGGGGTCTGCTGATCTCAAACGGATATAATTATGATCTGATCAACGATGATGTTTTGCAGAATCTGGCCAAGGAAGAGGATGGAAAGATCAAAATCCGTAATCTTCAATATAAAGTGCTTATTCTTCCCAATGTTGAGACGATTCCGCTAAAAACACTGCAATTCATTGAAAAGTATTTGGACAATGGAGGTGTCGTTATCGCTTTGGAACGAATACCTGAAAAATCGACAGGGTTTGAGAATTATAAAGAATCGGACCGGAAAGTTAAAGAACTTGCCGACAAGTTATTCAATCAACCTATATGGCCCGAAGGGAAGCCGGGAAACACGTATGGGATTAAGGAACCAAAACCAGAAGAGGGTGTTATCATGAACCCTTACAGGAAGGGGAGGAGTTACCAGATCAAAAATGTAATCGACCGTCAGATCTGGTGGGATAAACGGAGTAGTGCACTCGATCCTTTTCTGGAGACCATCCGCAGACATATTGCCCCCGATTTTGGAATCGATTTTGCCCGTGAAGGGTTACGAAAAAACGAGGGACTTACCTTTATCCATAGAAAACTGGGTGTTAGAGATCTCTATTTCATCTCAAATATTCAGGATAAACAAAGTGCAATCCCTGTCATTTTCCGTGTGAAAAACAAAAATATCCGTAAATGGAACCCTTATTCGGGGGAGATTACCCCTGTATTGCAGTTTTGCGAGAAAAAAGATGGAATTGAAGTACCACTTAATCTTGCTCCTTACGAGTCGCTTTTTCTTGAATTCTCACCAGGGGAACCTAAGTCGTATCTTACTAAATCAGATTTTTATCAAATTAAAGCTGTAGAAAGAAGTGAAATAAAGGGTTGTGTGACTCATAATGGGACTTATAATTCACGTTTAAAATCAGGGAGTGAGGAAAAAACGGTCACCTCGGAGATTTCAGGAATCCCCGCGCCTTACGTAATCTCCGGAAAGTGGAACATTTTGTTGAAGGGCGAAACGCCTCCAATTTTCTCAGCTAAGTCTGAATTTTTGTTTTCGTGGACAGATAACCCCTCCGCCAGAAATTTTAGCGGGACCGGCAGTTATGAGCTCAGTTTTAATCTTTCCGCTGATTATCTTAAAACCGACCTCAAACTGTTTTTGGATTTGGGAAAGGTTGGGAATATCGCGGAAGTGAATATTAATGATCATAATCAGGGAATCGTATGGATGCGGGGGCAACGTCTTGAGATAACAGGTGCGGTAAAAGAGGGTAACAACAAAATGACAATACTTGTGACTAATACCTTAATTAACAGGATTTCTGCGATGAAGGAACCTCCACCTGTACCTGCAGAACTCGTATCGCGGTTTGGGAGCAGCGCTGTAATCAGGGAGGTGCCACGGGAATTTGGATTTAAACCATTGCCTGCTTCGGGATTAATTGGCCCTGTGGAGATAATTCCGGTGAAGGAGGTGAATGTAAGGTATTAAATTATCAAAGAAGATGACTTCACTGCTGGCAATTAGCAGCTTGTTTCTTGTGGATAATTGCTTCAGGATTAGTACATATCCTAAAAATTGGTATACGAAAGCTACTTATTTTGTGAGGTCAGAGCAAGTTGCCGGGTGCCAGTAACAAGAGGGAAATTAAATCTCACATGTGACTGAAGGTAATAAGATTCCCTCGGAAGCTATCATTTTACATATTTTGCAATAAAGGCAAGTGATTTGAGCATTGCGTCGGTATTATTGGCAGTAGTAAATCCGTGTCCTTCACTGGGATAGGGGACCAGTTGATTGTAAACTCCCCTTGAATTCAGTTTGGAGATCAACATATCCGACTGAACCGGTAAAACAATATCGTCCAGTCCCCCTTGTAAGACAATGGTGGGGGGACTTTGTGCCGTAACAAAATTGATGGGACTCGATTGATTATAAATGGACTGATCCTGGTCATAGGTTTTGCCCGTAACGGCTATTAATGCAAGCTGTTGGAGAAATCCTTCATTCCAGATTGCCACAAGGTCCGTTGGACCAAAGAAATCAATTACCGCTTTTACATGTTTGTCAGGATCGTTTTTATAACTGTGCAACAATGCCAGGTGAGCTCCGGCACTGGCTCCCAAAACAACAATATCTTTTGAAATTGTGTAGGTAGACGATTTGGACAGATAAGCTTCAATGGCTGTTTTTACGTCCGTTTCCTGTGCAGGGAAAAGAGACGTAGTCCCGTTAACTGCAAGCCGGTAATTCAGATTGATAAAGGCATAACCTGGCAACCGTTTCTTAAGTGAATCAACAACAAAGGTCATATCTGCCTTGTCGCCATCTAACCAGGCACCGCCATGAATTACAACGATAGTTTTTGTTGTACTGACTGTTCTTCCACCAGGAAGGTAGATATCCATTTTTTGAAGATCCTGAGTTCCATAGGCCAAATCGGCATAAGCAACGGGCTGTGCAGGACTTGGTCCCGGTTCGGGTGTAAGCGATTCTCGATTACATGAAGCCAGTAAAAGGATCAGCGAAAAAAGGAGTACAAATTGGCGCATAGCTTTTGAAATGTTAATGACGTTCAATCTCATTACTAGAAACAAAATTAACTTAATAATGTTTCTTTGCCAAGCGCTTCCGTTTTGACCTAATAATTCCTTTATTCAGGTTAAATTTAATCTAATGATAATTGGATGTTCAATACTTCTTGTAAACAGTTTTTTGGGACAAATTGTAATGTAATCCAATTGAGAAGTTTCCAGCTGATTGACCTGAATAAATTACCATCGGTTCAATCGAAAAATCCTTGCTTAATGGTACATAAGCTGAGAGGTAAGCACCATCAACGCTGCCGATCAAACCACCGGTACGCAACATAAACTCACCTTTTGAACCAAACCCTGATCCAATCCCCAGTTGCTGATAAAAGGCAGGGAAAGGGGAAGGGAATTGATCCGCCATATGGTAATCAATAAAAACAATCCTCCTTGGACCAACACGCATATAAAGTTGCGGGTAAATATTTTTTTTGTCATTGTTGTAGTAAGATCCGTCTCACTCTTAATTTGCCCCTGGGGATACAGGATATTCCCCCAATGAATTCCACACCCAAATCCGATCCATTTTGCATCAAATTTGATAAATGGATTTACCCCATAAAGGAGTGTTTTGGTTTCGACATTGGTAGAAAGTACCGTTTCGCTGTTTTGCCCAAGGAATAGATTAATCCCCAAATTGGTACTGTAGTGGCTTTCGGGGTATTCATTTTTAATTGAGTAAGATCCTCCCCCAAGCAAGTATTTCTGTTTGAAGTATTGATTTTCATAGGTAGTGCATCCTCCTTCTGTTGTTCCGGATGGTTTGGCAAAGGAATTTTCAAAGGCCCCACTGATCAATCCAAAACTGATCTTTCTTGTTTTGATTATTGAAGTTGAATCACTTTTGGTCTGTTGTATGGTTTGACTCGTAATTAACAGCGGAAGCAGGAGTAAAGCAGAATAAAATATTTTTGATTTGGAAGAGGCAATTTGTTTGAGTATCCAAAAGAAAAAGATTACGCTTGAAATCAGGAATGTAACCAAGATAACAATCAGTTCTGAATAGGAGAACCAGTTTCTCAGGGCTAAAATCATTAAAGCTTCAAAGCCGAAAATGAGCAGATAATAAGGTATACCGGTGGAGGGCGATGGAAGCAGATTTTGGATTGTTAATACCTGCCTCTTTTCCCGGTAAAGGAGAATTAAGGACAATATGAAAACGGCAACGATTAGTGCCCATTGAATCTGATTGAAAATTCCGAACATCTCACCGCCAATTGTGTGGGCCTTAATGTCTCTGAAAAATTCTGTCAGAAAACGGACAAGGCAGAATAATAATATTGAAAAAAGTAACAGACTGCCGTTCGCCTTCCATAATTTTCTGGATTTAAAGACGATGAATGCCACAAGGAATGCCCCTGTCATTTCATAGATCTGAACCGGATGGATAGGCAAAGAGAGTAGTTCGTTAATTCCGGTTTGTCCCGATTGGTAATGATTAAAATGGGCCACCGTATTTACCGGGTATTGGACTCCCCAGGGAAGAGCGGTTGGTTTACCATAGCAACAGCCGTTTAAAAAACATCCGATTTTTTGGATGCCAAAGGATAACGGTACAATGACTGCAAAGGCATCTAAAATGTTTTGTTTTATCCTTAAGATATATTTTCCAATCATTATGGCAATGATTCCTAGGATGATTCCACCGAACAGCAGTTTTTCCGTTGTTGGAATTAACGTTTCCTGCTGAACCATTGTTTGCCAATCCACACGATCATAGGTGAATATTTTCGTCCCGACAATAAAGGAAATCCTCGAGAAAATCAACAAAAGCACCCATGAAACTGTCGGAATTTTTCTTTGATAACCTTCCCACAAAAGCATTAAAAACGCAAACAAAAATGCCAGTGAGTAAAATAGTGTAAAATAAGCGCTGCCGCTCGTGGTATCTATAAGCATGGCTCTGTCAATTTACAAGATTTATTGCTTTAAATATACGAAATTTTACACGAATATTTTCAAGATGAGCATTTTATTTTAAAATTATTTCAGATTTGACATGGAAGAATACTGGTTTAACCGGATTGCTGTTTTTGCCTATCTTTGGACAAATTTGTAATCTGATATGAATAGAATATTTGCTTTTTTGCTGATTCTTTTCCTCTGGGAAGTTTGTTCAATGGCGGCAACACCTGCATACCCTTTTTTGAAAGCTAAAATCTCGGTTGCACCTGAGATGAAATCGTCATTTATAAAAGGTGGAAGGTTGATTCTTTACATTACCAAACAACACAACAAGGAACCCCGCAATGGATTTGATATCGTTGTTGGTGTTACTCCTCAAAACTGGGATGGCTCAACCCCATTTATCCTTGATACCAGAAGCAAAGAGGTAATCAGTGCCGAGCTTGAGAAAGGGTTTGTCCAACCTTCCGAAAAATACTTTTTTCAGGTACTTTACAAGCAGAATATTGACGACGGAGAAGAAAACGTCCCGGGTAATTTGTATAGCGAAGTAGACACAGTTGCCCTGACCTCGGGTGTAAATCTCACTTTAAACCTTAAAAGTGTGATCCCTCCCTACCTGGTTATCCAACATAAGTTTGTTAAACCGATTGTGATCCAAAGTAAATGTTTATCCGACTTTTCGGGTCATCCCAGGTATTTGAAAGCTTCGGTCCTCCTCCCATCGGGTTATTTCGAACATCCGGGTAAATCGTATCCTGTTTGCTATCGCGCTCCTGGACTGAATGGGAGATACGACGGGGTGAACAGTATGTTGGAAAACAAGCCATTCTACGATTGGTGGTTTTCGGGAGAGGCACCACAGCTAATTTTTGTATTTCTCGATTCACAGGGCCCCAATGGCGATTCGTATCAGGTCGATTCGGAAAATAATGGTCCCTGTGGAAAGGCATTCACCGAAGAGTTGGTCCCGGCAATTGAGAAACAGGTCGGATACAATCCATTGTCGAAAAAGCGCTATCTCGCCGGCGCTTCCACCGGAGGATGGGTAGCGCTTGGACTGCAAATCTTCTATCCCGATTTTTTTGACGGGGCTTGGTCATACAGTCCTGATCCGGTTGATTTTGAACATTATGGATTAATTAATATTTACGAGGACGAGAATGCCTTCTATAATCATTTTGGATATCTGCAACCCGAATCAAGGTCTATCTATGATGAACCTAAATGGTCGATGAAAGAGTGCATCACCGAGGAGAATGTCTTTGGCAGGACGGGGAATTACCTCTCCTCCGGTTTTCAGTTTGGAGCTTACAATGCTGTATTCGGACCAAAAGGAAAGGACGGTCTTCCATCACTGATGTTTGATCCTGTCACAGGTAAAATTGACCATGCGGTTGCAGCGCAATGGGAGAAATTTGATTTGAAGCGGGTGCTCGAGAAAAACTGGAAAACACTCGGCCCTAAACTTCAGGGAAAAATCTGGATATGGACAGGAGATATGGATGGTCTCTATTCGAATGTAGCCACCAGGTTCCTGAAAATGTATCTCGATAAAACAGAAAATCCCAAATCGGATGCAAAAATATCGTTTACCCCTATGGCCGGACATTGCCAGGAGTGGAACGATAAAACGGTGGTAAAGATGGTGGCCGAAAAGGCGGCGAAAAAGTAAAAAAAACGTTGTTGGCTTTTCCTTAAAATGTACCAAATAGCAGTACATTTGTGGATGTAAAAAATTAAGATCATGATTGAATTATCTGTCAATAAATTCAGGGCAAACCTTAAAGATTTTGTAGACAAAGCCATTGAGGAACACCAACCAATCAGGGTAAACCGCCGCGAAGGGAAGGATTTTATCATTGTGAGTGCCGAAGACTGGGAGCGCGAGCAGGAAACACTGTATGTTCTGAGAAATAAATCGTTAATGCACCAGATTGCGGAATCATCACTTAGCTATCAGAATAGTAGTGGATATAAACCTAATCTTGAACAGCTTGATGAGATCAATCGTTTTTGAGGGAAATACCTGGTTGGTTTATGAGGATTTGAGGATAAAGGATAAAATTCTTCATAAAAACCTTTGCCGGATTCTGAAAGAGATGCAACGGGAGGATCCGCAGAACGGCATCGGAAAACCTGAACAGCTAAAGTTTGAATTGTCGGGATATTGGTCCAGAAAATTATCTCAGTACGATCGGGTGATTTATAAATTTGATGAAAATTCAATCCGTATTTTTGCAATCGGTGGGCATTACGATTATTTGTTATAACGCTCAATTTATTTCAAGAATAATTTTTAAAAAAATCCAGGCTTACCTTTTCAACAAGAAAACCTGTTTTGGTAACTTAATTTGTTAATTTTTTAAGTAATATCTTCCAAAAAATGAAGAAAATCATCACTATTTTTGTAATTGTATTCACCTTTGTGATTGCAGTTCCTGTATTTTCACAGTCAAAAAAAACTTTAAAGCAACAACAGGAATATCTCTCATCCTACGAGACAAGCACCCTTTCTGGGAATATGCTGCCGGTCTTAATGCCTCATAACAAGTGGGTTGATCCGGCAGGAGAGCAACTCTATTTTGGGGATAAAGAGAATGAGAACCATGCCCTCGACTGTGCACTTTCACCCGATGGCAAATGGATAGCTGTTGAAGGGCGCTACTCTGTTGTAATAATCGATCCGGTAACCAGGAAAATTGTAACCCGCCTACCGCTGAAAAGCTATTTTACCAGTGAGGGGTTAATGAATACCTATTCCGGAATTACCTGGCATAAAACAGCAGGTGGCTACGAGCTGTACTGGAGCGCATTGGGAAAAACCAAATCGGTCGTTGTTCAGGCGTCATGGAATGAAAAGAAAATCAGCGTCTTAAAAACTTTTTCGTTCGAGACTGTGAAACCGGCTCTGACAGCATTGCCCAATGAGGTGCTGGTAACCGAAGAGTCTGGTTCACCTGTACTTTACGTCGTACTCAACGGGAACAATACCGTCGAAAAACTCGATATCAATACTGGCAAGACAATCTGGTCAGCACCGGCAGGTGTGGCACCATTTGGTATTGCTGCAAGTAATGGCAAACTTTATGTCACCAACTGGGCAGGATCGGTTCCGGACAAGGGCGATAAGGATGTTGCAGGGGTTCCATGGGGTGCGGCTAAAGTCGATCCAAGGACCGGTGCGACCCGCGAGGGAAGCGTTCTGGTATTGGATACCCATTCCGGCAAGCCAATTAAGGAGATTATTGTTGGATTACATCCCAATGACCTCATTGCCAGTCAGGATCAGAAATTCATTTATGTTGCCAATGCAAACAGCGATATGGTTTCGGTGATCAATACCCAGACTGATGAGGTAACCGAGCAGATCTCTGTTCGGTTGTCTCCCGATAAAAATGGTTATTTCGGCGATTCACCCAATGGATTGGCTATCGACAGCAAAAGCAAAACACTTTATGTTGCAAATGGAATGGATAATGCACTGGCTGTTGTGAAACTCGGTAAATTATCCTCAACTACTTCCACTGAAAATAAAAGTAAGGTCACAGGGTTTATCCCAACAGGAGCCTACCCGGGAGGAATCGCCATTTATCAGGATACCCTCTTATTTGTTGCAAACATTGAGGCTGAAGGATCACGAATTCCCTCCGTTTCAGAAAAAACCGGGAAAGCTTCCTATAATTCTCACCGTTTGATGGCATCAGTTTCGGTCATTCCGGTTCCGCAAAATCCTGTTTTGCAGAAATATACTGAGAAAGTTGAAAAGAGCAACCAGTTTTTCAGGCTGGCTCTTACTGATAGACTGCCTCGGAAAAGTGCTTTGCCTGTTCCTGTACCGGTAAGGGTTGGTGAACCATCAGTATTTAAACATGTGGTATACATTATAAAGGAGAACAGAACATATGATCAGGTACTTGGCGATGACCATTCCGGAAACGGGGACTCCACCTTGTGCACCTTTGGTAAAAAAATCACACCAAACACCCACAAGATTGTGAATGATTTCCTGTTAATGGACAACTATTATGCCTCGGGAAAATGCTCAGCCGAGGGACATCAATGGACAGATATGGGTATGGTTACCGATTATGTGGAGAAAAATGTCAGGGCCTGGATCAGGAGTTATCCCCATGTTCAGTACGATGCATTAGTCTATGCACCAACAGGTTTTGTCTGGGATAATGCAATTAAATATGGGAAAAGTGTAAGAATCTATGGTGAAGCCTGTGATGTCGAATTCGATAAAAATCTAAACTGGACCTCCATCTACGAGGGATTCCAGAAGGGGGAAAAGTTCAGCTTTGTGAATAAAACGACTATTAAGCCCATTGAAAAAATTCTGAGTCAGAATTTTCCTTCTTCTGATAATCACCAGATCCCCGATATCCTCAGGGCGAAAAGTTTTATCGATGAGTTGAATGCCTATGATAAAATGGAGGGTGACCAATGGCCTGAACTTATGGTGATGGCCCTCTCTAATGATCATACGGCAGGAACCCGTCCCGGACTCCCGACACCGCGTGCCCTTGTTGCAGACAATGATGCTGCACTTGGTCAGATCATCGAAGCCATCTCGAAAAGCAGATTCTGGAAGAATACTGCTATTTTTATAACCGAAGATGATTCACAGGATGGCTGGGATCATGTATCAGCCTACCGTACGGTTGGTGCAGTTGTAAGTCCTTATTCGAGATTAAAGAAAACTATATCAACGAATTATAATCAGGTTTCCATGTTGCGGACCATTGAGCAGATACTGGGAATTCCACCAATGAATATCAGCGATGCAACTGCCATGCCAATGTTCGATTGTTTTTCCTACACTCCCGATTTCTCTATTTACAAACCATTGCCAAATCAGATTCCGTTGAATGAAATGAACAAGAGTCTGGCAGAATTAAGGGGTGCGGCACTCCATTATGCCCGAAGAAGCATGGAATCACAATTTGACCATATCGACCAGGGGAATGATGATCTGTTCAACCGGATTATCTGGTATGCCATGAAAGGTAAAGAGAAGTACCCTTCGAAATACAGCGGAAAAGAGAAAGGGGAAAACTAAAAATGCGGTAACTTCAACTGCTTATTAAATCTTTTAAAATCCAATGGTCCGCACGGACCTATAATTTTTTTAATGGCGACGAAACAATCTCATCTGACAATGAGAATACCTATTTAACTACAACTATTTCCATATCAATAAATTTAATAGAAATCGTATTTTCGTTATTCGGAACATTTGTTCCTAAATGATTGTTGTTGAAATATTGGATAAATCGACTCATCCGCTTATTTATATTTCAAACTATTGTATTTATGAAAGAATATTTTGTTAGCCTGTTGAATGCATTTGTACTGATATCTTTTGGTTTGTGGGGCTACATGGGTTCTCAGAATCCTTCTCTGACTGCACTTATCCCTGTATTTTCTGGTATTGTATTGCTCTATTTAGTGAAAGGGGTTAAATCAGGCAACAGGGTTATCGCCCATTTGGCTGTAGTATTGACCTTTGTACTCCTGGTTGCCTTGATTAAGCCGCTTACAGGTGCTATCGGCAGGTCGGATAATGGCGCGGTTATCCGCGTTGCTGTCATGATGATTTCATGTGCTGTGAGCATGTACTATTTTATCCTCAGTTTTATTGATGCCAGGAAAGAGCGGATGAAACCTAAAGATTAACACAGTGTTATGCAAATAATTAATCCACCTGCATTGATGCCCCGAAAAATGTGGAAATTCAGATTGGGAATAGTTTTGATTTCGGTATCAATACTGGTCTTCCTGATATTATTTGTCCTTCCTTTCCTGTCATTTGACCTAAAGGTTAAAATAACTTTGAGCACCCTATTGCTTATTGCCGGCGAAGGGTTATTCTGGCTGGGGATTGTACTGATTGGAAAAGAAGTTTACCTGAAATTCAAGGCAAGGCTAATGTCAGTTAAAACTGAGTCTAAAAAATCTGACATTTTAAAGGATCCTTCAGAGAAATAACGGGATAGTTTCAGGGTGATTTTGAGGGAAGAAATCGTCTAATAGCGACCTCTTCCCTTTTTTTATTTTTTTAATGATGCCTAAATTGAAATATTTTCTTGTACTTTTATGTTATTAATTTCCTTAAATTGCACCTTCTGAATCATTAATCCCCTAAGGAATCGAAACTTTGAATTGATCTATTATGAAATCATTTTCACGTGGAATTCTGGCATTAATTATTGTTTCCGCAATCTTGCTTTTATCGGATCTTCAGAACAGGAACAAGAAAAAAGTTCTCCAACAGCCTGTCAGTTCGGTTGAATCTAAAGCTGTTACCGGAAGAAAATTTGCACTGGTTCATTATGTTGACAGTCCGAATTCGGAAGATTGCGAAAAAGGGATCCGAAAAGCTTTCGAAGATAAAAATCTGAAAGAGGGCATTGATTATACATTCAAAGTTTACAATGCACAAGGTGATATCTCCACACTAAGCAGTATTGCCGGGGCGATCGGAAATGAAACCTGGGATTTGGTCTTTGCGCTGTCCACGCCGACAGTTCAGTTACTGGTAAAGAAATTGCCTGAATCTAAAATAGTTTTCACCAATGTAGGGGATCCGCAGGCTGCCGGATTAGGAAAATCGTTTGAGGAACATTTACCAAATGTCTGCGGTGTTTCAACAATGAGTGATTTCGATGGGCTTATAAAGCTTGTCCTTTCGCTCCATCCGGGGCTGAAGCGTATTGGGACCGTTTTTACCCCTGCGGAGATCAACTCTGTTTCTTATAAGGACCACCTTGATGCTGCTGCCAAACTACAGGGTGTTAAGCTGGTTGCAGTCCCGGCAAATAGTGCTACCGAGGTGCTTGATGCTGCAAATTCACTCGTTGCCCGGAAAATTGATGCGTTTTGCCAGATCTCTGATAATCTTACCGGAAGTTGTTGTGCTGCAATTCTTAAGGTGTCGCGTGACAGTAAAGTTCCCTTTTATGGTTTTGTAACCAAGCTGATTCAACAGGGTGCTGTTGCCGTTTGTGCCCGCGATTATTATCAGGCAGGATATGAAACCGGCGAGATGGGGATTGAAGTTTTATCAGGGAAGGACCCTGCAAAAATCAATTATCACAATGTTGGAAAGACTGATTATCTGGTCAATGAAGCGGCCGCCAGACAATTTAATGTAAACCTCCCAGAACAGATTTTTACTTCGTTCCCTAATCTGAAACTCAGTAAACCATAATATCTAATATCAAAAATAGAATGGAAAATAAACTGGAAATACGAAAAGATCCGCCAGGAAAGGAGCAACGGATATTTCTGGAAGGCAGACTGGATGCCACCTGGGCCGGGCATCTTGACGATTACCTGGATGGCCTGGTCAGGGAGGGTGCTTATCGCCTTATCCTGAACATGGCAGGTGTACAGTATCTTAGCTCTGCAGGAATACGGATTCTTGTTAGTCAATACAAGAAAATTAAAAAAATCGGAGGGTTATTTGTTCTTGAATCTCCTTCCAGCGGAGTCTCTGAGGTATTGAATATGGTTGGAATGATGGGTATGTTTACCGAAGTTGCCACTGAAGAGGTAAAGTCTGACACGGAGGATCCCCGTTACTTTGAGTACAATCAGTATCGGTTCAACAATGAGCTTTTATCCGACGGTCAGATGAATGTTCACCTGACCGGAAATCCGGGGTTATCGCTAACCTCAGAATTTACGGCAGCTGACAGTCATGAGATTAAATTCACTGCAAATAAGTTCGGAATTGGAATCGGAGCAATAGGAGAAGATTTCGAAGATTGCAAAAGTCGGTATGGAGAATTTCTGGCAGTTGGGGATGCTTTGGTGGTTAAACCATCCGACGGCTCCAAAATTCCCGATTATATGATCAAAACCGGAAAGCTCGAGCCTTCAATAAATGCCCTTTGTGCATTATTGGCTGAGGGGCAATTTTCGAATCGGATATCGTTTGAACCAATTGAACCAAACCTCTCTATTTCGGTTGAGGAACTGATGGCCGGTTTTTCAAAGTCTGCCGGGCACCAGCAATTTCTATTTTTGTCGATTGCGGAAAGTAGTGGATTGGTAGGCGTGAGTCTCAATTTACCTCCAGTTGAAGGGAAAAAACTATTCAGTTTTCCTGAACTAAGGGAGAACGTCAATTTTACAACAGAGCCAACCTATCCCAGGATGCTTACTGTGTCGCTTGGATTTTATGCATCGAATCCAGGAGAGGAATTAAAACCATTCCTGCGTCCCGTTAAGCCCGGAGCCACAGCCTGCATTCATACCCATACCGCGGTGTTCCCCTATCAGGCACTGCATAAAAATGAAATATCGGCAGGTAAACTCGTGGTTCATCTGCTTGAAAGCAGTATAGTCCAGGATGTGCTTCATCTGATCAACGACTCACGTGAGATTACCGGGATAGGTGAAAGCACCTTTAAACAAGGCGTTGCATGGATCGGCAAATTCAGTTAATCAATAAAATTCAAAGTCAATGACACTATTAATTGGATCAATTACCATTGGACTTGTCCTTGCATTACTGGCACTGGGCATTTTTATCAGTTTCCGGATATTCGATTTTCCGGATATTACAGCGGAGGGTTCTTTTACATTCGGTGCAGCGATTACTGCCTCACTGATTGTTGCCGGGGTCAATCCCATATTGGCAACATTGCTGGCCTTTATCGGTGGTTTGCTTGCCGGATCAGCGACGGGTATGATACATACGCGATTTAAGATAAACCCGCTGCTATCGGGGATTTTAGTGATGACGGCCCTCTACTCTGTTAACCTGCATGTGATGGGTAAAAGCAATGTCCCACTCCTTTCACAGGCCACACTCTTCACCTGGTTTGAACATTTCTCAGAAACAATTTCCGGGAAAGATGCAATGGTAAACCTGATCGGCTGGAGTGTTCCTGAAAAAGACCTCTGGACGCTATTTTTCTGCTTGCTAATTATCATCGTTTTTTGTCTGATTCTTTTGTGGTTCTTTAAGACAAATATTGGCACAGCCATGCGGGCTACAGGAGATAATGATCAGATGATCAGGTCTCTCGGGGTGAATACTAACGTGATGATCATCTTCGGCGTTGCGCTTTCCAACGGATTTATTGCCTTATCAGGATCCATGCTTGCTCAGTTTCAAGGATTTGCAGATGTCCAGATGGGTATTGGAATGATGGTGTGGGGTCTCGCGAGTGTCATTATCGGGGAGGCTTTAATCAACGAAAAGAGTTTGGGATTGGTGATTGCCGGAGCCGTTATCGGAGCAGTACTTTTCCGGCTTCTGGTTGCCATTGCCTTGCGCTGGGGAATGAATCCAAACGATCTGAAATTAATTACAGCTGCGTTTGTATTTCTGGCACTGGTATTGCCAGGTTTTATGAAAAAGACGAAAAAGATCAAACTAATCGGATAAAAAAATGTTGAAAATATCAAACATCTATAAAACATTTAATGGTGGGACTATCAATGAGGTGAGTGCCTTAAAGGAGGTAAGCCTGACCATTGAGGATGGAAGTTTCGTGTGTGTTTTAGGCACCAACGGTTCAGGAAAATCAACATTACTGAATGCTGTGGCAGGAACATTTTTTACCGATAATGGATCTATTGTACTGAATGGAAACAATATTACACGTTGGCCCGAACATCAGAGGGCCCGTCTGATCGGAAGGGTATTTCAGAATCCATTCAGTGGAACGGCACCGGGGATGTCAATTGGGGAAAACCTTGCGCTGGCAGCCATGAGAGGTAAAAAACGGGGACTTGGCTGGGGATTACCAGGTTTTTTGGTGCGTGATCTTAAAAACAGGGTTAAGGCATTAAATATGGGGTTGGAAGAGCGGCTTGAATCACCTATCGGAAAATTATCCGGTGGACAGCGCCAGGCACTGACCCTCCTGATGTCCAGCTGGATCAAGCCCGACTTGCTCCTGCTTGATGAGCATACTGCAGCTTTGGACCCAAAGACAGCCAGCAAGGTGATCGAACTTACTGAAAAGATCGTTTCAGAAGGGAAACTGACCACTTTGATGGTTACCCATTCCATGCAACAAGCTGTTAATCTTGGTGACCGGATCATCATGATGCATCAGGGGAGGATTAAGTACGATTTCCGCGGGGAGGAGAAAAAAAGGCTTAAAGTACCCGATCTGCTTTTCCTGTTCGATGAGCTTCGTCGTAAGGATCAGATCGATTCCACAGTAGCCGAATTGCTATTGAACAACTATGTGTAATTATATACAAATGAAACCATTTATCCGACCATTCCTGTTTTTAATTGCAGTTTGTTCGATATTATTACTCTCCGATTTGCAAAACCGGAAAGGGGCAATACGTCCGTTGAAAAAAATGCGGATTGCGGTTTTCCGTTATAGCTCAAATCAAATCCTGGAGGAGACTGAAAGGGGCCTTTTGGACAGAATCCGGATATCAGAGCCATTTAAGAAAAACAGGATTGAAATCAGGAGGTATTGTGCCGAAGGGGATATGCCTACCGCAAATATGATTGCCCGCAATATTGTGGGCGAAAAATTCGATATGGCAGTGTCAATCAGCACACCGGCGTTGCAGGTAATGGCCAATGCAAATAAGGATGGTACGGTTTTACATGTTTTTTGCGCTGTTACTGACCCGGTTGCATCGGGCGTTGGGATTACCGGCATAAGAACAGATCAGCACCCCGCCCATCTGGTGGGAATCGGAACATTTCAACCCGTTGAAGGTGTCTTCAGAGTTGCCCGCCGAATGAATCCTGACCTTAAGAAGGTTGGAGTAGTTTGGTGCACCAGTGAAACATGTTCGGAAGCGTGTGTTAAAAAAGCGCGTATCATCTGTAAAGAATTAGGTATTGAACTTGTGGAGATGACCGCTGAAACGGTTTCCCAGGTTTATGAAGCAGCACTGGCTGTTGGCTCAAAAGGGGTTGAAGCAATGTGGATTGGCGGAGATAATGTGGTGGAGTCTGCCATTGAAATGTATATTGGAGCAGCCAGGAAAAACAACATTCCTATGATTTCCAATAATCCTAAGCATACCTTAAAGGGTGGGATGGCGAGCCTGGGTGCAAACTACTACGAGGTGGGTAAAACTGCAGGAGAGATGGTGGTTTCCCTTATCGACGGTTTAAATCCTAAGAAAATAGAAATTAAAAATGTGGTGCCGGAGAAGCTTTACATCAACGATTCTGTGAGGAAAACTGTTAAAGGGAATTGGACGATTCCGGAAGATCTGGCAGCCAGAACCGATTCACTGATCCGGTGATAAACCTATTTCCGGTCGCGGGAATCGCATTTCAAAACCAGATTAATGTAAGAAACCATTTTCAAAATATGGTGTGATTTTTCATGCAACTTTATTGTTTTTGTTAAGTAAAATAATTAGTGTAAATGTTTTTTTTACAAAGATTATATTTATACATTTATCGCTTCTTAAAATACTTCTGGTTAAATCCGGCATGGCATCTTTTTTATTGGCAGTATTTTTAGATAATACAGCTTTTAATCAAATATGTGGCAGTTTTAACCGCTAACTACCAAATTTCAAAATGGGTAAGATTCTTTTAATTGATAATGACCCTGATGACCTGATTGTTTTAGAAGAGATTATTAAATTCACTTTTCCGGATTCAGTAATTCTTGCGGAATCTATAGGTTCAGAAGGAGTTAAAATTGCTGTGATTGAAGATCCGGATGTCATTCTTCTGAGTTACTTTTCCCAGGATTTGGATGGATCGGAAATTTGCCAACTTTTGAAACAGAACGAACGGTCAAAAAATATCCCTTTAGTTGCCCTAATCAGCGGTAGCGAAGATGAAGAAAGAAAGATAGAGGCGCTTGAAGCTGGAGTGGAGGCCTTTGTCGTTATGCCATTTGACAGAATTGAATTTATTGCCCTGCTCAGGACAATGATGAAATTGAAATCAGCCTTTGTAAAAAGTCAGAACATTGATTTGGTAAATAATGAGGAAAGATACCGCACTATTTTTGAGAATATACAAGATGTTTATTATGAGGCTTCTGTTGATGGGATAATTCTTGAGGTCAGCCCTTCGATTGAAATACTTTCGAAAGGGCAATATACTCGCACTGATTTAATTGGAATTCCGATCCACTCTTTCTACGGTAACATTGAAGATCGCGATACTTTTTATTCACTTTTATATGAAAGTGGAAGGGTGAGCGATTTTGAAATGTCCATCCGAAATAAGGACTGCTCAATTATCATGTGTACCATATCGGCAAAAATTTGCCTTGACGAGGCGGGTCTGCCTGAAAAGGTAATTGGAAGTATGCATGATATCACAGAAAGAAAGCAAACAGAGGAGAAATTCAGGGAGAGTCAGCGCAGGTATCAGTTGGTGTTCGATTACTCGGGCACCGCGAACTCAATCTTCGATACCGATTGCCGTTTAGTAATGCAAAATGAAAAATCGGTCAGATTTCTTGGAACAGAAAAGCTGGATTCAGTAGGGAAGAGTGCATTGGAGATCTTCGGACCTTTAAACGGTCCTTCAGTGATGAAGCGAATGCGTCGGGTAATCGACACTGCCTTAATGGAGGAATTCGAAACGGAATTCAATCTGACTGGTGGAAACAGATGGTTTCATTCAATTTATCAGCCCATTGTTGATGAAAAAAATCAGATTCAGGGAGTACAGGTTGTATCGCATGACATCACTGCACAGAAACAGATCGCCCTTGCTCTGGTAGAGAGTGAAGCGCGCTTCCGGATACTGAGTGAGAATTCACCTACTGGCATATATACCATCATTAATAAACGGCTTCAGTATGTTAATCGGGCATTTGCTGATATTTTCGGATATACTCAGGAGGAGCTCGTTGGTTCAGATCCGTTGGCCATTATTCATCCTGATGACCGCCAGCTTGTCGCTGAAAATATCGGGCGCAGAAAAGAGGGAGAGATATCTTTCCTGAAATATGAATATCGCGGTCTTAAAAAAAACGGAGAAACAAATTATATTCTTTTACTGGGAGGTCCAACGGTAATTGATAACAATTTCGCAATAGTTGGTAATATTCTCGACCTCACGGAACGGAAGCAGGCGGAAGAACATTTAAAGGCTTCGCAAAAGCAAATAACTGAGATACTGGAAAGCATTACAGATGGATTTGTGGCTTTTGACGCTCAGATGAACTATACCTACATTAATGCTCGTGGTGCTGAATTGTTGAATCACAAGCCGGATGAACTGATCGGGAAAAATTACTGGACAGAATTTCCCGAAGCTAAAGGAACTCCTTTTGCAAATAATTTTCTGCTTGCTCTTCAAACTCAAACTACGGTTATTTTCGAGGATTATTATGAACCATGGGACCGATGGTTTGAAAACCGTATCTATCCGACTCAGGAAGGTATTGCAATCTATTACAGTGAGACAACAGAACGGAAGCGCGCAGAAAGATCTCTGAATGAAAGCAACGAACTTAATAAATCGTTATTAAAGACGATCCCGTTTGGAATGGATATCGTGGACGAATATGGAAATATACTTTTCCTGAGTGAAAATTTTGAAAAACAATTCGGATCTGAGACCATTGGGAAAAAATGCTGGAGTATCTATCGTGATGACAAGGAGCAATGCAACTCATGTCCACTGCTCAAAGGAGTAGAAATTGATAGAACAGAAATATACGAAACATCAGGAGTTTTGGGTGGAAAAAGTTTTCAGATCAGCCATACCGGATTAATGTTCCAGGGAAAGAAGGCGATGCTGGAAATATTTCAGGACATCACTCAAAAGAAGGAGATTGAGAAAAGAATTAAACTGCTTGCCCAATCTCTGGAGAGTATCAGCGAATGTGTAACAATAACAGATCTCGATGATCGTATTATTTATGTTAATGAAGCTTTTCTTCAAACCTATCAGTACTCTAAAAAGGAAATTATCGGTCAGCTTATCAGTGTCTTGCGTACTCCGGAGCAGGCATATGAACTTGCCAGAAATATTCTTCCAAAAACATTGGAAGGTGGCTGGAGAGGCGAAATACTTAATATAAAAAAAGATGGGACCTTATTCCCGATATTACTCTCTACTTCTGTAATCAAAGATGAAAATGAGAATCCTATTGCAATGATTGGGGTTGCAATGGATATAACAGAAATGAGAAGAAACAGAGAGGAGCTGGTTGCCGCGAAGGATATGGCAGAGGAAAATAACCGACTGAAATCTGCACTTTTATCCAATTTAAGCCATGAGATAAGAACTCCTATGAATGCCATCATTGGCTTCTCGGACCTAATGGCCGGAGCAGAAGCTGAGGATAAAAATTTATATGCTGAGATTATCAGTAACAGTTCCTATCAGTTGCTTGCCCTGATAGATGATGTGATTCTCCTCTCCCGATTGCAGAGCGAAATAATACCAATCGGTGAAACAGAATTCTATCCGGCAGAAATGGTAAGAGAGGTTCACCGTATGTTTGATCATCCGGATCTGAATAATGGGCTAACCATGCAGGTGTATGTTCCCAGTGAATATAGTAAGCTTTTCATCAGGGCAGATGAAAATAAAGTAAAACAAATATTGACCAATCTGATTTCAAATGCTGTCAAATATACTTTTGAAGGGAGCGTTGAATTTGGTTTTGAGATACAAAGCGGATTAATTGAGTTTTATGTTAAAGATACCGGAATAGGTATTCCAGAAAAAGAGCATTCCAAAATCTTTGATACATTCTATCGCGGAGAACAGGCAATGTCTTCTGCAATAAGAGGAACTGGACTGGGATTGAATATTGCAAAAGCCCTTGTAAATGGGATAGGAGGAACTATTGGAGTTACCTCATCACCAAACCAGGGTTCCCGGTTTTATTTTACAGTTCCCTTTGTTCCGGTTCAACCGGAAATGCCAGTGGAAATAGTCTCTCCAAAGGTACCATCGGGTGTGGAAGATTTAGTAATTCTGATTGCGGAAGACGAGCCGGCGAATTATAAGTTTCTTGAAATCCTGCTGAAGGGAAAGGTCAAAAGAGTTGACCATGCTGTAAATGGAAAAGAGGCTGTTGAAATGGCTTCACAAAATAAATACAACCTGGTTTTTATGGACCTGAATATGCCTGTTATGGGAGGAATTGAAGCCACAAAAATACTCAAGGAGAAATCTCCTGAAATCCTGATCATCGCACAAACCGCCTACTCATTACCAGAGGAGAAACAACGGGCATTAGAGGCTGGATGTGATGATTTTATTTCGAAGCCGATTAAAAAGGAGACAGTTATGGAAGTAATCAATAAATATGCCTGTCATTAGAGATAGCAGAGATAGTCAACTACTTTCCCTGCTATCTTAGACCATAAAATGAGACAGATATAATTTAGTGTTTTCCCCCAAAAAAGTCTGTCCAAATTTTTTGTTTTTCAGTCATCATCGTATTCTTTTGCAGGGGTGAAGAATGCCGCATGTACCGGGGCAGGACAAGGAGTATCCGTTCCTTTAACTGCGGCCCAGATCACCTCATTGAATAATGCATCAGAAATCCGGTCCTCTTTGCTGAAATCAAATTTTTCGCTTAAGTGAGAAAGTTTACTCTCCTCCCTGTTTTTCACATTTAAATCGACCAGGGCCGCAGTGGCACGAAAAGGGGGATGGATTGCTGCAGCACTGAAGCATCGCCAAAGTGGTTCGGCAGCAGCATCGTATTGACTCATTGGAGGTAATCCCAGGATTAGTTCAATCGAACGGAGAACCGAACTGGTTGAATACATGGTATGATCAACAAAACCCTGCTTAACCAGTCCGCCGGCGACGTAGGTTGTCGACCGATGAGCATCAACATGGTCCGGGCCGTTTTGCGCGTCATCCTCAACAATAAAAACCACACTCTCTTTCCAGATCGGAGACTTGCTGAGATATTCAATAAACAGACCTACAGCAAGATCATTGTCAGCTGCATGAGCTTTTGGAGTAGGCCGGCCAATTTTTAACCCCTCGGTATGGTCATTCCCAAAACGCAATGTATTCAGTTGCGGAACATTTCCTTCAGTAAGGAGGAGGTCAAAGTCGTGTTTCCATTGACGAAATCGGACCGTATCGCGTATTGACAGATCCCATCCGTTATAATCTTTACAGAAATGGTCTTTCAGAACCGGAATATTAGGGGTATTGGCACCTGAGATAAACTCACCATAACTTCGGTACGATACTCCATATCTTTTGCAAAAGTCCCAGAGGAATCCATTCTTGTTATTTGCGATTTCACGCTCCCCTTCTCCGGGATAAGAACCTCCTCTTCCGCCATAACTTGTAGGCCAGTTCTTTTCGAGATAGTCGGTAGCGTATGCTCCCATCGTCCAGTTATGGCCATCTGCACTTACCTCACCATCGACATAGAAATTATCGAGCAGAATGAATTGTTTCGCAAGATTGTGAAGATTAGGCGTAACTTTTTCCCCGAAAAGTACCAGGCCAGGATCACCGTTTCCTTCCCGAATATCCCCCAAAACCTGATCATAGGTCCTGTTTTCCTTGATAATATAGAACACATGCTTTATCGGTGAGGAATCACCTACTCTGGAGGGAATGGGATTGCCCTCTGCTCCGTTACTGACCATCTCCCTCTCTTTGGAATAGGGTGTGTTTTTATAAACAAGTTGAGAATAAATACCCAGCTGATGCTCATCAGGATTTGGGATTGACTCAAGTGTTCCGGTAAACAAGCCACCGATATACTGGACTTTTGTATTTTTTATATCTGCATGGTGGGCAACTTCCTCTTTTTTGCTGACAGGACTCGGTCCGAAAGGGTTTGCTTTTGAGGTTAAACCCTTGCCGTTGGTGACAAAAATATTATTTTTTATTACCCAATTGCAATCCTGCCGGGGATGCGGATAATTATCAGGGACCCGCCCATGCTGATGTAATTGAGATGGCTGATTTGAAAGATTTTTTTAGTTCGGCGGCAATGGCCAC
>Ga0118677_10003126_pt1 | contig 31949 bp, 27 predicted proteins | sample AliMusrvi5mmetaG_FD_86154 | JGI IMG/M metagenome (GOLD analysis project Ga0118677, IMG submission 86154) | reverse complement strand
GAATAATTCTTGATTAAGCCGGCAGGGGAGTCCTCGGCCATGATTGAACCTTTGTCCATAACCATCAAGCGATCGCAGAGTTGCTCGGCTTCATCCATGTAATGCGTGGTAATGAGCAGAGTGACGCCCTGCTCTTTAAGTCGAAACAAGCGATCCCACAAGATATGACGCGCCTGTGGATCCAATCCGGTCGTGGGTTCATCGAGCATCAAGATCTCTGGCTCGCTGACAAGCGCTCTGGCAATGGTGAGGCGACGTTTCATTCCGCCGCTGAGCGCCTCTACTTTGACGTCGCGTTTTTCGACGAGTTGGGCAAAATCTAAGAGCTCTTCAATCTTGGGCTTGATGAACCTCTTGGAAAGCCCAAAGTAGCGGCCGTAGATGTACAAGTTCTCTTCGACGGTAAGCGCGTTATCCAGGTTATCCGTCTGCGGAACCACGCCGAGATGGGCCTTAATCTCTGGGCCAAACTTCTCTGGATCTTTGCCCAGAATGGAGATATCGCCGCTGGTGCGGGTCAAAGTGGCAGCGATAATCCGCATGGTGGTGGACTTTCCGGCGCCGTTGGGCCCCAAAAATCCAAAGGATTCACCCTTACGGACCTGAAAATCAATGCCGTTTACCGCCGTGAAGTCGCCGTAGCGCTTCACGAGGGCCTTCGCCTCTATAAGTATCTCTTGATTAGCCATAAGGGAGAGAGCCTAGTAGCCCGCCCGTGCTCATGCTCTGGATTTTGCGCTCACTTCCTGAATTCTCGCCCTGGGAGAGGAGTGGAGTGCCGGGGGCAAATAGTGGGCAAAGGTGGTTGAAAAAGGGGAAAAGTGGAGTAAAGTGGTGGAAGTTGGTAATTCGGGGGAATTGCTAACGGGAATCTGCTTTAAAAAGGGGAGAAAATGTTTCTAGGGACCCACGAGCCAAAGCTCGATGAGAAGGGTCGCCTGATCTTGCCCGCCCGCTTCCGGGATGAACTCTCCAAAGGGCTAGTTATTACCAAAGGCCAGGAACGCTGTCTCTATGTCTTTCCTCTGGGGGAGTTCACCGAAATAACCGAGCGGATGCGCCTCGCCCCAGTCACCGAAAAAGGCGCTCGCGATTACATGCGCGTGATGTTTGCCGGTGCCCACGATGAAACCCCAGATAAGCAAGGGCGCGTCACGATTCCGAGCGGGCTACGGAGCTACGCCGGACTCGAGAAAGAGTGCGTCGTCATCGGCGCAAACACACGGTTAGAAATTTGGGATTCCACCTCCTGGAACACCTATCTCGCAGATCGCGAGAAGGGCTTCGCCGATATCTCAACGGAGGTGCTACCCGGACTCTTTTAGGCCGCACCGGATCTCTCTGGTTAGGCCATCGCCGACTTCATATTAACGACGCCACTTCCCCGGCGCCGTTCCCCCTAGATCCGTCGGTCGGCGGTGACCTAGTTAGAGAAGTCGATAACTACGAAGACCAAGCAGTTGCACTCCAAAACGAACGAGAAAGGGGAAGCAGATGACACACCAACATATACCTGTTGCGCTTGAGCGTTGCATCGAATTGCTGACCCCTGCTATCGAACACTCGTTAAAGAACGAGTCAGCCACCTACGTTATTGATGCAACTTTGGGTCTCGGTGGACATACCCGAGCTCTCCTTGCGAAATTCCCAACTCTCCTCGTGATCGGAATCGACCGCGACGAGAGCGCCATCGCAATCGCGCGTAAAAATGTGGCTCCCTTTGGAGACCGCTTGTTGATCTCGCATGCAACGTACGACCAGATCGATGAGATTCTCGCTACGCAAGGAATCTCTCACGTGGCCGGCGCTCTCTTCGATCTCGGAGTCTCTTCAATGCAACTCGATGATGGAGAGCGTGGATTCGCTTACTCGTATGACGCACCGCTGGATATGCGCATGGATCAGAGCAAAGGATTAACTGCCTTTGAAGTTCTGCAAAGCTACGAACACGGTGCGCTGGTTCGCATTCTGCGCAATTATGGCGAAGAGAAGTTTGCGCCGCGTATCGCCGACTTTATTGTTGAAGCTAGAAAAGCGGGAACGCTCAACACAACAAAAGATTTGGCAGAGCTGGTCAAGAACGCAATTCCAGCGGCGGCGCGTCGCACAGGAGGAAATCCGGCGAAGCGCACTTTCCAAGCCTTGCGCATTGAAGTCAACCAGGAACTCGCAATACTCGAGCGCGCAATTCCAGCGGCGCTTGCCGCTCTAAACGTGCATGGTCGCCTAGTCGTCATGGCTTATCAATCTCTTGAAGACAAAATCGTGAAGAGCGCCTTGAACGAGGTAACAGAGTCCAAAACTCCACGCGGCTTACCAGTAGACCTTCCTGATAGCGCAGCAAAGTATGCCCTCGTTATGCGGGGGAGTGAGGCCGCCTCCGATGCAGAGATAGTTCTCAATCCGCGGGCACAATCCATGCGCCTGCGCGCCGTTGAACGGTTGGCTGCATAATGGCGATCACACAATTTGAAGACTTCGCTCCGGAGCTTCCACAGCGTTCTCGCGTAAGAGAATTTGCTGATCAAACTCGAGCAGCGTTACGCCTCGTACCAGATTTAACAGTCGATAACAGCCAAGCTGTCAGCAATCGCGCCTTCTTCGCCTTTCTTATCGGTGTTTTTACTGCTGGGCTCCTTCTCCTGCTCAGCATAAATACGGCGCTCACCTCTGGTGCGTTCACGCTAGAGAATATGAAGCTCCACCTCGCGGCCGTAAACGATCAACGCGATGCGGTGCTCAATCAAGTGGCAACATTTTCCTCTCCCGACAACTTGGCGATCAACGCCACCAAATTGGGGATGCTGCCGCAGACGGGGATCAATTTCCTCGATATAAATACCGCATCACCGGGACCCACTAAATGATCTCGCAGGAAGCTTTCGGCAAGCGAATCCGCTATTTAGTCGTGGCATTTCTCTTTATCTTCCTTATCTTCGGAGTTCGGCTCATCGATGTGCAAGCAGTTCAAGCAAGTGGATACTCCAAACGCGCAGCCAATGAAATGGTAAGCAAATCCACTTGGCTCGCTCCGCGTGGCACGATTACTGATGTCAACGGGATTGTTCTCGCGCGCAGCGAAGCAGCGAAGAACATCATCGTGGATCAGACGATGATCGCCGACCCTGCAACAACGGCTCAGGTAACAGCAGCCGCACTTGAAATGCCTGTCGACCAATTGCAACTTCTCTTGACTGGGACGAAGCGCTACCAAGTTATTGAAAATGGCGTTGCGCCGATCGTCTGGGATAACCTACAAAGTGCGCTGACTTCTTATAACGCAAAAGTTGAAGCCACTCCCGGTGGGCTATCGAAGCGTCTCGTGGGTTTCTTCAGCGAGAACGCGTATTCGCGAAATTACCCAACCGGGACTCTGGCTGCCTCACTTGTTGGACTGACCAACGCCGCGAATCAAGGTGCGGCGGGTATCGAAGCGAGCATGAACACGCTCTTAACGGGATCCAATGGCGAGTACGACTACGTTAATGGCAATGGTGCGATCATTCCCGGATCACAACAATTCACGACTCCCGCCAAGCCGGGTACTGACGTACGACTGACGATTGAGCGAGACATTCAGTGGGTGGCGCAGGATGCAATTTCAACCGCGGTAAAGGACTCAAAAGCTCTCTCCGGCACTGTGATTGTCATGGATCCGAAGACAGGGGCGATTCTTGCGCAAGCAAGTGCTCCCACTTTCGACCCTGCCAAGCGCAGCCAAGTGACGCTAGATGAAATCCGCAACCCAGCCGTTCAGGATGTGTACGAGCCCGGTTCAACAGGAAAAGTTATAACCGTTGCAGCCGCTCTCGAGCAAGGAACTACAACCCCAACAACTGTCTATACAATTCCAAATACATTGAAAGCTGGCGGTCGGGTTTTTCACGACGATAAGAACCACCCTACTGAGCACTTAACTACCTCAGGAGTTCTCGCAGTTTCAAGCAACATCGGCGCAATTCAGATCGGCGCGGCGCTTCCAAACAATACTTTTTTCCGTTACCTCCAAAAGTTTGGCATCGGCCAGAGCACTGGATCGAATCTTCCTGGCGAATCTGCCGGAATTTTGCACCCCGTATCAGCCTGGTCAGCCTCCTCTGCTCCAACAATCGCCTTCGGACAGGGCTACTCAGTAACCGCGATGCAGGCAACCGATGTCTTCGCGACCATCGCAAACAACGGTGTGCGAGTCACACCTAATGTAATTGCAGGTACCGTTGATGCGAGCGGCCACTACACCCCTTCAAAACCTGCGACTCAGGTGCAGGTAATTAGTGCCGCAACGGCGCAAGAGATTCGCACGATGTTGGAAGGCGTTGTCTCGAATGAGGGAACTGCTCCTGCCGCTGAAATACCCGGCTATAAAGTGGCTGGTAAGACTGGCACTGCAATGCGCTCCGACGCACGGTGTGGTTGTTATCGCGGTTACACCGCATCATTTATCGGGATGGCACCCGCCGCAGCTCCTAAATATGTGGTGAGTGTTGTTATCCAAAATCCACAAGGTCAACACTTCGGCGGCGAGATTGCCGCTCCTGTATTTAAGAAGGTCATGAGTTTTGTGCTACAGACCAAGCAGGTTCAGCCAGTGCTTTCTATCCAGCCTGCGTATCCGCTCACACAAGCAGATTTGATGGCGGCAGTTAAAGCGGTTCCACAGCCGGCGGTAACACAATGAGTACCCACAACTCACAGCTCACTCCCGTTGCAATATTTTCAAAGCAAGGAAGCGACCTCGCTGCATTCATAGGCATCGATGCGCCGTCAAAGGAGTTCTCCTTCTCTGGCGTCACTCTTGACTCTCGCGCTGTGGGTGCAGAGGACCTTTTCATCGCCCTTCCTGGCGCAAAGGTACACGGGGCCACTTTCGTTGATGATGTGATTGCCGCGGGAGCGGTAGCAATTTTGACTGATGCCGTAGGGGCGAAACTGGTCACAGCCGAGATTCCTGTCTTGGTCGTCGGCAATCCACGCAGTTGGGTAGGCGCGATCGCCTCCTGGTTTTATGGCAATCCATTCAGTGCCCTTGATGCCGTCGGAATAACTGGCACCAACGGTAAAACAACTACCGCCTCCCTTGTTGATCAGATTTGGCGGCTCGATGGTCGTGCAACTGGGTTTATTGGAACTATCGGCATCAGTATCGATGGCGAAGAGTATGGAGCTAACTACACCACTCCTGAGGGCACAGACTTGCAGGCAGTTGTGGCGACGATGCGAGAGCAGCACGTTCGAAATCTTGTGATGGAGGTGAGCAGCCACGCGCTCTCCATGGGCCGTGTTTCAGGAGCGCACTTTAGAGCGGTCGGCTTTACAAACCTGACACAGGATCATCTGGATTTTCATGGCGATATGGAGAGTTACTTCCTCGCCAAATCTCGGCTATTCACCAACGAATTAGCCGATACCGCGATCGTGAATATTGATAGTGAGTACGGTCAACGCCTCTTCGCAGAAGCGACTATCCCAATGCTCACGGTCTCCCGTTCAAATCCGCGAGCCGATTGGCGCTACGAAAGTTTCATTGCTTTGCAGTCAGGCGTTGGCTACGAAGTTGCGATCCGAGGGACTGGCGGAATCTTGATTGAGGGTCACCTTCCGCTCCTCGGATTGCACAATCTTGATAATGCAATTCTTGCGATTGCGCTGGCTGTTGAAAGTGGCGTTGATCCGATTGCGCTGGCGTACTACATGCGCAAACTCACCGCGCCTGTTGGTCGACTAGAGCCGGTCGAGGTGGGACAAAAGTTTTTAGCTTTGGTGGATTACGCGCATACTCCAGATGCTGTGAGTCGAGCACTTGCAACGGCACGCTCTCTCACCAGCGGCCGGGTAATTGCAATACTTGGCTGTGGGGGAGACCGAGATAAGAGCAAGCGTCCCATCATGGGGCGTGCGCTGCGTGAAGGGTCAGATCTCGCGGTTTTCACCTCTGACAATCCGCGGAGCGAGGATCCGCTGCAGATTTTGTCGGAGATGCTGGCCGGGAGCGCAGATACTGATGAAATTATCGAGCCGGACCGTCGTAGCGCCATTGCGAGAGCGGTGTTGGAGGCTGAACCTGGAGATTGCGTTATTGTTCTAGGCAAGGGTCATGAACGAGGCCAAGATATTAAGGGAGTTAAATATCCCTTTGATGATCGGATCGAATTGGCTCGTGCAATCGAGGAGTTGTCATGATCGCTTTAACAGTCGCTGAAATCGCGCAGATCATCGACGCTGAGATAGTTGGACTTGATGCCGCTGCAGTCATTACCGAATACCCTGAGATTGATTCTCGGAAAATCACTACAGGGTCTTTCTTTGTCGCCCTTCCTGGTGAGCGAGTTGATGGCAATGATTACGCCAAAGAGGCGATTGCAAATGGCGCCCGCTTTGCCATCACAACATATAACTTAGGAATTCCATCGTTCGTCGTAACGGATGCGGCTAAAGCACTTGCTCAGTTAGCTACGGCGGTGCGGCTGCGAATGGAGCACTGCATATTCATCGGAATTACGGGTTCACATGGCAAGACGACTACAAAAGACTTGCTCGGTCATATCCTCTCCGTTCGCGGGGAATGTGTAGTTCCAAGCGGCTCTTTCAATAACGAGATCGGCGTTCCACTCACAATCTTGCACACGACAGATTCCACCCAATTCTGCGCCGTTGAGATGGGTGCGCGCCACATGGGCGACATCACCAGCCTCTGTGCCATCGCCAAACCACACATTGGAATCGTTCTTGTGGTGGGCAGCGCCCACCTCGGAGAGTTTGGAAGTCGCGAGGCAATTGCCTTGGCGAAATCAGAGTTGGTCAATGCTCTTCCGGAACATGGCGTGGCAATCCTCGGAAGTTACGATCCACTTACCCCTCATATGGGCGAAGGAAGTTCGCGTAAGAGAATTACATTCGGCGAGAAGAGCAGTTGCAATGTTCGGGCGGCCGATCTCGAGTTTCGAGAGGGGATGGCGCACTTTGATCTTGTAAGCGAGTCAGGACGCGCTCCCGTTGCTCTGCGCCTGCTTGGTGCGCATCAGGTAGCAAATGCCCTAGCTGCTGCGGCTACCGCCCTTGAAGTCGGAATCTCCATCGAATCCGTGGCGGCCGCCCTTTCGACGGCAGAACCGCGGAGCAAGTGGCGGATGGAACTGCACGATGTAGATGAACTCCTGATTATTAATGACTCCTACAACGCCAACCCGGAGAGCATGCAAGCTGCCCTGCGCACCTTGGTGCTTCTAACGCAGGAGCGCGGGGGATCTTCTTGGGCAATATTGGGGAAGATGCATGAACTCGGCGAGTCCGAGCGCGAAGAGCACCTGCACATTGGCAGACTCGCCTCTGAATTGGGGGTCGATCACTTGGTAGCCGTAGGAACAGAGTTATATCTCGATGGACTTGAGCTAGATCCAGCGGCGGGCGATGAGATGCTGACCCATTACTTCCTCACCCAAGAAGAGGCGCTGCAGGCTTTAGACCATATAGAGCGAGGGGATGTCCTTCTTATTAAGGCATCGCGAGCCGAGCATCTCGATGAACTCTCCGAAAAATTGTTGGCTAACTGGCAAGGAGAGCAAGAGTGAAAGAGATTCTGCTAGCCGGTACCACATCAACACTTCTAAGTTTTCTATTGACCCCTATCTTTATTCGCTTCCTCGCGGCACGTGGCTACGGTCAGAATATTCGCGATGATGGCCCAACGAGCCACCATGTAAAACGTGGGACGCCCACGATGGGCGGCGTGGTTCTCATTACTGCGGCGATCGTCGGTTATTTCACATCACACCTAATTAATGGAGTACGCATCAGCGCCTCCGCCTTGCTGGTAATTGGGCTCGTGCTTGGTCTAGGGGCTGTTGGACTTCTCGATGATTGGCTCAAGATTGTTAAACAGCGCTCATTAGGTCTACGCGGCAAACAAAAGTTAGCAGGACAAGCGTTGGTGGCTGGTGGCTTTGCCTTTGCTGGTCTGCACTTTCGCGATACCTTTAAATTAACGCCGATCTCCTTCCACCTCTCGACGGTCCGCGATACCTCCTTGGCGCTCGGTACCGTCCTTGTCATTATTTGGGTCGTTTTTCTTGTACTGGGCACTAGTAATGGCGTAAACCTCACCGACGGGCTCGATGGTCTGGCGAGTGGAACTTCCATCATGACCTTGCTCGCCTTTGTACTCATCGGCGTGTGGGAGTTTCGCCAGAGTTGTGGACTGGGTAGCAGCGAAGTTCTCACTTCCAAGTGTTACTACGTTCGAGATCCGCTCGACCTCGCCGTGCTGGCCGCGGCCTTTGCGGGTTCATGCGCAGGATTTTTATGGTGGAACACCTCACCAGCTCGTATTTTCATGGGAGATGTAGGTTCACTTGCACTGGGTGGAGCGCTCGCTGGCCTAGCAATCACCCTCCGTATCGAGATGCTCCTCGCCGTTCTCGGTGGACTATTCGTGATCATTACGATGTCTGTGATCATTCAAACTGGGTACTTCAAATTATCAGGCGGTAAACGAGTCTTCCGTATGGCTCCATTGCAGCATCACTTTGAGCTTCTAGGTTGGGCCGAAGTAACAATCGTTATTCGTTTCTGGATTATTGCTGGATTGAGCGTTGCTGCAGGCCTAGGACTCTTCTATGCACAGTGGGTGAGTTCCTAAATGTCATTTATTGCTGCGCTCGCCACAAAGAAGATCGCCGTTGTGGGTGCTGGGGTCACTGGCAGCGCAGTAGTTGAGTTTCTGAAGAGCCGAGGTGTGAGCGCAGATGTATTGGATGAGAAAGCGGCAGGCGCGCTGCGTAGCGTGGAATCCACTTACGACTTGGCCGTTATCTCACCTGGTTGGAGAATTGATCACCCAATCATTCTTGCTCTGCAATCAACCGGCTGTGAGATTTTAAGCGAGTTGGATTTCGCGTGGCTTGTAAAAGAAGAGATAGCACCGGAACAAAAATGGATCGCCTTAACGGGCACCAACGGCAAGACCACCACCATTCAGATGGTGCAGTCGATCTTCGATTACAGCTCAAAGTCGGGAGTTGCCTGCGGAAATGTGGGAGATCCCGTAATTGGAATCCTTGGCTCGGGTCAGAACTATGACTTCCTCGCAATTGAACTCTCTTCCTTTCAATTGGAGTGGAGTGCACTGCCACGCTACGAAGCCGTTGCCCTACTCAACATTGCTCCGGACCATATAGATTGGCATGGCTCTTTCGACCAGTACGCTCTTGCAAAATTGAAGTTGCTCTCCGCGAGCCAGATCGCGATTATTAATGGAGAAGACAGTGAGAGCGTCTTGCGCGCCACCTCTTGGTCTGGCAGGAAGATCTTCTACTTTTTAGATACTCCGCAGGCGGGAGAGTTGGGGCTCGTTGAGAACCTGCTCGTCGACCGCGCCTTCACCGCTGATCCAAAGCAAGCCTTTGACTTTGCTGAGCTCTCGGATATCCATCCGACGGTTCCTCATAATGTTTCAAATGCGATGGCCGCTGCTGGCTTGGCCCTTGCCATTGGAATAACCCACGATGAGATTAGAGCGGGGCTGCAGAACTTCACACTTGATCGCCACCGCCTCGAATTGGTGCTGGAGCGCGATGGAATTTCGTGGGTAAATGATTCAAAGGCCACCAATCCTCATGCTGCAGCGGCGGCTCTTCTCTCACATATCTCTTCAATCTGGATTGCGGGTGGTCTGGCGAAGGGTGCCGCGATGGGACCACTCATCGAACGTTGCGCCCCGCGTATAAAGGCAGCTTTGCTTATTGGGCAAGATGCTCCGCTTATTGCAACGGCGCTCTCCAAACACGCGCCGCAGATCCCATACTTTATTCTTCCCTTTAACGGGGACTCCGCAGAGTTGATGCGTGAGGTTGTGGTCCGTGCCGCAGAGTTGGCCGCTCCAGGAGATACCGTCCTTTTAGCTCCAGCCTGCGCATCGATGGATCAATTCAAGGATTACGCCGATCGCGGAGAGAAGTTCAGCCTCGCGGTCCGTGAGTTGGTCGCCTGATGAGCATTAAGCCCCCAACGCGACGCCAACGTTATTCCAATTATCTGCAACGTCCAGACGCTCCTTACTACATGATCATCGGCGCACTTACCTTTTTATCTGGACTCGGCCTCGTCATGGTGCTCTCCGCCTCAAGCGTCGTCTCTTTGCAGCAATCTGGTTCAACATACGCCATTTTCTTTAAGCAGTTGATGTTCTTCGGAATTGCAATTTTTGCTCTCCTGATCGTCTCGCATTGGAAGAGTCACATCTGGGAGCAATTGACGCGATACTCCTTTGGTCTCTCCTTCCTCGCACTCTGCCTGCCGCTCGTACCAGGACTTAAATTGACGGTGAACGGAAATACAAACTGGATTCACTTTGGTTCATTCACGATGCAGCCATCGGAGTTTGCGAAATTGGGATTGATTCTTTGGTGTGCAGGTCAATTGCGCAAATATGACGAGACTGTGCAGAATCGCTCTGCAATGCGGCATGTTGCATTCGTTCTCTCTGGAACGCTCCCGCTGATTGTTTTGATTCTTAAAGGCGGCGACTTAGGAACTACCGTGATTGTCCTTGGCATTGTCTCCACGATGCTCTTTGTGAGCGGACTACCGATTCGTCATTTCTTAGTTATGGGCGCACTGGCCGTAGCGGGAGTAGTAGGCATGGTTTCCATCGCGCCCTATCGCTTGCACCGCTTCACAGCCGTTCTCAATCCATTTGCTCCCTCTGTCTACAAACTCGCAGGTTGGCAACCTGCTCATTCCGTGATGGGTCTGGCGAGCGGGGGACTATTTGGAGTCGGACTGGGGGCGAGCAGACAGAAGTGGGGCAATCTCTCGGAGGCGCACACGGACTTTATATTTGCCGTTATTGGAGAAGAGCTTGGCCTGCTCGGCACGCTTGCGGTGCTGATTCTTTATGCCGCGCTTATCTATGGAATTTTCAGAACCGCCATGCAGACTCGCGATCTCTTCTCGCGCTACGCCTGCGCTGGAGTCGGTGGGTGGTTAATGATGCAGGTGATCATCAATATCGGATCTGTAGTTGGAGTCCTACCGGTGGTAGGCGTAACTCTTCCCTTTATAAGTTACGGCGGCTCATCGTTGATCGCGAACTTCTTAGCAGTTGGCTATGTTCTCAATGTCGCGCGCCGGGATCCGCGAGTGCGTGGCGCCATCAACTCCCATAAGCGAGTTTGAAGATGAGAAAAATCTTCTTCGCAGGAGCTGGAACTGCCGGACATGTTGAACCTGCCTTAGCGGTCGCGAACTATCTCCGCGAGCTTCATCCTGAGATCTCCTGCCATTTTCTGGGAACGGCCTCTGGCATAGAAACCGCGCTCGTATCTAAGGCTGGTTTTCCGCTCCACTTGATAGAAAAGGTACCCTTCCCACGCCGAGCAAATCTTGCTGCGCTGAAATGGCCTCTACGATTTCGCCGGACGCTGCGCGAAGTGGAGGAGTTAGTTTCGGGATCAGATCTCATCATTGGTTTTGGAGGCTACGTGGCCGCCCCGGCCTATCTCGCCGCACGCCGTTCCGGAATTCCAATAATTGCTCATGAAGCAAATGCGAAGATGGGGCTGGCTAATCGTCTGGCGCGCCGTTGCGGTGCGACGATGCTGGGCGCCTTCTCGAAGGATCCGTCGGTACAAGTTGGCATTCCACTTCGACCATCCATCGTTGAACTTGCTGGGGCAGATCGTGAACAACGCTCACTCCTGAAAAAAGAGGCGCTACGGGCTATGAACCTTGACCCAGATGCACCCACGATCCTTATCTTCGGCGGCTCGCTCGGGTCCATTAAGTTCAACGAGACCATCCAGAGCTCTCAGAAGGAGTTAGCACGCTCGGGATTTCAAATGATTCACGCGGTAGGAGGTAAGAACGAGGTTCCGCAGGCGCAAGCTGGTTACTTTCCTACCTCGTATATCGAGGATATGGCTCAGGCATATGCTGCGAGCGATCTTGTGATTTCACGTAGTGGAGCAGTAACGGTCACCGAGACAGGGGTGCTCGGAATTTATACTCTCTACGTTCCGCTCCCAATCGGCAATGGTGAGCAGGCGGAGAATGCCAAGGTCGTTACTGAGAGTGGGGGAGGCGAGATCATTAAGAACGCTGCTTTTACCTCGCGGTGGTTGTTGGCTAATGCAGATCGTTTGATGCTGGCAGCCAAGAATTACGGGTCGCGTGGGGCGCGCTTGAATTTCCCTCTTGATGCAGGTTCGAAAATTGCCTCGCGAGCGCTGCAGGTAATCGACCATGAGTAGCGTCGAACGGCTCGCAGGCAGAAATATCCACTTTGTTGGGATCGGTGGCGCCGGAATGTCGGGTATTGCCCGGATCATGCTCTCTCAGGGACTCTCAATCAGCGGAAGCGACGTGAAGGATTCTTCCATCACTCAAGTACTTGCCAACCTGGGTGCGAAGATATTCATCGGACACGACGCTAAGAATGTTTCAAATGTCGATCTATTGATCACCTCAGGCGCAATCGCGGAGGGGAATCCTGAACTTGTAGCCGCCAAGGAGCGCGGCCTGGAAATATTGACGCGCGCGCAAGCTCTTGCCTTCTTGATGGAGGGAAAGCGCTCAATCGCCGTAGCGGGGACTCATGGTAAGACGACCACTACAGCGATGCTGACCGTGGCCTTGCAGAGTGCAGGACTAGACCCCTCATTCGCCATCGGTGGTTTGATAAATAGTTCTGGAGTGAATGCCCACCTTGGTAGCGGCGACATCTTTGTCGCAGAAGCTGATGAGTCAGATGGCTCATTCACTGCGTATCACCCACTCGGTGCGATCATCACAAATCTCGAACTCGATCATGTTGACCACTTTGCCAGCCTAGAAGATCTTTATGCAGTCTTCGTTGAATTTATTAACACGATTCAGAGCGGTGGCTTTGTAATTGCTTGTGGTGACGATCCAGGAGTCAAAGAACTCATAACACGAGTTGATCGCAATGATCTATCGATTATTAGCTATGGAGCGGGGGAGGCAGATTTTCAGCTATCGCGAATTCAATTAGAGCCATCTTCTTCGCTCGCGCGAATCTCTAAGAATGGAAAGATCCTCCCCGAGTTACACCTCACCATTCCAGGTTTGCACAATCTCTTTAATGCCACTGCTGCACTCGCTGCCGGTGAGAGACTGGGCGCAGGCGTTCCTGAATTACTGCGTGGGCTTGAAACATTCAGTGGATCGCGTCGCCGCTTTGAACACAAAGGAAAGGTCAACGGGATCGAAGTCATTGATGATTATGGCCATCACCCCACCGAAATTCGCGTAACTCTTGAGACGGCCAAAGCTTATGCCGCTCCTGGTCGTGTACTTGTCATATTTCAACCACACCGCTTCTCTCGAACGCAGGCTTTTGCTCCAGAGTTCGCTCGATCTCTCGAGCTGGCAGATCAGGCATTCGTCCTGGAGGTATATCCGGCCAGCGAAGCCCCAATCCCTGGGGTTACCTCGCAACTCATAACTCGTTCGAGCAACACAGGATCGATTATGTACCAACCATCCATGCTTGCCGTCGTACAAGAAGTGCTCGAAGTTGCACAACCCGGAGATGTGATCATGACCCTAGGTGCTGGCGATGTGAACTCGCTTGCGCCGGTATTGGTACAAGCTCTTGAAGAGAGATATGCCTAGGCGGCGTTTTCGCAGCGCTCCGGGATTATTTCTCGTCATTGTCTTGATCGGGATGCTCGGTTATCTCTTGGGGTGGTCTAAGGCTCTTGAGATTAAGACAATTGAGATCAAGGCTGCAGGCAATGAGGCGATCGTGATGCCAGTATTGATTCCAAAAGATTTGCGGGTTGGACTTCCGATCGCTCGAGTAAGTTCACAACGCATCCGCAACGACCTTGCTCAATTCTCGTGGATTCAGAAGATCACAATAAGGAGGCGTTGGCTAGCTCACGATGTAAGTGTCGATATATCTGAACGGCGCGCTATTGCGCAGTATGTCGATAGCAAAGGCGTCACAGAATATTTTGATGGATCTGGTTTCAATTTCATTGCACCCAATCCACCATCTGGTTTGCCAGTCATTGGTTTTGCCAATGAGAGTACGGCTGCACGAAGTGCAATCGCTACCTTCCTAGCCCAAACTCCCAGTGATTTAACTGCAAAGATGTCGAGCCTCTCCATTGATGGTCAGAATCAGATCGCTCTCACCACCGCACTTCCCGGTTATAGCGCTCTTAATATCAGTTGGGGGGTCGCCAGCGAGTTGACCCTTAAAGTGCAAGTGCTACGCCAGTTGTTAACTCTTCCTGAAAATAAAAAGATTGTGAGTGTTGATCTCAGCAATCCACTTACCCCAGTTGTGAAGTAGATACTCTCAACACTGCATTGAGAGATTGCTCCCTCTCGATATCGTGTCGGTATTTGCGTGCTCGATTCCCTCACCCTACTTTTACGGCATTAGATCATGGCTGTACTTTAAGTCTCGACTCGAGATTTAGAGTCTTAGGAGAGGTAAAACGTGGCGACACCGCAGAACTATTTGGCCGTTATCAAAGTCGTTGGAATTGGTGGCGGAGGAGTTAATGCTGTCAATCGCATGATTGAAGCGGGCCTCAAGGGTGTCGAATTTATCGCGATCAATACCGATGCGCAGCAGTTGATCATGAGCGATGCAGATGTGAAGCTAGATATTGGTCGCAAGTCAACGCGTGGTCTCGGTGCAGGGGCTGCTCCTGAGGTAGGTCGCCAAGCAGCGCTTGATCACATTGAAGAGATTGAAGAAGTCCTTCGTGGCGCCGATATGGTCTTTGTAACTGCAGGTGAAGGTGGAGGAACTGGAACCGGTGGCGCTCCCATCGTTGCAAAGGTGGCCCGTGACCTTGGTGCTCTCACCGTTGGGGTGGTCACGAAGCCGTTCTCCTTCGAAGCAAAGCATCGGACGATCCAGGCTGAAGAGGGAATCGAACTCTTGCGCGCTGAAGTCGACACACTGATCGTCATTCCGAACGATCGTCTACTTGCCATTTCAGATCGCTCTATCACGGCAGTTGAAGCATTCCGCAGCGCCGATCAAGTTCTCCTCTCTGGAGTCCAGGGGATCACCGATCTCATCACGACTCCTGGCCTGATTAACCTCGACTTTGCCGATGTGAAGAGCGTCATGCAAGGTGCAGGTTCAGCTCTTATGGGAATTGGATCGGCTCGTGGTGAGGCTAGAGCTACACGCGCAGCTGAACTCGCTATTGCAAGTCCACTCCTAGAGGCTTCCATAGACGGCGCTCGTGGGGTTTTGCTCTCGATCGCAGGTGGATCAGACCTAGGTCTCTTCGAATTGAGCGAGGCTGCTGAGCTCGTTGCAAAGTCTGCCCACCCGGAAGCCAACATCATCTTTGGAACTGTGATTGATGATGCACTCGGTGACGAAGTTCGCATTACTGTGATTGCAGCTGGCTTCGATGGTGGCGCTCCCAAGCGTGCACCTATGCCGACCATCACTGCGGCAGCGCTCAGCGGGCAGGCAGATCCGATTGCAGCTAACGATCCAATCGCAGTGGCCCTTGAGCTCTCAGGAATCGAAGATACGGCAGAGATTGCGCTCCCAGCTGCTCCACGCCGTCGCGTGACTTTTGAAGATCTTGTAAGTGAGGACGAGATAGACGTTCCCGACTTTATGAAGTAAATGTCTCGAACACTCTTCACCTCGCGCTTCGGTGGCGACTTAAAGGACCCGGCTCAGCGTGAGAAGTTGCGTGCCTCGCTCTCTCTCGGGACGCTGCACTTTATGCGACAAACTCATAGCGATCGAGTCATCGTGGTTGAAGAGGCTGTGGTTGAAGAGGCTGGCGAAGAGCTCGAGTGCGATGCGCTTATTACCTCAAGTAAATCTGTGGGGATCGCCGCGTTAGCTGCCGACTGTATGCCGATCACCTTTAGCGCGGTTGGACTGGTCGGGGTTGCGCACGTGGGACGGGTTGGACTTGTGAATGGGATTGCACAAAAGGTTGTAGACCAGATGCGCGAGATGGGTGCTGCTGAGATCAAGGCGGTAATTGGTCCCAGTATCTGCGGTGACTGCTACGAGGTTTCTCCGACGATGTATGAGGAAGTCATTGCACTCATGCCAGCCACAGCAACTTCCAGAGAGCGGCGCGCTCTCGATTTGCAGAGAGGTGTGACGGCTCAACTTCACGAGAGGGGCGTTGCAGTGCGAAATATTGGAATCTGCACCCTCGAAAGCCCAGCCTTCTTCTCCTTCCGTGGTGGAGACCTGCAGATGAGGCAGGCTGGTTTAATCTCGCTGTGAGTAGATACTCGGAGATTGCAGCCAACTTGGCATCTGTCCAGTCTCGCATCGGCGCCGCGGCCCTTGCTGTCGGTCGCACTCCGGAGGAGATCGCGCTCATAGCGGTTACAAAGAACTTTCCACTGAGCGATGTAGAGATTTTGCATGAGCTGGGAATTAGGAATTTCGGCGAGAATCGAGATCAAGAGGGCCTGGCAAAATCTGAGCAACTTTCGGGAGATTCTCGCTGGCACTTTCAGGGTCAGATTCAAAGCCGCAAGATTAAATCCATTGGTAGTTGGGCAGGGGTCATTCACTCCCTTGATTCACTCGACCACGCCCGCAAATTTGCAACCTTGACTCAATTTCGCCAGCGAGAGTTCTTTGTGCAGGTCAATTTAGAACCAGCAAGGGTCGATCGCGGGGGAGTCGCTCTTGAATCCCTTGAGGACTTCATATCTGACCTTCATGCAGAGAGTGGAATCTCACCGATCGGTCTTATGACAGTAGCCCCTGTGGACTCTCCAGCCCAGGCGGCGTTCTCTGCCCTGAAGCAAGCGCAGCGCCGATTAATCCCTGACTTTCCATCCCTCACTCATTTATCAATGGGGATGAGCGGTGATTTTGAGGAGGCGATTTACGAGGGTGCGACACATATCCGCGTAGGGAGTTCAATCCTCGGTTCTCGTGGACTTCCCGCCTAAAATAAGGCTATGGCAAATGTATTTAAGAAGGCTGCAAATTATCTCGGTCTCGTTGACGATGAAGAAGAGCTGCACTCTGCCCCCCTTCGTGAAGAGCCACGCCGCGCAGTGCGTTCGGTGGCCCAGGAGCCACGTCCAACTTTTAACCCGATCCCAGCTCCGGTTCGTCGCGCGCCAGTCGAGGCAAGCGCACCCACATATGCCCCAACTCAGGATCAATTTCCCATGATGGATCAGATCTTCACTATCCACCCTCGTTTCTACAATGAGGCACGCACCGTAGGTGAGCGCTATCGCCTCGGCCAACCAGTTTTGATGAATCTTTCAGATATGGATGAATCAGAGCGCAAGCGTCTAGTGGACTTTGCATCAGGACTCGCTTTTGGTCTGCATGGCAGCATTGAGCGCGTTACTTCAAAAGTATTTCTTCTTACTCCTGCTAATGTCAGGGTCAGCACCGAGAACAAGACTGCGGCAACAGAGGCGAGTTTCTTTAACCAAAGTTGATTTAACTTTTTCTGGAGTGGGGAATTGCGATGAGTAGTCTGGGTAGCGTTATTGTCTTTGTGCTCAATATCTTTATCCTCTCGCTCTTCGGGAGAGTGATCCTCGATTACGTCAGAATCTTCTCCCCGTCATGGCGCCCTAAAGGCATCATCTTGGCAATTGCAGAATTGGTCTATGCAGTTACAGATCCTATTATGCGTTTTGTGCGGCGCTTTATTCCATCACTTCGCATCGGACCAGTCGCTGTTGATATCTCATTTCTCTTGGTCTTCTTTGTTACTGAGATTCTGATCTCTTTCGCGCGGCGTATTCATTAACTCACGCTTTAGTAAGAGTTAGCCCCAAACCAATCTCATTCTCGTCGATACTTAGCTTCGCGTCCTTTGCAATAGAGAGTGCAAGAACTTCCTCTGAAATTTGCACTGCGAATTCATTAATTGCCGCCTCAAGATCTGTGCCACCGTTCCAGAGGACGTGAATGCGATCACTGATCTCAAAGCCAGAACTCTTCCGCTGCTCTTGAATTGTGCGAATAACTTCACGAGCCAATCCAGCTCGTACTAATGCGGGGGTGAGAGCCAAATCTAGTGCGAGGCTCTCTCCGGAGTGAGTAGCTACTGACCAACCCTCTTTGGGAGTTTCAGTGATAACGAGATCTTCTGCCGTCAGATCTGCGCTCTCCTCGCCATAACTCAATGAATAAGTTCCATCCTTGCGCAAGTGTTGAACGAGATGGGCGGCGTCAGCACCAGCGATGGCAGCAGCAATGGCTTGCACATCTGCGCCATAGCGGGCTCCGATGGAGCGGAAATTAGCCTTGATCGAAATGCTGACTAAGTCTTCACTCTCATCCGAGAGAAGATCTAACTGGAGGACATTTAGTTCATCCTTGATGTGTTCACGGATTTCACTGTCCATCGCGTTCCAACCGGAAGCGGCGACAAGAGCGCGGGCCAGTGGTTGACGGATTTTAATCTTTGATTCGGCTCGGGCTGCGCGTCCCAACTCAACGAGTCGGCGAGAGAGAGCCACTGCGGCAGAGAGATGTGTATCAATCACGGTGGTATCTGCAATGGGAAATGAGGAGAGATGGACTGATTCGGTGGCAGTGGGTTCTCCCACGCGGATCAAGGTCTGCCAGACATGTTCAGTGATGAATGGGACCATGGGTGACATCAGTTGAGTCAGGCTCTTGAGGCAGGCAAAGAGTGTGTTCAGCGCATCTAGGTCGCCATCCCAGAAGCGTCGGCGAGAGCGACGTACATACCAATTAGAGAGATCATCGATAAAGGTCGCAAGGAGTCGACCAACTTCTTGCGAATCAAATGCAGTATAAGCGGCATCAACCGCGACCACCAGAGAGTTGAGCTCGGAGATGATCCAACGATCCATCGTTACGCTCGAAGGGGTTGCAGACTCTGAAATGTGGAAATCTGTCGCACTTGCGTAGAGAGTGAAGAAGGAGACGGTATTCCAGTAGGTAAGCAGTGTTTTACGAACAACATCAGAAAGCGCATCGTGGCCCACGCGACGCGCACTCCAAGGGGAGCCAGCGGCGAGCATGTACCAGCGCACGGCATCGGCCCCATGCTGATCCATCAAAGGAATTGGTTGAAGGACATTGCCTAAGTGCTTACTCATCTTGCGGCCATCTTTATCCAAGATATGTCCGAGACAGAGCACCGTCTTGTAAGAGGATTCATCGAAGACCAACGTTCCGATAGTCATCAACGTGTAGAACCAACCGCGGGTCTGGTCAATCGCTTCGGCGATGAAATCTGCAGGGTAGGCAGCGTTGAGCGCTTCGACTGAGCCCTCTTTGTGAGGATAGCCCCATTGCGCAAAGGGCATCGCACCGGAGTCATACCAACAGTCGATGACTTCGCTTACTCGATTCATAGTTTGCGAGCACTCTGCGCAAGGAAAGCTGATGTCATCGACGAAGGGGCGATGCGGATCGGTTGCGCTTACATCTTTTCCGGAGAGTTCAGAGAGTTCAGCCAACGAACCCACACAATGCAAATGGCCTTCAGGGCAGCGCCACAATGGGAGGGGAGTGCCCCAGTAGCGATTGCGTGAAATTGCCCAGTCAATGTTGTTCTCGAGCCAATCTCCGAAGCGACCTGTCTTAATTGTTTCGGGGTGCCAATCGGTCTTGGCATTTTGTGCGAGCAGTTCATCTTTGATGGCAGTTGTACGGATGTACCACGATGGCTGCGCGTAGTACATGAGAGGTGTGTGGCAGCGCCAGCAATGTGGATACGAGTGCTCGAATTGCAGTTGACGGAAGAGGACGCCGCGAGATTTAAGCTCGCGGACCAAAGTTTTATCGGCCTCCTTAAAGAAGATTCCACCAACAAGTGGAACATCGGCTAAGAACTTTCCATCAGGAGCCATTGGATTTACAACAGGAAGTCCATAGCGACGAGAGACTAAGAAGTCATCTGCGCCAAATGCAGGAGATTGGTGTACCAGACCCGTTCCGTCTTCGACCGTTACATAGTCAGCGAGGACGATGTAATGCGAATCGGGAATCTCGATGAGATCGAGAGGGCGTTGGTAAGTGGTCTTCTCGAGTTCCGTACCGAGGAAGGTTGCAACAACTTTTCGTTCTTCTCCAAGGATATGTGCCAGATTGCTGGCGATGACCAAGCGTTCACTTCCGGCATCGGTCGGAATCTCGCAGACCTGATATTCGACCTTGGGATTGACGGCGATCGCGGTATTGGAAACTAAGGTCCATGGAGTCGTGGTCCATACCAAGAAGGATGCGCCAAGTTCGGCAATGACTCCCGATGTGGCAGGGAAGCGAATATAGACCGAGGGATCGACAACAGTTTCATATCCTTGTGCCAGTTCGTGGTCGGAGAGTCCAGTTCCGCAACGCGGGCAGTACGGGGCCACGCGATGATCTTGAACTAGCAACCCCTTCTTCCAAATCTGCTGCAGTGACCACCAGACGCTTTCGACATACTCTGGAGACATCGTCCAGTAGGCCTCATCAAAATCCACCCAGAAGCCCATGCGGCGAGTCATCGCGGTGAACTCATCTACGTGGCGCTGGACTGATTCGCGACACTTTTCGTTGAAGGCGGCGATTCCATACTTCTCGATATCGCCCTTTCCAGAGAAGCCCAGCTCCTTCTCAACGGCAATCTCTACTGGCAGTCCGTGGCAATCCCAACCCGCCTTGCGAACTACCTGCATCCCCTTCATGGTCTGATAGCGGGGAAAGAGATCCTTAAAGGCGCGGGCTTCAATGTGGTGGGTACCAGGGGAGCCATTGGCAGTGGGTGGGCCCTCGTAGAAGGTCCACCCTGGAGCGCCATCGCGGGCCGAAACGCTCTTGGCGAATATCTCGTTCTGCTCCCAGAAATTCAGGATCTGATGCTCTGTTGCGGGGAGGTCGATCTGAGGTGGGAGGCTCTTAAATGGGCTGGAACCCTGCGCTGCCATCTCAACTCCTCGCTCTCGCTGCTCTTTACCCGTGACTGGACCCGTGACTGGACCCGTGACTGGACCCATGAAAGGGGGAGTCTAGCGCGGCGGAGTTGGTAATTCCCCGCTCTTCGCTCTAGCCTTCTCGCTCGCAGGTAACTCACTCGGTGACCTCTCATGGTCTTCCTCAGGTGGGCTGAGTAGAGAAGTGACGATCGATATGACACCTACGGCAAAGAAGGCCCTTACTAAGAAGGCCCCGGCTAAAGCCGCAGTGGCCAAAAAGGCGCCTGCCAAGAAGGTGGCTGCCTCCAAGGTTGCCGTCAAGAAGAGCGTGGCGAAGAAAGCTCCGGCATCCAAGCCTGTAGCGAAGAAACTAGTGGCTAAGAAAGCAGTGAAATCCGTGCCAGTCAAAAAAGCTCCGGCCAAGCCGGTAGCAAGCGCCACCAAGAAGTCCGTTCCAGCCAAGAAGGTCGCTGAACGCTCGCCCAACATTGTTAAACCTACTTTGGCGAAGAAGCCCGTTGCGAAAAAGGGACCAGCCAAGCCCTTTCCTGCCAAGTTGCAGAGCACTACTACGGGAGATTCAACAACAATCACCGTGACACCTCGCGAAGTAAATTCTGGGCCAGAAGTTGTGATTGAGGAGCGCCGCTTGGTTATGCCTCCTCCTCCTCGCCCCGTAAAGAGTGGCAAGCGTGCACATACCCTCAAGCCAATCAAGGGTGCACCCGCCCCTCTTGTAGTTAATGAAAGTGAAAACCCGTGGACCGCCGCGGAATTAAAGGCGATGCGCATGGAACTAGCTAAAGAGTTAGTACGGTTGAAATCCGAGCTGAGCGAAGCTGAAGGAGAGATGGAAGATCTCATCTCTGCAGCCGGAGTTGGTGCTGGCGATGATCAAGCCGACGCAGGTACAAAGACATTTGAGCGTGAGCATGAGATGTCTCTCGTGTACAACGCGCGCGACATGGTCTTGCAGACGGAGCGTGCCATTGAGCGCATCGACAAGAAGACCTATGGGCGTTGCGAAGAGTGTGGAAATGCAATCGGCAAGGCCCGACTACAGGTCTTCCCTCGCGCAACTTTGTGCATGTCCTGTAAGCAGAAAGAGGAACGGCGCTGAGTAAATCAGCACCTCATCGCAGAGCTGTTACCTTCTTAATCTCCGTTGCGCTCGCAGTAATTGCGATCGACAATGTTTCAAAAACGCTAGCCTTGAACAATCTTGGCCCCAAACCCAAGCAGATACTGGGCTCACTCTTGGAATTACAACTGGCGCGTAACTCCGGGGCTGCCTTTAATCTGGCACAGAGCGCGACGATCTTTCTCTCGCTCTTATCATTCCTCGCGATTGCGGCGCTTGTCGTCTTCTCACGATCGCTTACCTCGCGCATTTGGGGAGTCGCACTCGGGTTCCTCATGGGTGGAATTGGCGGAAATTTGGTGGATCGACTCTTCAGGCCTCCTTACCTTTTGCATGGTGAGGTGGTGGACTGGATTCGCCTGCCGCACTGGCCGATATTTAATCTTGCCGATACCTCTATTGTTATCTCTGCGATAACTATTGCGATTCTGCTTTTAAACGATGTGAAACCGAGGTCCCGTCATGACGTTTCCTGAACGTGAGTTGAAGGTGATCTCGATACCTGAGGGACTCGACCAAGAGCGTGTAGACGCTGCTTTGGCACGAATGCTCGGGCTATCTCGCTCGACAGTTGTTTCTCTTATTGAAGATGAAGAGATTTCGCGTGGTGGTAAGCCGGTAACAAAATCTGACAAGGTTGCAACTGCAGATGTCCTTGAAATTTTGATGCCTGCCGCCAAGAGCGCGCCGCAACTTACACCCACCCCAGTCGAGGGGTTAGAAGTCATCTATAACGATGAGAACATCATTGTGATCAATAAGCCTGCAGGAGTAGCTGCGCACCCTAGCCCCGGGTGGCAAGGACCTACTGTTATCGGTGCCGTCATTGCTGCGGGATACAACGTCTCCACGAGCGGCGCCGCAGAGCGACAGGGCATTGTCCACCGTCTCGATGTGGGAACCACTGGGCTCATGGTGATTGCCAAAGATGAGGCCGCCTACTCTTCACTCAAAGACCAATTTAGAGAGCGCAGCGTGACCAAGGTCTATCACGCCATGGTCCAAGGGCATATGGATCCTTCGCAAGGAACTATCGACGCACCTATCGATCGCCATCCTCGGGAGGATTATCGTTTCGCAGTTGTGGCAGATGGAAAGCCATCGATCACGCATTACACCTCTCTCGAACTCTTTCCCGCCGTCTCACTTCTCGAGATTGAGTTGGAAACGGGGCGTACCCATCAGATCCGCGTTCACTTCGCAGCGCTCCATCACCCGCTTGTTGGGGATCTCACATACGGCGCAGATCACACAATTGCCGACCGTTTAAATATCCATCGCCCGTGGCTCCACGCTCGTGAACTTAAATTTACCCACCCAATCACAGGGGAGCAGCTCGCCTTTGCCACCGATTACCCCGAAGACCTGACACGCTCATTGAACCAGCTTGAGCAAAACAGCCGTCAGATTTAGCCACAGTAGTAATCTCGCTAACCGTGTCGCAGAATTCCAGTTTCGTTCATCTCCACGTCCACACCGAGTACTCGATGTTGGATGGTGCGGCGCGCGTTGAAGAGCTAGTAAAAGAGGTAGCGCGCCAAGAGATGCCCGCCATCGCCATAACCGATCACGGCAATGTCTTTGGCGCATTTGAATTTAATAAGCAGGCCCGGAAAGCAGGCGTAAAGCCGATTATCGGGATCGAGGCATACGTCGCCCCCGAAAGTCGCTTCGATAAGCGTCGCGTCAAGTGGGCGGAGGGTGGCGAAGATGATGTTTCGGGTGGTGGTGCTTATACCCACATGACTCTTTTGGCAGAAGACAACACTGGCCTGGCCAATCTCTTTAAATTGTCCTCTCTTGCCTCTCTCGAGGGCTTTTATTACAAACCTCGCATGGATCGCGAACTCCTTGCGCAGTATTCAAAGGGGATCATCGCTACAACAGGATGTCCCGGAGGTGAGATTCAAACTCGATTGCGCATGGGTGCTTACAAAGAGGCCATCACTGCAGCGAGCGAACTACGCGACATCTTTGGCCGCGAGAACTTCTACCTTGAAATCATGGATCACGGAATTGATGTTGAAACGCGAGTGAAGAAGGATCTCCTTAAACTTGGCAAAGATTTGGGGCTGCCACTGCTGGCTACCAATGACCTCCACTACACAAAGAATGAAGATTCTGTTGCACACGAAGCGCTGCTCTGCGTCCAGTCGGGATCGACGATTGCCGATCCAAAGCGCTTTAAATTTGATAATGATCAGTTCTACCTAAAGAGTGCACGGGAGATGCGTGAGCTCTTCAAGGAGTTCCCTGAATCTTGCGATAACACTCTGCTAATCGCAGAGCGCTGCAATGTCTCCCTGCGCGAGGGCGAGAATCTCCTTCCGCAATTCTCTGTTCCCGAAGGCGAGAGCGAAGATTCGTGGCTGACGAAGTTGGCGCAGGCAGGTCTCTCGGAGCGTTTGAATGGCAGCATCCCGCCCACCTATCAAGAGCGCTTGGATTACGAACTCAGCGTGATGATCAAAATGGGATTTCCAGGTTATTTTCTGGTGGTCTCAGACCTCTGCGCACATGCGCGGGAAGTCGGCATTCGCGTTGGCCCCGGTCGAGGATCAGCTGCTGGCTCGCTCGTCTCCTATGCGTTAGGTATTACTGCTCTCGATCCCATCAGGCACGGCCTACTCTTCGAGCGCTTCCTCAATCCTGAGCGCATCTCGATGCCAGATATTGACCTCGACTTTGATGAACGTCGTCGCTCCGAAATGATCGCTTACGCGACCAACAAGTATGGCGAAGATCGCGTGGCGCAGATTATTACCTACAGCAATATCAAATCTAAGCAAGCCCTTAAAGATGCCACGCGTGTTCTTGGGTATCCCTATGCCATCGGTGACAAGATCACGAAGGCTCTGCCTCCAACCATCATGGGCAAGGACATCACCCTCTCTGGAATCTTCGACCCGAAGAATGATCGTTACGGAGAGGCCGGAGAGTTCCGCTCGGTCTATGAAACCGATAGTGATGCCAAGCGGATCGTTGACACCGCCCGCGGTCTTGAAGGATTAAAGCGGCAGTGGGGTGTTCACGCAGCGGGAGTAATCCTTAGTAAGGAGCCGCTCCTTGAAGTGATCCCGATTCATCGTCGTGAATCTGATGGTGCGATCATCACTCAATTCGATATGGGAGCTTGTGAGGCAACTGGACTCCTTAAAATGGATTTCCTGGGATTGCGCAATCTTTCAGTACTTGATGACTGCCTCCTCAACATTAAGAAGAACCAGGGCATCGACGTTGACTTGGCGACGTTGGCACTCGATGATTCAAAGACCTACGAACTCCTCGGCAAAGGTGAAACCTTAGGAGTCTTCCAATTGGATGGCGGGCCGATGCGGGCCCTCCTGCGGCAGATGGCACCGGACTCCTTCGAAGACATTTCAGCTGTTATTGCGCTGTATCGCCCGGGCCCGATGGGGGTAAACGCTCACACGGATTACGCCGATCGCAAGAATCGCCGTAAGCCGGTCGAGCCGATCCATGAAGAGTTATCTGAACCACTCGCAGAGATCCTCGGCGACACGTACGGATTGATTGTGTATCAAGAGCAGGTTATGGCAATTGCACAGAAAGTTGCCGGATTCTCGCTTGGACGTGCAGATCTTTTGCGCAAGGCGATGGGTAAGAAGAACAAAGAGATTCTGGATAAGGAGTACGTGAACTTCGAAGAGGGAATGACCTCTGGAGGTTTTGGGAAAGCAGCTATTAAAAAGCTCTGGGACACCCTGATTCCATTCTCGGATTACGCATTTAACCGTGCGCACTCGGCAGGATACGGGTTGGTCTCGTATTGGACCGCCTACTTAAAAGCTAACTATCCGACGGAATATATGGCAGCGCTTCTTACGAGTGTGCGCGATGATAAAGATAAGAGTGCGCTCTATCTCAATGAATGCCGTCGTATGGGCATCAAAGTTCTGCCCCCGGATGTCAATGAATCCTCATCCGATTACACACCTCTCGGTAGTGATATCCGTTTCGGACTCACTGCGATTCGCAATGTAGGAGAGAACGTTGTCGCTTCGATTGTCGCTAATCGCGAGAGTAAGGGTCGCTTCACATCCTTCGGAGATTTTCTGGCAAAGGTGGACCAGCAGGTCTGTAATAAGAAGACGATTGAGTCTTTGATAAAGGCGGGCGCCTTCGATTCATTGGGGGCTACTCGTCGTGGCTTGATGATGGTTTACCTGGAAGCAATTGACTCCGTGAGCGAGGCGAAGCGCGCAGAGGCGATCGGCCAATTTGATCTCTTTGGCAGCGCTCCCGCCGATACCGGATCGAATATCACCGGCGTCGAACTCGATATCCCAAGCGGGGAATGGGATAAGAACCTTCTGCTTAGTTACGAACGCGAGATGCTGGGACTCTATGTTTCCGATCACCCACTACTAGGTATTGAGCATGTCTTGCGAGCAGCCGTAGATATGCCTCTCTCTCAAATTGCCGAAGATTCAGTCGGGCACGAACAGGTCGTCAATATCGGCGGGTTAATCACCCAGATTCAACGCAAGGTTTCTAAACAGGGCAATTCGTGGGCGATCGTCTCGATTGAGGATCTTGAAGGAGCGGTGGATGTCCTCTTCTTCGCTGCGACATACCAGGCTCATGCTCTCAATCTGGTTGAGGATCGAGTCATCGTCGTACGTGGGCGTATCGATAAGCGTGAAGAAGCGCCTCGAATCACTGCTCTTGATATGACGATTCCGGATGTTTCGACCGCACCCACTGGCCCGTTGGTTATCACTATGGATGCCACTCGAGTTACCCCACCTGTCGTCGACCGGATGAAGGAGATCCTCCGCTCCCACCCTGGCTCCCGCGAAGTGCACCTCAAGTTGGATGATGGAAATAAGGGATTGGTTATGAAGATCGATGACGATCTACGCGTAACAGCCTCTCCAAGTTTGAGCGCTGACCTGAAATCGGTGCTCGGCCCAGATTGCCTTGTGCTCTAGGCGCTCCTGTCAGAGTTACCGTCCTATCAGAGTATTGGCGCACACCCTGCGCCGCCACGCTTTAGAATAAGGATGTGAACTCCGAGATCGCTATTCCGCTCATCGATCTGCGGGGTCAACGGCTCAGTCGAGCGCAGTACAAGCGAGCTATTCCGCGAGCAGGTTTGGATGTAGCTCACGCCATGGTTGCCATCGAGCCGATTTTGGATCGGGTAAAGCATGGCGATGAGGGAACTCTACGCACGCTCGCGAAGGAGTTTGATGGGGTCGAACCCGAACATATTCGAGTACCAGCCGCTGCAATCGATCAGGCGCTATCTGATCTAGATCCCGATGTACGTATCGCGTTAGAGACTTCCATAGGTCGAGTTCGCCTTTTTCATGAGGCCCAAGCCCGTGAAACCACGAACGTTGAAGTGGTTCCGGGTGCGAAGATTTCACAAAAGTGGATCCCCGTTGATCGCGTTGGGCTTTACGTACCTGGGGGCAAGGCGGTCTATCCCAGCTCTGTGATGATGAATGTCGTTCCAGCTCAAATCGCGCGCGTTCCAAGCATTGCTATTGCGTCACCACCACAACGTGAGTTCGACGGACTGCCACACCCCACGATTTTGGCAACCTGCGCCCTCCTTGGGATTTACGAGGTGTATGCCGTCGGGGGAGCCCAGGCAGTTGCGATGTTTGCTTACGGAGTCGAAGGACTATGCGAACCAGTGGATCTGGTAACGGGCCCGGGGAATATTTATGTGGCCGCTGCCAAACGAGCGCTGCGCGGGTTGATCGCCATCGACTCTGAAGCGGGGCCGACGGAAATTGGGATACTCGCTGACGAGAGTGCGCTGGCTGGAGAAGTCGCGGCAGATCTAATTAGCCAGGCCGAGCACGACGTAAGCGCCGCTGCGGTCTTAGTCACGACCTCGGAATTGTTAGCGCAGGAGGTGCGCACTGAGTTAACCAAGCGCGTTCCACTTACGCGTCATTCTGAACGTATTGCTACTGCGCTCACGGGAGTTCAATCTGCGATCGTCTTGGTCGACTCCGTCGAGCAAGGTATTGATGTGATGAATGGCTACGCAGCAGAGCACTTAGAGTTACACGTCAAAGAGCTAGAGGCTGTTGCATCGAAGATTCGCAACGCGGGAGCTGTCTTCATGGGGCGTTATGCACCCGTATCGCTTGGCGACTATTCAGCGGGTTCCAATCACGTTCTTCCGACTGGTGGATGCGCCTGCCATTCGAGTGGGTTATCGGTACAGACCTTTCTTAAAGGGGTTAACTTCATCTCTTACGATGAAAGCGCATTTACAGATATCGCGGCCACCGTTATCACCCTTGCCAATGCCGAAGACTTGCCAGCCCATGGTGAAGCAATGAGCGCAAGATTTGAGGAGAAGAGTTAATGGTTCAATCACAATGGCCTTATTGGTTGCCGCTGCGTGGAGATCTCCGCAATATCTCACCTTACGGCGCACCTCAGATTGAGGGCGTGGTTGCGCTTAACACCAATGAGAATCCCTTCCCTCTTCCTAGTGAAGTCGTCGCGGCAATGATTGAAAGGCTCACCGCTGTTATTGCAGATCTCAATCGTTACCCAGATCGCGATGCCACAACGCTACGTGCAAAATTGGCACATTACATCTCGCAGGGGACCGGTGTGCCGCTTGGAGTAGAAAATATTTGGGCCGCCAATGGCTCCAATGAAATCTTGCAAACGCTCTTCCTTGCTTGTGGCGGTGTCGAGGCGCTTGCACTTGGCTTTACACCTTCATACTCCGTGCATCCCCTCATTGCTCAGATCACGAAGACCCCATGGTTCGCTGGCAGTCGCGATGAGGAGTTCGGAATTAATATCGCAAGTGCCAAGAAATTGATTCGTGAGAAGTCACCGCAATTGGTCTTCGTTACCACTCCAAATAATCCATCGGGCACTTCTACTTCAATCGCGGACCTTAAGGAGTTGGCAGAGGCAACCGGTTCGGTCGGGGGACTTTTGATCGTGGATGAGGCCTACGCTGAATTCTCTGATGTCCCTTCTGCCGTCACGCTACTTGCGGATTTCCCCCATGTGGTTGTGGTTCGCACAATGAGTAAAGCCTTTGCCTTTGCCGGGGCACGCACTGGATATCTCGTTGGCAAGCCGGCCATTGTGAATGCGGCCCTGATTACACGCCTTCCCTACCACTTGAGCTCGCTTACTCAAGCTGCTGCCGAAGTCGCACTTGAGTTCACACCCGCCATGCAAGGAGAGATCGAGCTCTTGATCAGTGAGCGGGAGCGGGTCGCGTCGGCGATTGCAGAAGTTGGATACCGCACCCTGCCTAGCTCGGCAAACTTCCTGCTCTTTTCCGGCTTCGCGGGAGAGCCGAGCGTAATCTGGCAGGCCTTCCTAGACCGCGGGATCTTGATTCGTGACATTGGTTTGCGCGGATTTTTACGGGTAACAATCGGCACACCTGCCGAAAACGAGCAATTCATCGCAGCGCTCCGCGAAATTGCGGAATAATTCCCTCTCTAACAAAGGAAGATCACCAATGAGTAATCCGCGCATTGCGACTGTTGCCCGAAAGACCAAAGAGTCTGATGTCTTCGTGCAGTTGAACCTGGATGGCTCCGGAGTTATCGATATCCAAACCGGGGTTCCATTCTTTGAACATATGCTCTCGCAACTTGGTAAGCACGCTGGATTTGATCTGACCGTAAAGACAACGGGCGATGTAGATGTCGATTCACACCACACGGTCGAAGACACTTCGTTGGCATTTGGGCAGGCTCTGCGCGAGGCGTTGGGAGATAAGTCCGGTATTCGTCGCTTCGGAGATGCGATGGTTCCACTCGATGAAGTATTGGTACAAGCCGCTGTGGATCTTTCGGGTCGTCCATATCTTGTCCATCGTCAACCTGAAATTGTTGAACTTATCGGCACCTTTGATACAACTTTAGGTCGCCATATCTGGGAGTCGATCGTTGCCGAGGCTCGAATCGCCTTACATATCCGTGTTCTGGAAGGGCGCAATGCCCACCACGTTTTTGAAGCGCAATTTAAAGCTGTAGCGCGTGCGCTACGCGACGCCGTTGCGATTGATGGACGTACGACGGGGATTCCTTCTACAAAGGGCACTCTTTGATCGCAATTCTTGATTACGGATCTGGAAATTTACGCTCCGCCCAGCGCGCCTTCGCTTTAACTGGTCACGAAACGATTGTTACCTCAGATCCTGAGATCTGTTTGGCGAGCGACGGTCTAGTTGTTCCAGGAGTGGGCGCTTATGGTGCTTGTATGGAGCAGTTGATTGCAGCTGGTGGGCGAGACGTTATTTTGAAGCGCGTCGCCGCAGGTGGACCGCTTCTCGGAATATGTGTCGGTATGCAGATTCTTTTCACCGCTGGATCAGAAAAAGGGCCGCATTCAGGTGTCGGAATATTTACCGGTGAGGTAAGCGAGATCGCTGCGCCAATCCTTCCCCACATCGGTTGGAATAATGTTCGCGCATCGGAAGAATCAACTTTATTTCGCGGGTTAAAGGACGAACGGTTCTACTTCGTCCACTCGTATGCTGCAAAAGAAGGAGTAGCCGAGGCAATCAACAGTTACTGCAATTATGGTGAAGATTTTCTCGCCGCCGTCGAGCGCGGCCCAGTGAGCACTGTGCAATTTCATCCAGAAAAGAGCGGGGCTGTTGGAGCGCGCCTCATTTCAAATTGGGCGGAGACCCTATGAACAAAAAGTTAGAGCTACTTCCGGCGATCGATGTTAAAGATGGACTGGCTGTTCGATTAGTCCAAGGGGAACTTTCAGAGACCAGTAAGTATGGCCATCCTCTCGAAGTCGCGGCCGAGTTTGTTGAGGCCGGTGCTCAGTGGATTCACCTCGTTGATCTCGATGCGGCTTTTGGTCTGGGGAGCAATGCCGAACTTCTTGAGAGAGTGATTAAGAGTGTGGATTTGAAGGTCGAACTTTCGGGCGGGATTCGCGATGATGAATCCTTGCGTCGTGCCTTGGCTACGGGTTGCACACGAGTCAATCTCGGAACTGCGGCTCTTGAAAATCCCAAGTGGACTGCAAAAGTGATCAGCGAATTCGGAGATCGCATCGCCGTTGGTCTTGATGTGCGCGGTCATACTTTAGCTGCCCGCGGTTGGACTCAAGAGGGCGGCAATCTTTTCGAAACAATCGAACGCCTGGAACGAGATGGCTGCTCACGCTACATCGTCACCGATGTTGCAAAAGATGGCACGCTCAAAGGTCCAAATCTGGAACTCCTTCGAGAAGTATGCGCTGTCACCAAGAAACCTGTCGTTGCAAGTGGAGGAGTTTCTAGCCTGGAAGATCTGATTGCCATTCGTGGACTGACCGAAATTGGAGTTGAAGGGGCGATCGTTGGGAAGGCGCTTTACGCAGGAGCCTTCACCCTACCTGCGGCCCTTGAGGTCGCCGGTCGATGACTCTCGCCAAGCGCGTAATCCCTTGCTTGGACGTGGCTGCCGGGCGGGTGGTCAAGGGTGTTAATTTTATAAATCTGGTGGATGCCGGTGATCCCGTTGCCCTTGCAAAGATTTACGGTGAGGCTGGAGCAGATGAACTTACCTTTCTTGATATCTCAGCTTCGGTCGAAGAGCGCTCAACGACACTCGAAATGGTTTCTCGAACCGCGGAGCAAGTTTTCATCCCACTCACCGTCGGTGGCGGGATAAGAGAGGTGGGTGATGTCGATCGCTTGCTTCGCGCCGGTGCAGACAAGGTCTCAGTTAATACCGCCGCCATCTCGCGACCGCAATTGATCAACGAGATAGCTGATCGATTTGGAGACCAGGTCCTCGTCCTGTCAGTGGATGCTAGACGCGGGCAGACGCTCTCAGGTTATGAAGTAACCACTCACGGTGGATGCAAGGGCACGGGAATGGATGCCTTCGCCTGGATCGCAGATGCGACCTCGCGAGGCGCTGGAGAACTTCTTCTGCATTCGATG
>Ga0118677_10003123_pt1 | contig 31963 bp, 26 predicted proteins | sample AliMusrvi5mmetaG_FD_86154 | JGI IMG/M metagenome (GOLD analysis project Ga0118677, IMG submission 86154) | reverse complement strand
CGCCAGCCCATAACACCGCCAGAAACGTGAGGCCGATGAGAAGTTCCAGCAGGGGTTGCAGCATGCCCTGTAACCGCACCAGGCGCAGATTCTGGGCAATGTAATCGTGGTTCAGCAGTTCGAATTTGCGAATCTCCGCGCGTTCCTGGGCAAACGCCCGCACGATGCGGACGCCCGCCAGATTTTCCTGCACCCGGCTGCTGATATCGGAAAACTTCGCCTGGATCCGTTCGAACCGCTCATGAATCCGCTGGCCGAACCAGATCATGGCGAAGCTGACGAAAGGCGCAGGCAGGATGGCCAGCAGCGTCAGTCTCCAGTCGAGACGCAACATGATCGCGACCGCGAGCAGGAAGGTCAGTCCCGTTTCGAGACAGTACATGACGCCCGGGCCCAGCAGCATGCGGACCTGATTCAGATCGTTGGTGGCGCGCGCCATAATGTCGCCGGTGCGCTGGCGCGCGAAGTAGTCCGGAGAAAGGCTGATGACGTGACGGAAGAGGTCGTTCCGGAGGTCGAATTCGATGTCGCGCGAAACGCCGATCAGGATGATCCGCATCCCGAACTGGAAGATGCCTTTGGCGGCGGATACGGCGAGGAGCAGCAGGGCGAAACCCGCCACGGAGCGCGCGTCCGCACCCGCTTTGAGCGCGTCGATCCCCCGGCCGAGCACCAGCGGGCCGCAGACGGCAATCGCGTCCTTCATGACCAGGCAGGCGAGGCCCGAGAAGAAGCCGGACCGGTACCGCCAGATGAATGGCCGCAGATACCGGATGGCGTCGCGGGTGTTCATTGTCCCGCCCTGCTCAAATGCCGAAGAAATCGGCGACCCGCTTGGTCACTTCGAGAAGCCACCTTTTTCGTCCCTCGCGTATCTTCCACCAGTACCCGTTGTTCCAGAACGGATCCCGTGAAGCGATCATGCGGACCTCGATTTCCGGAGCGAACCGTTGAAAAACGCGGGCCGCGCGGCCGGTATGGCCCGGACTGGTCACCACCAGCAACTTGTGCACGCCCCGGCGCCGGAGTTCGGGCACGAGGTGCTCCACTTCGTCCACGGTGCTCAGGGACGCGTAAGGAAAAACGGTCAGAGCTTCCTTCCGGCAACCGCGACGGGCTGCGAAGTCCAGTTCGATCTCGCCTTCGTGCACTCCATAGAAGCCGCCTTCCCCCGTCAGAATCGCCTGGGGAGCGAAGCCTTGCTGAATCAGCGAACAGGCCTTCAGGATCCGGTTACCCAGGTAGTCTCCGCCCAGCACCTCCACCATATCGGACTTCTGCGGCGCTTCGCTTTTGACCAGCATGTCGCCCAGGTGCCAAAGCACGGCATCACGGAAGCGGAACAAACAGAGGAGCAGAACCAAAGCGACGATGCCAGCCGCCAGCAGGGTCCGGCGGGGCGTCAGACGCAAACAGTGCCCCTGGAGGAGGGATCAGGACTTGCTGCGCCCATGCTCAGCGTTCATCACCGGAGTTGCGCGGATCGATATGGCCCACCGTCTTGAGCAGAAAATACAGGCGTTCGACTTCTTCTTCGTCTTCGGGACGCAGAACGCGATAGCGCGGCGCGGCAATCTGTTTCGGATCGCCGGAAGCGAGGAGTTCGCCCCAGTATTGCCGATAGGGCACCCCGTCGATCATGGCGCTGGTCGCCATCTGGCGGAGCGTGCGAAGCAGATGTTTGCAGCAATCCACCTCGCCAGGGTAGACCACCAGAACGCGTTCCTCATCGTATAAAGTGAGGCGGGCGACGAGCGGGGAAATCCATCCTGTCCGGTCGACCCGGCGGATATCCTGCCACAAGATCACGCGTTTGCCGATCTCGATGTGGGCGTCATACACCTTGATAACAGGCCGGAACGCCATCGCCAGCAGGGCCGAAGCGGTCAGGAAAAACAGTACGGAAGGAACGAAGGCGGGCGTCCAGGACAGTCCCAGCCACGCTGAGAAACCGGCAAGCGCCATCGCCACAATGCCGAAGGATACATAATGACGTGCGGGAACATATCGGCTCATCTGGCGGCTCCGACTTACTTCTAAGACTACTCCCCCGCAGACTCCAGGTCAATCGGGTTGACGTTTTCGTTCGAAAGTCCCGGTGGCCGGGTGGAGGTTCCCCGCAGCCACGAAATCCCGCGCCAGGTATATTCGGCGGCGCTGATGGCGGCCAGGACGACCACGCCGGCCAGCAACACGTTGCCGATCCGCAGCAAAACCGGGTCGCGATAGCCGTTTGCTCCCATCAGGCCGATCGCCGTCATGATTTGCAGAAACGTGCTGGCTTTGCCCCAGGCACTCGGATCGAATTGCCGGAAGGAGGTAAACCGGAATGCCACCGCGGAGAGCGCCAGAATCCACAGATCCCGTCCAAAAATGACGATTACGGTCCATAAAGGCACCGCATGTCCGGCGGCGAGCCCGCAGTAGATGCCGCTCAGCAGAAACTTGTCGGCGACGGGATCGAGGTAAGCGCCGAATTTGGTTTCCCCGCCGAAGCGGCGCGCCACCGTTCCGTCGAGCATGTCGGTAAAAGCCGCGCCGCCGAAGAGCCATCCCGCCACCAGATACTGGCCGTTCGCCAGGGTATAGAGGATAAACGGCGTCATGAAGATCCGCAACGCGGTAAAAAGATTGGGTATCGTAAACCACATGGCAGGCCGTGCCTTCATGATACGGCGTCCTGCCGGCAACCCGTGGCAGAAGTGAGGCGAGCCGCGCGCCGAGCTTGCTGGACGAATCGCCGAGAACCTGAACAGGCGCGCCTTTGGGGTTTGGCGGCGGGTTGTGGCGGCACGGGGCCACCTGCTTCGTTGCGGCGCTTGTGAGATGTCCCGCATCGAATGCAGCCCCGCGCCTCGCATTTGGCCCCGTGGCGCTCACAACGCGGCTCACCCCACTTCTGCCACGGGCTGCCAGGTGCCTCGCGGCGCGAGCCGGGGTGCCGGCCAACCTGAAGCGTTCAATTCTGAATGGTCAGAATCCCGACAGTTGTGCTGACCCCGTTCACGGTGACAACCAGAGGGAAGTCCCCGTTCGAAAGATTTGCGGGAACCATCATGTTGAACTGATAGACCGATGCCAGGGGAGGAATGAGGCCTCCGAAAAGCACGGGCGCGTTGACACCGCCGATGGTGGCACTGGCTGGGGTGGCCAGAGGATAAATTTTATCGCTCAGAGTGGCCGAAGGGTGCGCGGGTTGCGTCGCGCCGAAGCCGGTGCCGTAAAGGACGATGACCTCTCCTGGTTTGGCGGGCGACGTGAAAGTGGATGCCTTGTCGGGGAAGAGTCCCTGCCGGCCGACATTCGTATAGTCCGCGTGCTGGGCGACCACGTACCGGCCCGACTCCGAAGTGCCCGTCAACCAAGTAAACAGCGCGGGTGCCGTAGTTCGGATATCGATCCACGACATGAGGTCCGGCTTACCCGGCGCTTTCACGACAACGGGAACTCCCCCATTGGCGAGAGGCAGGTCCGGTGTGATGATGTTGATCTGCCCTGGACTGACGAACTCTACAAAAGCGGGAGTCCCGCCGACTGTGACGGACACTCCGTCAAGAGACACTGGCAGATTGTTGCCGCCCGAAAAATCCGCCTGCGTCCAGGCGCGGGTTGTATTGGCGAGCCCGCTCCCAAACAGCGAAACGTAGGTGGCAGGTGCGAAACCAGCCGGTCCCCCGGCGGAATTGGCGATTCCGGTTACGCTATTCGGCGGAGACGATTCCGCAATCAGGAAACTGGGACCGAAATCACCCTGTTCGTCCAGAGTGAAATTGACGGTCGGCATGGTGAACGCGGAGGTCTGAAGCTGGCGTTCCTCAATGTAAGTAATTTTGGATGCCGTCTGTATACCGGCAGAGTGAACCATCACGGGATCCGACTCAGACTGACTCGTCGCGCCAATAACATAAGTCCCGGCCTGCAAAACAAGACTCGCCGGCACATAGCGAAACCCATCCCGATAAGCAACAGCAGCTCCCGCCGGCACGGTCGCGGAGACAAGAACCTGCGATGTATTCGCGTCGAAGATTCCAACCGTGTGCGCCACATTCAGGCCGCGGCCCGTGACGTCGAGAAAAGCCAGGGCGGTAACTGTTACCTGGGAAGAGACTGAGAATTTCCAGCCAATCATGAAAGCCCTGGCATCCGTGCCAGCCGCGCCCGCCGCAGGATAAGCGGCCACGCCCTCCGCATGGCCGAGGCCCGCAGCGAGCTGAGTAATTATTGCCAGTCGAAGCAAAACGCGCATATAGGCAAGTACCTTGGGCAATTGTCACGCCGATGTCAGTCCTGCGACTTCTTCACGGTAAAGCCGGACTTGCAATCTGTAAGTCAGGTTACGACGAAGTTCTCGTTCCCCATCAATAAGTCCTAAATAATGCCGTGACGACGCTCTTCGCCCGTTAATCCCAAATTCATGTAACCTAAGGGCCTTAATTGTTTTGTTGCAGTTCTCCCTCGGTTTCGATTAGTCGCGGTATTGAAACTTTTAATAGGCATGTTTCACCACTTTCGTTCGTTGACTTTGAACGACTACCTGCAGCAGAATGACTTCGTGTGGAGTCGTGGCGCAAACCACCGCTTCACCATTTCCGGAGTTCCTTTCACCGAAACGGGAAAGTGGAACACCCGGTAAAAGGGCGGTAGCCCGTCTTCGCGTTGGCAGCACGCGTCCGCTGCGCAGTTTCCGCGTGGAACTTCACCGGCCCGAATCCATGACTTCTCCTCAAGATTCCGTACTGGAATGGTTTGCCGTTCGTACCCGGTCGAACCGCGAGGCTGTGGTGGAAGAAGCGTTGCGGGGTAAAGGCTTCGACGTCTGGTGCCCGAGGTTCAAACCGGCGCCGTTTCGCGCAAATTCCGCACTCAGGCCGGTATTTCCCGGCTACGTTCTCTGCCGTTTCGATGTCCGCGACCGGCTTCCCATACTGACCGTTCCCGGCGTCATGAACGTCGTGAGCAACGGCAGGATTCCACTTCCGATTGACGAGCGCGAAATTGAGTCGCTTCGTATCGTGTTGCGGAGCATGATGCCCGTTTCACCCCACGAATACTTATCCGTGGGGGACCGGGTTCGCATCACGGAGGGCCCCCTTGCCGGGGCGGAAGGACAGATCGTCCAGCACGAGCCCGAACTGCTGGTCGTCTCCATTACGCTTCTGCAGCGATCGGTCTCCGTGGCCGTGCAGGTTGAGTGGCTTGAAAAAAGCCGCCGCGCGGCCTGATTTCCTTCAGGCGGTATCTAACATTTATGAAATCACTTGTGATGCTTGTGGCCGCTTTGTCTCTGGCATCCGCGCAGGATTCCGTTCACGTCACGCTCGATAATACGGCTCCGGGATCGCGGACCTCAGGATCCCAACCCACGGCAGGCATCGGTCCGCAGGCGGCTCTGGCGCCTGGCTATGTACTCGGACCGGGAGATCAGTTCTCCATGGAAATAGCCGATCTGGAAGAACTTAACGGAAAGGTCCACAGAATCGACCACGACGGCACGGTTACGCTGCCCCTGGTGGGGCGGATTCAGGCTGCGGGAATGACCCTGACGGAATTCGAAAAAGACCTGGATAAGCAACTGGAGTCGCTGCTGAAAGAGCCTCACATCACCATAACCGTAACGGAGACTCTCAGTCAGCCGGTCTCCGTGATCGGCGCCGTTAATACTCCCGGCACGCATCAGTTGCGCGGCCAGCAAAACCTCATGGAAGTCTTATCGGAGGCGGGAGGGCTGCGCAATGACGCGGGGTACCGCGTCACCATCACGCGCGACGAGAAATACGGCGATCTGCCCGTTCCAAACGCGCTTCGAAACCCCGCCAGTCACACCATTACGGGCGAGGTGAGCGTTTCGGACATTCTGGAAGCCCGCAATGTTTCGGAGAATATCCGGATCATGCCCCACGACCTGATCACGGTCCCGCGGGCGAAGGTGTTTTACGTGATGGGCGAAGTACGAAAGTCCGGCGGATTTACCCTGGAACAGAAGAACCGCGTCTCCATCGTGCAGGCAATCGCCCTCGCCGAGGGCACCACGCCTACAGCCGCTAAACGGCGCGCCATCATTCTCCGGCAGGTCGACGGTGACGTAAACAGAACGCAGATCCGGGTTGACCTCGACAAGATTTTCACGGGCAAAATTCAGGACGTTATGCTGCAGCCCGACGACATTCTGTACGTTCCCAACAGCATGGCGAAGGTCATCCGGATGCGGGCGATCGAAACGGCCGTATCGACAGCCTCCGGCGTGCTGATCTGGCGCGGCATCTAACCCGGCGGCACTTGAGATTTGACATGATGAATCCGCACGAAAACAGAATCTGGAAGCCGGGCCCGGCCATAATCGCCGACGGACCGCGTCTCGAACCGTCGCATGCCCAGCCCGCATCTTCCTTTATCCAGATCGTGAGCCGGCGCAAAGGCACCATAGCTCTGTTCTCACTGGTATGCGGCGTCGTTGCTTTCGCTGTAACCGTTCCGCAGACCCGCCTTTACCGGTCGCATGTTTCCCTGGAATTCGCCGGCCTCAACGACAATTTGCTAAATACCCGCGAAATCGATCCGCTGGCAACCGGAGACAATTCTTCGCAGGCTTTTATCAACACCGAAGCCCGCATTCTGGAAAGCAAGCCTCTTCTGGAGCGGGTAATTAAAGCGGTGCGGAGTCACCAGAAGCCACCCGACGAGGGGTCCGGAAAAGATTCCTCGCGCAGGAAGGCGCTGAATGAACTCACGCCGGCACTTCTCCTGTCGCGTCTGCAGGTGCGCCCCGTGGAAATCACCAGGCTGATCGATATCTATGTGGAATGGACGGATCCCGACACCGCCGCGGATCTTGCGAACACGCTCGCGGGCGAGTACATGTCCCTGAGCACGGAAGCCCGCGTCAGTTCCACACTCCGGACCTCCGGATGGCTGACGCAGCAACTCGACGATGCGCGCCACAAGCTGGAAAAAGCGGAATCCGCCCTGCAGGAATATGCGAGGCGTTCGAACCTGATCTTTGCCGGGGACGATGGCAGCATTTCGCAGGCCCGACTGCGCGAGATTCAGGATGAATACTCACGTGCGCAGGCGGACCGGGTTTCCAAACAGGCTGCTTTCGAAAGCCTGATTGCGCAGAAGCCCGACGAAGTGACGGCGTCGCTGCGGGATAGCGCGCTCCAGGACTACCAGCTGAAACTGAGCGAGTTGGACCGTCAGCTGGCGGATCTGCTGACCACTTATCAACCTTCTTATCCGAAGGTGCAGCGGCTGAAGTCGCAGATCGAACAGGTCAAGAAAGACTACGACCGCCAGCATGAAGGAGTCCTCAGCCGCCTTCGCAATGAATACCAGGCCGCTGTCAAGCGTGAGGACATGCTCTCACGGTCTTATCAGTCCCAGCAGGGCGTTGTAACGAAGGAAGCCGGCGCGACCGTGGATTACAACATTCTGAAGCGCGAGGCCGATACGAACCGCGCGGTCTATGAAGGGATGCTGCAGAAGGTCAAATCTTACGCGATCGCTTCCGCCATGCAGCCGAGCAACGTGCGCGTGGTGGACCCCGCGGAAGCGCCCTCGTATCCCTATAAGCCGAAGGCCGCGCTCATCACTGTATTTGGAGTTCTGGGCGGCGTCTTCATGGGCCTGGTCTGGGTAGGTGTGCGGGACAAAGGCGACATCAATGTCGAGTACCCCGGCCAGACACAGACTGTCCTGCGTGCGCACGAACTCGGCGTGGTTCCTTCGGCCCGCCTTGATCCTTACATCGGCGGCAAGCGGTCTCGTCAGCTGCTCGGAAGCCCGGAAAAGACAAGTGCCGGCAATGTGGCGGACGACGGCCTGAATTACCGGTTCGAAACCGCCATGTGGTTCTGCAAGTCCTCTCTGGTGGCGGAATCGATTCGCTCGATCCGGACGTCGCTCCTTTCCCGGCATGGAAATGAGGGTTGCGACGTGTTTCTGGTCACAAGCCTTACACCGGGACAGGGAAAGACGTCGCTCGTCAGCAATCTCGGAATCGCTTACGCGGAACTGGGAATGCGGGTGCTGATTATGGATGCGGACGTCAGAAGCCCGCGCCTTCATCGCGTGTTTGGAAAGCGCAACGATTCGGGGCTGACCACCTTACTGGAGCATCCCGAACAGCGGGATCACGCCTACCTTGCCCAATCGACCGATGTCCCGTGTCTTTCACTTCTCAGCAGCGGGCCTTACAAGCCGGGTGTCTCGTCTTCGTCTTTGTTTCACTCCGAGCCAATGGCAACGCTCTTACAAAATCTGCGACACCAGTACGACGTCATTCTGATCGACACACCACCGCTTACGCTCGCGGATGCCAGAATTCTGGGCCCGCTGGCGAATGGCGTGGTGATTGTCCTCAGGGCCGGCGCCGTTCGCCTCGACAGCGTCCTTGCCGCGGAGCAGCGGCTCACTCAGGATGGCAGTCATGTGTTGGGCACCGTGCTGAACGACTGGGATCCCCGGTCCAACGGCTATGGTGTCTATCCGGACCGTTATCACGAGAGCAGTTCATATCAGACGGCATGACTGCCGTTTGAACGGATTCCGAGCCATGCTTTCAAGAACACTTCTTTCGTCGAATCGTATTACCCGGTGGCATATTTTTGCCTCCATTCATTTCGCTCTGGACGTCATGGCTCTGCTGCTTGCCTGGTACGGAGCCATCGCTATCCGTGTCTACATCAATCCGTGGATGCCGATCCACATCTCATCCGCGGAAGCGCGGACCCTGGTTCCGCATCCTCTGGTGATTCTTTCGCTCTGGACCGCCGCCGCCTGGTGGACTGGTCTCTACAGGAAGAAGAAGACCTGGTCCGCGGCACACGCCATACGGCGGGCTCTGGAGGCCGACATCATAGCCTGCGGTCTCGCCATCGTGGTGACCTTCTTTACACGGGGTGTCGCCACCGATATTTCCCGTTCGCTGCTGTTTCTGTTCGGCCCCGTGAGCCTGATTCTGCTGGCGCTCGCTTTCTATCTGGCCATGTTCATCAGTTGCGGCGTTCAGCGAAGGTGGCTGGAGCCGAAACGGGTAGCGGTGCTGGGATCCGGAGAAGACGTCACGGAGTTCGCGAAAAACATTGAGCACGCCGCCACGGGCACGCTGAAGGTTGCCGGCGTGATTGTGCCCTCGACGGGCGCCGCCCTGAAGAGCGCCGTGAGTGGCGCGATGCTTCCGGTTCTTGGCAGCGTGCATCATCTCGCGGAGGTAATCAATCGTGAACGGCTCGATCAGCTAATCTGCATGAGCACTGTAAGTTCTCACGATTTCGAACTGTGCGGCGCCATTTCCAATCGCATGGGCGTCACCTTCAGCCGCTCCATCTCGCCGCCCCGCTGGAACAACGTGCGTTTCGAGTTCAGTAATGAGTACGGCTTCGATCTCCTCGACGCGGAACCCGTTCACTTCACTCACCGGCAGGAAGTGATGAAGCGGTGTGTCGATGTCATGGCATCGGCGTTTCTGCTGCTCGCGCTGTCGCCCTTGTTAATCGCGCTGGCAGTCCTGATCCGCTGTACCTCTCCCGGGCCCGTGTTGTACCTTTCGCCCCGCGTCGGCAAGGGCGGACGTCATTTCATGTTCTGGAAATTCCGTTCCATGTACGTGAACGGACCGTGCCGGGAAGAACTGGTGAAATCCAACGAGCGTGGCGGACACATCTTTAAGATGCGCAACGACCCGCGAGTAACGCCTCTCGGGCGCTTTATGCGACGCTACAGCCTCGACGAACTGCCGCAGCTGATGAACGTGCTGCTGGGAGAGATGAGCCTGGTTGGTCCCCGCCCGCTTCCGGCTGAAGACCTGGATCCCGATGGCCTAAGCCGCGAACACTCCGCGTGGGCGGAACAGCGCGTTCAGGTGCGCCCCGGCATAACCGGCATGTGGCAGATTCGCGGTCGCAGCGATCTCAGCTTTGAGCAGATGGTGGAGTTCGATCTCGACTACATCCGGAACTGGTCTCTGGGACTGGATATCCGAATTCTGCTGGAAACGCCGCTCGCTGTCTTCTCCGGCCGAGGAGCTTACTAGATGACCGGGATGCAACCGATCGCGCCGGTAAAGCAGGACGTGCTTGGCGTGGGCATCAGCGCCACCAGTTACAGCGATGTAGCCGCCGTCTGCAACCGCTGGCTGCAGGAGCGCGAGAGTGCCGCCGTCGCCCGGTACATCTGCATTACTTCGGTTCACGGCGTCATGGAAGCGCGTAAGGACAGCCGCCTGCGGTCCATCTTCAATCAGGCGGATATCGCGACACCTGACGGCATGCCTATCGTTTGGGCGTTGCGCTCATTCGGCTTTCCCGGCCAGCAGCGGGTATATGGCCCGAACCTGATGCTGACACTCTGCGAGCAGGCGGAAGACCGCGGGCACCGTATTTTCCTTTATGGCGGCCGGCCGGAATCGCTCGAGGCGTTGCGGTTCAGGCTTCGGGAGCGATTTCCGCGCCTGGTCATCGCGGGAAGCTATTCCCCGCCCTTCCGGCCTTTGACGGACGACGAGGAAACCGGCGTTCGGGAGCAAATCTCGAGTGCGAAGCCCGATCTTTTGTTCGTGGGCATCAGCACCCCGAAACAGGAACGCTGGATGAACGAGCATCGCGCGTGTTTTCCCGGCGTGGTGATGGTCGGCGTGGGCGCGGCGTTCGATTTTCACGCAGGCCGCGTGCGGCAGGCGCCTGCGTGGATGCAAAAGCGGGGTCTCGAATGGCTCTTCCGTCTGACTATGGAGCCCGCAAGGCTATGGAGGCGCTATGTGCTGCTGACACCTCTGTTCCTGCCCTGCTGGGCACTGCAGAAACTGAGTATCTCGATGCGCCGCATCGCCTGCGGCGCCAGCGCTGACTCGGCTCAGCCGGTCGGGCCGGGCAGCCATTCGGTAACCACTTAAGCTTTTCATCTCCGAGGGACAATGACTTACAAAAAGAAAGTTCTGGTGACGGGGGCTGGCGGCTTTATCGGCCATCATCTGACGCAATATCTCGTGGATCGCGGCTACTGGGTTCGCGGCGCCGATATCAAGCGGCCGGAGTATGGGGCTTCGTCCGCGCATGAATTCGAACTGCTCGACCTGCGCCGGTTCGATAATGCCCTGATCGCGGCACGAGGCGTGGATCATGTCTATGCTCTCGCCGCGGACATGGGCGGCATCGGTTTCATCGAGCAAAACAAAGGCCCGATCATGCGAAATAACACGCTGATCAATCTTCACACGATCGAAGCGGCGCGGATTAATCAGGTTGAGAGGTTTTTTTATACGTCCAGCGCCTGCATTTATCCGGGCTACCTGCAGCGCGACGAAAACGTCACGCCGCTCAAAGAATCCGACGCCTACCCGGCCGACGCCGAAGACGGCTATGGCTGGGAAAAACTCTATGCCGAACGCATGTGCCGGCACTACACGGAGGATTTCGGACTCGACACGCGCGTCGTCCGCTTTCACAACATCTTCGGTCCGCTGGGCACTTTCGAAGGAGGCCGCGAGAAATCGCCCGCCGCGATTTGCCGCAAGATAGCGCTGGCCAGCGACGGGGGCACCATTGAAATCTGGGGAGACGGAAACCAGACACGCTCTTATTGCTACGTGGACGATTGCGTGGAAGGTATCTACCGCCTGATGCAGTCCAGCCAGGCGGACCCTATCAACCTGGGCCAGGACCGGATGATTTCGATTAACGAACTGGTTCGTCTGGTGGCCCGGATCGCCGGAAAGCAGATTCATACGGTACATGATTTGACGGCGCCGCAAGGGGTGCGCGGCAGGAACAGCGACAACACGATGTTGCGCGAAACGCTCAAATGGGCGCCCGCCGTCAGCCTTGAAGACGGCCTCGCTAAAACCTACGCCTGGATTTACCGGCAGCTTGCGGAGGCCGGCCGAGTCACCGAAGTCACGATGAATGCCGCGGTCGTATAGTACACGATGAATTCCGCTCTGGAGACCGAAATCAGCTGTGAGATCCCGGCGTCGGAAGGCCCCGCCGGTGCCGGTCACGTCACTGTTATTCAGGCAAGTGAACCGTGGTTCGCACTGCATCTGCGCGATCTGTGGACCTATCGGGAACTGCTTGGCTTCCTCGTGTGGCGGGACGTGAAAGTGCGTTATAAACAAACCGCGCTTGGCGCCGCCTGGGCTCTGCTGCAGCCCCTGCTCACCATGCTGGTCTTTACGTTGTTGTTCGGCCGCCTGGCGAAGTTGCCGTCGGATAACGTTCCTTATCCGCTTTTCGTTTATACCGCGCTGCTGCCGTGGCAGCTGTTCGCTTTCGCGCTGACCGAATCCAGTAACAGTCTGGTCGGCAACCAGCATCTGATTCGCAAAGTCTACTTCCCGCGGCTGGTGGTTCCGATTGCGTCGGTGCTGGTTGGGCTGGTGGATTTCGCGTTGTCCTTGTTGGTGCTGGCGGGCATGATGGCTTACTACGGCGTTCGGCCGGCCGCGACGACACTGCTTTTCATTCCGTTTCTGCTGCTCGCGGTACTTACAGCGCTTGGAGTCGGCCTTTGGCTGTCCGCTCTCAACATCCAGTATCGCGACGTCAAATACGTTGTCCCGTTCCTGACACAGTTCTGGATGTTCGCAACGCCCGTCGCATATTCCAGTTCGCTGGTTCCGGAAAAGTGGCGTCAGCTCTACAGCCTCAATCCGATGGCCGGAGTGGTGGATGGATTCCGCTGGGCACTGCTGGGTTCCTCCGGCCGCTCGGGCGCGATGCTTTCCATTTCCATCGTCGCCGTTGTCCTGGTTCTGCTCGGCGGCCTGACTTATTTCAAACGAATGGAGAAACACTTTGCGGATCTCGTCTGATCAGCTGTTTCGGGATGGATTCCTGTGAGTTCCTGCGCCATACTCGCCGAGAATATCAGCAAGCGTTATCAGATCGGTGAGAACGCAGGGTACGAGACCCTGCGCGAAAGCATCACCCGCGCCTTCACCCGTCCGGTCCGCTGGATGAAAGGCGAGCGGGAACGCAGCAAAACACGGGCATTCTGGGCGCTTCGAAATGTCTCACTCGAAGTGAAACAGGGCGACGTGGTCGGCATTCTCGGCAGGAACGGAGCCGGCAAATCCACTCTGCTGAAGGTGTTCTCACGGATCACTACTCCCACTTCGGGCCGCGCCGTGCTGCGCGGCCGCATGGGCTCTCTGCTCGAGGTGGGAACGGGCTTCCATCCGGAACTCAGCGGACGCGACAACATCTATCTGAACGGCTCCATTCTCGGCATGTCGAAGGCGGAAATCCGAAAACACTTCGATGAGATTGTCGCCTTCTCCGAAATTGAGGACTTCCTCGATACGCCGGTCAAGAACTATTCAAGCGGCATGTACATGCGGCTGGCTTTCGCCGTCGCCGCTCATCTGGATCCCGAAATTCTGGTTGTGGACGAAGTGCTGGCGGTGGGCGACGCCAGGTTCCAGAAGAAGTGTCTGAAGAAGATGGATTCGGTGGCCAAGCAGGGCCGTACGGTCCTCTTCGTAAGCCACAACATCGCCGCCATCAGTTCTCTGTGCACAACGGGAGTTCTGCTGCAGAAAGGCGAGGTGATTGCATCCGGGCCGATTCAATCCGTGATTCAGAAGTATTCGAGCAGCGCCGGTATTTCCTCTTCCACGCACTGGACCGGCGATGCCGGTGACAACAACGCCCGGCTGAAAGAAACATGGATTCGCAGCCTCAGTCCCGAGGGAAGCTTCGACACGACGGCTGACCTTGAGGTTGGGGTGCGCCTTCAGATTCTAAAACCGATAGAAGGCCTGATACTCGGTATTCGCCTTCTGTCGCAGTACGAGTACGAACTCGCCTATATGCTGCAGGACGACGCGGAGTCCAGTGTTCCCCCCGTGGTTCCGCCCGGTGAGCTGGTCAGGCGCTTCATTATTCCCGGGAATACGCTGGCCGCGGGCACCTACCGCATCACTCTTGACATAGGAATTCACTTCGTGACACTGATTATCGGGCAGAGCGACGAAGGTTCGCTTTTGTTTGAACTGGAGAATCTGTACGGAGTCGGCAGGCGCTTTCCGGTGCCGATGATGCGCGGATATACAAGCCTTTTCCGGCCCGCCTGGCCAGTACTGTAAACGCGACGCAGCGCTTTCATCGGCATTGAATTTCCACACACCCCACAGAGCAGCGCCGCCAAGAGTCGCGGGGCGCTGAAAGGAGCAGGATTTATGGTTACTGAAGAAAAGTGCATCGTGGTCGATCTCGACGGCACCGTCTGCCCCGTTAAGGGAAAAGATCAGGAATATGAGGATTTGCTTCCTTACGCGGACATAGTCCGAAAGCTTTACGAGTACCGTGCTGCCGGATTCTGGATCATCCTCTACACGTCGCGAAACATGCGCACGTACGGAGGCAACATGGGACTCATCACGGCAAAAACCGCCAAGATGACGATGGAGTGGCTGGATCGGCATCAGGTGCCCTACGACGAAATTCACTTCGGCAAACCATGGGCAAGCCGGATCGGCTTCTACGTGGACGACCGCGCTATCCGGCCGGATGAATTCCTTCGGCTCACACGGGAAGAAATCGAAGCGCTTTTAGCGTCGCAGAACAGCGCGCCGCTCAAGGGAGTGGCCGCATGAACAAAGTCCTTCTGATGCCCACGGCCAAGCTGGTCGGTCCGGAACTGCGTTCGGAGTTCGGCGCAATACCATCGGCGATGATCCCGCTGGACAGCCGGCCTGCCATGCAGTACGTGGCGGAACCGTATCTGAACCGCGGCTACGATCTGGTCTTAGGCGTAAACGAGCGCGCCGACCTGGTGCGCGAGTACACGGACCGGCATCCCGCGATGGGAGCCCGTCTGGTGCACGTTCCGCACACGGCCTCCCTGGGAGAAACGATTCTGAGCGTGCTGGATTCTCTGGAGACCGATCCGGAATCGCTGGTGATCAACTTCGCCGACACCTACGTGGGCGATGAACTGCAGGGCAACAACGTAATCTGCTATCGGGAGGCCGGCGAGGTGTATCGCTGGACTACTTTCCAGATCGATTTCGGCAATAAGATTACCTGTCTGTCGGACAAGGATGCGGATAATCCGTATGGCCAGCTGCAGCCTGTCTTCGTGGGCGTTTTCGCGGTCGGCAACGTTTCGGTGTTCAGGGAGCATCTGAGAGCCGCGCTGGGCGCGCAACCTGTGGATCACACGGACCCGTTCTACACGGCTCTGACGGAGTATTTCAACGCTCTGCCTGCCGACGAACGCCGCCTGCAGAGAGTTTCCGACTGGCGGGACTTCGGTCATCTGGATACTTACTACCAGACCAAGCGCGCCTTCTGCATTAACCAGCGCTTCTTCAATTGCGTCCAGATCGACGGAGGCAGGGGAATCGTTCGCAAGTCCAGCAAGAACGCTGAAAAGCTGCTGAATGAGATGAAGTGGTACCTGGAACTTCCGAAAGCTCTCCGCTACATGGCGCCGCGCGTCTTCGACTACAGCTTCGCCAAAGACGAGCCGTTCATGGAAATGGAGTACTACAGTTACCCGGCCCTGAATGACATCTATCTGTATGGCAATCTCGACCTCAGCGTCTGGACGCGGGTCTTTCAGGCAATCGGCAACGTGGTTCGCCAGATGCATTCGCACCGGTTTCAGCCGGAGGACGCCGATCACCTCGGACGTTCCATGCGCGCTATGTATGAGGATAAGACACGCGCCCGGCTCAGGCCCGTGCTGGAAGACACGCGCTTCGCGGCCTTCTGCGCGGACTGGGTGGTCATCAACGGCGAAACCTGCATGGGTGTCAGACAGTGTCTCGATATGCTGCCGCGGCTGGCGGAGGCCCTTGATATGTACTCGCTGGATTACTTCACCGTTATCCACGGCGACCTGTGCCTCAGCAATATCCTGTATGATCGCCGCAACAGTTTTATTCGGGTAATCGATCCCCGTGGCGAGTTTGGCGACGCCGGCATCTTCGGCGACATGCGATACGATCTCGCAAAGCTTTCTCACAGTCTGGAAGGCGATTACGATTTCATGGTGAACGACATGATCGACTCGGCCTGGAGCAACGGCGAATATCGCCACAGCGCCCAGCTGAATGAGCGGCACCGCAACATCAAAGACCTCTTCCATAAGTGGTTCCTGAAGGAATTCGGCGAGCATTACATGCAGGTCAAGCTCATTGAGTCTCTGCTGTTCCTCAGCATGGTGCCTTTGCACGCAGACCGCTTTGCTTCGCAGGAGGCGTTCCTCGCCCGCGGCCTTGAAATCTTCAACGATGTGGCCGCTCAGGCGGTTCTTCGCCAGGAGAGGGAACTGGCTACAGCATGAGGGATCCCGGCTCCACGGGCGTGGTGATTACGATGGCCGGCGCGGGCAGCAGATTTACCGCGGCCGGGTACACCATCCCGAAGTATGAAATTGTGGCTCGCGGCCGAACTCTGTTCGCCTGGTCGATGGAGAGCCTGCGCAGTTTCATTGACGCCGGCTGTGAATTCTTCTTTGTGGCCCGGAATCACCCGAACATTGCCGCCTTTCTGCAGAAAGAAACGCGTGACCTTGGCATTCGGAACCACCACCTGATTACCGTCAATGCGCTTACCGATGGCCAGGCAACGACGGCGCTGCTCGCCAGTCGCGAATGGGAAGACGATTCCCGCCCGGTCGCTATCTATAACATCGACACTTATGTCGACCCCGCGGCGATGGACGTAAAAGACGTGCGGGGCGCGGGCTGGCTCCCCTGCTTCCCCGGCGAAGGCGACAAGTGGAGCTTCGCGGCCGCTGACGAGAACGGTTTGGTTTCCGAAGTTCGGGAGAAGAAGCGAATCTCGCAACATGCGACGGTCGGCCTGTATTGGTTTGATTCGTTCCAGCGTTATGCGGACGCATACCAGCGATACTATGCCAACCCCGTCAATCTGGAGGCGAAAGAACGTTACATCGCTCCGCTCTACAACCAGCTCATCCAGGACGGCGCCGATGTCTTCGTCCAGAGAGTGGGCGCTGACCAGGTTTTCCCGCTGGGTACTCCGGAAGACGTCGACTTTTTTCGCCAGCGTGAGATTCCCGCGCTGGTCCGCACTGGCGCAATATGAAAGGCAAACTGGCGGTCCTGATACCGGCATTTAACGGCGCGCAACTTCTCAGGCGATCCGTTGACTCCTGTGCGGCCTCGGGCCTCAGCGCCAGCCGGTACGAGATCATTGTGGTGGACAACTATTCGACGGATGGCAGCGCGGCTGATTTCCCTGATAAAGATGCAACCGGCGCGCGGCTGCAGGTTATCCGGAACGAACGCAATCTGGGCCGCGTAGGTAACTGGAACCGAGCGTTGGAATTAGCCGCGCTGCAGGGTTTTGATTACGCCACATTCCTCTTTGTCGGAGATGAATGGCTTCCCGACGGAAGCCTGCCAGGGATGCTGGATGCAATGGATGCCTCCCACAGTGTGCTGGGCATGGCACCTCTGCGCATTCTGAATGAAGGCGGTGGGCTGGTCCGGAACGGTGCCAGGATTTCGATTACGGGACGTATCGCTTACACCGACTCCACGAGGCTGCTGAACGACTCCATCGGCACCGGAAGATTGCCGTTTGCGCCTGTCCAGGCGAACATCTACAGACTTTTTGAAGATCGGCCACTTCGCTTCGACACCGATGAACGAAATGAACTGAATGCGGATCTGGAGGGAACGGCGGCGTATTTGAAGAACCATCCCGGCCCGGTGACGCTGATGTCGGAGCCCTATCTGATCTGGAGGGAACGCGGGGGGAGATTCTTTGCGACTCAGAATCCCTGGGTGGTGTTTACCGAAACCAGGAAGTCCCTGCAACACCTTTCCGGTTCTCTTGGAATCCCGGTAGACTGGCGGAGCGCGAATGCTATTGCAATGCTTGCGGCACTGCGGGAACCATCGCAAGCCATTCCTTTATTGCAGCGCCTCGCTTTTGCTTCGCGTGTTTTCCAGTATTTGCGACGCGACGAAGCTGGGCTCAGCCTCCTCCGGATGGCGGGTTTCGTCTGGAGAAAACTTCGCTCGGGACAGAGTTACCTGGTGATCAGCGCGGGACCGTCGTCCACGGTTGCGCCACCATCGGCCATACGGGCTTTGCCGGATCAATGCGGTTATTAATGCCAGCATCGCTTTTCTGTTGCGCCCTGAGCACGTCCGCGCAGTTCGCGGGGGCAGCGGCGGTTCCGGATCGGACGGCCGCGATCCAAAGGGCCATCGAGAGTTGCCGCAAAAGCGGCGAAGTCGTTTTCGATCCGGGAACCTATTCCGTGAGCACTCTTCAGTTGAAACCGGACTGCACTTACAAAGGAACACCGGGTAAGACCATCCTGCAGCTCAACGCGAAGAACCGCTTCCTGTTCGATCTCAGCGAGCGTTCCAACATCCGGATCAAAGATCTGATCTTCGATGCCAACTATCTGGGCGGCGTCATTCTCGCCGAACGCAACGCGCCGGTCCGCAATATTTACATTGAGAACTGCACGTTCCGGAACGTGGTGAGCGCTTCCGTCTATCCGGCCAATCTGGCGATCTTCTCTTCCTGGGGGATCATCGATTCTGTCATCACGAACAACCATTTTGAGAATGTTGCCGGTGGCATGTCCATCTCGACCGTACAGAATCTCACGATTTCGGGAAATGTGTTTAAGGAAGTGACACAGGGAGATGCGATCTTCATCGCTCCGAATCCCGTTTCGTTCCCCAGCGGCGATCACCTCATCGTCTCCAATAACACCGGGACGGGCCTCGCCAAAATGGGAATTGAGATCTTTCGGCCAGACCCTCCCAACGGATCTCGCCTGGTGGAACCGCGCATCGAGAACAACAACTTTTCCCGCTTCACCGCGACGAATGACGAAGGGATGGGACTTTCCATTACTCACGGCGATGGCGCGGTGATTCGCAACAACACAATCGACAACTCCGAGGGCACGCTGCAACGCAACGGGATCGGAATCGAAGTCATCGTCAGTAATGGCTGGATCGACGGGAATACCATCAACTACGGCTTCGGATTCGGCATCGCGGTGCAGGGGAAGCCGGGGTCGCTCATCACGGCCAATCGGATCTTCGGCATGTGGAAGGACGGTATTCTGTTCGCCTGCGACAACGGCAGGAATCGTTGTGACAGTTCCGGATCCACGGTCGAACAGAATACGATTACGAATGCCCGTATGAACGGCATTCGCCTCGATAACGACTGGGCGCGCACAAGTATTGTCTCCAACGTGATTACACGCGCCGCCGGCTCATGGACGGAAGACCGTACTCTCTCATTCAGCGGCATTCGGATGAGCGCGGCGAAGGGCGCGGTAACGATTCGGGGTAACTCCGTCACGCAGACGAGCCAAACGCCTCCGCAGGGATTCGGATTCCACGGCATTGACTTGAACCCCGACGTTCCGGGCGCGACGATATCCGACAACACGGTTCGGTCACTCAGCCCGAGACCTCTTGGAGAAGGTATGGCAGGACGGGTTGGGGCGGGTTGGGTGATGGAGCGGAATCAGTTCGGCAACCTGGCCAAAGGACAGTAATCACTCGTGTCGTCACTGCCCTCTACTTACGATTCCCCGGTTTACGACAACTCGTGGCTCGATGCGCCGCGGCCCTTGTCGGCGGCGCGCCGTGCCCCCGTCGACTGGTGGCAGAGAGTCACCATTTTCATGGTGGTGGGCTATTTCGCCATGGGGCGAAGTTTTGCCTATTTCGGCATTCCGCAGTTGAAGCTCTTTATCGGTGAAATCGTGCTGTTCACGTTTCTCCTGGGACACCCGCGCAGAAGCGTCGACAAGGTTCGCCGTGCCCTCGCGCATTCGGAGCTTTTGAGCGACTACTCGTGGGCGCTGGCCGTCCTGCTTCTTTATGGCATCGGAGAGATCTTTCGCGGCGCATACAACGGCGATTCCGTCCTGAACGGTATTCAAAGCTTCGTCTTCAACTATTACCCTTTGTACTTTCTCCTCGGAATCTGGATGGGCGAGCGTGATTCCCGGTTCGTGGAAAAACTGATCATCGCCAACGCGTGGGTGAGCGGGATCTACGGACTTCTCTATATCGGACTTCTGAGTAATGCCGGTTTTGAAATTCCGGGAGGTCAGGGGGTGGGTGTTCCTCTGTTCGGCCAGCCATGGGGATCCATGGTGGCTTTGCTTGGAATCCTGTGTCTGGAACTGGATCTGAAGCGCACGTGGTTCCTGATCCTGATCAACATGGGCGTTCTGCTCGGCATGCAGGTCCGGGCGGAATGGCTGGGCTTTGTGGTTGGCACACTGACCTACTCTTTCCTCACCCGGCGTTTCGATAAGCTCATGGGCGCCGTGGCGATAACCGGCCTGTTTCTGATGGTTGGATTAATCGCGGATATCCGACTTCCGGGGGCGTCATCGCGCGGGGGAGCGATCTCCACGCGCGATATCGTGGGGCGTGCGATAGCGCCCATCAACAAAGATCTTGCGGCGGAACTCACACCGCACGCGGCCAACAACGCAAGCACATTCGAGTGGCGCACCAACTGGTGGAAAGCGATCTGGGAAGACAACCATAAGGACGCGGTGACCGCGGTGTTCGGCGAAGGTTATGGGTACCCGCTTGTCAATCTGGTGGATTACCTGAAGGGCCGAACCTTTATCAGGACGCCGCATAATATGTTCTTTTTTGCGCTCGGATATGGAGGCTGGCTGCTGGTCGGCATCTTCTCTCTGCTCCAGATCTTTGTTCTCCGGCTCCTGATCCGGGCCTGGCGCGTGTCCGGGAATCCTTTCGGAGTTGTGATGTGGACTTCTGTAATCGTCTGGTCGCTCTTCGGCGATGCTTTCGAAACACCCTATGGCGCCATTCCGTTCTTTGTCATCGTCGGCGCCCTGGCGGCGCCTGCATTCCGCTTTCGCAGCCCTTATGCGAATCTTACTGGCGCATAACTATTACCAGCAGGCGGGCGGCGAGGATCAGGTCTTCGCAGCAGAGTCGCGTCTGCTTGAGCGTTACGGACACTCGGTGGTGCGCTGGACGCGGCAGAACTCCGATATCGCGGACATGAGTCGTCTGCGGGTTGCGCGCAACACCCTGTGGAACCCCGACACATACCGGGATCTCAAACAGAGAATCCGGCGGGAAAAGATCGACGTGGCGCACTTTCACAATACGTTCCCGCTGATTTCTCCGTCGGCTTACTATGCAGCGCGGAGCGAGAACGTACCGGTGATTCAGTCGCTCCATAATTACCGGCTCATGTGCCCGGGCGCTCTTTTTTACCGGGAGGGGCGGGTCTGCGAGTCCTGCATGAATCGTGCCGTACCGTGGCCCGGCGTGGTTCACAGCTGCTATCGAAAAAGCCGGCTGCAATCGAGCGGCGTAGCCGGAATGCTGACCTTCCACCGCGCAATCCGGACCTGGTCCCGCGCCGTAGACACTTATATTGCGCTTTCGGAATTCTCGCGCGACAAATTTGTTGAGGGCGGCTTCCCCCGCGAGCGGATCGCGATTAAAACGAATTTTCTCGACACGGATCCCGGCAAGGGGAAGCGTGACAAGAGGCACAACAAGACGGCTCTGTATGTCGGGCGTCTGACGGAAGACAAGGGATTGCATGTTCTGCTTGCAGCGTGGCGGGAACTGAAACAACCAATCCCTCTCACGATCGCCGGCGGGGGCCCTTTGTCGGACTTTATACGTGAACAGACGCAAACCATGCAGAACGTAACCTTCCTCGGCGAGGTGCCGCACGCCGGCATCGTGGATCTGATGAAGAAAGCCGGGGTTTTGATTGTGCCTTCTGTGTGGTATGAGTTTCTGCCGCTCACCATTGTGGAGGCCTACGCCACGGGACTTCCCGTGATCGCCAGCAACCTGGGCAGCCTCGCCACGCTCATCCGCCACGGCGTGACCGGGCTTCATTTCCCCGCGGGAGATCATCGAGCTCTGGCGCGAACGGTGGAACGTATGCTCGGGCCCGAGTCTGATGTCGGGCACGATATCGGGACGATGGGGGACAATGCCAGAGCCGCATTTCTCGCCGATCATTCGGCGGAGGGCAACTACAAGGCTTTGATGGCTATTTATCAGCGAGCGGTTGCCCGCGCAAATAGCCGGGGGAGCATGCACTGATGCCGGCGCCGGACAAACTTGCGGTGCTGATGCCGGTTTTCAATGGCGGGCCGAAGTTGCTCACATCGCTTCATTCGTGCGCTGCCGCCGGACTTCCCGCGGATCGCTATGAACTGATCGTTGTCGACAACTGTTCCACGGACGGAGCGGTCGAGAACCTGCCCGCCGCCGATCTGAATGGCGCGCCTGTAAGAGTGTTCCGCAATTCCTCCAATCTTGGTCGCGTGAACAACTGGAACCGGGCCATGGAGATCGCCACGGGACTCGGCTTCCGCTATGTGACGTTTCTTTTCGCGGGCGATTGCTGGCTGCCGGATTCGGGCATTGGGGAACTGCTGCAGCTTATGCAGACTTACCATACGGATATCGCTTTCGCTCCTTTCGTGATCTCCGGGGAGGATGGCGAGATCAGACGCGAGAGCCGCCGCTTCTATACCACCAACACGGCCGTATGCAGCCCCGCTGAGTTTCTGAGCACACTCCTCGAAAGCGGATTGTTTCCGCTCGGGCCACTGCAGGCAAATATTTATCGCGTGAGTGCCGGCCATCGCCCCTATTTCAACTCCGCGGAACCGACACGAACCGACGTGGAAGCTACCCTTGATTTCGTTCAGCAGAGCAAAGGTACGGTACTCGTCGCGTCGCGCCCATATCTTCAGTGTCGGGAACACGCCGGCCGCCTCCCTATGTCCATGGGAACCCGGCGTACGATCGAAGACTACATGGAGACCTTCCAGCGCGCCTGCCGGAGAGTGACGCTGCCCCTCACCCGTCCGGTCGATTTTGATCGCGCAAAATCGGGCGTCGTCCTCAACTCACTGCGGCTGATGATTTCGGATGCGCCGGTGCTGCAATGGCCGAAGCTGCTCGCTGTGCTTGCTCACTGCTCATTCAGAACGCCTTACCGTGTCAACATCTTTCATTTCTTCGGGACTCTGTGGGCGCGCTTCGCGCGGGGCCGGCGGCTCCTGGAATTCAGCTGAGAACACCTGACATGAATTCCTCAGCTACAACCTGGACTCCGGAACGGAAGATTCTTCTGGCCTGTGCCGCGGCTGGTAATGACGAGAGCGCGCGTGCGGAACTCTGCATGCTGGTCGCTCGGAGCCCCGACTGGAACGGGATTCTGACCAATGCCGAAAGCCACGGAGTCATCCCGTTGCTCCGCGCCCGGCTGGATGAACTGTGTCCGGCCGATGCGGTGCCAGCGGCGGTGCGCCGGCATCTGCGACGCGCCTGTCTGTCCAGCGCAACGCAGAACCTCCGGATGACCGGCGAACTGCTGAACATCCTGCAGGCATTGGAAGAAGCGGGCATTGAAGCGGTGCCCTTTAAAGGTCCCGCCCTTGCCAGTCAGCTCTTCGGGAACGTCGCGCAGCGCCAGTTCCGCGATCTCGACATTCTGGTTCGCCCCGGGCAGATATCGGCCGCGATCGAGGTGATGCTGTCGCGTGGATACCTTAAAGAATTCGAACTCACCGCGGTGCGCGAAGCGGAGTATCTGCGCTCTGAACACGCCCTGCAGTTCCATAGTCCGAGCGGCGAATTCATTGTTGAAATTCACTGGAACTTCGGTTCGCGTTACCAGGCCTTTCCTCTGACCGCCGCCGCTGTTTGGGAGCGGCTGCGCGTGGTGTCTCTGCAGGGGCGCAGCATCCGGGCGCTTTCGAACGAAGACCTGTGCATTTATCTGTGCCTGCATGGCGCGAAGCACGGTTGGGATCGCCTGGAATGGATCTGCAGCCTCGCGCAGCTCATGCGCACGCAACCTCTTGACTGGCCGCTTCTGTTCCGGCAGGCAGTGGAAAGCGGCGCTCTTCGCGCTCTCCGTTTGGGACTTCTTCTCGCGAAGCAAATCTGTGCCGTGTCTTTCCCCGCCACCGTCGCGAGCCAACTGTCGGCAGACCCCATCGCCGCGTCTCTGGCGTCCCAGGTGAAGGAGCGGCTCTTGTCATCGGCCGAATCGCAACAGGTCCCGGAAATCCGGCGGCAGGCGTTTTATATTCGCACCAGAGAGCGGCTCACGGATCGTGCCCGCATTCTGCTGCTTTACTGGTTTCGTATTCCGCATCCGCATTCGAGGGACTGGGAACTGTTCCGCCTGCCGGATTCGCTCTCGTTTCTTTATTACCTTCTGCGCCCGTTGCGCCTGCTTGGCAACCACGGGCTACGGCTCTTACAAAGACAAGACTCCATATGACTACCGCCGAAGACATCGTCATGACCACCCGGATCCTTGCCAGCGACAAAGTCGTCGGTTGCGAGATCGATGGTGAAATCGTGCTGCTTCACCTCGACACCGGCACCTACTTCGGACTCAATCCGGTCGGCGCGGAGATCTGGAATTTCGTCCGCGACGAGCGCTCGTTCGAAGAGATCCGGGACCATCTGCTCTCGCTCTACAACGTGACTCCCGCCCGCTGCGAGTCGGAAGTGAAAGCGCTGGTTGGCAAACTGGCGTCACAGGGTCTGGTCGCTATTCACAACCATGAAGTCTCTCAGTAACTTCCTGCGCCTGAGTTCGATGGAGCGCGGCTTCTTTGCCCTGGCCCTGACCAGTATGGCGGGAATTCGGATCGCGCTTGTCTTCTGGCCTTTCCAGAAGGTGGTTCGAGCCACCGACACCATCAACCTCCGCTGGCCCAGGCGCGGCCAAACGGCGCCCGCTCTGCCTCGCGCGGCGAAACGGATCGCGCAGGCAGCCCGGCTTTGCGGCAATTCTTCCACATGCCTGTCGGAAGCGATCGCGGGCCGCTTTCTTATGGCTCGCGTCGGGTATCCGGCGGAGTTGCGTATCGGCGTACGGAAAACCGAAGGTAAGTTCGAGGCGCATGCCTGGCTGGAATGCCCGGGCAACATCACGATCGGGAATCCTTCTCCCGAAGGGAAACAGTATTCCCGCATGCCTTCACTGGGACGGTTTTTCGCATGAGCGGGATTGCGGGAATCTTCCGGCGGGACGGCGGACCTGTGTCTCCCGAGGCTCTTCAGCGCATGCTGGCGGCTATTGCACACCGTGGCCCCGACAAACAAGCCATCTGGCACGGTGGCTCAGCCGGGCTCGGAAACTGCCTTTTGTGGACCACCCCCGAGGCGGTGAACGAAGTCCTGCCCAGGCCATACCCCGGGACGCCTTTCGTCATCGCCGCCGACGCGCGAATCGATAACCGCGCGGAACTGCGGGAAGCCCTGGGCCTGAGCGACGACCGGAACCGGACAGACAGCGAGTATATTGTCGAGGCTTATAAGCGATGGGGGGAAGAGTGCCCCGCGCGTCTCATCGGCGACTATAGTTTCGTTATCTGGGACGTGAACGAGCGGAAACTTTTCTGCGCCCGGGACAGCGCCGGTCTTCGCTCCTTCTATTACCACGTCACACCGGAACTCTTTGTCTTCGCCTCGGAGATCAAGGCGCTGACCACGCTGGCGGAAGTGCCCGCCGACATCAATGAGGCCCGCGTCGGCGATTACCTGATCAATCTGTACGAAGATCGCGCGATGACTTTTTATCGCGACATTTACCGGCTTCCTCCGGCGACTTTACTGACCGTTACGCCGGACTCCTTCGCCACGCGCACGTACTGGAAACTGGATCCCGAGCGTGAACTTCGCCTCGGCAACGATGCCGAGTACACCGAAGCGTTTCGTGAACTTTTCGATGAATCGGTTCGCTGCCGCGTTCGCGCCTGGTCCTCCGGCACGGGCCCGACGCTTGGCTCGGCCCTGAGCGGCGGACTCGACTCCTCCGCTATCGCGTGCACCGCCCGCAACCTGAGCGCAGAACCCGTGCACACGTTCTCCATCGTCTTCCCGGGTCTGCCTGAGCGTGACCTGAAAGTCATCGATGAGCGCCCCTATATTGCGCGCGTGCTGCAGACCGGCCATTTCATTCCGCATTACATCCGGGGCGACGAACTAAGCCCGCTGCGCGATGTAGCGCGCGTGCACCACCATCTGGATGAAGCCAACTTCGCGCCGAATCTGTACCTTCATTGGGCGATGTATGGCGCGGCCAGAGAAAACGGCGTTCGTGTTTTTCTCGATGGTCTGGATGGCGACACCACGGTGTCCCATGGTTTCGAGTATCTGGAAGAACTGGCCCGTTCTTTCCGCTGGAAAACGCTTAGCGCGGAAACCTCTCTCCTGGCGGCGAATCTGTTCGGCGGCGCAAAACCCCGCAGGATTCTCTGGAACTATTGCGTGAAGGAAATGGCGCCGCTCTGGATGTTTCAGGCGTATCGATTGCTCCGTGGCCGGTTCCGCGAGGTGCGTGCCAACAGCACTCTGGTTCATCCCGCTTTAACGGAACGGCTGGACCTTCGCCGGCGCGCCCGGCGGCTTTCTCCGGCGCGCACCCGGCACACGGCACGTGGCTATCATCACAAAGCTCTGAATTTCTCTCTTTATCCCCACGCGCTGGAAATGGCCGACAAAGCCACCGCGGCGTTCGGGGTGGAAGCCCGGTATCCGTTCTTTGATCGCAGACTGATCGAGTTCTGCCTGGCTCTGCCGGCCGAACAGAAGATGGGAGCGGGCTGGAACAGGCTCATTTTCCGGCGCGCCATGGAGGGCGTCCTGCCTCCGGAAATTCAGTGGCGCGGCAGTAAGGGCAACTTGTCCCCGAATTTTCAGAGGCGCCTGCTGGACCTGGACGGTGCCTTACTCGAACGCGTAGCCGCGGGCGATACGCAGGCCACGCGAAGTTACCTCGACCAGGGATCCCTGCGTCGGGCTCTCGATGAGTACCGCGCCGACCCCATGGCCGCGGGCAGCAAAAATTCCATCCAGCTCTTTACGGCGGCCAATCTGGCCCTGTGGCTGGAACAAACGAGTTTCAGAAGCGCTACGCGCGTCTGAGAAATCCGGGTGGCTTCAAGTCAATCGGGAAAGGAGAAGAACATGGCAACCGAACAAAAGGTCTGGATCGAACCGTCCCTCACGGTTTACGGGGATGCCACCGAACTGACGCTCGCGAAGAACAAACACAACGGCATCAGTGACGGTTTCACATTCAATGGCGTGCCGATCAGCGGCTAATCCGGTTCTCACCGGGTTCGTCGAATCTGCCGCGGCTCGTTATCGAGCGGACGCGTTCGCGCGTCCGTAAATAACCAGTGGGTTTCCGCTGGAGAAAGGAGCATATAGGATGAAAAATCAAGTCTGGGAGACTCCGAGTCTGACCGTGTACGGGGACGTCACGGAACTCACGTTGCAGAAAGACAAGCACTCGGGTATCAGCGATGGCTTTACGTTCAACGGTGTACCCATCAGTGGTTAATCAGCTGGTCGCTTGCTAGCGCACGGGGGGCACGCTGCGTCGCTCCGCCCCCCGTTTTTTCGCCCGACACCCGAATCCATGGAAGCAACCCATCCCGAACTCAACTTGTCTTTTCCGGCGCCGCGGCCGGACGCTGAACAACTCAGTTTCGCCTTCGGCCTCGTCATCTTATCCGAGATTCCGCTGCCCGAGTTTGCCGCCGCGCGGAACCCTTCAGCGCCGGTCGATGTCCATATAAGCTGCTCAGCAGGCGAAGCCTGGATCGACGAGGTTCGCCATCTGCCGTCGTCGTGGTGGATGGATTGCCATGAGGCTCGCTTCTGGTTCTCCGGCGTGGGGGGCTTTCGGGTCAGCGAAGGCCGCCACATTGCCGTCTCACCTGAGCCCGGAGTTGAAAACAGCCTGCTGCGCATGTACATCGAAGGCATGATGATCGCGACGCTGCTTTATCAGCGCGGCTTCTTCGTCCTGCATTCCAGTGTCGTTCACTTGGGGAATTTCGCCGCCGCCTTTTTGGGACACGTTGGTGCGGGCAAATCGTCCACGGCGGCGGCGCTGCATGCCAGAGGGCACGCGGTCGTCACGGACGACAATGCGGCTATTAACCTGAAGCCCGAGAAGCCCGAAGTGACTCCGGCATTTCCTTTCGTTAAAGTATTCCCGTCCATCGCCGAATCTCTTGGCTTTGCGCGGGACTCGCTCACGCGCATGCACGCCTCACAGCCCAAGAGTGTCCGCGATGTTTCTGCTCTCTTTCCGGAAAGGCCGCTGCCTCTGGACCGTATTTACGTCCTGACGCGCGAACCGGTTGACGGGATTAAGCGGGTGCCCAGTCATGAGGCGATTATCGAACTCGTCCGGAACTCCGTGCCCACACGCTGGAAACTGGCCGGCGGCGCCGACCATCTGAGAGCCTGCGCCGCTCTGGCCTCCCGCGTTCCGGTCTATCGAATCCGCACCTTCGACACTTTGCCCGAAATTCCCGAACTGGCCTCGCGAATTGAACAACACTGTGGTTGGCGCACTTAAGAGCCGCCTCCGGGCCGCCGCCGCGCAGGTTTCCAGTTTCCCGCGTGTCTGGAACCTCATCTGGCAGTCCGCGAAAGGCTGGACTATTGCGTGGGTTTCCCTGCTTCTGCTGCTGGGCACGGCGCCGCTGGCGACGGTCGCTTTAACGAAGCGCCTGGTCGATAGTCTCGTCGCCGCGACTCACACCGCTGTGACCTGGCAGAACACGCGCCCGGCAGTTATTGCGGGAGTGCTCATCGCCATTGTGGCCATCGCGACGGAACTTCTCCAGGGCTTGCTGGATTGGGTCCGGACCGCGCAGTCGGAGATGATCCAGGACCACATCGCCACCCTGGTTCATAAGCAGTCCATTCGCGTGGATCTCGCTTTCTACGAGTCTCCGGAATATTTCGACTGCCTTTATCGCGCGCGCGATGAAGCCGCGAGCAGACCCGCCGCGTTACTGGACAACCTGGGAGGTCTGCTGCAGAGTTCGGTTACGCTTCTCGGCTTATCCGGCCTGATTCTTACTTACGGCATTTCCTTGGTGGCGTCCATGATCCTGGGCATGCTTCCCGCCATCGTTGTCGTGGTTCGCTATAACTGGCTGAATCACGACTGGTGGCACAGCACGACGGAACAACGCCGCTGGATCCAGTATTACGACCAGAAACTGACCAGTCCCGCCGCGGCGGCCGAACTGCGGCTGCTCGGTTTGGGGCCGCGCTTTCAGCGATCCTGGCAGTCGCTGCGGCACAAACTCCGCGCGCAGAAGTTAGCCCTGGTTCGCAAACAAAACCTCGCCAGAATCGGCGCGGCTCTGCTCAGTCTTGGCGCCGCCGCCCTCGCTCTGGCGTGGATGAGTTGGCGGACGCTGCGCGGCAACGGCACTCTCGGCGATGTGATTCTCTTTTATCAGGCTCTGATGGGCAGTCAGAGTCTGGTACGCGGCATGACGGGAAATCTGGGACAGGTTTACAACAACAGCCTCTTCCTCTCCAGTCTGTTCGAATTTCTCGATCTCCGTCCCGCTGTCGTCGACCGGCAGCCTTCCCTGTCCGCGCCTCGAAGACTGAGTGACGCCATCCGGTTTGAAAACGTGACCTTTGGTTATCCAGGCAGCGAACGTCTCGCCCTGCGCCGCTTCGATCTCACGATTCCGGCTAACAGTGTGGTCGCGATCGTGGGACCGAACGGAGCCGGAAAGAGTACGCTGCTGAAGCTGCTCGCCCGGTTTTACGACCCCCTGGACGGAAAAGTCACCGTTGACGGAGTTGACCTTCGGGATATCGCGCTGGAAGACCTTCGCCGCATGATCTCGGTTCTGTTTCAGATGCCCGTCACTTACGACGCATCCGCCGCGGAGAACATCGCCGTGGGCGACCTGTCCCGGGATTCCGACCCTGCCGCCGTGCGCGAGGCGGCGCTGAACGCCGGCGCCCACGACGTCATCTGCCGCTTGCCGCAAGGCTATGAGACGCCGCTGGGAAAATCGTTCGCCATGGGAAACGAGCTAAGCGCCGGGGAATGGCAGCGCGTCGCGATGGCGCGTGCCTTTCTCCGGCGCTCTCCCGTGATTCTGCTGGATGAACCGACCAGCTTTATGGATTCCTGGGCGGAAGCCGAATGGTTCGATCGGCTCCGGAGTCTCGCTTCCGGCCGAACCGCCGTCGTGATTACTCATCGTTTCACAATCGCCATGCGGGCCGATCTGATCCATGTGATGCACGAGGGACAAGTCATTCAGTCCGGTTCCCACCCGGAACTGCTGGCAGCACTGGTCGGCCCCGACGCGCAACTTCCCGCCGGTGACGTTCTACTTTTTGGTGGAGACCTTTCCGTTGCCCCTGGTAACGACATAACTGTCGGACCTGCCAAGGTCGGCTTCTCCGCCGATATCAACGCGGCGATAGGGATTTTCTCAACGCCGGCAGGCGCCCGCGATGCCGTGCTGAAGAACGCTGATCTTGTGTCGCAGATTGCCGATACTCTGCGTTTTTCCGGCGCTGCAGGGTCGAAGTTTCTGATGCTTCGATGGGGATACGATATTGGCGGCACAGCCACCGGGAGTGTGGCGCTGGCCCCTGCTGCGACGCTGAGTTTTTCCGCAAACGCCGCGCGCAAAGGCTACGAGGCTCTCCTGCTAGGCTTCAACGACGGCGACTTCGTGGGCCCCGCCGCCTACCGCATGGCCGACCTCTGCTTCGAGGACAAGAACTACCCCGACGCCATGGCCTACTACCGGAAAGCCGCCGTCCGCGTCAAAGACCCCGCCATCGTCCTCTCCGCCAAGTTCAACATTGCGCGCTGCCAGGAAGCCCTGAAATCCGCCTCCGAAGCCGTCGGGAGCTACGAGGAGATCCTGACCGTCGCCGACAACAACCCCTTCCGCGAAGCGAGCCGCCTCGCCCTCGCCCGATTGCTCGCCGACTCCGGCCGCAAAACCGAGGCCGCCGCGCAATACGACGCCCTCATCAAGGAAACCAACAAGCCGGCCCTCAAAGCCGAAGCCACCGTGCGCCAGGGCCTCCTACTCCAGGAATCAGGCAAGGGGGAGAAAGCCGTGGCAGCCTTCAACCGCGCCTTGCAAATGGCCGAAGTGGGAAAATGGAAGGAGGTCGCCGAAGTCAGCCTCCTGCGGGCCGCCTATAACAGCCAGAACTACCAGCAAGTCCTCGACACCTACCAAACGGCCTCCAAGGATTTCTCCGCCGACACCCAGCCCGAAGTCCTCCTCATCGCCGCCAACTCCAACCGCCAGCTGGGCAAAGACAAAGCGGCGTGCCCCCTTTACGAGCAGATCGTCCGCGACTTCCCTGCCAGCAACTACGCCAAAGAGGCCCAATACTACCGCCTGATCTCCCTCTACAACCTCAACGCACCCACGCTGCTGGGCGAAGTCGACGCCTACCTGGCCCAAAACCCGGAGGCCAACGAAAAGCGCGACCAATTGACCCTCCTCAAAGCCGAGTCCCTCTACAAAGCCAAGCAATACACCGCCGCCGCCCCGCTCTACGCCTCGCTGGACGACTCCCGCTTGAGCACTCCCCTCAAGGCCGAAGCCCTCTTCAAACTGGGCTGGTGCCACACACAGGTTCAACCGCGCGACAACGCCGCCGTCATCCAGGATTTCTCCGCCTTCCTGAAACAATACCCCGCGCACAAACTGGCCCCCACCGCCCTGGCTCAACGGGCGTTAAGCTACCAACAAAGCGGCAAACTCAACAACAACCTCAAGCTCGCCCTGGCCGACTTCGACCAACTCCTCTCCCGCTACCCCCAGGCCACCAAGGAGCAGGAACTCGCCCTCGAACAAAAAGCCCTCATCCTCGGCCAGCAGGAAGAGAAACAGGCCATGGCCGAAACCTTCAAAACCTTGCTGCGGAAATTCCCCGACAGCCCCGTTGCAGGCAAAGCCAACTACTGGATCGGCTGGGCCGCGGGCGAGGCCAAGAACTACAAAGACGCCATCGCCCCGCTGGAAGCCGCGCGCAATCTCGACAAAGAGCGCTACGGAGAAAAAGCCACCCGCCTTCTGCTCCAATCGCACCGCATCCTGGAAAACCGGGCCGCACTGGCCAGGGAAGTAGACAACGCCG
>Ga0118677_10003122_pt1 | contig 31968 bp, 37 predicted proteins | sample AliMusrvi5mmetaG_FD_86154 | JGI IMG/M metagenome (GOLD analysis project Ga0118677, IMG submission 86154) | reverse complement strand
GAACAAGTAGTGAACAAGTCTTGCCCCGTTATATAAACAATATAAACATTACAAACAATAAAACAGAGAGAGAGGTGAAAAAAATAAAAAATAATTTTAAAAAAATTATTTCGCCCTCTCTAGATGATGTTAAAATATTTTTTAATTCAGAAAAATTCCCATTGGTTGAAGCAGATAAATTTTTCAATCATTTTGAATCCAACGGTTGGAAAGTCGGCGGCAAGGCGCCAATGAAAAATTGGCACGCCGCCGCCCGCAAGTGGATGATGAACACCGGCGCTTTCTCAAAATCAATCGCTGCAAGAAAAATTACTGATGATGCGACAAACAAAATAAACCTTAAAACGCAAAAAGATTATGGAGAACCTTTATGATTATAATTCTTGCATTGTAACACTTGAGAACAAAGGCAAAGAATTCTTTGGCTCACATTTCAAAATTCATGCGGAGGACACTCAGCTTCTTTTTCGGTTATTGGCTTATTTTTTGAATGATGTAAATAATTCGCAAAAATTCAATGTTTCGCTTCGCAAAGGGATTTTATTGTCCGGTCCGGTTGGATGCGGCAAAACTTCTCTAATGACTTTGCTTCCGCTTTTTTTGGATATAGATGACCGTTGTATTTTAAAATCTTGTCGCGATGTCAGCTTTGAATTTATCAATGAAGGATTTAAAGTTATTCAAAGATATGGTCGGGGTTCATTCAACAACCATACGCCAAAAGTCTATTGTTTCGATGACCTCGGCACAGAAAACAACCTCAAATACTACGGAAATGATTGCAATGTAATGGCAGAAATACTACTCTCACGATACGATATGTTTGTCAGTCGCAAGATGATCACTCATCTCACCACAAATCTCAACAGCTCCGAAATAGAATCTATCTACGGCATCCGTGTCCGCAGCAGGATGAGAGAGATGTTCAACCTGATTTCATTTGACAAGACGTCTAAAGACAAAAGAATTTGAGATTAAACATTCTGAAAAATAAAACATTCTGAAAATTTCATTTAATTTTTTATACATATATTTGTTTTGTAAAAACAAGTTTATTCTGAACTACATAAATCACTTTGGTGAATATATCAAAATTTACATAGGAAGATATAAATGAATTTTTTACAAATTTTACAATGAGAACTCGTATTAAATAATAATTTATGCCCAACGAACTTAAATCTAAATATTCAGATATTATTTTTTACACTTCTCCTGAAGGAAATATAAGTATCGAAGTAATTTATAACAATGAAACCTTTTGGCTCAGCCAAAAAAGAATGGCAGAATTATTTGGTTGTACTGCTGATAATATTTCTTTACATCTCAAAAATATATTTAAAGATAAAGAATTAAATGCTAATTCAGTTACCGAGGAAATCTCGGCAACTGCTTCAGATGGCAAAAATTATCCTACTAAATTTTACAGTTTAGATGCTATAATCGCCGTTGGTTATAGAGTTAACAGCTATCAAGCAACACAGTTTCGTATTTGGGCAACCAAAACCTTACGTGAATTTATTATTAAAGGCTTTGTTCTTGACGATGAACGCCTAAAACAAGGAAAATATTTCGGCAAAGATTATTTTGATGAACTGCTCGAACGCATACGCGAGATACGGGCAAGCGAACGCAGGTTCTATCAAAAGATCACCGATATTTATCAGCAGTGCAGCATGGATTACAATAAAGACGCAGAAATAACTCAGAATTTTTTCAAAACAGTTCAAAACAAACTCCATCATGCCATTACTGGCAAAACTGCCTCTCAAATTTTAGCTACACGTGCTGATGCATCTAAACCACATATGGGTTTGCAAACGTGGAAAAATGCACCACATGGCAAGGTGATGAAAAGTGATGTTTTAATAGCCAAAAACTATCTGATAGAAAAGGAAATTAAAAACTTGGAACGTATTGTTTCTATGTACCTCGACTATGCCGAAAATCAGGCAGCTCGTCAAATCCCAATGAAAATGGCTGATTGGATTCAAAAATTAGATGGATTCCTTAAATTCAATGATTATAATATTTTGAAAGATGCCGGAAAACTCCGCCATGATATAGCAGTGAAATTGGCAGAACACGAATATGATAAATTCCGTGTAGTACAAGATAAAATTTTTGAAAGCGACTTTGATAAAGAAGTAAAAAAGCTAACAACAAAAAATAAATCTGATAACCCCTCAACGAAGAAAGAATAATTGTCAGAACAGCAATTTATTAGACGAACATTTTTTTAAAGTTCACTCAACGATTTGTATTGTAATTTATAGTAGTATTGACAAAATTACACCTCCAATAATTACCCAAATAACATCAACTTTTCTAACTAACAAAACAAAAGCAATTAGAGTGAATAATATATTAACGAGATTCCAATGGATCCCAATGGTAAAGCGATAGGTTACTACAGCCAACAAACCTACAAAAGAGCAAAGAATTCCATTGATCACTTTATTGAATTGCGGATAAGAACTTAACTTGTCAAAAAATGGAATGATGCCCATAAGGATAAGAAATGACGGAGTAAATACACAAACTGTAGCGAGTATGCTTCCTAAAACACCAAAGTGCATATACCCAAAAAATGTGGCTGCTATAATAATTGAACCAGGAGTTACCTGTCCCAGTATAACACCGTCCATAAATGTTTTTTCGTTGAACCATCCAAACAAATCAACCAACTCATGATACATGATAGGCATAGCAGCCAGTCCGCCACCAAATGAAAAAAGGTCTATTCGTAACATAATGGTTGCTAATGTAAAATATTCTTTATTCACGAAGAATAAAATTCCAGTACAAACAGCAACCAAAAGCAACAGCGTTAAAAAAAAATTAAAAGTTCTCGTTCTAACAGATTTTTCTGGCTGATAAGAATCTTTTTTTGTTAATACAAGACCTAATAGTGCTGCAATAAACAATACCAAGGCAGGATGTAATTTGGTAAGAAATAGACTGGCAGCAACTACTGCAATAAGCCAGTCATTTATATTGCTGAAATTCTTTTTCCCAAAAATATAAGCAGCATTGGCAACAATTGCCACAATAATCACTCTCAACCCACTTAACACAAGTTCAACGCCTGCAATGTTTTTGGAATGTTTATAAAGAACCGAAAGAATAAACATAATTAGAAATGCCGGAAACCCAAATCCAATAAAACTTACCACAGCTCCCTTAATGCCCTTTAACTTCAAACCAATATAGGCTGCTAACTGCATTATAATAGCACCAGGAATAACTTGGCAAAGGGCAAGACCTGAATCAAAAGTATTTTCGTCCAACCATTTTTTTTTATCCACAACGTGCTTTCTTACATGTGCTGTCATGGCAAGACCACCAAAGGCAGTTAAACCCATCCAAAAAAAAGACAGAAATAAATTAGTTAAAGATGGGGGTTCTTTCTGGTGCATAGTTCATGCTTATTGTTTCTGAAAATTTTATTTCTGAAATAATTATGTTTTTAACTTTAACTATGCAATTTACTTCTTTTTAAAATATCCAATTAAATAAGAAACCAACTATCATTATTCCAATACCAACAATGCCGATAAATGTAAAGATTAACGGGAGTTTTAATACTTTTCTTAGAATAATCATTTCGGGTAAGGATAATCCAATAACCGACATCATAAAAGCAAGAGAAGTTCCAAGCGATGCACCTTTTTCTATGAGTACAGAAACAATAGGTACAATCCCTGCTGCATTTGAATATAAAGGAATACCTATTAATACTGAAAGAGGAACAGCATACCAAACGTCTTTGCCCATCAATGAAGCCATAAATTCGGCAGGAACATAGCCATGAGCGCCTGCGCCAACAGCAATTCCTAAAGCAACGTACAACCAAACTTTTCCGACAATATCTTTAATCGCATCGTATCCTGACTTAATTCTGTCACTGAATTTTATTTTTTCTTCACCCAAATCATTTTGCCCAACTTTTGTTTCATACACCCAAGGTTCAACCCATTTTTCAAGTTTAAGTTTTCCAATAATCCAACCTGATAGAATGGAAATAAACAAACCTGTTCCGATGTAAATTAATGCAACTTTCCACCCAAACATGCCATACAGAAGCACTACTGCAACTTCATTGATCATTGGTGCTGCAATAAGAAATGAGAATGTAACACCTAACGGAACTCCTGCTTCAACAAAACCAAGGAACAAAGGAATTGCAGAACAGGAACAAAAAGGAGTAACTATTCCCAACATAGAAGCCATTACGTTTCCTGTAAAAGTTTTTTTCCCTTCAAGAGCGTTGCGTGTGCGTTCAGGAGTGAAATAAGTACGAATAATTCCTACAAAGAAAATAATCAATATGAGCAATAACATCACTTTCGGAAATTCAAAAATAAAAAAACGTAAGGTTTCTGTAAGTCGCAACCCTTTTTCCAAGCTTAACACTATATCAATTAACCAATCAGTAAATGGTTGTAAATAATGATAGATTAAATACCAAACTGGGAGTAATACTAATGGGATTATTATATTTTTATTCCACTTCATAATTAAAAAGTATTTTATTTCGTGTTTATCCGAAATGTTTTATTAAATTTTTTTTATATAAACAATAAGTATAGATAATAAATGCCAACCAAAATAAACAGCACAGCAACAACACGCCTGAACCAAAGTTCAAAAGTTTTGATATGGTTATATAGCTTTCCAACATTACCTACGGCAAACGCAAGCAACCATGCAAAGATTATTACAGGTAACCCGGTAGCAATAGCAAATACTATAGGAAGATACAAACTACTTGCACTGGCTACTGTCATCGGTATAAGTATTGCAAAATACAGTACACCGCTATATGGGCAAAAAGCAAGAGCAAACAACATTCCCAAAAGGAGTGTACTCCAATAACTACCTTTGCCTTTTTCTCCAATTTTTTCGGTCAAGCCCGAAAACCCAGAGAATTTTATTTTAATTATGTCAAGCATAAACAAACCAATAAGAATTAACAAAGGTCCTAAAAGTTTTTCGCCCCAACCCTGAAACAGCATTGATATATTCATTTTGCTTGCTCCAAAGAACAGTATTACAGCTAAAGCGGTATAACTTATCGCTCTCCCAAGCGTGTAAACAAGTCCGTTAATAAATACTCGTTTTCTATTTTCAATATCACGGCTAATAAATCCAATTGCTGAAATATTGGTTGCCAAAGGACAGGGGCTGATAGCTGTCATCAACCCAAGTATCATTGCAGTTACAAAAGTGTATTGAGTATTTTAAGAATATTTTGTAAAAATTCCATACTGTTTAACCTTTTAAAACTTTTTCAATAGCCTTTTTGATTTCTTCTTTCATTTTTTCAATATCATGTGCATATAAAAATCCTTTGTCGGTAATATCAATTTTTTTATTGCCATAAACAATCAATAGAGTTTGACCGCCAACACCTAATTTTTCAGCAAGAGTTTTGCTGCTTGCATCGTCAAGATTGATACTTTTAAATGTGTATTCGCCGGTTTTCACTTTATCAGCAAAAAGCGATTCAACAGCTTTTTTTGCATTTTCTTCAACAGACATACATGTATTGCATCGTCTTGTAAAATGAAAATAATACACTTCAACCTTAGTTGCAACAGTGGTTTGAGTATTTTGTTTTTTGTTGTCTTGTGCATTGCACGAGATACAGCCCAACAACATGACAAGGGCAAAACTTAACATTACAAATTTTTTCATAATTACTTTGGATTTATTAGGTTAATATTTACTTAATATTTGTTTGATTTCTTCTGCTGAAGGAACGCGACCTCTAATCTCAATAGTTCCGTTAACTATAAGAGCTGGAGTTGACAATATATTAAATTTCATAATGTCCACAATATCCTCTACTTTAGTAATCGTAGCATTAATATTATTCTGTTCAACCACTTCATGAGTTAGTTTTTCAAGTTTTTTGCACTTTGGACAACCGGTACCTAAAATTTTTATTTCCATATTCATTTTATTTTATCATTTCGGGAAAGCCCGAAATAAATAGTTAAATTTTTTTATCTTTTAAAAAAATGAGCAAACATTTTTTTTGCTTCACTCCAGTTCTCACGGTTGATACAATACTTGATATAAGGCGGTGTAATTTCCCCCTGTATAAGTCCGGCATTTTTTAATTCTTTTAAATGTTCCGAAAGAGTAGATCGTGCAATAGGTAAGTTTTCTGCCATATCGCCACTATAACAATTCATATTCAAATTGTTTGCAAGATAATCCATAATAAATATTCTCACAGGATGAGAAAAAGCTTTACCATACCGAGCCAGTTTTTCCTGTTCGTCTGTGAAATATTTCTTTTTAGTTTGTGTCTTAGTTTTCATTTCGTTAATTCCCGAAACAAAATTATACTATTTTTGAATTAAAAAAGCAAAAGCAAGATGATTTATTTAAATTGTTTAATCATGTCATTCAGTTGCTGCTTCGACATAACGCCTAAATGTTTTATTACTATCTGACCATGATGAAACAACATCAGAGTTGGGATGCTCTGAATTTGATAACGAGCAGCAATCTCATTATTTGTATCAACATTTATTTTGACAATTTTAACACGTTCACCGACTTCTGCTGCCCATTCTTTCAGAATAGGCGCTTGCATCTTGCAGGAGCCACACCATTCAGCATAAAAGTCAACAAACACTAATGGTGATGAATTAATTAGTTTATCAAATTGTTCTTTCATTTTTTATTAAAATAAAACCATAATGCTAATGGTCTGTAAAAAGCATGTGCAAATTTTGAAAAAGCAAACAGCAATACCAATTCCATTGAAACAATAGTATGCAGCATAAATATGATTTGATTAAATAGATTATTCACTGCAAAACTAACTGATACCTCAAGCCAAAATCCAGTAAATCCTGCAATCCATAAAAATATTAAAAACATCCAATCAGCAAGTCTTGTTTCAGAGTAGGAGCGTGTTATTTTTTTTATTCTGTAATACATTGCAAGTGAAGTGCCATAAATCATAAATATCCCGGCGATAGTACCCAAAAAACGACTTGGGAGCCAAATGGTTGTTGCAGGATCCTTAAAAATAAAATCAAGAACTGTTGCAAGCAATAACCCGATGAAACCCCACATAATTGACCAGTGAACAAACCATGGTTTTAATATTTCAGCTTTCAATTGCCAATAGGAATCTTCTTCACTATCGCATGTCCTGTAGCGTCTCATGGTTCCGAGTTCAACGAATACATTTAAAATTGTACTTAAAATAGGATTGTTTTTTTTATCCGTTTTCACATTAAGCTTATAAAACATAACTGTCATTCCCCAAATTACTGATAATCCGGTAAGGCTAAAGATCACAATTCCCATAGTATGTATAATCTCATAAGGCATAAATTCAAAAATCCATCGAGCAATTACATGATCTGGTTTAATGGTAAGAAGAAAGAAACCCAATATGACAGCAAGGATTAAAGTAATAAAAATAGAAAATAGATTGTTTTTAAAAATAAGTTTTGTAAGTCCTGTTGGCTCATAACTGGCAATTGTATATCTGCGTAACGCTGCCATATAATCACCGGGTGCAGCTTGTCTCGGACAGTTTAATGAACATTCTCCGCAAGCATAACATAGCCAGAGGTCTTTGCTTTTTAATATTTCATCCTTTTGTCCAAGCATTCCATAACGAATAAACATACGCGGGAAATTTGTATTTTTTTCTGTAAGTCCGCAAACAGCTGTACAGTTTCCACAATTAAAGCATGCATCAAAATCTTTAGCGCCGTATTTTTTTATTTCTTCTGCAAATTCTGTGTTGATAATAGCCATAGCAATCAGTTCTTTTGTTTATAGAAATAATATAATTCTTTTTTGTCCATTCCTGCTGCTTCAACAATGCTGTATTTATTCATTGTCATCATATGGTAAGTGATTTGGTCATTATTGATTCGGAGTTTCTGCGATATTTCAGGAATTGTTCTTGGTTTTTCATTAATTATTTTTAATATCTGTTTCCATATCTGAGGATATTCTTTCATCATGACACTTTCATCCTTTTCCTCAACTTCAATTTCTCCTGATTTTTCTTTCATTTCAATTTTTTGCATAAAACCGTCTATCATAGCTTCAATCTCACTATTTGTAAACTGTACAAGTTGAATAGCATCAGATGGACAAACAGGAGCACATATACCACAGCCTGTGCAAGAAGCTTTATTCACTGATACAATACTTTTGCCTTCAAAAGAAATTTCTTTCATTGCATCATATTCGCATACTTCTGCACATTTTCCGCACCAAACACAAGTATTATTATCAATAGTTGCAACAATTGGATCCAATAAAATTTTACCGCTTTTTATAAGTGCATTGATTTTTGCAGCAGCTGATAATGACGACTGAACCGACTCCGAAATATTTTTTGGTCCTTGACATGCACCTCCAATGAAAACACCTCTTATTACTGTTTCAACTGGTTTAAGTTTGGGATGAATCTCATTGAAAAATTTATCATTTCCAATCGGAATTTTAAGCTTTCCTGCTATTGTAGAACTGTCGGAGTGAGCTACCATGCCGGTGACCAGCACCACAAGATCAGTCTCAAATTCCATTTCTTTTTTTGATGTCAAATAATCTTTTACTTTTACAGAAAGTGCTTCTCCTTTCATGTCAATGATAGGTGGTTCCTTCTCATCATATCTCAAATAAATGTCACCTTGTTTTGATGACTTTTCATAAAGTATTTCCTGCTTGCCATACGTTCTGATATCACGAAACAGATGAAAAGTTTTTACATTTTTATATTTTTCATTTATTAAAAGTGATGTATGAATAGCTGAAGTACAACAAACCCGTGAACAATATTTATTTTCACCTTTCGCTTGTCTGTTCCCAACACAATAAATAAATGCAACTTTCTTGATTTTTTTATTTTGATAAATTAACTGCTCAGAATTCAATTCAATAAGTCTTTTAAATTCAGGGAGGGTAATTACGCCATTAAATTTCCCATATCCGTATTCTTCATTTTTAGGTTGATATGAATCGAAACCTGTTGCAACAAGAACCGACCCTACTGTAAGTGTCAATGTTTCTGCTATCTGGTATATATCAATGCATGATGAATATTTTTCTATAAAATCTTTTTCATTCTGTAATGCTACTGCATCTACAACAAACCTATTGGGCAAAGCTTCTGGATAATTTTTATAAATTGCTTTTCTTTTGGTTAAACCAAAATTGAATGGATCAGGTACTTCAACGGAACATTCTGAAATTGCCTGATTCAATATTTTTTCATCAGCTTTTTCATGAATAAAATGAGGATTTATTTTTATTTCTACATTAAAATTGCCAAGGCTTCCAGACAATTTTTCAAGTGTGGCACCTGTAAAAAGTGTAATATTATTTAATGATTTAATTTCATGATAAAGTTTTGCTATTAATTCTTTACCATCTTGGTCTGTCATAAAAATTTTCCCTGCCTGACTTACTTTGCCACCAATGAAAAAATCTTTTTCAATCAAAAAAACTTCATTGCCCATACGCGCCAAGTCAATAGCTGATCGCATACCTGAAATACCAGCGCCTATTATAACTACAGCTTTTTTTGCTTCAATCTCGAAATTTTCTAATGCTTTTGAATGTGTCACTCTTTTTATTCCTGCACGAATTAATCCGACTGCTTTTTTTGTAGCATCAATAGGTTGATCTGAATGAGGCCATGAACATTGTTCACGGATATTTACCTGCACATAATTGAAAGGATTAAGTCCGGCTCTTTCAGCAACGCCACGGAAGGTATGAAGATGAAGTTTGGGAGAGCATGAAGCAACAACAATAGCATCAAGTTTTTTTTCTTTAATGTCATTGATCATTTCCTTCTGGTTGGAATCAGCGCAAGCAAACATGACATTTTTTGCAATCACAACTCCATCCTCGTCTTTCATCATGCTGCTGAGTTCTTCAACATCCACATAGTCGGAAATGTTTCCTCCGCAATGACAGATATAAACACCTATTCGTTCTTTCATTTTATATTTTACTTAAATAACTTGCAACTTCCGACGCAGCACATCCTGCCGATAAAATAGAATCTGGTATATCTTTAGGACCTGCGGCAGTTCCAGCAACAAAAACGCCTTCAATACTTGTAAGTGAAGGGCTGGTCAATTCATCAGTTTGTTTAACAAAATTGAAATCATCCAATGCCAATGTTTCATTTGAGAATATTTGCGGAATCACTTTGTTTGGCAATACACCCACTGATAATACAACAAGATCATGTTTAGCTTCTTTCACCGTGCCGGTTGTAATATCTTCATAGCGTAAAATAAGGTCTCCGCTTTTATCATTTTTCTCCTTAATGCGTGCAACTTTTCCTTTTATAAAATTCACACCCATTCCTTTTGATTGTTGGAAGAATTCTTCATATCCTTTTCCGAACGCACGAATATCAATGTAATAAATACTAATATCAGCAAGCGGTAATGCGCCCATCAGCAATTGAGCTTGTTTAATGGAATACATACAGCAGATTTGTGAACATATCGGATTTTTGGCACATTCAGTGCTACATGATTTATTTTCCATGCTTGAATCACGCGAACCAGTACATAAAACATAAGCAATATTATCAGGACTTTTCCCATCTCCAGGGCGAAGTACATTGTTAAAAGGACGTGTAGGAGCTATAATCCTGTCCATCTGCATTGAATCAATTACATTCGGATATTTTAAATAACCATATTCTGGCTTTTCTTCAGGTTTGTATAGTTTAAATCCTGATGAAATTATAACCGACTTTGTCATTGTTTTATATATTTCTTTTTTCTGTGAAAAATCAATGGCATTGGCAGGACAAGCAGATATACATTGATGACATTCACGGCAATTGCTGCAATCAAGACATCGCTGTGTGCTTTTAATTACTTCATCTTCAGAATAAGTTATTTCAATATCTTCAAAATCATTTATTCGCTCTGAAATATCACGCAGTTTATGATTGGCTGGAGGTAAAAAGTCAATGTTATTTCGTTGTAATATTTTTTCTTTATCAATAGCAGGAAGTTTATCGCCAAATTCAAAAGCTTCTGGATTTTCGCCTTTTAAAAATTTATCAATATAAAAAGCTGCTTTTTTCCCTTGTCCTGCTGCTTCAATGATTGTGGAAGCTCCGGTAACGCTATCGCCTCCGGCAAATATATAATGTACGGATGTTTGTAAAGTTTTTTCATTAACCTTGATAGTCCCACCTTTTTTTATTTCAAGCGTTTTTGCAAATGATGAAGTAGAAGGTTGCAATCCAATGGCTTCAATAACAAAATCAACATCTTCAATATATTCAGAACCTGTTATCGGAATGGGGCGTCTTCTGCCGCTTTCATCAGGTTTTTCAAGCTCCATTTTAATTAATTGCACTTTTTTAACTTCCCCATTTTTACCCCAGAATTTAATAGGATTTCTCAATAACAGTAATTCTGAGCCTTCATCTTCAGCTTCTTTAATCTCAGGTGCGAAACAAGGCATTTCTTCTCGGCTACGCCTGTAAACGATTGTTACTTTTTCAGCGCCCAGTCGCAATGAAGTTCTTGCTGCATCCATGGCTGTGTTGCCACCGCCAATAACCATTACTTTCTTCCCGTTTAAATTTTCTTTTTTACCGATATTCGCATTTCTCAAAAAATCCAAGCATGAAACTATCCCTTTTAATTCTGAACCTTCAATATTTAATTTGCTTGTATCATGCGTTCCCACTGAAATAAATACACTATCAAATCCTTTTGATTTTAATGAATCAAGATCTTCAATTTTTTTGTTGACTTCAAACTCAACACCTAATGCTGTAATATTTTTAATGTCACGTTCAACAATTGTTTTGGGAAGTCGAAATTCAGGGAGTGTAAGCATGAGCATTCCACCCAGTAATGGAGCAGCTTCAAAGATTTTAACAGAATGTCCTTTCGATGCAAGATGATAAGCCGCTGTTAAGCCCGCAGGACCGGAACCGATGACTGCGACTTTTTTTCCGGTGTTTTTCGCAATAATCTTTTCCTGTGGTTCAGGAAACTTTTTATAATAATCATCTGCGAAAAATCGTTTGATTCTGCGAATGTCAACAGGTGCTTCAAGGCTTGCACGTGTACACGCATTCTGGCAAGGCGCATAACAGGCACGTCCTAAACTTCCGGGAATCGGAATATCTTCCAGATGTAATTTCATTGCATCTTCATACTGTCCGTTTCGCACCAAAGAAATATAACCATAAGGTTTAACGCCACCCGGACATTCATTGATACAAGGTGCTGATACATCCTGCCTATCAATAGTTGCAATCCTAGGGTTAGCAAGGCTAAAAGGAATGTAAGCTACTTTTCTTCCAGCAAGATTACAATTATATTCATCAGGTCTTATTTCAGGACAAGCCACTTCGCATTGCTGACAGCCAGTACAGGCTTCAGGGATAATGTATCTAGGATTTTTTGTTAGTTGAATATTGAAATCTTTACCGGTTTTTTGAATGTCATTAATTTCACTATTAAGAAGCAGAGTGATATTCTGATGACGTGCTGTTTCTGACATCTTTGGTGTTGTGATGCAGGCAGCACAATCAAGTGTTGGGAAAACTTTACTAAGCTGTATCATCTTTCCACCGATGGATAAACTCTTCTCAACAAGCAATACTTTATAATCCATTTCGGCAAGACTCAATGCAGCTTCTTGTCCTGCTATCCCTCCACCTATAACTAGTGCATCAAAATTTTTATCTTGGTTGGACATTACGTTTCAATTTTGAATGTTATTGTTTTGATAGTTTTAATGCGTCTTCGGAAATGCTGCCTAACTCCAATAATATCTTACTGAAGTTTTCCATATGACTTGCAAATGGTTCTGCACAAACTGAACAGATAGCAGCCATTCGTATTCTTTTTGGACTTATATTTCTTTCTTTCATGATAATCTGAGAATCTATTATAATTTTGTTGGTATGTTCAGCACATTTTGGACTAAATGAACATTCATGACCGTCGGCTGCAATGAATACGCCATCAAAACCCTGTTCTAATGCGTGTATTATCCATCTTGGTTTAATGCCTGATGAGCAAGGCATACTAATCACATAAACGGCAGGTGAGTAATGTATCTTCCTTAATCCTGCCTGATCAATACCCGGATCAGAAATCTTATCTGTTGAAAAGACTAATATTTTCGGTCTATATGGAGCGTTTTCCATTTTAATGTTTTTTTCAAGATATAATGATTCAATAAATATCTTTTTAATTTATTAATTTGCACTAAAATTTTTATTTGAATTATGCTTTCTTCAGAAACAAGCGAGTATAGCTGTCTTCATCAACTATTCCAAGAAATTCATGTTCCATCTTTTCACACCATCTTGGTATATCATGTTTAGTGCCTTCATCAGATGAAAGAATTTCCATAATTTCGCCTGATTCAATATCTCCGATTGCTTTCTTAGCTGCTAATAATGGTCCCGGACAAGCTGTACCACGAGCATCTACAATTTTGTTTGCATTTACATCTTTTAATTCTTCTGTTGTCATAATTTTTTGTATTTAGTTCTTTTAAATAAATAATTGAATTTTACTTTCTGATGCGTCAGCTAGGAAGGTAGCTACACCGCAAATTGTCATGTGAGGATAGTCTATCATTTCTTCTTTTTTAAAACCCATCAGGCTCATTGACATTTCACAAATATTTATTTCAACGCCCAGTTCTCCGGCAGTTTTAAACATTTCATCAAGGGATGCTACATTATGTTTTTTCATAAGTCCTTTGATCATAGCTGTTCCCATGCCCATCATATTCATCTTTGAAAGCTTGATTTTATTTCTTCCTTTTGGAAGCATTATGCCAAACATTTTTGATATTAAATTTTTTCCTGATACCTTTTTCTTAGGTTCACGAAGAGCTGAAGTAGCCCAGAAAGTAAAGAATAGTTTTACTTTCATATCATATGCAACAGCTCCTGTTGCAATGATCATGGCTGCAAGAATTTTATCAAGGTCACCGGAAAATACAACCATTGATAACTGGTCTTTTGTGCCTTTCTCAAGCTTACCAACTTTTTTTTGTAGGTCTAATAATTGTTTCTCAAAATTTTCTTCCATTGTATATGTTTTTTATATAATACAAAATAAGCATATCCTTAAACAGGTTTTTAGAAATGGACTGTGAGAAAACACAGTACAGGGTGTGATATAAATCACACCAAATACTATAAAAATTCGAATGTCTGGTGTAATGATATTTATCAAGTTGAACGAAAATTCAAATATTTTCTAAATCTTTCTTCGTATTTTTACGAATAATTAAATTTATAAGGCGATGAAAAATCATAACTGTAAGGATTGCCTGATTAAATCTGCCGCAGCAAAAAATCTGAACAACGAGGAATTTGCAATATTGGAAAGCAATAGTGCACAAGTATCCTTTAAAAAAGGAGAAATTATTTTTAAGCAAGATGCTTTATCATTGAATGTTGCTTATTTAAAATCAGGGCTGGTTAAAATACACATGCGTGGTCCTGTTAAAGAAAAAATATTACGAGTTGTTAAAGCCCCGATGTATTTAGGTATTCCGACCACTTTAGGTGAAAAAATAAATCAAATTTCAGCCACAGCTCTTGAAGATACTACGGTTTGTTTTATCGACAGTAATCTGTTTAGAAACTTTATTTACTCAAACGGAAAATTTGCTTATGAAGTTATTGTTGAGCTATGCACCAATGAATTATTCGATTATCAACGATATGTTAGTCTTGCTCAAAAGCAGATTACGGGATTGGTCGCCGAAACGCTTTTATGTATGTCAGATAAAATTTATAAAAAAAACAAATTTAACTGTCCATTAACAAGAGGAGATATAGGTGATCTGATAGGAACTTCACGCGAAAGTGTTAGTCGCGTTATAACAGAGTTAAGTAATGAAAAAATCATTGAAATAAACGGCAATGAAATATCAATTATAAATAAAGAGCTATTAGAGCAGATTAGTGAAAAAGGATAATAAAATTACTTGCTTAGTTGAAATTATTTTTTCGCAGTCATAAGAAACACTGGATACTTGCAGATTTTTTGATCTGTTTCTTTTTTCATCTCAAAACAAATTTTTGTTTTGATTTCTTTAAATCCGGCTTTTGCAATATATCTTTTAAAGAATCTAAATTAAATCCATTGTGTCCATCATAATTTGCATGATGCGCATGAAATGATCCATCTTCTTCAACCAAATCGCCAATACACAGATAGCCATCTTTATTTAATATTGAATTGAACTTTGCGATGATTGCATGAACATCTTTAATATGATGCAAAGCCATTAATGTATAAATTAGATCATGCTTGGCAGTATATTCATCTTCCAGTAAATTTAATGGAATGGGATGTAGATTAGTTACTTTATGCGCATTGATTTTATTTTCCAAAACATCAAGCATTCCCTTTGATTCATCTGCCAGTGTAATAGAATAAAGACTGGACTTTAACAAAAAGCTCAAAGAACCAGTACCACATCCATAGTCAAGAGCTGTCCATTTGTTTAATAACGGAACAGAGTTTATAATTTTTTCTGCTACAGTCATCGCTAATTCCAACCGTTGAGGATTATTGTCCCATGTTGCAGCTTCCCGATCAAAATATTCTTTTGGCATTTTTTTTTATCAAAGTTAAAGAAATAAATAATGTTGAATTAATTCTAAACATACAACTTTAATCAATCATAAACCAATTCTTAATAACGTTTAATCTTTTTTTTGATTCATATTTGTTTTGAAATTCATTATTCTTTTTATTATAAAAATAATCTTTCATCCAAACAGAATGATTTTTAGTTATCTCACGAAGCGCATTCACAAAAAATAATACTTCTTTATTGGATAATGTTGGATGTAGGGATACTCTTACCCATCCCGGTTTTTGTGATAAATCGCCATAATTTATTTTTTTAGTAATTTCTTGCGATTTTTCATAATTCACTTCTAATAAATAATGTCCATATGTTCCGGCACAGGCACAGCCAGCACGAACCTGAATACCAAAACGGTCACTTAATAATTTAGCAATAAGATTATAATGTATATTTGGATGATAAAATGAAATAATTCCAAGTCTCTCTCGGTGTTGGTTTGCCAATACTTGAAGTCCTTCAATCTTATCCAATTCTTTAAAAGCAATTGAAAGTAATTCGTCTTCGCGAGCTTTTATTCTTGCTACACCCATTTTTTCTTTTAGCTTTATTGCCAAAGCAGTCCGAATAGCTTGTATAAAACCTGGTGTACCTCCATCCTCTCGTGCTTCAATATTATCTATGTATTTATATTTTCCCCATGGATTGGTCCAGTCTAATGTGCCACCTCCTGAATCATCTGGTGCTTCATTGCTATATAGACTCGAATCAAAAATTAAAACCCCAGATGAACCAGGTCCACCCAAAAACTTATGTGGAGAGAAAAATATTGCATCTAATTTTTCAATTTCCTTTGCAGGATGCATATTTATATCAACATAAGGAGCAGATGCTGCAAAATCAACAAAACAAACGCCTCCGTGTTCGTGCATTATTCGTGCCATTTCGTGATATGGAGTAATTATTCCGGTAACATTTGAGCATGCAGTAAATGCACCTATCTTAATATTTCGACTCTTATATTTTTCAAGCTGTAGATTTAGTTCCTGTGTATCAACTAAAAGGTCTGCATTTGGTTTTAAAATTACAACATCAGCTATTGACTCATACCAACTGGTTTGATTTGAGTGATGTTCCATATGTGTTAAAAAAACAACAGGTCGTTTGTTTTCAGTAAAATTTGTGTTTGTAGTTTTATATTTTTTTAACCCTAAAATTCGTTGTAGTTTATTCACCACAGAAGTCATTCCAAAACCAGAGGTTATGATAATATCATTATTTCCTGCGTGAACATGTTTTTTAATAATTCTATGAGCTTGTTGATAACTCAATGTCATACGAGTTCCACTTTCACTTGTTTGGGTATGGGTATTGGCAATAAAAGGACCAAACAGTTCATTAATAGCTTTTTCAATTGGTCGATAAAGCCTACCGCTTGCTATCCAATCAAGATATAGCATTTTTTGAGTACCATATTGGGTAATATATTCCATTTCATCACCGATGATTTTCTTACGAAATTTTTTAAAATACTTCTCCAAATTTAAAATACTTTTTTTGTTACGTTCAAAATATTTTTTCGTGATACTATTTTTTTACAAAGATAAAAAAAATATTCATTATGAACAAATGTTCACTATCTTTGCAGAAATAAACTGTTATATGTCGCGTCCAAAAAGATTGAGAAAAATGCTAAACCCACCACCATTTAAGGGATACAGACCTTTTGGGTATTATGGAAAAAGCAAAGAACCAATTACTTTAAATTTTGAAGAATTTGAAGCTATGCGGTTATGTGATTACGAGCTGCATACACAGGCAGAAGCGGCAATTTTCATGGATGTTTCAAGACCTACTTTTACTAGGATTTATGAAAGTTACAGACGCAAGGTGGCTAAAGCGTTTGCTGAAGCTAAAGTGATTGAAATTGAAGGCGGACAGGTTTATTTTGATGAAGACTGGTTTAGATGTAAAAAATGTAATAGCAACTTTAATAATCCTTTCAATCAAACAAAAAAACTCTCTTGTCCAATGTGTGGTTCAAAAACAATAGAAAATTACAAGGAACTGATCACTCAAAACGATTAATAATGAAAGTAGCATTTGCAGCAGAAAACAATACGCTTAATTCCAGAATTGATAGCCACTTTGGTCGTTGTGCTTATTTTATGATCTATGATACCAATACAGGTGAATATGAATTTATTGAAAATCCATATAGAGAAATAAAAGAACAAGCAGGATGCGAAGCGGTTAAATTGCTTCAAGAGAAACAAGTTGAACGTATCATTTCAAGTGAAATAGGCGAGAAAGTTAAAATATTGTTAAAAAAATTAAAAATTCAAATAATCATAGTTGTTGAAACAGAAAAGACGTTGAAAGATTATATTGTATTAATGCGTGCTAAAAATTAAACTAAATACATTAACCCTTCAAAAAAACAAGTGAAAATCATACCGCTAATAGAAAATAATTTAGTTTCCGATACACTGAAAAGCGAACATGGGCTATCACTCTATATTGAAACAGAAGCGCATAAAATTCTTTTTGATACAGGTGCATCAGATTTATTAATACATAATGCCGAAAAGTTAAATGTTGATTTGATGGAAGTTGATATAGTTGTTATATCTCATGGACATTCTGATCATATTGGCGGTTTAATATATTTTTTGAAATACAATACAAAAGCAAAAGTATATCTTAAAAAAGAAATTTTCTCCGGTCAATATTTTTCTGTTAGAAACGAAACCCAAAAGCATATTGGATATTCTAATGAATTATTGAAATATAATAAACGCTTTGAATTTATTCAGAACGATTGTTTTATTTCAGATGATTTAATATTCATTGCCAATATAGATAAGCAATACCCATTTCCACTAGGAAATAAACTATTATTTAAAAATCAAGATAATAAATTTTTGAATGATGATTTTTTGCATGAATTAATTTTTGCAATAAAATCAAAACATGGATTAACCATCTTCAGCGGCTGTTCTCATAATGGAATTTTAAATATAGTTACGACCGTTAAAAACTTTTTTCCACAAGAAAAAATTACAAGTGTAATTGGTGGATTTCATTTAATTGACAATAATGAATATGTTTCAACCGAGAAAGATGCTGAATTATTATTTATAGGTCAAACATTAAAACAATTGCTTCCTGAAGCTTCTTTCTTTACGGGGCATTGTACGGGTAAGAATGCATTTGGTTTATTAGCTCAATCATTAAATCAAATACATAATTTGTCAGATATTAAAATTATTGAAAATGAATAAACAGGAAACAATAGATAAAGCACTATTGCTTTTTAATCAAGGATATGCCTGCTCTCAAGCTGTTTTACTCACTTTTGCTGACAGGTTTAATCTTGATAAACAAACGGCAAAGCTTATTTCTTCAACTTTTGGTGGTGGCATGGGGCGCTTACGGCAAAAATGTGGAGCTGTCACCGGTGGATTCATGGTGCTCGGACTGGCTTACGGGAATGCCGATCCTAAAGATATGGATACCAAACTTGCAGCATATAAAAAAGTACGTTTGTTGAATCAACAGATTGAGGAAACACTTGGTACAAGCATCTGTGCGGAATTATTAAAGAAATATGCAACCAAATCCGATGTAGCCGAACGAAAACATCATAAAATAATTTGCTGCATAGTGGTTGAAAATGTAACAGGAATTTTATATGATATACTTAGAAAAGTGGGTCGAGATAATTAATTTATTGATAATATTTAAGCTATTTAAAACAAAATAAACAAAAGGAGAATAATATGAAAATTGCAGTTCCAACAAGAGCAAACAGAATTGATGATCATTTTGGTCATTGTGAATCTTACACAGTATTTACTGTTGACGATAAAGAGATTATTTTTGAAGAGACACTTAAATCACCTGAGGGATGTGGCTGTAAGTCAAACATAGCAAGTGTTTTACAAGAAACAGGTGTTGAAGTAATGCTTGCAGGTAATATGGGCATGGGGGCTTTAAACGTTTTAAATATGCATGGTATTGATGTAATTCGCGGATGTAGTGGTCATCCAAAAGAAGTTGCTGAATTATTTTTAAAAGGTGAATTAACTGATAGCGGCACCGGATGTGGTGGACATGAAGGGCATGTTGACTGTCATAATCATTAATCAAAATGTATACGCATACCACAAAACAACGAGTGAAGTATTCTGATACCGACCAGATGGGTTTTATGCACCATTCTAATTATGTGCGGTATTATGAAACTTCGCGATGGGAATTATTACGCAGTATAGGAATTTCATATAAATCTATTGAAGAAGATAATTATTTGCTTCCGGTAACGAATATGACATTTCGATTTATTAAACCTGCTTTTTATGATGATTTGCTCACCATTGAAACTACGTTGAATGAGATCAAAGGTGCTCAAATGTTTTTTACATACAAAATGTATAATTCAGCACATGACTTGATTAATGAAGCTAAAACAGTTGTTGCTTTTATATTAAAAGAAAATCGGCAACCCTGTCATCCGCCTGAACACATAATGAATGCATTTCATTCGATTGATGAAAACAAAGAATCAGCATTTCAAACAAAATTTCATTAACAAAAAATATAATGGAAAACAAAAACATTCATGAATTATATACTGACGAAGATAAAAAAATCATGCAGAAAGCAGAGGATGCCCGTATCGTCGGTAAAAACCGTGTAGAAGAAATAAAAAAAATCGCAAGGCTATCCGGTTATAAACGTATTGGTATTGCTAATTGTGTTACATTGCAAAAAGAAGCTGATAAATTGAAAGAACTATTAGCTGAAGAATTTGAAGTTGTCGCTTCAAATTGTAAAACAGGTAAAGTACCATCAAAAGAGATTCTTGGTCTTGAAGCAAAAGGACTGTCTTGCAATCCTACAGGACAAGCATATGAATTGGAGCAAAATAAAACAGAACTAAATATCACATTAGGTTTATGTATGGAACATGATATTTTATTTAATAAGAATTCTTCTGCACCTGTTACTAATCTTGTAGTTAAAGACAGAGAATTTAAACATAACTCTGTACTTGCATTACAACAAAGCACTGCTCAAAATAAAATAGATTCCTTGGATATAAATCAATAACAATAAAACCAAAATCCTATGAAGACGATAATTTATTTAAATTTAATTTTATTGTTGACACTGTTTTTAAATTTAAAAAGCAATGCTCAAAACAATAAAGTGAAAAAATGCGATTCCTCTTCTACAAAGAACAATATACCTCCATCTTGTATAAAAAGTTGCCGGTTTATTGATAAAAATCATGATAGTGTATGCGATAATTATTCAACCTGTAGAAAGCCTGGCAGAAATAACTCGGCTGATAAAGGATGTAAGAATAATCCAAAATGTTGTAAAAGAAAAACAAATCCTTAAAAATGAAAAACTTGTATGAAAAGTTAACAGAGGACATTCGTTTTACAGAAGGATTATCTGCCTGTATCAATTGTGGTACTTGCACCGCAATATGTCCGGCTGCACAGTTTTATGATTATGATCCTCGCAACATAGTTAACATTGTACAATCTCGGAATAATAATGAAATTGAAGCTTTGTTAAAAAGCGATATGATTTGGATGTGCGGTGAATGCTTAAGTTGCAAAACACGTTGTCCGAGAAATAATGTACCCGGCTACGTCATTCAGGCATTAAGAGCTTTATCAATTGAAACCGGATTGTTTATTGAATCAGAAAAAGGTCGTCAGCAATTAGCTTTAAAACGCACAATTGGTGAGCATATTTTAAAATATGGTTACTGTGTTTATTTTGATGAAATCAATACTGATATGTATCCCGAACAAGGTCCGGTTTGGGAATGGATGAGAGAAAATGCAACAGATATTCTGGAAAGATTAGGTGCTAACTATAAAGGCGATGGAGCAGGTACTCTCAGAAAAATTTGTCAGGAATCATTAAATGATTTACAAAAAATTTTTGATGTAACAGGCGCAACCGAACGATTTGAAAAAATTGAAAAATATTCAGAACAAAAAGCGCAAGAACTTGGTGTTTCTTATGGTAAAGGAACGAGTGATGATTATTTTAAAATGGTCTATAATGGTGAACATACATCAAAATGAAAACAGAAAAAGTATCTGAAACCTGGTTGTCTTATCAGAAAGAAATTGCTGATGATAACTACTATTTTGCACGAAGCTGCATCAGACAAAATGTTTTACCTGCCGCTGAAGAATTATTTTTAAAGATTCTTAAAACCGAATTAGGAAAAAATGTTTTTGATGATCCTCGGCAAACAACGTGTACAGGTATTGCTTATCATTCGGGCATTATTCCGATGGAAACCACGATGACCGTTGTTGCCCGCCAGTTTGCACTGATGAATGAAGCAGGATATGAAAATTTTGTTTGTTCATGTGTTACTTCTTTTGGCATTTATAGTGAAGTAATGGAAACTTGGAAACACTTCCCTGAAACATTGACAAAAACAAAAGAGTTGTTGAAAAAAGCCACAGGCAAAGACTTCATTCCACCAAAGAATCTGGTTCACACCAGTGATGTAATTTATAAATTTCGTAAAGAAATTTCTGAAAAAGCAAAATTTAAATTACATAATAAAACGACAGGCGAACCACTTAAAGTAATTGAACATATTGGATGTCATTATGCAAAAATATTTCCTGATAAAGGCATTGGAGGTGCAGAATATCCTTATGTATTAGCCGGACTTATTGATGAATGGGGTGGCATTCGTGTGGATTATCCTGAACGCAGACACTGTTGCGGTTTTGGGTTTAGACAATATCTTATCAAAGCAAACAGAGGCTATTCTGTTGCGAATACAAAAAAGAAATTTGATTCAATGAAGCCATATAATCCTGATTTGATTATTACCAACTGCCCGGGGTGTAATTTTTTTATGGACAGATGGCAATATGTGATCAGTGAAATGACTGGCACTTCTTATGATGATAAAGGATATGGAATTCCTGTATTAACATATGAAGAATTAGCAGGCTTAATGCTTGGTTACAACCCATGGGATATAGGATTGCAAGTTCATCAGGTTGATGTAGTGCCTTTGCTGAATAAAATGAAATATCCTTTTGATATTAAGAAAAAATATCAGGGACTGAATGAAAAAGACCTTGGCAAACCTAAGAATACTCGTTTGCTTTCCTGTTGTTGAATTTGATAGATTATATTTTAATTAAAAAAAGTAACAATAAAAATTATGAGTGATAAAAATTTTGAACCTAAAATCGTCGCATTTTTTTGTCATTACTGCGCTTATGCAGCAGCAGATTTAGCAGGTTCAATGAGACTTCAATATCCGCCTAATGTTCGCATCATCCGCACTCCCTGTACAGGTAGGTTGGAAGTTGAATATTATATGAGAGCCTTTGAAAACGGAGCTGACGGGGTACTGGTTGCCGGATGCCTTGAAGGTGGTTGTCATTTTATAGATGGCAATTTGTTTGCAAAGAAACGTGTAAATGCTACCCGTAATATTCTTGAAGAGTGCGGTATTGAGAAAGAACGTCTGCGCATGGTAAATAATTCAGCCGCCGGAGGTACAACTCTAGTGAATACAATTAACGAAATGGTTGATACCATTAAAAAACTAGGTCCAAACCCAATAAAATTAAAGAAATCAAAATCCAACGAAAACGTTTAATAATTATTACTTTAGCTTTAAAAAAATATAAGTCAATATAACAAAAGAGTAACCATTATTTTTACTTATTGCACAAAAATTCTGTTAGGTATTTGGTTAACAAAAATGAAATAAATTGATAATGAAGAAGGATCGTTTAGAAATGTTAAGTGATGGTGTTATCGTTATTATTATGACAATAATGGTATTTGAGATAAAATTGCCTGAATTTTCCGAAAATATAACTATCAGTCATTATTATCCATTAATGCAACATATAGGAGTTTATGCGATGAGTTTTTTAGTTCTATCTGTAATGTGGTTAAATCACCACCATATTTTTATTGGAATAGATAGGATAACATCTAAAATTGTATGGATAAATCTTCTGCTTTTATTTTTTATGTCTTTGATTCCACTACCAACAAAAGCTTTAGGACAAAATATTTTTTCGATATCAAGTAATATATTTTATGGCATTATTTTGTCATGCAATTCTATAATTTATACTTTGTTGCAATATCAGGTAAATAATACAGCCAATCATTTGTCGGTAAAGATTCGGCAGAGTATAAATCGTAAAAATATATTTGCGGCACTACTATATTGTTTGAGTATTCCTTTGTCATTATTGAGTATTTATCTCTCATTGGCTATATTTATAATGATACCAGCAATGTATTTTTTGCCATCAGCTAAATAGATTAACAATTAATTTGTTTATGAGGTACCACTCTGGTGAATACAATTAACGAAATGGTTGATACCATTAAAAAACTAGATCCAAACCCAATAAAATTAAATAAATCAAAATACTAGGAGAACATTTAATAATTATTACTTTAGCTATAAAAAAATATAAGTCAATATAACATAAGAGTAGCCATTATTTTTTACTTATTGCACAAAAATTCTGTTAAGTGTTAGGTGATTAAAGACAAAACGAGAATTATGAAAATAAGAGAAAGCGGAATGCCGGAACAAAAATTATGGGAATCATTATTTGATGTTGAAACAATTTTGTCAAGTTTGGGAATAAACTCACAGATAAATGATATTGTTGAAATTGGTTGTGGCTATGGGACTTTCACAATACCTACATCAAAAAAAATAAAAGGTGTTCTGCATGCTTTCGACATTGAGAAAGAAATGATTGAGTTTGTAAGAAATAGAGCAAAACACGAATTTATTGAAAACATTAAGGTTTATCATAAAGACATAATCACAGAGACAACGAATTTAAAGCCAGGAACAATTGATTATGTTATGTTATTTAACATCCTTCATCATGAGAATCCCGATGAACTATTAAATGAATCATATAGAATTCTAAAGCAGGGTGGAAAGGTTGGTATCATTCACTGGAGAAGTGATATTAAAACACCTCGAGGACCTGACTTGTCAATCAGACCAAAACCGGAAGAAATAGTTTCGTGGTTAAATAAATCTCAATGGGAATCATGTAAAAAACCTTTTATACTCGAACCTTATCATTACGGATTAATAATTTCAAAAAAATAAAATTAACTATGAAAAAAATAATTTTTACTTTGACTGTTTTATTGAGTATGTCATTTCTCAATATTTTTGCGCAGTGTGGCGGAACATCAGCAAAAACAAGTAAAGCAACAAGCATTGGAATGGTAATTTATTCAAATGATATTGAAACCATGTGGAATGCTTTACGATTAGCAAATTATTCAAAAAATGAAGGTGATACAGTAAATATTTTTTTACTCGGAAAGGGAGTTGAACTTGATAGCATTGTAAAGAAAGATAAAAACGTTAAAGAACAAACTGATGAGTTCTTACATGCTGGAGGTGTAATACTTGGTTGTGGTACATGTTTACAGAGCCGAAAGAACAATGAACCTCAAATTTGCAAATTCTCTTCAATGAAAGACTTATATGATATAATTCGTAAAAGCAAAGTGGTTTTAACATTTTAATAAATTAATAAATATTTGACTTTATGAAAGTAGGAATTATTCGTTGTCAACAGACAGAAGATATGTGTCCTGGCAACACAGATTTTAAAGTAGCATCTGAAGGAAAATTAGCTTTTCAGGAAATTGGACCTTCAGAAATAATTGGTTTCGTTTCTTGTGGTGGTTGCCCTGGCAAAAGAGCAGTTTCACGTGCCAAATTAATGGTTGAACGTGGAGCAGAAGCAATCGTTTTGCATCTTGTATTTTTAAAGGCAACCCTATCGGATTTCCTTGTCCTCATGCAGAACAGATGAAATCTTCAATAATTAAGAAAATTGGTAATGATATTAAGATTTTGGATTACACGCATTAAAACTAATATTAATAATAATTGAAAGTATTTAGGTTATTATTTTTTGAACATGAAAAAACGACCTCTTTCCCTTTTTATATTGTTTTTGTGTTCTCAATTATTGATTAAAGCACAAATAAAAAATGATTCGATTCATGTATTAAACACTGTGCTTATACAAGCAAATAAGCCCATTCCATACATCATCGCAACTTTAAACGACAGTCTGCTAAGCATTAAGAATGTTCGCGACATTGGCGATTTACTTCGTAGTACACCTAATGTTGCAGGTATTCGTAAAGGAGGTGCTGGTATTGATCCAGTGGTAAGAGGATTTCGTTATAGCCAGTTAAATGTGATTCTAAATAATGGTGTTAAGGTTGAAGGTGGTTGCCCTAACCGCATGGATCCTGTTACATCTCATGTAGAAGCTGAAGACATTGAAAAAATTGAAATCATCAAAGGTCCTTATTCATTAAAATATGGCCCATCGTTGGGTGGTGTTATTAATCTAGTAACTAAACAGCCAATATTTTATAACAAATTTTCAGTTCACACGAAAGCATTATATGGTTTTGAATCTAACTGGAATGGTCAACGTGAACGAATATCGGTTTTTGGCGGAAATAAAAATATTTACTTTAATGTTGCCGGTGGATATAAGAACTACGGCAGTTATAAAGATGGGAACGAGAATACAATCAATTCCTCATTCATGAAATATAACTATAACGGTGATTTGGGAATACGCTTAAAAGAAAATCATTCTATTTTATTTTCCTATTATGAAACACATGGTCGAGATGTATCTTATCCATCTCTGCCTATGGATGAAAAAAGTGATGATACAAAAATCATGTCTGTTGATTATCACGGACAGAAAATTTCAAAAATTATTAATTTTGTAGATGTAAAAATTTACCGTTCAGATGTAGATCATGTAATGGACAACAGTAGACGATCAAATTATAATACAATGCAAGCCATTTCAGTTGTTGATGCATTAAATAGTGGAGGAAGAGCAGAAATAGGGTTGAACGTTGGTAAGCATATTTTCAATATTGGTGCAGACTACGAGCAGATTGAAAAAGATGGTGAAAAAACAGCGACCATGATAATGACGATGGGCGGTATTGCAACCAAATCAACAAAAGTTTCAAATTTATGGAATGATGCCTTTATACAAAATACCGGTCTTTTTGCTGAATATAAAACCAAATACAAGTCAATAGATTTCACAGCATCAATCAGAGATGATTACAATATTGCTTCATCTGATGATACGCTTCAATTAGTAAAAAGCGATATTGAATATTTTAAAAAGAATTCTTCTCAGTTTAATAATATCAGTTTCAGTATAGGTTTAAATAGAAAGATAACCAAAAATATTACTGTTGGATTAGCTGTCGGCAGGGGTGTTAGAAATACCAACATGCTTGAACGATATATTAAATTTTTGACAGTAGGATATGACAATTACGATTATTTGGGCAATCCACAATTAAAACCCGAGGCAAACCATCAAGTGGATTTAACGATTGAATATGCAATTAATAAATACGGATCTATTTATGTAAATGGTTTCTATTCGTATGTTACCAATTATATCACAGGTCAGAAATTACCACCATCAGTAGCAACACAAAAAACACAGGGTGCATTGGGTGTTAAACAATTTGTAAATGTTGATGCAGTAAATCTGCAAGGATTTGAATTAGGATATTCTTCGCCCGAAAAATTTAAATGTGGTGGAACAATAATTGCAGCTTTTACACAAGCTACGATTCCATCTACTACAAAATATATAGTTCAAGGAGCTAATGTTACTGGAGAAGAAATAATTAAAAACGATCCTTTGCCGGAAATACTTCCTTTTGAAGCATCACTTTCTTGTTATTACAAAATGTTAAAAAACAAATTAACACCAAAGGTATTATGTAGAATTGTTGCACCACAAAAAAGAACATCCAATGCATTTTATGAACCAAACACACCGGGATATGCTTTATTGAATGTAGCATTTTCTTATAAATTATATTCCTTTGCAACTTTTTCTGCCGGAGTTGATAATATGCTTAATAATCCATATTACGAACATCTTAACAGGAAAATCATTGGTAGCACAACAAAATTGTATGAACCAGGAAGAGTTTTTTTTATTAATGTTGTAATAAATTTATAAATGAAGCTTCTCTATCAAATTGTTTGTATTCTGTTATTGTTTTTATCCTGTAAAAAAGATAAAAATCCTGAAACGACTAATAATAATACCGGTAAGATTATTTTTTCATTTGCTCATCAGGTTAATGGTCAACCCATTCAATTTGATACATTGAAATATATTAATGACGCTGGCAACCATTATCTTGTTTCAGATATTAAATATTTTATTTCGGATGTTATATTATATAAATCCGATGGTACAACCAAAATGATAAATGAATGGAATGATATTTATTATGTTGATAGTAACATTCCTTCTACACTAACATGGTCGGTATATGATAAAATTTCAGTAGGCTCGTATGATTCAATTAAATTTGTTTTTGGCATTACCAAAGAAAAAAATAAATCATTTATGTTTGTCAACCCACCAGAAGTTAACATGGCTTGGCCAGATATATTTGGTGGTGGTTATCATTACATGATGCTTGACGGGAAATGGATTGATACTACTGGTTATTTGAATAATTTTAATTTTCATCTTGGTATTGGTCAGCTTTACAAAGGCACCACTTTTAATACGGATTCAATTACCGGATATGTTCAAAATTACTTTACTGTCAAATTGCCAAACTCTTCCTTTACTATAAAATCAGGTGAAACAAAAGAAATACAAATAATAATGCAGGTTGACAGTTGGTTTAAAACACCATATATATTTGATTTTAACAAATGGGGCGGTTCTATCATGCAGAACCAATTGGCAATGCAAATAGCAAAAGAAAATGGGAGTGATATATTTTCTTGTATATTTTAAAAATGATAAAAAAGCTTAATTATATTACCTCCATACTGTTGGTGTTCGTTTTTCTTGCACCATCAATAGTTAAGCTTGAGCATCATCACGAACATTTTGTTTGTAATGCTAAAAGCGATAAACACTATCACAACTTTCACGAGAAATGCAAAATCTGTTTTTTCGACTTTTCTGTTTTTTCGTTAGATGTTAAAAAAAATAATATTAAAAACGAACAACCATCAGATCGTTACAGTGAAAATTATCATTTTAATTGCTTTTCTTTACTTCCCAAATATTCATTTTTATTACGAGCGCCTCCATTGTGAACATATAACATGATAGCATCCTTCGGGAGACTACCTGAAAATTTGTTTATTAAATAAAGCGTATTAAAATGAAAAACATATTGATAATATGTATGATGATATTAATATATCATTGTGCAAAATCACAAAATAAAATCACAGGAAAAATCACAGATCAGGATAATGTACCATTGGTTGGAGCTAATGTATTTCTTTTGGATATGAATAAAAGTACAGTATCAGATACCAATGGAAATTATGAATTATCAAATCTACCTGATGGAAAATTTAAGATTCAATTTTCAGCTATTGAACATCCAAATATAATCGAAACTGTAGTACTGAATGGTGGTACTTTAGAATTAAATATTATTATGAAACGATCAGCTATCGAACTGGAAGCAGTTGTTGTTACTGGCGGATATAATTCAACACAGCATGAAAACGCTGTAAAAATTGACATTTTAAAATTAAATTCTCTTGCTATCATAAACACACCAAATTTTGCCGAAGTGTTAACTAAAGTGCCCGGTATTGATATGATCTCAAAAGGAAGTGGCGTTTCAAAACAAGTTATACGTGGTCTTTCAATGAATGACATTTTAATTTTGAATAATGGTGTGCGATTTGAAAATTATCAGTATTCCAGTCATCATCCTCTCGGCATTGATGAATTTGGAATAGAAAATATTGAAATTATCAAAGGACCTGCTTCATTGCTTTATGGTTCTGATGCTATTGGTGGTGTTATTAATTTTATAAAAGAAAAACCAGCGCCTGTTGGTAGCATAATAGGAGATTATAATTTGCAGCTTTTTTCAAACACACTCGGAATGACCAATAATATAGGAATTAAAGGAGCGTCAAAAAAATTCTTTGGAGGAATTAGAATCGGACAAAAAACAAATGCCGACTTCCTGCAAGGGGGTGGTGCTTTTGTTCCCAACTCGCGTTTTAATGAATATTCTCTGAAGGCAAATGCAGGTTACACAGGGAAAGTTGGAACATTTAAACTGTTTTATGATTTCAATAATCAAAAATTAGGTTTAGTAGAAAACGAAGCAATTAATGAAATTACAAAAAGAGCAAGAGAAAATAAAATCTGGTATCAGCAATTAAACACTCATCTTTTATCTTCTCAAAACAAACTTTATCTTGGCAAATTTAAGCTTGATTTAAATTCAGCATATCAAAACACCGAGTTAATTCATTTTGGTGAAATTAATATTACTGAAATTCAAATGAAGCTCGCAACACTCACATATGAAGCACGACTTTATTTGCCATCAAATAAAAATTCAGAATACATTGTCGGCTTTCAGGGCTTAAATCAAATGAATACAAATATGAATGACAGAACAACCAAAATATTACCGAATGCCGCTACAAACAATTATTCTGCTTTTGCTTTATTACAACATGCTTTTTTCAAAAAACTAAAATTACAAACAGGTATTCGTTATGATAATAAAGCCATTTCAACAAAGGCAATTGGCTTGCCTCAGGATTCGGGGTATCATGCTCCGCTTGAAAAGAGCTATGGAAGCTTCAGCGGTTCAATAGGTACAACATACAATGTGTCCGAAAAATTATTATTTAGAGCAAACTTTGCATCAGCCTATCGTACGCCAAACTTGGCAGAACTTACATCAAACGGACAACATGAAACGCGTTATGAAGTTGGTGATAGAAACCTGATACCCGAAAACTCATACGAGATTGATTTTAGCTCGCATTATCATATAGATAATTTTACATTTGATGTTGCAGGATTTTACAATATTATCAATCATTATATATTTATTTCACCAACCGGTGATGCGACTACTTCAGGCATTAATATTTACAAATACAAACAAACTAATTCCGTTTTATTTGGTGGCGAAGCAGGTATTCATTTTCATCCCAATGATTTAAAATGGTTACATTTTGAAAGCACATTTTCAACAGTTAAAGGCAAACAACAAAACGGTGATTATTTACCTTTTGTTCCTGCCAATAAATTAAAGTTTGAATTACGAGCTGAAAAAGAAAAATTATTATTTATGCAAAAAGCTTTTGTTTCAGTGAATACACATACAGCTTTTGCCCAAAACCACGCTGCACCCGATGAAACAACTACTGCTGGATACACATTGATAGATTTATGTTTTGGAGGTAATGTGAAATTGAAAAAACAATTTGTTTCAATAGCAATTGGTGCAAATAATATCCTCGACAAAAAATATGTTGATCATCTATCAACATTAAAAGAAGTAAATTTGTACAACCCCGGCAGAAACATTTCTATAAGATTGAAAGTACCTTTCGGATTAACTTTAATCAAATAAAATATACGAAACAATTTTACTAAAATATCACCAATGAATAAGACTCTTCCCAAAAAAATACCTGTCATTGATTCAACAAAATGTATAAGATGTGATAAATGTATGATAGCCTGCCAGTCGGGTGCAATAAAGAATACCACAAACAACGCGTGTGCTAAATGTATTAAATACTGTATCTCTATGCAGGTGCCTTGTAATCCTTCACACTATGTATTCTCATACGAAAAATGTGATGCGTGTGGACTATGTTTCACAGCATGTGCAGAGCATGCTGTTTATTGGTTTAATTCTAAAATTTAGATAGAATCAAACCACAATAGAAGAATATTATAAAATTTGATTCTTTTTAAGTGAAATAATAAATTTTTCCTCATGCAGCAAAAATCCCCGCCCTTTACTCTTGCACACTGAGCCGGTCGAAGTGCAGGGCTTGCACGGTCTTTTTGCGGAATTTATCCTGATGAATAGAAGGATTCCCCACGCCAACACGTCTGTTGTTTTTCGCTGTCACATTTTTTGCATCCATCCCTGCTACAGTCGCTTATCCGGCTTCACTCCGTTGCAGGCGGTAAGCCACTGTTCCAACGCTAAGCAAAAAAATCGTCTGCCTCCAACCACCACCACCGGCAGCCTATGCGCCAGCGAAAAAACAACCCAAAGCTATTATAACATAATGTGCGCCTATAGGAACAGCCATTTTTTATGGTATAAATAAATTATTCGGCTGTCCTATAAGCACATTATATTAAATAGCCGCTAAAGCCAACCCACAAAACCACTGAATACCCCACCACCCTTTAGCGGTAGAAGGGTAATAAACTGCCAACCTTA